>Ga0315900_10011593_pt1 | contig 10899 bp, 7 predicted proteins | sample LakEriMetagenome_FD_203521 | JGI IMG/M metagenome (GOLD analysis project Ga0315900, IMG submission 203521) | Freshwater fungal communities from buoy surface, Lake Erie, Ohio, United States - Buoy 12 MA114 | ecosystem: Environmental > Aquatic > Freshwater > Lake > Lake biofilm | place: USA: Lake...
TTACGAATAAGAAATTCTGCGCGTTGAGAAGCCTCTAATTCCGTAGCGTAATTTCCTCTGATCTTCGCGAACCCAAATACTCCATTCTCATTTGGAGTCGCACCTTTTGCAGGATAAAAAGAAATAAGACCGATCGTTTGAAGAGGAATTTGAGGATCGGCATAAGTACGATCAACACTTCTAAATTTATCTGTGAAATCTGTAACATTTAAAACTTTCATAGCAGCATCTGTTTCTTCCGTTGAAAGAGGAGGCTCATGTTGTTGAGGCTTCCATTTATTTGTTAAATCTCTATCTTGTGGTGTGGTTAAAGAACTTTCTGAATTCATTTTATTTAAAGTTCATAATCTTTTAAATTATAATATTTAAAAAATATTTATATAAATAAAAAAATGAAAATTGTTTCACTTATACTAATATTGGCATCAATCGCAAATGCTGACTTACGTATGGCTTCAACACCAAAAAATAATTTTGTTATTCAAAATGGACAAGGCGCAGTACCTTTCACAAAAAATTCAATCGTGGCTGTTTATATGGAACCAAGTGATTTTAATTATCAAGGATTGAAAAATCAACGTGCTAACAACTATGACAATTTTTTAAGATCTAACGTCGATAACGAACAAGATAATCGAGATTTCAATAATGAGATTGGTAGAGATATGCTTCCATTTCGTACTTTAGAAGCGAATTCTGCTAATGTTAATGTCATAAATGCAGCAATGGGAAAGAAAACATTAATACCCCTTAGATGGAACAACCCTCATTCTTCTGAATGCGAAATTAATATTTGGATAAGAAACGGTACAGTTGTCATTCCTATAAAAAAACCTTCTTGTTGCGGAGAAGGATATCAGGATAATATTATCGATTTTACTATCCCATCTGATTTTAATCAGCTAGTACGAAAAGTTCCGGGTTTTACAGGTTGTAATAAAATAGGAGATTGTACTCTTCAAATTTACGCTCATTCAGTGGAACCTCGTACTTATGCAATCGGCACTCCTATAATAATTGCAAATAGCACACTTTCACCTGGAACTTATACACCCGCTACTGATAATACACAGATTCAACCACCTACAGTTGACCCTCAGTTGAATTTAAATAGTCTACCTCGTGACATTTGTCTTCCGACTACACATGTAACATCAACAACTATATCAGCTGTTCCAAGATTTGCAAGACTTGTTTCAGATCAATTCAATCATGCGTATCAAAATAGTGATTTTTCGCCTTATAGCGGTCAACAACACGAATTAATTAGTCGTAACCTTCAAGCTGCGACTATTTTGCGAATGACTGCTGCGAATGGCGGTGAACTTGGAAAATCTATTTTAACTTCAGAAAATAAAAAATTTATTGAAACACTTATAAATAATGTAAATAAGGTTGTTCAAAAATATGAAAAGGCTGCAAACAATATTTTCAATAGTATTAAAAATCAATATGCTGCATCCGCAATAGTAGGAGACCAACAACTAGCAAATTGCTTTCGTTGCACCGATACTGGATCCGTAAATCAAGTTCGTATCGAACAACAAACTTATATCCCTTCCTTTGAAATAAAAGATTTTGACCAGGCAAATCAAATCAGAAATTCATTACAGCAAAATGTTAAAAATTTACTACCTGTAAACAGTCCAAATGTTCAAATATATGTTGCCGCATTGACAGAAATGACAAATGATTTTGTGAATGCTGCGGCTCGTGGGTTTGTATATCAACCTGCCGTAATTAAAAATACAGTAGGTACAATGCAAGATATAACAAATTTTCTTAAAGTAGATGCATCAGGAAATCAGGATGATGGTGTTTATGCAGCAACCGCCGCGTCTAGTATCAAAGTTCAAAATATTAATAAAATTACAAATCTTGCTTTACCTACTACAATTGCTCAAACTACTACTGTTCCATCAGTAGTCACAACAAATAATGTTCAACCAACACCCCCTTTTAATACTGTACCAACTCAAGACAATACTCTACCTCCAAATCCTGATGACCAATCAACCGTATCAGGACTAAATTTTTGCGGTCAAACATATGAAACTGTAGATTGTAATAAACCTTGTCCTTATGGTTTAGATATAGAATGTACAACCGGTACTTGTTTTAATGTTTTACCTAATGTTTGTCAACCTGTCACAATAACAACTACAAATATACCTAATATATCAGCATATTGCGGAGTCTCATATGAAACAATTGATTGCACCACGCCTTGCCCTTCCGGTTTAGATATGGAATGTATAACAGGAACTTGTTTTTATACATTAAACTGTGTAGCGCCCACAAATCCAGTACCTGTTGCTACAACATCTTCAATACCGTTAGTAGATACAACAACCCAGATTTCGTCTATAAAAACGGAACAAATAGTCGTAGAAGATAACACCTATTTCTGTGGTACTGATATGAATAATTTTAATTGTTCTATGCCATGTACTTCAGGCCTTTCCTCAGAATGTAGCAACGATAATACAGTATTATGCTTAAATGTTGCAAAATCATGTTCAGACCAAACAATTTCTCAACCCGTTGTAAATGCATCATTTAGAAATAAAGCGATAAGAACTTTAATATTTTCTTTAATTATTCTATGTTTTATTTAATTTTATAACCTATATAGAGTTATAAAATTTAAATTATATCATAACATTTTCTATAATCATCAAACCACTTATATACATTTTTGTAATTGGAATGATTATCAAACACATTTTTATATATGTAGTCGTTCACTTTTATTGTTTTTAGCACTGCAAGCACCTCAAATATATCATCGACTTTATTTTTTATTACTCTCAAAATATCATTCGCTGAATCACATCCAACATCATTTATGAGTATCCCTAATTTCTTTTTTCTAAAACGGGTAATATCATTTGTTTCAATTTTTTTAAGTTGTTCAATATAGTGATATTTTATTATCTTATCAATCTTTTTATCTTTCCCAATGATCTTCAAAATCTCTTCCTTTGTTAACAATAATATATTTACAAAATCGTTATTATTATCGTACACCGGTGAATAGGTTTCTAAATCAATAAAGCAATGACAGTCCTGATTGTAGGATACATCAAACAAAATCTTCTTCTTGAACAACTCTTTATTTTTATTTTTTTTATACAAACTAGTAAACATATCATACAAATTTCTTCCAGTATACTCCTGAACAACAAGATGACTCTCATAAAGTAGACATAGTTCAATCACATTCTCCAAAAAATATTCATCTTCTGCATGAATAAATAATTCCGGAACTATATTTATCTCTATATTATTATTAAATGTTTTCCAGGTTAATATCCCGTCCTGAGGATAATTGTATAATCCAAGATCTTTTGAAATAAAATAACCATTCAAATCATTTTTGTTTATATCTTTGAAGCGAGGATCAAAATGAATTATCCTTATCACATCAGTTTTTTTATTAGAAAGAAAATTAGGAATGATTTGGTCTGTGAGTGTTGTGAGTTTTTTAATATCTACAGGTGCACTTCCAATTCCTATATAAGTAAAAGATGAAGGATACTCTTTTAAAAAATTAAGCAATACATCTTTTATGTTCATATTTTATATTTGAAAAATTAATTTTAAACCATTTATTTACTTATTACAAACTATTATTAAAAAGATGCTCATCTGCTCGATGCAGCAATCGTATAAAATCGCACATCTGTTGAAGATGCTCCACATGAAACTTGAAATTGGCGATTCGATTACTACACCCAACTCTGATAATCGGTACTCCCGGTCTTGTCTTTCTTCTTGCAGACTCGATAAAAAATGGCGTATCCCACATTGGATCACTCTCTAATAAACCTATTTTCTTGAACTCCATCTGATACTCTTTCTCTCTCTTCTTTAGCTCATCCAACTTACCTTTAGTTATGATAGCCTCCCTAAGACAGAAATCAATGAAATCTCTGTCATCCTCGCAACATCTAAGTACATCCTCTTTTGTACGGAGGTTACCATTGAAAAACGCAATGCAGATCGCTGCATACAAAAAATTATGACGAGTCTTAAAACCGTCGTATTCCTTGCATTCAGCTGAAAAAGTTACACGCTTCTTGGAAGACATCTTAGCTGATATATACCTGAAAACACCAGAAAAAAATCAATTTTTTTACGACTACACAAAATTATTTTTTAGAAACATAAAACTCAAAGATATAATGTTACGATGAAAAGAATCATTTGGATCAAGTGCATACTCCTTGTCCTCGTTTTTCTTATACTCAAGAAAAGTAATCATGTCTTGAAAACAGCCCAGATCATAATGTGCTTTTATAGAATTCGTTGTGAATATATCGGGATGATCGTCGAACGACCAAATAATCTTATCTTTGTACGCTTCCGATGATAGAATACTTTTTATCTCTTTTAGTAAATCCTCCGACGAAACATCCGATTCACACGCAAATCTTTTTTGTTTACCCATTTCTTTTGTTTTCTTTTCTCCACTGGATGCATATTTATTAAACAAATACTCGCATTTGATGGCGCTAAGCATCCCTATTAGAGACACCTGTGTGATATTGTTTTCTTCATCTCTTAATATATCAAGAAATAGAGTTTTCGATACATCCATCCTCTTATTGATTTTTGTAACTGGGTACATCTTTGCCATCATCGAATTGACATTGTAAATCAATATATCCTGCAACACCTGCATTCTTAAAAACAAGATACTCTTGGAATCGAAATAGTACGACATCTTCGAATTCTGAAAAGGATTTAAAAGATGCAACCTCGACCACGTTTTTCCTGTCATCAGTGCATAACACAACACCTGTATCTGTGCATCATCCTGCCAATCTCGTTTTTGTGACGCCTTGATCTCGTACACAGATGTCGTCTTCTCATCATCATCGATTGTCGTTGCATCGGCGACACCCGTCAACCAAGGCATTTTTAGATTACATTGTATCTTTAACTTTGGCTCATTCGGCTTGAGTTCTCTAGAACGTGGTTTTAGTACCGTCCAATAATTCTTGAGATTCTCCTTGAGCTTGTCACTCAGATTCATAAATATCTTGTTCGATAACGCAATGTGCAACTGCGAGTATAGATAAATACCATCGAATTGGTTTCTATCATCAAACATATTCGACGCAATATAGGTCGTATACTTCTTCTCCGCATTCGTTATTCTCTTTATGATGTGAGTATACATCGGATGGTTTTGTAAATCGTGTTCGGGTAGAAATGGCCATCGATTTACCCAAGTGGATGTTAGTAGGTTCTCTACCAAGATACCAACGAACGACTTCTCCTCATCTGTTATAATCGGAAGCACTTTATAATTTATGTCTTCTTCGAAAATCTTTCCGCTATTAAAACATTTTATATATTCTCTCAATTTTATTCTTGTATTGTATTTGATAACGGACGCCCTTATCAAAGATGTCACCGAATGTTCCGCATCGATGTAATCTTGAAACTTAAACTCATCCAATGATTTTATTTGGTCATGAATCTTATCCTTATTGGGTTGCGGGCAGTTATCAAAAAGATTCAGAACTCTACTGAATTTATCTTCGAATGCCGGCACAAACATCAACACTTTCTTCTTAGCCCTTGTCAGTGCCACAGTGATTAGATTGACAACTACATCATCAGAAAGATGCACGAATGCTTTCTCCAGTGGGAATGTCAAGAATATGATAACGTAATCCCTTTCTAACCCTTTTGAAGAATTTGAAGTTGTCAGGAAATAAGTATCCGGTTCCAATTTCTTATGATCAAGATTGACTTTTATTCCATTCTCCCCCAAAAATCTTCTTATACGCGCCACATCTCCCATCGCTCCTCTAACCGTTATCGCGGATGAAAAAGTAAGTATCATCGTTTCTTCTGGTTTATGAGTTGATAAGAACTCCTTGAGTTCATCGAAAATATGTGAATACGAAAAGAATCTCTTCCATTCTATATCCGCATTTGATGTAGTATTCGATGATTTCCATCCCTCTATGCGATCTTTGAACTCCGGATAGTATATCTTTAGCGCCGTCTTTATCGTTGCCAATGTTTTCGCAGGCACTCTTGGCGTCACCGACATATAGATCTTGTAAGTATCCTCTTGTTCCGGAAGAGTCATAAAATACCAGAGTATACTTTCTCTTGTCTCCTTCTGTATACTCTGATATATATCACCAGCAAACACGAACCTCGCATCAGGATAAAAATGCTGCAGTACCATAAGCGCTTGCTTCTCTAAATCTTGCGTCTCGTCAATAAATATAATCTTGGGTTGGAAACTTGGTTTGTAAGTAAAGTCTTTCTCGTAACACAACTCCTCAACGAACTTTCGCTTTCCCTCGAAATTTGGAAGATCAAGGTATTTATATCCACCCATTTTACACACTTGATATATTATACTATCATAAGTGCGCACATCTACTTTGTTGGCAATGCCATACTCCTTTAACTTTCTTTTTATTTCATTTTTGATTGATATATTATAAGAGAGAAACAAAACTTCTTCAGCCTTGAAGAGCTTGTTGAATATTCCTCTAACGAGCAATCCTAGAAGTAGGCAGGTCTTACCGGCACCAAAAACGGCGTGAATGATGTAGTTACGATGCTTGAATTGTAGGAAATTGTCGATGATTTGTTGCTGTTCTTCTCTCCACGGGAAATTAATATTCGTTTTCAAATGATTGATTCGCTTGATATATTCATCTTTAGATTTAAAAGAATGATAGGATCCAAAATCCTTGAGCATATCCTTCATATCTTGAATAGATAGCAGTTCAGTGTCTTGTTTCCATATAAAACTTGTCATTCTAAAGCTAAATTGACCTTAAAACGACATATTTTAAATCAATTTTTTTTAAAATATGCGGCGCTGTCGCGCGCGATGCACTTTTTGAAAATACTTTGATTTTTAAAACTTTCAAAATTTTAAAAAAATAAAATTATAAAAAGATTTTGAAAAACTCTTTTTTCAAAAAAGTCATCGGCGATGTCGCGCGCGCGACTTTTTCAAAATCTTTTTATTTTTTTTGTCGGCGTATATAAAAAAAATATTTCCACACACACATTAAGAAAAAAGATCTGAAAAAAATAGAATGTCTTTTGAAATTGAAAAGCAGGATAAAAATAGTGGCAGAAAACGTGGTTCCAGAAAATTACCAAACCTTTCTGGAAAATCTCGGAACCTTTATTTTTTAAGCTAAATACAACCCATATATTAAAAATCCAGAAATTACCAGATATTTTCCTAAACTCCATTTAAATAATCATTTACTAAAATAAAATGGAATGCACCTTTTGTAAAAATACTTTTTCTTCCGAGAAAAGTTTAGAAAAACATAAGAGAACTGCTAAATACTGTGCTAAGATAAGATGTGAAACATCTTTAAGTTATGATTGTGGTTATTGTGAAAAGAAATATACTACAAAATGCGATTTGAATCGACACTTATCAATTTGTACAGATAAGAAAATTAAAGATTTAGAAAAATTTTATGAAAAACAACTTCAAGAAAAAGATAAACAAATAGCAGATCTCCAGAATAAACTTGAGAACATCGCAATAAAAGCCGCCACAAAACCTACTCATGTTCAAAATAACAATCAGCGTATTAATCAGATCATTAATAATCTAATTCCTATAACACAAGAACATTTACAGGAACAAGCTGAATATCTAACTCTTGATCATATTAAAAATGGCGCGAGTGGGTATGTTCAATATGCTCTTGATTATCCATTAAAAGATAGAGTTATATGTACTGATTATTCACGAAAGAAAATTAAATACAAAGATGAAAAAGGGGATGTAGTCGATGACCCTGAAATGACAAAATTAACTGAAAAATTATTTAAGGCGATGAAAGAAAAGAATACTTTATTAATAGATGAGTATATGAATGAGATACAAAGAAAGCATAGTGCGGCAATTGCTAATACGGGCGATGAACTAAATGACGAAGAAGCAGAAAATTTTTATTATAGTTTAGATTTTTTGATTGACGAATTACTTAAGTACAAACATCAGAAAAATGATTTGATAGATACATCGGAAGGAAGAAGATCAGAGTTATATTATGAGTTCACAAAAGATATATGTTCCAAGTTATGTAAATAATTTTTTTAAAAATTTATTTCGCAAATTCTATTTTGATTCTTACAACTTTGAAGAATTGAATTATCTTATAAATTATAAAAATCAAAAGAAAAAATAACAAAACCTGTACGAGAAAGTTTGCAAGTTTATTTTCTTTTCCAAATATATTTAGAAGACTAAAACCTTTAGCGGCACTTTTTCTATTAGCTCCAAGTCTAAATATTATATTCTCGGGCTCCGCCGCCACCAAAGTCGACACATCTGGCCAATATTCTTTTAAATACAACTCTTCATCTATTGGATGTGTTTTAAATTCTTCTGGATTATATTCTAATTTACCAGTTATAAGTTTCTCATAAGTTGTTGCTTTATACCCAGAAGAAGAAATACCCCAAATCAATCGGATAGTAAAATCTTCAGTTCTGTATAAAAGTGGCCATTCTATATAAAGTCGGATACCATACAAATTCGGAAAACCAACAAATACATTCTCTTCTATTTCGCATTCGTCTTCACCCCTTAAAATTTTAAAATATCCATCGCCGTTCCAGGTAGGACCCCACGAATTTTTAACAATCCAATATTTTACATGGTCTTTTGTTTCACCCCAACCTACTATTGAAATCGCATGCCCTCCTACTAATCTTGATTTACGATCCCATTTATAAACTTCATCGGGTTTGTTCCAATCTAACAAATCGGTATATACTTTCATTGCGGAGGACACAGGACCCCATTTATAAATGTCTCTTCTAATATCTAATTCTGTCCCATTTACAAAAAGAGAATCGTTATCATTTGTTACCCCCGAAACATAATAATAACCTCCGCATAAATGAGTAGTAAGTATGCTTTTTGTATCAGGACAAATATCATATGTGTCGGAATAGAAATCAGCGCATGTACCTAAATCATCTTGTGGATTGTAATTATATAAAGAAATATTTTGTGAATTTTCATATTTTGAGCAACTATCTTCTATAAGACCGAATCTGTACGCATACTGCCATCCACCAATCAATGTTTCTCCATTGCATCCGTACTTATCCAACCCTTTCTTCTCATCTTCTCTGGCTTCTTGTCGGTCTTGTGGCAAGTTATAATCATATGGTTTACCAACTTCTATACTTTTTTGCGCAACCTCGTACTCATCATCACCTCCAAGATTACATAATATCATAAATGCAGGACTGAACTTATATTTATATTTACCTCTAGTGTATATAGATAATCTCGATGCCATTACAGACGTTACTGCGAAGGCCCAGCACCCACCACATAAACCTTGATCTCTTGGGGGGTAAATATAATCTTTCCATACTACTCTACCATCAAATTCGTTTGGAACACTAATAGAACTACTCGCCAATAATTTTCCAGTAGTTCTGTCGATTTTGAGTAACTTAAATTCATCTCTGAATTTTAGAGATGACGCCAATATAGTATTAAACTGTCTGTATTCTTTCAATAAAGTAGAATTTAAATTTTTACCCTTAATAGCATTTAATTTTTTATTTTTCTCATCTAACCTTTTTAGGTATCCTTTATTTTCAGTTTCTAAAGCAAGTTGTCGTTTTCGAATTTCGTCTTCGATTATTTTATCTTTCATTTTCTGTTTTATTTTATCTTCTTCTTCTCTTTTCTTTCGATCTTCTTCAATTTTCTTTGTGGAGAAATCTTCTTTCGTATTCGGGGGGTTGATTCGCCGTAAATCCGCAAACTCATGCCTGAAATCTTTGGAAGAACTTAATTTAGTATTAAACTGTCTGTATTGGTTTAACGTATTTTGATCTAAAGTCTTATCTTTAATTTCATCTAATCTCTTATTTTTTTCATTTAGAATTTTCAGGCGAGCCTCATCCTCTTTTTTTCTTTCCGCTTCGAAATTTTTAGGCGCCGTGTACCAATTTATATTTAACGGTTTGTACATAAATTTATTATACAATAGATTTTTAAAATTGATTTTTTATAAATTATTTATTTATATAAATAGAAAATGGATCATCAAGATTGGAAACCGCTTACTTGGAATAAATCAGGAGAGAAGCCTAAGGGGCAGTCGAATTCAGCTTTTTTGAACGCCGAAAAGAGAAAAGGAAATGTCATTACTATGAATAAGAAGAATGTTTCTAATTCTAATATTAAGACTGAAGTTAACGTTCGTAAATTAGAAAGTGAAGAAGATACTTTTAAACATCCTGTTGTATCTTTATCAATGGCTAAAAGAATTGCACAAGTGCGTTGTGAGAAAAAGTTAACACAAAAGGATCTTGCAATGAAACTTAATTTGGATGTAAAGATAATTCAGGAGTATGAAAATGGAAAGGCTATACCAAATCCAAATATAATTAATAAGATGGAGAAAGCGTTAGATGCGAAATTAAGAGATAAGTAAAAATAAATATTTCTTTAAATAAAATGGATTTAACCCAAATATTTATTTTAATAGGGGTAATAGTTTTTGTAACAGGGGCTGAAATTTTTTATATAAGAAAAATAGATATCAAACGACTTATCCCAATTAATTATTTGATAATATTTTTAATTTTTTTCATCCCATTTCTTACTACTACTGTTTATATTCTATATTCAAATAAAGGTATATCACAATGCGGTGCAGGTACTTACCAAGACGGTAGATCCTGCACCAAATGTGGTGCAGGTACTTATCAAGATAAAGAAGGTCAATCATCATGTATCAAATGTGGCGCAGGTACCTATAATTCAAATACTGGTTCTAAGTTATCATCTGATTGTATACAATGCGGTGTAGGTACTTACCAAAATAAACAAGGACAATCATCTTGTTTACA
>Ga0315900_10011594_pt1 | contig 10898 bp, 9 predicted proteins | sample LakEriMetagenome_FD_203521 | JGI IMG/M metagenome (GOLD analysis project Ga0315900, IMG submission 203521) | Freshwater fungal communities from buoy surface, Lake Erie, Ohio, United States - Buoy 12 MA114 | ecosystem: Environmental > Aquatic > Freshwater > Lake > Lake biofilm | place: USA: Lake...
CTGGTACGGGGCGACCGGTGGACTGCCCTGTGCGCGCGCAGGGCTTGAGCCGAAGGGCGTGACGGACCGCGTTGTCAAGGCCCCGCAAGGCCGCGCAGAATCCGGGGCATGAACGCCTCCAACCCCGCGTCGGGCCTCGAACCCGACTTCTTCCCCAAGCAGCCCCTGTGGGAAGGCAACGGCACGCACCGCATCCCCTTTGTCGCCTACACCAGCGACGAGATCTATCGCAAGGAGCTGGAGCGCTTCTTCTACCGGGGCCACTGGTGCTACGTGGGCCTGGAGGCCGAGGTGCCCAACCCAGGGGACTTCAAGCGCACGGTGGTGGGCGAGCGCTCGGTGATCCTGGCGCGCGCCACCGACGGCGCGCTCAACGTGTTCGAGAACGTGTGCGCCCACCGCGGCATGCGCTTTTGCCGCGAGCGCCACGGCCAGCGCAAGGAGTTCGTCTGCCCGTACCACCAGTGGAGCTACACGCTCAAGGGCGACCTGCAGGGCGTGCCCTTCCGGCGGGGCGTGAAGCAGGACGGCCAGGTGCACGGCGGCATGCCGGCGGACTTCAAGACTGCCGACCACGGGTTGACGAAGCTGAAGGTGGCCACGCGCGGCGGCGTGGTCTTCGCCTCGTTCGACCACGAGGTGGAGCCCTTCGAGGACTACCTGGGCCCGGAGATCCTGGGCTGGTTCGACCGTCTGTTCAACGGTCGGCAGCTCAAGATCCTGGGCTACAACCGCCAGCGCATCCCGGGCAACTGGAAACTGATGCAGGAGAACATCAAGGACCCCTACCACCCGGGCCTGCTGCACACCTGGTTCGTCACCTTCGGCCTCTGGCGCGCCGACAACAAGAGCCGGCTGCGCATGGACCGCCGCCACCGCCACGCCGCCATGATCTCAACGCGCGGCAGCGCGGGCCAGGCCGACCAGGTGACGCAGGTCTCCAGCTTCAAGGCGGCCATGACGCTGCACGACCCGAGCTTCATCGACATCGTGCCCGAGGCATGGTGGGGAGGGCCCACGGCCGTGATGACCACCATCTTCCCCAGCGTCATCCTGCAGCAGCAGGTCAACAGCGTGTCCACGCGCCACATCCAGCCCAATGGTCACGGCAGCTTCGACTTCGTGTGGACACACTTCGGTTTCGAGGACGACGACGCCGCCATGACGCAGCGCCGGCTCACCCAGGCCAACCTGTTCGGACCCGCGGGCTTTGTCTCGGCCGACGACGGCGAGGTGATCGAGTTCAGCCAGCAGGCCTTCGAAACCAAGCCCTTCCACCGCACGCTGGCCGAGCTGGGTGGGCACGGCGTGGAGGACACCGAGCACATGGTCACCGAGACGCTGATCCGCGGCATGTACCGCTACTGGCGCGACGTCATGGAGGCTTGAGCGATGAGCACGAGCACAACTGGCCTGAACTTCGAGGACTGGCTCGCCCTCACGCAGCTCTACGCCGACTACGCCCGCGTGGTGGACGCTGGCCAGTGGAACCTGTGGCCCGAGTTCTTCACCGAAGACGGTGTCTACCGCCTGCAGCCGCGCGAGAACCACGAGCGCGGCTTTCCGCTGGCCACGCTGGCCTTCACCAGCAAGGGCATGCTGAAAGACCGCGCCTACGGCATCCAGGAAACCCTGTTCCACGACCCGTACTACCAGCGCCATGTGGTGGGCATGCCCATCGTGCACGAGGCCCAGACCCACCCCGGGCGCTGGCGCTGCGAGGCCAACTACGCCGTCTTTCGCACCAAGCTGTCCGAGGTGTCCACCGTGTTCAACGTGGGCCGCTATCTCGACACCATCGTGCGCACGCCAGACGGCCTGAAGTTCGCCTCGCGCGAGTGCATCTACGACAGCGAGATGATCCCGAATTCCATCATCTACCCCATCTGAGAGCGCCTGAACGGAACGCGTACGGAAGGTGCGCGGGGCCATCACAGACAGACCACTGCGCAACGACGAGACCCCCATGAGCAATGAACACTGGACCGACGCGCTGGCCGCGGCCGATCTGCCCGCCGACGACGTCAAGGCCGTGACGGTGGCGGGGCGCGAGATCGCCCTCTACAGCGTGGGGGGCGAGGTCTACGCCAGCGACAACCTGTGCACCCACGGCCCCGGGCGGCTGTGCGACGGCTTCCTGCTGGACCACGAGATCGAGTGCCCGCTGCACCAAGGGCGCTTCGACATCCGCAGCGGCCAACCGAGCTGCGAGCCCGTGGCCGAGGCGCTGCGCACTTACCCCGTGCGCATCGAGGGTGGCCGGGTGTATCTGCGCCTCGATTGAATCGGCCTCAGGCATCCCCCAGCGCGCTGGAAGATGTGGCCACCTGGCTGCTGGGCAGCCAAGAGGACGCGCGCAGGCTTGTGCAACAGGCAACGGTAGAAATCTTCCATGCGACGGCAGCCTTGCCGGCAGCGCAGGACGCAGGGCCTGCGCCGGGCAGCGTCATATCTCCCCAGCAGGGCTCCCTGCTTTGAGGAGACGCCCCGCACTGCGGCATCTTTGTGGCTACAGTCGACTTCATGAATGTGATCATGTTCCTGGCCGGGCTGGTGTTGCTGGTCATCGGCGCCAACGCCCTGGTGCGCGGCTCGTCCAAGCTGGCCCTGTCGTTCGGCATCAGCCCCCTGGTGGTCGGCCTCACCATCGTCGCTTTCGGCACCAGCGCGCCCGAGGTCGCAGTCAGCGTGGGCGCCGTGCTGGACGGCAAGACCGACATCGCCATCGGCAATGTGGTGGGCAGCAACATCTTCAACGTGCTGTTCATCCTGGGCATCAGCGCGCTGATCGCGCCGCTGGTAGTCAACATCCAGTTGATCCGGCAGGAAGTGCCCATCATGCTGGGGGCCAGCCTGCTGTTGCTGGCGTTCACCCTGGACGGCAAGCTCGCGTTCCTGGAGGGCGGCCTGCTGCTGGCCTTGCTGGCGGCCTACACGGTGTTCCTCGTCGTGCAATCGCGGCGCGAGACCCAGGCTGCCAAAGACGAGTTTGCCGAGGCGGTGCAGCCCGCAGAGGCGGGCGCCTGGGACAGCCACTGGGCCGCGCAGCTGGGCCTGATCGCCGCCGGCCTGGCGGCGCTGGTGTTCGGCTCGGACTACCTGGTGCAGGCCTCGGTCAACTTTGCCAAGGCCATGGGCGTGAGCGACCTTGTCATCGGCCTGACCATCGTGGCCGCCGGCACCAGCATGCCCGAGGTGGCCACCAGCATCTCGGCCGCCCTCAAGGGCGAGCGCGACATCGCGGTGGGCAATGTCGTGGGCAGCAACACCTTCAACATCCTGGGTTGCCTGGGCCTGTCGGGCCTGGTATCGGGTGACCTGGGCCTGGCGGTGGCGCCGTCGGTGCTGGTCTTCGACATCTGGGTGATGCTGGCCGTGGCGCTGGCCTGCCTGCCGGTGTTCATGACGGGGCGGGAGATCGCGCGCTGGGAAGGCGGCGTCTTTCTCGGCTACTACGCCGCGTATGTGACCTATCTCATCATGGCCGCGCAGCAGCACGACGCGCTGCAGGCCTTCTCGGGCCTGATGCTGGGCTTCGTGGTGCCGCTGACCCTGGTGACGCTCGTGGTGGTGTTCGTTCGGCAGCCGGGCAGCTCCGAACGTTCCTGAAGTACTGGCGCTATAAGCTCAGGCGTTCGCCAGAACCTGCCTCCATTGATCGAGCAAGCGGGCCACCGCGGCCTCGCACGCGGGACGGTCGCCGTCCCGGGCTGCAGCCTCCAGCGCGGCACAGCTGCGGGCGAAGGCCTCGTACCCCAGTGCGGCCGATGAGGACTTGAACTTGTGCCCCAGGTGGCCCAGTGCCGGGAGATCCTGCGCCGCCCAGGCCTTGCGCATGTCGTCCACGCCCTCACCCGTCTTCTGAAGAAACAGCCGCATCAGCGTGGCCGAAGCGCCGGGGTCGCGCTGCGTCAGCGTGTCCAGAAAAGTGGAGGGGGCCGCAGGCGCAGGGCCGGCGGCCAGGTTTTGACGGGCCGCCGAATGCGCTGGGCGCTCGGGCCCGCGCATGCGCAGGTGCCGCCTCCACTTGCGCAGGGTGGTGTAGAGCAGCGAGGCCTCGATGGGCTTGGCAATGAAGTCGTCCATCCCCGCGGCAAGACACTTCTGCCGGTCTTCCAGGGTGACGTTGGCGGTCATCGAGACGATCGGCAGGTCGTGCCACGGGGGCGTCTGGCGAATGCGCCGGGTCGCCTCCAGGCCGTCCAGTTCCGGCATCTGCATGTCCATCAGCACCAGATCGAAGGCTTTGCGCTGAACCCGCGGCAGTAGGTCCACCAGTTCGCGACCGTTGGCGGTCATCGTCACCTCGACGCCGGCCACCTGCAGCAGTTCCCGGATCACCACCTGATTGAATTCGTTGTCCTCGGCCACCAGGACCTTCAGGCCCTGCAAGTCCTGGTAAGCGCCGTCCAGGCCTGGGTCTGCCGGCCGTGCCGGCGCGGGCTGCGCCGGGTCTGCGAGCGCCGGCTCGTGCCGGGCAAAGCGTGCCGTGAAGCTGAAAACGCTGCCAACGCCTGGCTGGCTGTGCACGGTGATCTGGCCGCCCATCTGCTCGATCAGGCGCTTGCTGATCACCAGGCCCAGTCCCGTCCCGCCAAAGCGACGCGTCGTGGAACTGTCGGCCTGGCTGAAGGCATTGAACAAGCGCGCCACCTGCTGCGGGCTCATGCCGATGCCGGTGTCTTGGACCCGCACCTTCAGCTCAAGCCACTGCGGTGTGTCCGTTTGCACCTCCACGTCAACGGTCACGGAGCCGGTTTCAGTGAACTTGACGGCATTGCCGGCGAGGTTGACCAGCACCTGTTCCAGGCGCAAGGCATCGCCCACCAGGTGATGCGGCACCTGGGCGCTGCGCACCATGGCAAACCGCAAACCCTTGGTGCGCGCCAGCTGTCCGACGATCGCGTCCACGTTGGCAGCCACCTCGTCGAAGGAGAACTGGCGCATCTCGAGCAGCAGCCCCCCCGCCTCGATCTTGGTGAAGTCGAGAATGTCGTCGACGATGCGCACCAGGTTGCGCGCAGCCCGCTCGGTCTTGGAGACAAACTCTCGCTGTCTCTCGTCCAGCGCGGTCTGCAAGCACAGATGAGAAAAACCGATGATGGCGTTCAGCGGGGTGCGGATCTCATGGCTCATGTTGGCCAGGAAGGTGCTCTTGGCCTGCGCTGCCGCTTCGGCTTGCTCCTTGGCCAGGGCCAGCTCTGCGGTGCGGCTGAGCACCCGTTCCTCCAGCGCCTCCTTCTGGGCCAGGATTTGCCGCTCATAGTGCCGCCGCTCGGTGACATCCCCTTGCACGGAGATGAAGCGCGTGGCCACACCGTCCGGGCCGCACACCGGCGTGATCTGCACAGCCACCCAATAAGGCTCACCGGATTTCGTGTAGTTCAGCAGTTCCTCGTGCACAGATTGCGAGCGGTCCAGGGCCATGCGGATGCGCCGCACCGCCTCGGCGTCCGTCTTTGGGCCCTGGAGCAAGTCACCGGGCTTCTTCCCGATGATGTCTTCCAGGGTGTAGCCAGTCTTGTCGGTGAAGGCCCGGTTGACCCACTCGGTGCGGCCCGCGGCATCGGTGATGATGACGAAGTTGTCGGTCGAGCTCGCGACGATGGACAGCTTCTCGATGTCGTCCTGGATGAGCTTTTGCCGGGTGATGTCGCGTATCACCCCCGTCAAACCGCCACCCTCGACCGGGGCCACGGAGATCTCCACCCAGGCCAGGCTGGCGTCTGCCCGCCGCATGCGGAAGCGGGCCCGCGCGTCCGGTTGCGGCTCGGGCGCCCCCGGCTGGCACAAGGCCGCCAGCCGCTCCCGGTCCTGCGGCACGATGAACTCGGCCAAGGCCTTGCCCAGGCCCGCGGCGACTTCGAGACCCAGGGTCTTCTGCCAGGCCTTGTTCAAGAAGACGAGCTTGCCGTGGGGATCGGTCTCGAACACCACTTCCGAGAGCAGATCGATGCGCCGCCGCATGCGCTGCTCGGACAACACGAGCGCCTCGGTGAGGCGGTACGTGGCCTGGACATGCAGGTCCTTGGCGAGTTCCGTACCGCTGTCGTTGTCCATGACCGGCACCCACCCGCCTTCAGATTCAGGCAGGGACGGCCTGAAGTTCCTGCAGCACCTGGGTACTGGTCAAGGCGCGGGCATACAGCGGGAAGATGGACTCGCAGTAGAACTCGTGCTCCGCGCCCGTGCGCCCCGACGTGCAATCCGACAGGATGGTCACGCTCAGGCCGCGCTCGTAGGCCGCGCGGCCCGTGGAGTCGATGCACAGGGACGTGACCATGCCGGCCACCAGCACATGCTTCGTGCCCCGCCGCCGCAACTCTTCCTCCAGCGAGGTGTTGGAAAAGGCGTTGAAGCCCACCTTGCCGCTGACGTAGGAGATGCGGTCTCCGAACTCCAGCAACTGCGGAATGGTCTGGGCTCCAGGCGTGCCCTCCCGGAAGGCGCCGGCTTGCTTGATGGAGTCGAGGATGCCCACCGAGCTGGCCAGCGCGCGGTAATCAGGGGACAGCACGATCGGCGTGGAGATGATGGCCATCGGTGTCTTGGCCACCTCGCGGATGAAGGCCAGCGACTGGGCCAGGACGCGGTCCACCCGGGTCGGGTCATCGAACACGCCTCTGAGGATGCCGTCAGGGGCGAAGTAGTCGTTCTGGTAACCGACCAGAATCAAGGCAGTTTGCTGGGTGTCCACGGCAACTCCATGTCAAGTGGGTCAAGTGCGTCAAGAGGTCCTCGTCGGACATGCCCATGATGGCACAGCAAGCCGGCGATGCACGCACCTGGGCCGGCGCCTGGGCTGGGGTCGCTGGGCGGACCGCAGGCACTGACAGACCTGGGCCCGTTCTATAGTGGACTGATAACGCCACGCCCGAGAACCCACCGGAGGCCCACATGACCGAGCTGGGACACAGCTTTCGCCACCGCCTGGACCCCACGCCGCCGCACAAGCGGCCACCGCTGCGCTTGCCCGGTGGCGCAAGACTGGCTGTGTGGACCATCGTCAACGTGGAGCACTGGAGCCCGGCGGCGGCCATGCCGCGCACCGTGCTGCCGCCCCCCATGGGCCAACCGTTGCTGCCCGATCTGCCCAACTGGGCCTGGCACGAGTACGGCATGCGGGCCGGGTTCTGGCGCTTCCTGGAGGTGCTGCAGGCGCGCTCGATCATCCCCACGTTTGCGGTCAACGGTTCGGCCTGCACGTTGTACCCGGACGCCTGCAAGGCCGCGCGTGATGCGGGCTGGGAGTTCATGGGCCACGGGTTCGTCCAGAAGCCCATGCACCGGGTGGAAGACCAGGCGCAGGCCATCGCCGATACCGTCAAGGCGATCCGCGATTTCACCGGCAAGCCCGTGCGCGGGTGGGAGAGCCCGGGCCTGACCGAGACCGACGAGACGCTGGACCTGCTGGCCGAAGCCGGCATCGAGTACGTGGCCGACTGGGTGCTGGACGACCAGCCGCTGACGCTGCGCACGCGCGCCGGCCCCGTGATCTCGGTGCCCTACACGGTGGAGGTGAATGACGTCGTCATCTCGGCCGTGCAGCAGCAACCGTCGGACGAGATCCTGCGGCGCGGGCGCGACCAGTTCGACCGGCTGTACCAGGAGGGCGCCACATCGGCCAAGGTCATGGCCATCTCCATCCACCCCTACCTCACCGGGGTGCCGCACCGCATCAAGTACCTGGAAGCCCTGTACGACCACATCCTGTCGCACCCCGGCGTGGTGATGTGGACGGGCGAGCAGATCATGGAGTGGTACCGCACCCAGCACGGGTCAGCCGCCGCCGGGTGAGTCAATCCCGCTGCCGGGCAGGCAACAAGAAGCGGTAGGGCCGAGGAGCCTCAGGCCCGGGAATCAGCCCAGTGCGGCGAGAAAGCAGCGCGCCATGGCGGCGTGGCCAGCCCGGTTGGGGTGCACACCGTCGCCCGGCTCTCCCAAGGTGCTGTCTCCGTTGAATTCGTCGCGCAGGCAGCCGGTGACGGGGTCGGTCAACACGGCGTCCACGTCGGCCACCAGATCGAAGGCCCCGCCTGATCGCATCCACGCGTTGAAGGCCCGCCTGCGGGCGTCCTGCTCGAGGCCGCCATGCCCGGGGCGGGTGCCATGCAAGGCCGAGGGCACCGTGGCACCCACTACCTTCAGGCCCCGCGCACGCAGCTGACCAGCGGCCGAGCGCATCGCCGCGATCACCGCGTCGGCCTCAGCGCCGCCGTTGTCGCTGAAGTCGTTGATGCCCTGCATCCAGATCACGGTGTCCACGCCCGAGAGATCCAGCACATCGCGCTGCAGTCGGTCCAGGGCCGATGGCCCTCCCCGCCACGGGCCGGCGGAGGCTGGCGGCCCCACCACCTGGTTGCCCCCGATGCCCGCGTTGACCAGAGCCAGATCTCGGCGTCCAGCGGCCCACCAACAGCGCTGCAGCACGTCGGTCCAACGGTCCTGTCCATTGAGCGTGGTGGCGGTGCCGTCGGTCAGGGAGTCTCCCAGCGCCACCAGCGCGCGCGCCGGAGCAGGCAGCCACGCGTCCAGCGCGTCGACGAAGAAGGTGGACGTGGTGGTGTGAGGAAAGCCGAGTTCACTGTCCTGCGCCGCGGCCTCTCGGTCACCCGGCGCCGACAGGTACGAGGTGCCCATGGACTTGGCATGCCAGGTGGCCGGCCCGCTCGCGCCTTCGACCGAGGCACTCAAGGCCAGGCCGCGGCCCAGAAAGGTTTCAGCGTTCAGTGCAGAAGCCCAAGGCAGTTCGACAGCCGGCGTCCACACGGCGCGGCTGGGCGCAATGGCCTGGTCAGGCAAGGCCACACTGGTGCCAGGCACCAACGCGCCACCCCCCCAGTGCAGCCCCAGGCGCAGGCCGCGCAGCCTCAGCTCGCGCTGCCCGAACACATTGCTCAGGCGAAGCCGCCAGCCAGACGACCACAGGGCAGGCCGAAGGATCATGCGCAGTGACTGGTCGCGCAGGCCTTCGGTGGGCTCAGGCAGCGCAGCGCGCAGGTCCGGCTGGGCGATGGTGGAACCGACCGGATAAGCCCCCTGCGCCGAGGCGGCCCAGGAGGTCACCCAACGGCCTCCAGCCGGCGCCGCGCTCACCGGGTGCTGGCCAGCCACCGCCGGGCGCGTTCCACGATGGGCCGGTCGATCATCCGGCCGTCCAGCAGCACCGCTCCTAAGCCCGCCGCCGCAGCGGCCTCATCGGCGGCCACCACCTGCTCGGCCCAGCGCAGCTCGTCCGCGCTGGGCGAAAAGCCACTGTTCACCACGGGGACCTGCCTGGGATGGATGCAGACCGAGCCGGTGAATCCCATGGCTCGCCCCATGAGCACGGCCTTCTCAAACGCCACCATGTCCTGCACCTCGGCAATGCTGTCGGCCAGGCCCCAGCACTGCAACCCGAAGGCGTGCGCCGCGGTGACGACCTGCTGCCCAGGCCAGGCCAGCGCCAGCGGTGCCGGTGCCACCCCCAGCGCGGCGGCATAGTCTTCGGCGCCGAAGCCCAGGGCCACGAGGCCCGGATGTCGGGCCACGTCGGCGGCGGCCAGCACCCCTCGCGGGGTCTCCAACAAGGCCACCACGGGCGGCGCACGGCCGCCAGACTGCTCGGCCAGAGCTTGTGCCAGCGCTTCCACCTGCTGCGGTGTCTCCACCTTCGGCAGCATCACGGCAGCCAGGTCTTGCCAGGGAATGTCCTGCAAGTCGAGCCGCCACACGGCTGGCGCGCTGTTGACCCGCAGCAGCACCGCTGCGCCGCGAGACGCCAGCGACCGCACCGCGGCCCGGGCCATGGGCCGTGCTTCCGCTTTGCGTTCTGGCGCAACGGAGTCCTCCAGATCGACGATCAAAGCATCCGCGCCACGCTGCGGTGCCTTGTCCAGCATGTGCTCGGCGGTCGCAGGCAGGAACAGCAGGGACCGGCAGTCCCTGAGCGAAGGCCGGTGGAAAGGCTCCGGGGAGGCTTGAGTGTGAACGGGCGGGCTCATCGACATTCGATCGCCCCCTGGCCTTGCAGGGCCTCGGCCTCAGCATCTGTGGCTCCCAGTTCGGCGAGCAACTCCCGCGTGTGCTGACCGCGGCGCGGCGCAGGGCGGCGAATGCTGCCGGGCGTGCCCTGCAGCCGCGGCGTGACCTGGTGCATCACCGTGGGAGGCTCGCCTTCAGCCGCGTCCAGTTGCACATAAACCCCCCTCTCGGCCACATGCGGGTCGTTCAGCAATTGCGGCGGTGCGTAGACGGGGCCGACGGTCACGCCCTTGCTGCGGAACAGCGCCAGGCATTCGGCCTGGTCCAGCGTGGCGATGAAATCCGACACCAGGCGGTCCACCTGCGCGTCATGCGCCAGCCTCGCAGCGTTGCTGGAAAAGCGCGGATCCTCGAACAGCGCGGCCTGACCGATGGCGTCGAACACGCGGCGGGCCATCGTTTCTGTGGAACCGGACATCGACACCCACAGGCCATCCTTGCAACGGTAGCTGCCCCGGGGTGATGCGATCTTGCGGCCTGGCTCCGGGTCGGTGCCTGTCGCGGCATAGGCAGCCACGTCAGGCCCCATGATGGCCAGCATCGGTTCCAGCAGGGACAGGTCCACCACCTGGCCACGTCCGCCGCGCATCTCGACTTCACGCAAGGCGGCCAGGGTGGCAAACGCGCCCGTGAGTCCGGTCACCATGTCCGCCAGGGCCATGTGCGGCAACTGGGGCTCGCCACGGGCATCGCGATGCTTGTGCGCGTAGCCACTGAAGCCCTCGATCAGGCTGCCGAAACCCGGCAGCGTGCGGTACGGGCCCGTCTGACCCCAGCCGGACAGGCGCACGATCACCAGGCCGGGCTGCAGCGCCAGCAAGGCGTCCGGGCCCAGGCCCATGGCCTCGAGGGTCCCGGGACGAAAGCTCTCCACA
>Ga0315900_10011595_pt1 | contig 10898 bp, 13 predicted proteins | sample LakEriMetagenome_FD_203521 | JGI IMG/M metagenome (GOLD analysis project Ga0315900, IMG submission 203521) | Freshwater fungal communities from buoy surface, Lake Erie, Ohio, United States - Buoy 12 MA114 | ecosystem: Environmental > Aquatic > Freshwater > Lake > Lake biofilm | place: USA: Lake...
GAAAACCACGGCATGGCCTACATGTTCACGATGATGAACCAAGCTCGTTTGCTTGTTGGCATGGAAGGTCTCGGGCTTGCTGAGCGCGCATATCAACAAGCGCTTGAGTGGTCAATTGAACGTAAACAAGGTCGTGCGCCAGGTGCACCGGCGGGAGCAAGTTCACCGATTGTGGATCATCCTGACGTAAAGCGCATGTTGGCGACAATGAAATCAACGATTGAGGCAATTCGTCGTCTGTTGTATTGGAACGCCGCTTGTTTGGATATTGCCGAACATCACCCAGATGCAGATGAACGCGAAAAAGCTGCCGACATGGCGGCGTTACTCACCCCATTGTCAAAAGGGTGGGGAACCGACATGGGTGTTGAACTCACCGGCATGGCGGTTCAGATTCATGGAGGTATGGGTTTCATTGAAGAAACAGGTGTGGCGCAGCATTATCGCGATGCGCGCATCACGACGATCTATGAGGGAACAAATGGAATCCAGGCGATGGACTTGGTTGGTCGCAAGCTTGGAATGAAACAAGGCGCGGTGTTGATGGGATTGCTCTCAGACATGCGTGCTCTTGACTCTTCGCTTGCGCGTCACAGTGAATTGGCTGGCGTACGTGAAGCATTGACCCAAGCACTTGACACAACCGAGCGCACGACGCGCTGGTTGCTTGAGCACGCACAAAATCCGCTCGACGTTTTGTCTGGCGCGACACCGTATCTGCGGTTGCTAAGTACAGTCACCGGCGGGTACCTCATGGCGAAATCAGGTGTGATTGCCCTTGAAGCAACGGACATAGATAGTGCGACACGCGAAGCTCGTCTAGCAACTTCTCGTTTTTTCTGTGAGCAATTGTTGCCGGCAGTTCATGGTCTTGAAGCAGCGGTGTGTGGAGATAGTGCACTGCTGATGAGCTTTGACACTAAATATTTAGCTGTCTAACGACAATCAAATACCGAAGCTTCGCAGAGCGTCAGCGTCACAAAATTCCAGCGCCATGATGTGGGTTGAGGCGAGCCTCACCTGAGGCGCCATACCTGCTTCATATGCTTCTTGCCAACGAGCAGCGCACAAGCACCATTGATCGCCCGCTTTGAGACCAGCGAAACCATATTGTGGCATTGGCGTTGATAAGTCATTGCCTACCGATTTCGAAAACGCAAGAAATTCGTCGGTCATGAGTGCGCACACAGCATGCACGCCAACATCATCTCCGCCCACTTCACAACAACCAGTTCGATAGAAACCAGTCATCGGATTGGTGCAACACATTTGTAGTGGTTCACCGAAGACATTTAATTGGTCAGTGCGAGTGAATTCAGTCATCGTGTGTTTACCGATCGCGTTAGCTGACCGAGACGTCGAACAGCGTTCCAATGAGGAATGTGATGCCACATGCAATCAACAGAATGACCACTTGGCGAAGTGCGGATTTCGACACGGATCGTTCTGCCGACACTCCGACAAGTCCGCCGACCACTAACGCTGAGAGCGCTCCAAGAACAAGAGACGTGATGCTGGCGGCTGTTCCAGATCCAAAGAACCAGGGAATAACAGGGATAAACGCGCCGAGAGCAAAACAGACAAATGAAATCGCGGCGACGGCAAGCGGCGAAGAAAGGTCGTCTGGGTCAACACCCATTTCTTCGCGGGTATGCACCAAAATTGCGCGCTCAGGATCTCTCATCACTTGTCTCGCAGAGATTTCGGCCTGATCTTTGCTCATCCCATGTTCTTCATAGAAGTGCGCAAGTTCCATCGTCTCTTTTTCGGTGTTGTTAATAATCTCGTTGCGCTCAAGGGCGACTTCGCGTTCAATAAGTTCGTTTTGGGCAGATACGGATATCCATTCACCGGCGGCCATGCTCGTTGCACCCGCAACGAGTCCGGCAAGTCCCGCGAGACGCACAACCGACGCACTAACTCCGCCACCAGCAAAGCCAAGGACTAGCGACACGTTTGACACAAGACCATCGCTGATGCCGAAAACCGCCGCACGTCCGAGTCCACCAGCAACTGCTCGGTGGCTTTCGTGTGGATCGCGTGTTTTACCCATGTAATTCACGCTACCCGTCATCAAGATGAGGTGAGTGCCCCAACTAGCCTGACAACTGTGACAAATCAGGCCCCCCGATACCGGTTTGCGCCATCACCAACGGGTTTTTTCCATGTTGGTGGCGCACGCACTGCGTTGTACAACTGGGCTCTCACGCAACGTGAAGGCGGAACATTTGTCTTGCGCATTGAAGACACTGATGAATCACGCAATGAACCGCAATGGGTGCAGGGAATTATCGACGCTCTGTCATGGCTCGGTATCAACACTTCGTCACCACTGTTTGAAGGGCCATATTTTCAGTCACACAACGCTGACAAGCACATCGCTGCTGCGCATCGTCTCTACGAAAATGGAAAAGCGTATTGGTGCGACCTGACGCCGGATCAGATTCAAGAGCGAACAAAAGCGTCTGGAAAGCAAGGGTATGACGGCTATTCGCGCGATCGGGGGCTAGAGCCCGGTCCCGGACGAGTCCTACGATTTCGTGTTCCCGAAGGAGTCACAGTCGTAGAAGATCTTGTCCGCGGACGCGTGGAATTTGATAACGCGACGATTGAAGATTTCGTCTTATTGCGCGGTAACGGAACACCAATGTTTCTGCTTGCGAATGTGGTTGATGATATTGAAATGTCTATTACCAATGTTGTTCGCGCAGAAGAGCATCTTCCCAACACACCAAAACAACAAATGTTGTGGGATGCGTCAGGTCACCAGCCTCCTGTCTGGGCACACGTTCCTGTTTTAGTGAATGAACAGCGAAAGAAACTGTCAAAGCGTCGCGACAAAGTAGCGCTTGAGCAATATAAAGAAGAAGGCATACTGCCTGAGGCCATGGTGAACTATCTCATGACTCTCGGTTGGGCACCGCATGGTGACACTGAGATAGTTCCGTGGCAAACAATTGTCGAACAGTTCCGTCTTGAGGACGTGAATCATTCACCTGCATTTTTTGATGAGAAGAAGTTGCACGCATTTAACGGTGAATACATTCGGGCGTTAAGTACTGATGAATTCATCACTGTGGCTCAACCATGGTTAACGGCAGATGTTCCGTGGAAGCCCGAACAATTCAAGCCCGATGTTTTTGCATCAATGGCGCCACTGGTACAAACGCGCGTTGGAGTCCTGCGAGAGATTCCAGCGATGGTGGACTTCTTGTTCCTTGACAAGCCAGAAATTGATGATGTTTCATGGACTAAGGCGACTTCTTCAGAATGGACACGCGATCTTCTCCAGACATGTGTGAATGCATACGCGACGTGTGAGTGGGCACATGATGTGTTGAAAGAGGTTGTCGAAAAGACCGGCGAGTCTCACGGTGTGAAACTAGGGAAATCCCAAGCCCCAGTTCGGGTTGCAATTACAGGACGAACTGTCGGTCCACCGTTGTTCGAAAGTATCGAATTGTTGGGTCGTGATGTCACCATCTCGCGAATTAACAGTGCTCTTCAACGTCTTGGATGAGTTTTGGCTGATCAAGAGCACATAAAGTCGAGGCGATCAAAACTGAAGACACTTGCCTTTACCGCTGTGTATGTAGTAACTGGCATAGTGGTCGCCTTCACCGCGTACGTGACTATCAACTTGGCGTCAATCATTATTGTTGGCGTTCGCGATGATGGAAATACTGCAGATGCAATTGTTGTGATGGGCGCAGCACAATATGACGGAAGACCATCACCACAGTTGGCGGCACGTCTTGATCACGCGAAAACACTTTGGGATGACAAACGCGCACCGATCATCGCTGTCACCGGTGGAAAGATGGAAGGCGATCGATTTACGGAAGCGGAAGCGTCGCGGCAATACCTGGTTGATCGAGGCGTACCTGAAACTGTGATCATCGGAGAAGATCAAGGAAGGGCAACGTGGGATTCCGTCATTGCTCTCGTTCCCGTCCTTCAGGACAATGACATTGAATCACTCATTGTTGTGACTGACCCATATCACGAACAACGTTCTGTGTTGTCATTTCGTCAAAATGGCTTCGACGCAAGCGCAAGTGCCACCTCAACAAGTCCGTTATCTGGCGGGACTTTGGTTCGACGTACTGTCCGGGAGGCACTTGGGATTAGCCTTGGGCGCATTGTTGGTTTTGACACATTGTTTGACCTGACGGGTTAGAACACACCAGAAGGAGGTGAGCGGTCATGGTGATTGCGAAGAAGAGAAGTTCTGTTGCAAAGTCGCGCAGTCAAAAAGTTCATGGCAACAGCTCCACTCGTACTGGAGGCCGTGAGACTCTGTTGCAGGTGATGATCGACGCGCTTAATGAAGTCGGCGAGGCAGACGTGAGACTCGAGACGGTCTTAGAGCGCGCACAAATATCACCTAGTTCGCTTTATCATCACTTTGGAAATCTGCGCGGGCTTATTGAGGAAGCGCACGTCGAGCGCTACATCCGTGAGGTCTATACAAATCTCGATGGTTTGAAGAAACAATTTGAGGACATGGAGACTCGTGAAGATTTTGTTCGCATCATCGACGAGAACCTCGACATCTTGTTGTCTGATGTGAGAAAAGTTCCTCGGTTTCGTAGGGCAAACGCCTTTGGTAGTTCTTATGGGCATCCGGAATTTGCGCGAAGAATTGCAGAAGTAGAACGCGAAGCAAATAGAAAGACTGCAGAGGTCTTAAAAGTGGCGCAGTATCGAGGATTCATCCCACGATCAGTCGACCTAGAAGCATTCGCCAGTTGGCTGAACGCGTCGCTCAGTGGAAGTGTGGTTATCGATCAAATGGATGACCCGGAATACCGCGTGCGTTGGGCTGCGATGATGCGTGCGTCAACTCGACATTTGCTCGGCATTGAGTGACCGCTAGGCTATGAACCATCACTGGGGAATGGTGTAATTGGCAACACAGCAGTTTCTGGTACTGTTATTCAGGGTTCGAGTCCTTGTTCCCCAACCATGAAAATTGATCTAAACGATCTGCAAGCCGTCACATACGAGGTGCAAAACCCCGGTGACAACGGAATTGCTGTTATATCTCTCAATCGTGTTGATGCGCGTAATGCGCAAAACAATCAGATGACGTACGAGCTCAATGCGTGTTTTGATGACGCGGGTAAGCGAACTGATGTCAAAGTGATTGTCTTACGCGGTGAAGGCCCACACTTTTCATCCGGACACGATCTTCGTGACACCACATCATGGCAGGAGTATCCGTCGGTGTTTCCACAGTCGGTTTTTTCTGGCGAGGGCCAAGACGCTCACATGGCGCAAGAAGAAGAGATCTACTTCAACATGTGTTGGCGTTGGCGCAACAATCCAAAGCCAATCATCGCGGCGGCTCATGGCAAGACAATTGCTGGTGGTCTCATGTTGTTGTGGATTGCAGACATCATCGTTGCATCCGATGATGCAATGTTCTCTGACCCCGTTGTTGCGATGGGTGTAAATGGTGTTGAGTACTTTGCACATCCATGGGAATTCGGTGCGCGTAAAGCAAAGGAACTGCTATTCACCGGTGATTTCATTTCTGCGGAGGAAGCGCACAGACTGGGCATGGTGAATCATGTTGTAGAGCGCGATCAACTTGATTCATTCACGATGGAAATGGCGACCAAGATCGCTCAACGACCGGGTTTTGCATTAAAGCTTGCAAAAGAAAGTGTCAATCAAACTCTCGAAGCTCAGGGTCAGTACAACGCGTTCCGCGCGGCATTTTCGTTGCAACACATCGCACACGCCAATAACCGCATTCGGTTTAACTCCATCATCGACCCCACGTACGTGTCACCTGCAACCAAGAAGAAATAACGCTTTTCACGTCAGAGATAAGTTGCGTTACAGTATTTTTATCGCGGGTTCTAATATGACATCTCAAGATGTATTGTCGCTTTGTGAAAACAAGAATGTTTTACTCTATCTTGACGTTATTGGTCGGTTGGAGTGTGCTTGGTACTCCCACAGTTAGTCACGCAAAGTTGCGAACTTCAGATGTCGTACCGCCAGTAATTTCATCGGTCTCAGTTTCTAGAGATGAAATCAATACATCCTGTGGTGATCAGTACGTTGAAGTAACTTGGGATGTGCTGGACAGCGGGGCAACCACGTCTGAGATTTCATCAAGTGATGTCGGCGTGTTTATTGAGTTACAGCCTGATCCGCTTACGCCGACGTCGTTTGGCCAATTATCTCCCATAACGTATGCGAAGGTGCTTGGAACCACAGTTATCGATAATGGTGTTAGTTCGGGCTTTAAGCAAAAAAGATATGGCGGATGGATAAAGATTCAACAGTCCGCACCAAATGGTGTTTATTTCGTCAAAATTATCGCAACTGACTTGGCGCAAAATATTTCTTCAACTGATAGACAGCACTTCGTTACTGTTAGCGACAGCGGATCCTGCAATCCTAAAGAGACATCTAAAAAGATGTTAGTCATCAAAAAAAATCGCAGAATTTCTGGAATCCAGTTGGTCCAAGCGAGTGGCTTTTATGGATCTGACATGAAGTATTGGGCATTACGTATCGACATGAATCAAGAATCTAAATCGAAATGTTCAATTTCACCGAAAATGGAATGGGATGATGTCCTTCCACCTAGTCGGATAAAACTGCGCGGTTTGAAGCCTGGTCGCTGTAACATAAAGTTAACTTTCGGGTACGACTACCCCAATCGGCAAGTCGCGAGAATTATCGTCAAAGTTAGGTGAGTTAGGTTTCTGGCGTCTACGTTTTCGTAATTGTCAGTTATTGTTCTGAATGGCGGGAATAGCGATACGCTCTAGCACCGCACCTAGCTCCCATCGTCTAGTGGCCTAGGACACCACCCTCTCAAGGTGGCGGCACGGGTTCGAATCCCGTTGGGAGTGCCACTTGCTTGTAACGCATTGACAATCTCGGGCATCTCTGACTTGCCAGATAGTGACTGTTACAGTCTCGCCTTGGAGGTTTTCACATGAAATCAAAAATTGCTGCTGCTCTTGCGGCAACGTGTCTTATCCTTGCGAGTTGCGGTGGCGATGATTCGTCATCAGGCGGTGGAGATGGTCTGTCTGGCGCGGTCAACGATGCTCTTACGGCATCAATCGAAGCTGATGGCGCACCAGTTGACCTGACTGCTGATGACATTTCGTGTGTCGCAGGCAAAGTACTTGAGAATGCAGAGATGAAAGCAGCGCTTGAAACTGCATACGACGAAGGCAAAGAAGGCGAAGAGCTTCTCAGTGCAATTGACGAGTCCGCCAGTTTTGAGCAAGACGCTGGTCTGATGATGTTGCAGTGTTTGCCTGCGGAAAAGATCGTCGATCTGTTGTCGGGCGAAATGGGCGAAGGTGAAGGTTTTACCGATGATCAACGTTCATGTCTGGTCGATGAGTTCGAGAAAATCGACTCTGAAGAATTGGCTAACGGGTTCATGGCAATGGCTGAAGGTACGGATGGCGACGCTGCAGCTGGAGCGATAACCGGTGCAATGGTCACCTGTATGGGAACAGAGTTCTAAAGTAATTTTTCGACTGCCGCTAGCCAAAGGGAATGCAATATGGAGGCGTCGAAGTCTCGTACCACTGTCCGCAGGCTGAGCGACAAAGCAGTTCTCGATTTTGACGTGGTGCAACGCATCCTCGCTGAGGGTGTAGTTGCTCACGTCGGAATCGTGACAACCGAGGGGTATCCAGTTGTTGTACCCATGGCATACGCGTTTGTTGATAATGCAATGTTGTTACACGGTTCAGTTGCCAGCCGTTTGATGCGCAGTGGTAGTGAAGTCTGTGCGACAGTGACACTTCTTGATGGCATTGTTGTTGCGCGCTCTCTCTTTTCGTCATCAATGAATTATCGAAGCGTCATGGTTTTTGGACATCCGGAGATTGTCCCCGACGACGCAAAGGAAGAAGCGCTGCTTGTTTTGAGCAATTCGCTGATTCCGGGACGCGTCGGTCATGCACGCCCTCCGAGCCGGACTGAACTTCGCGAAACAATGGTGTGGCGTCTTCCAGTCACCGAGTGGTCTGCGAAGGTGCGCACTGGTCCACCTGTTGAAGCAAGCACAGATGACCTCGCGCTTGATTACTGGGGAGGCGTGATCCCATTACAAGTTGTGGCGGGTGAACCGATCTCTGATAATCAAGGTCGCGACGTTTCGATTCCCGAACACATACATCAATTTGTTCGCGATAATCAGTAGCGCTCAGTTATACGTGTCGTCACTCGGATTGGTGTCTGACGAGACACCGTGAGACAGCATGTGTGCCCCAACAGGTGCCGTCACGAATTGAAGGATCACAACAACGATGAGTTTGCTGACTGAACTGAGATCATCAAGTTGAAGTACCGCGCCAGTTCCGCATAACAACACTCCAAGAGTGGCAGGTTTGGCAGCTGCGTGCATTGCAGACCGCGCATCTCGGAGTACGACAACTCCGATAGCAGCAATCAGGGCAACAATCGCTCCTGCGATGATGAGGGCGGCTGAGGCCACATCAAAAAACGTGTTCACAGTCCTCTCCGTTCAATGAACCGCGCAACGGTGACAGACGTAAGAAATGCCAACAAGCCGAGCACCAATGCAAGGTCTAAAAATGCACTATTTCCCGTCAGCGCTGTGGCTATGAGAAGTCCGCAAGAAATCAGGGCAGTGAGGCCATCGATTGCTACTGCACGGTCACCGATCGTTCCACGCCGAATTGCACGCGACGAGATGATCATTGATGCGAAGAGCAAAATGATGAGCGCAACAGTAAAAGCAGTATTCATTTCTTCTTCTCCACAATGAAGGCAGCCACGCGGTCTTCGTGGGCATGGATGGCATTTTGAAATTCAGCGCTGTCAGTTTTTCCGAGGACATGAATTTCCATATCCGCGGTTTCAGAATCAATCGAAACAATGACAGTGCCTGGTGTGAGGCTGATGGTATTCGCAGTAACCGCACGTACTAATGGTGAGGTGCTGTTCAGGTGAACGTGAATGATCTCTGCATGGCGACGTTGTTCGTTTGGAACCAGAACAGCACGAATCACATCCCAACTTGCGGTGGTGATACTGCGCACCATGTAGAAAAAGAATGAAATAGCGGGAAATATTCGAATGTGATGTGAGTTGCGAAGTTTGCCTGGGAACAAAATGGCAAGCGCAAAAATGACTACACCTCCAGTAATTACGTTTGCGATGCTGAGTTCGCCCCATAGCGCGATCCACAAAATGAGAAGAACAAGTGAACGACCAATCATGATCCTCGAACCGCCTCGATGTACATATTGGGATCAGTGAGTTGTTGCGCGGCTCCCACGCAGAAGTCATACAGTGGCCCGGCAAGGACAGCAATAGCAAGAGTGCAAACAATCATGACGATGGTTGCACCCGTCATGGTGCGGTGATGACGCAGAAGGCCAACGCGCGACGTGGGAACTTCTGGCATGACTTCTCCCCAGAAGAGTCCAATCCATGTTTTTGTCATGGAGACCAAAGTCAACAGGCTGACCGCAATTGCGACGGCGATAATGATCCACTGTTGATTATCAAACCCAGATCGCACGAGTGAATACTTCGCAAGGAAGCCTGAAAATGGCGGCAGGCCCGCAAGGCTGAATGCAGGGACCATAAACAAGAGTGCGAGAAATCCGGAACGTCGTGCAAGCCCACCCACTTTGTCAAACGCCGATGCGCCAGTTTCTTTTTCGATAATGCCTTCGACCAAGAACAGTGATGCCTTTACCGGAATGTGATGCAGTAAGTAAAAAACGGTGGCGGCAAGTGCTGCTTTTGTTCCAATTGCCACGCCCATGATGATGTATCCGATCTGGCTGACAATATGGAAACTCAAGAGGCGTTTCATCTGAGAGTGTGAAATTGCTCCGATCACACCAACCACCATTGTGAATCCGGCGATCCACATCAACAGGTTGGATTGTGCGCCAGGGAACAGGAGGGTCTCTGTTCTGATAATGCCGTACACGCCGACCTTGGTAAGGAGGCCAGCGAACACGGCGGTGACCGAACTAGGAGCCGCTGGATATGAGTCAGGAAGCCAGAAGTACAGCGGGAAGACAGCTGCTTTGATGCCAAAGGCGACGAGCAACATCAAATTGAGTCCCATCCGTACACCATCGGGAAGCGCGGCAAATCGTTCGGGGAGCTCTGCCATGTTGATAGTTCCCGTAGCAGCAAAGACGAGTCCTACTGCAGTCAGGAGCAAAAGCGACTTGATGATATTGAGCACCACGTATGTGACGCCGGATTTGATCTGTTCGTCAGTTCCTTCGAGTGTCAACAACACGTAACTGGCCATCAGCATTAACTCGAATGCAACGAACACGTTAAAGAGATCACCCGCGAGAAATGCTTGGGCGATACCGGCGGCAAGCACAAGATAGACGGGGTGATAGACGGGGGAGTGCTCGTCGACGGCGCGCTGTCCGATAGCAAATACGAGCACGATCAGCAGCACTGCCACTGAAATAAGGATCATCATCGCCGCTAAACGATCCGCGACGAGCGTGATGGCGATATTGGCAGGCCAACCCCCGAGTCGTGATACGGAGATATCTGAGTCACGGGAAACGTCGACTGTGATGATGATTGACGCGACGAGAGAGGTTGTGAGAGCCATGAAACTCACAAGTCGTTGAATCAGAAGCTGTCGAAAGATGATCGAAATTGCTGCACCAAACAAAGGTGCAACGATTGGTAGAGCGAGAACAGCGTTCATGATTGCGAGTCCTCGCTGTTTACTGAAATGTCAACATCTTCGTGTGCAGGAGTGTTGCTCAAGTGGTCTGCTTCGGTGCGTCGAGTTGCGAGGCGATCTTCCACATCGTCTTCCACCAGATCATTTCCGTCAATAGTCCAACTACGCCAAGCGAGAGCAACAAGGAAAGCCGTTAACGCAAAAC
>Ga0315900_10011597_pt1 | contig 10896 bp, 9 predicted proteins | sample LakEriMetagenome_FD_203521 | JGI IMG/M metagenome (GOLD analysis project Ga0315900, IMG submission 203521) | Freshwater fungal communities from buoy surface, Lake Erie, Ohio, United States - Buoy 12 MA114 | ecosystem: Environmental > Aquatic > Freshwater > Lake > Lake biofilm | place: USA: Lake...
CGCCACCGCCTACCCCAACGCAGGCGGGGACTACCACTTCCTGCGCCGTGCCTACGGGCGCGGGGTGTCCTTCCTGTTCGGCTGGGCGCGCTTTTCGGTGATCACCACCGGCTCCATTGCGCTGCTGTGCTTTGTGTTCGGGGACTACACCTCGCAGCTGGTGCCCCTGGGCACCGGGCACGACTCAGCCATCTACGCAGCGGTGGCCATCCTGGTGCTGACCTGGGTCAACGTGCGGGGCATGCGTGCGGGCGCGCGGGCCCAGACCTGGATGACGTCCATCGAGATCGCCGGCTTGCTGCTCATCATCGTCGCCGGCCTGTTCCTCGTCTCCAACGGCAACGCCGCTGCGCCCGCGTCCACCCCGGCACCGGCGGCTGCCTCGTCGTCGGGCATCCCGCCGATGATCGGGCTGGCCATGGTGTTCGTGCTGTTGACCTTCGGGGGGTGGAACGAGGCGGCCTACATCAGCGCCGAGCTCAAGGACGAGAAGCGCAACATGGTGCGGGCGCTCGTCTGGTCGATCATCCTCATCACGGCGCTCTACCTTCTCGTGGTGTGGGCCTACTGGCATGGTCTGGGCATGCAGGGCATGGCCAAGTCCAAGGCGGTGGCCGCCGATCTGCTCAAGGTGGCCTTCGGTCCGACGGGTGAGAAGCTGATGTCGGTGCTGGTGGCGGTGGCCGCCCTGACCTCGATCAACGCCACCATGATCGTCGGTGCGCGCACCAACTATGCGCTGGGCCGTGATTGGCCGGTCTTCGGGCGCTTGGGGGAGTGGGACGAGCAGCGCGAAGCCCCGATCGTCGCGCTGTATGTGCAGAGCGCTGCCGCCCTGGTGCTGGTGCTGATCGGCGCCACGGCCACGCTGGGTGGCGGCTTCAAGGCGATGGTGGAGTTCACCGCACCGGTGTTCTGGCTTTTCTTCCTGCTGTCCGGCGTCTCCCTCTTCGTGCTGCGCACTCGCGACCCTGACACGCCGCGTCCATTCAAGGTGCCGCTGTATCCGCTCACGCCACTCGTGTTCTGCGCGACCTGTCTCTACATGCTGTGGTCGAGCTTGAACTACGTCTACAGCAAGGAACTCGGTGGGTTGAACGCCGCCTGGATCGGTGTTGTCGTGCTGGCGGTGGGCGGCGTGATCCTGGCCTTGCTGCCGAGCCGAACGCCTGCGGGCACAGAGCGCAGCGCCTGAGCTTAGCGGAAAGCCGGAGCCGCTGGGGCTGCGCTTGCTCTCGCGTTGACTGCTTATTGCTTCACCATACGCACAGGGGGCAGGTCGTGGACGAAAGCGTTGTGCCACGTTTAGGCGTCATCGGCGCGTTCGACGGGCTGAGCCGCCGCCAGGCTCCTCAGCTTGGCGCACAGTGATGACGCCGACACTTGCCCAGGAATGTGCAGCTGGGGTGCTACCTCCGCCAAGGGCTCGAGCACGAAGCGGCGCTGGTGCATCCGGGGGTGGGGCAGAGTCAAGTGCTCGGTGCGGAGCACCCGCTGGCCGTAAAGCAGCAGATCCAGGTCCAGCGTGCGCGGGGCGTTGGGGTAGGGCCGCTCGCGGCCGGCCTGTTGCTCCAGGCCCTGCAGCAAGCCCAGCAGGGCCTGCGGGTCCAGCGAGGTGGTGAGCAGGGCCACGGCGTTGAGGTAGTCCGGCCCTTCGGCGTCCACCGGCCTGGTGCGGTAGAGGCTGGAGATGCGCTGCAGCTGCACGGCGGGGTGGGCCCCCAACTGCTGCAAGGCCCAGGCCAGGGTGGCGCGCGCATCGCCCAGGTTGGCACCGAGGCCGATGGCCACTGTCTCGAGGCTGGCTTGATCTACGGCCTGCCATACCTTCAGCACGTCCACCGTCTCGGCCACGTCGTGCACGCGCAGCACCCGCGCGCCACGCTGCACCGCCAGCAAGGCAGCGGCCAGGCTGCCGGCCAAGCGTTGTTCCACAGGCCGGCCGGTCAGGCGGCCGACCGTGCCTTTGCGCGAGAGCCCGGCCAGCAGTGGGCGCTCCACACCGACGGCAGCCAGTCGCGCCCGCAGCGTTTCCTGATGCGCCAGCAGTTCCACGCTGTGCTCCATGGTCTTGGCAAAACCGTAGCCGGGATCCAGCACGATGCGCTCGGCGGCAATGCCTGCTGCGCTTGCGGCCTGGAAGCGCTCCGCCAGGAAGCTGGCCACGTCCTCCACCACATCACCGTACTGCGCCAGCGTCTGCATGGTGGTGGGGTCGCCGCGCGAGTGCATCAGGCAGACCCCGGCGCTGGCGTGAGCCGCCACCGCCTGCAGCGCGCTCGGTGTCGTGAGTGCCCGCACGTCGTTGATCAAATCGGCCCCTGCATCCAGGGCGGCGCGCATCACCTCGGGTTTGTGCGTGTCCACCGACACCGGCACGCCCCAGCGCACCACCTCGGCCAGCACGGGCTGCAGCCGCCGCCACTCCTCTTCGGCTGCCACCGGTGTGGCGTTCAGCCGGGTGGACTCCGCGCCCAGATCCAGCAGGTCCGCCCCCTGTGCCACGAGCTGTTCGGCGTGGGTGATGGCGGCGCGTGGGTCCAGAAACTGCCCCCCGTCGGAGAACGAGTCCGGCGTCACGTTCACGATGCCCATCAGGTGCACGCGGTCCAGCACGAGGCGGAAGCGACCGGTGTGCCAGACCTGCGGGAGGAGGTGCCCGGGCATGCCATCATCACGCCTGTTCCTCGACTTGCTTTGAATGACCATGCGCGCACTCTGCCACTTCACCCGCCTGGCGTCGACCAAAGGCCTCAGCTTGCTGGCCGGCCTGTTGGTTGCGGCTGGACAAATGGCTACCCCTGCCCAAGCCCAAGCCCAGGACTGGGCCGCTGCCGGCCGCAACATCCGCCTCATCGTCCCGTCCCCGGGCGGCAGTGGCACAGGGGACACCATCGCCCGCATCGCGGCCGAGGAGATGGGCAAGCGGCTGAAGGCCAATTTCGTCATCGACAACAAGCCGGGGGCCAACGGCAACATCGGCGCCACGGCGGCGGCGCAGGCCCCGGGCGACGGCTACAACTTCCTGTTCTCATGGGCCGGCACCCTGGCTGTCAACCAGGCCATGTACAAGCAGATGGGGTACGACTCCCAGCGCGACTTCGTGCCCATCGGCCTGGTGGCGGACGTGCCCAACATCCTGGTGGTGAATAACGACCTGCCGGTCAAGACCGTCGACGACTTCGTCCGCCATGTGCGCGCCAACCCGGGCAAGTTGAGCTACGGCTCCACCGGCATCGGCAGCTCCATGCACCTGGCCGGCGAGCTGTACTCTCGCGAGTACGCTGCGCAGATGGTGCATGTGCCGTTCTCCAACCCCGGCAACGCCACCACCAACCTGATCTCGGGTGAGATTCAGCTGATGTTCCAGCTGATCCCGGGTATCGCCTCCCAGGTCAAGGCCGGCCGCGTGCGCGCCATCGGCGTGATGGCGGCGCAGCGCTCACCCGCCCTGCCTGACGTGCCCACCATGGTCGAGCTGGGTGCGCCCAAGCTGATGTCGTCCACCTGGTTCGCGCTGCTGGCGCCCAAGGGCACGCCCGCCGTCGCCCTGGAGCGCATGAACGCGGCGCTGAACGACGCGCTGGCCGATCCCGCGGTGAAGAAGCGGCTGAGCGACATCGGCGCCTCGCCCTTGGGCGGCACCCCCAAGCAGCTGGCCGACCACCTGGCCGCCGAGATCGACAAGTGGGGCCGGGTGGTGCGCGACGCCAAGATCTCGGTGCAATGACTCTGCAGGCATGACGCTTCTGACCGGGCCTGCCGGACCTGCAGGGCCAAACGCATCCACTGAGCCTGTTGCCCCTGCTGGGCCTACCGGGTCTGTCTTGGGAATCGGGCCGCAGGCCCAGGGGCTGGCGGCGCTGGAGCAGCGCCTGGCCTACGAGATGGCGTGCCTGCAACTGCCCGCCGCCCGCTGGACCCCGATGCGGGAGCACGAGGGCCAGGCGGTGGCGGACGTGGCCATCATCGGCGCTGGCATGGCCGGGCTGGCACTGGCGGCGGCCCTGCAGCACCGCGGCCTGGCGGTGACCCTGTATGACGAGGCCCCGGCCGGCCTGGAAGGCCCCTGGGCCACCACGGCCCGCATGGAGACGCTGCGATCCCCCAAGCAGCTGGCCGGGCCCGCACTGGGCCTGCCTTCGCTGACCTTCCGCGCCTGGTTCGAGGTGCAGTTCGGCGCACAAAAGTGGGAGGCGCTGGACAAGATCCCCCGCCTGCAGTGGATGGACTACCTGCGCTGGTACCGGCGCGTTCTGCAGTTGCGCGTGCACAACGAGCACCGCGTCACCGATGTGCTGCCCAGAGCCGACGGGCTGGTGGAATTGCACATCCAGCAAGGCGGGCAGCCGCTCAAGGCTTTTGCTCGACGCCTGGTGCTGGCCACCGGCCGTGCCGGGCTGGGCACCGGCTCGGTCCCGCCTTGGGCACAGGCGCTGCCGCGCGGGCGCTGGGCCCATTCCGCCGACGAGCTGGACCACGAGCGCCTGCTGGGCCTGCGCGTGGGCGTGGTGGGTGCGGGTGCTTCGGCCATGGACAGCGCTGCCACGGCGCTGGAGCACGGCGCGCAGCGCGTGCACCTGCTGGTGCGGCGGCCGGATCTGCCGCGCGTCAACAAGGGCAAGGGCGCCGGCAGCCCGGGTTTCGTGCACGGCTACGCCCGGCTGGCAGATCCGCACAAGTGGCGCATCCGCCATTACATCCACACCCAGCAGGTGCCGCCGCCGCACAACAGCACGCTGCGCGTGTCGGCCCACCCCAACGCTTTCTTCCACCTGGGCTGCGCGGTGCAGGGCGCGCAGGAGCAGAACGGGGCGCTGCGGGTGCGCACCTCGGCTGGGCCCATCGCGCTGGACTTCCTGATCTTCGCCACCGGTTTTGCCATCGACTGGACGGCGCGGCCCATGCTGCGCCACATCGCGCCGTTCGTACGGCCTTGGCGCGAGCGCTGGACGCCGCCACTGGGCGAGGAAGACGCCGAGCTGTCTGCGTCGCCGGACCTGGGCCCGGACTTCGAGTTCCAGGTGCGCGAAGGCCAGACCTGCCCAGGGCTGGAGCGCATCCACTGCTTCTGCTACCCCGCGGCCCTGTCAATGGGCGTCATCACCGGTGACATTCCCGCCATCAGCGAAGGGGCCTTGCAACTGGCCACGGGCCTGGCCGGGCTGCTCTACGCCGAGGACCACGAACACCACTTCGCCCGAATGCAGGCCTATGCCGAGCCGGAGCTGCTGGGCGACGAGTGGGTGGCCTCGCCCTTGCCCCGTTTCCCTGATGACGACCTCGGGCCTGTCTGCGCCCCACCTTCCGAAGTGAGCACTTCATGACGCCCCACACAGACCCCGGCCCGGCCGCCGGCACTGCCGATGTGATCGACACCGCCGCAGGCCTGACACCGGGCGGTACGGTGCAGGCTGCCCGGCGCTTTCGCGCCACGGTGGTGGAGGCCACGCAGGCCAGCCACGACGCCCTGCTGTACGAGACGGTGCCCGGGCTGTCCACGGCCGACCGTTTGCGTGTGGCCGTGCACTGCTGCGACGCTGCCCAGGCGCCCCGGCTGGCAGCGCACTATCGGGTCTTGCTGGCGCAGCAGCCTGCAGGCGAAGCGTCCTCTCCCGCGCTGCCGGCCATGCTGACCTGGGCCGGCCTGCTCACCACCGACCCGCGCCGCGGCGACCGGCAGGCCTTGCAGGCGCTGCAAGCGGCGGGCCTGCCGGACCCCGCCATCGTGGCGCTGGCCCAGCTGGTGGCGTTTCTTTCGTACCAGACGCGGGTGGTGGCCGGTTTGGCGGCCGTGGAAGGGGCTCTGGTCAGCCCTGTGGCCCCGTCACCGGGCTCAACAGACGCTGGAAATCCAGCCTCTGCGCCAGCGGGCGCCTCTGCCAAGGCCGCATCATCCGGGCCCGTTCCCGTGATCCGCCTCAACGGCTTCACCAACGAGACCCTGGGCTGGCGCTCGTGGTTGTCGCCGCTGGACGTGGCCCAGGCGAGCCCGCTGCAGCAGGCCGTGCTGGACGAGAGCCATCCGCAGGCTCGCACGTCGGCCTACTACCTGACGCTGATCCACCAACCCTTGATGTTGCGCCATCGTTCGGCCGCCTACAACGCCATCATGTACGCCACAGGCGGGGCGCCGCGGGCGGAACGTGAACTGGCAGCCATGGTGGTCTCGGTCACCAATGGCTGCGTGTACTGCACCTCGGTGCATGCCCAGCGCTTTGCCCAGCTGGCCCGCAGGCACGACACCGTGGAACAGGTCTTTCGCAACCCCGCCACCGCCGGCGTTGACGAGCGCGAGCGCGCCATTGCGCGCTTTGCGCAGGCGGTCACGCTTCACCCCCACACGCTGGCCGCTGCCGACGTGGCGCCGCTGCGCCAGTTGGGCATGAGCGCCGAGCAGATCCTGGATGTGCTGCACGCCGCGGCCATCTTCGGCTGGGCCAACCGCCTGATGCACAACCTGGGGGAGCCGGAATTCCCTCTCGCAGCCGCCTGACTTCCGGCATGAGCACCCACGCCGCCTCGACCTGAAAGCCCTGCCATGGCCGACATCGCCGCCCGCGTCTGGGCCCACCGCTGGAAGATCGACCCCATCGTGCGGTCGCTCATCGACACGGACTTCTACAAGCTGCTGATGTGCCAGTCGGTGCGGCGCAAGTTCGCCGACGCGCGCGTGACCTTCTCGCTCATCAACCGGGCCACCGAGGTGCGCCTGGCCCAGTTGATCGACGAGGGCGAACTGCGCGAGCAGCTGGACCACCTGCGCACGCTGTCGCTGTCGCGTGGCGAATCCACCTGGCTGCGCGGCAACACCTTCTACGGCAAACGCCAGATGTTCCGCCCCGATTTCATGGAGTGGTTCGAGGGCCTACGGCTGCCGCCCTACCACCTGGAAAAGCGCGACGGGCAGTACGAGCTCACTTTCGAGGGTGCGTGGCCCGAGGTCATGCTGTGGGAGGTGCCGGCGCTGGCCGTGTTGATGGAGCTGCGCTCGCGCGCCGTGCTCAACCGCATGGGCAAGTTCGAGCTCGAAATCCTGTACGCCCGCGCCATGACCAAGCTGTGGCAGAAGGTGGAACGCTTGAAGACCATCCCCGACCTGCGCCTGGCCGACTTCGGCACGCGCCGGCGGCACGGCTTCCTGTGGCAAGACTGGTGCGTGCAGGCCATGATGGAAGGGCTGGGCACCAAGTTCGTGGGCACCTCAAACTGCCTGATCGCCATGCGCCGCGATATCGAAGCCATCGGCACCAATGCGCACGAACTGCCCATGATCACCTGCGCCCTGGCCGAGAGCGACGAGGAGTTGCGCCAGGCGCCCTACCGCGTGCTGGCCGACTGGCAGGAAGAGCACGAGGGCAACCTGCGCATCATCCTGCCCGACACCTACGGCACCCAAGGCTTTCTGGAGCATGCGCCGGACTGGCTGGCGCGCTGGACCGGCATCCGTATCGACAGCGGGGATCCGGCCGAAGGTGCCGAAGCGGCGATTGCCTGGTGGCAGCGTCACGGCGAGGAACCGCGCGACAAGCTGGTGATCTTTTCCGACGGGCTGGATGTGGACGCCATCCAGAACCTGAGCCAGCGCTTCCGCGGTCGCGTGAAGGCCTCCTTCGGCTGGGGCACCATGCTCACCAACGACTTCGTCGGCCTGCTGCCTGACGACGCCCTGGCCCCTTTCAGCCTGGTGTGCAAGGCGGTGTCCGCCGATGGCCGCCCCACCGTGAAGCTTAGCGACAACCCGCTGAAGGCCATGGGCCCGGCCGACGAGATCGAGCGCTACAAGCGCGTCTTCGGCCTCGGCGTGCAGACGCCGCGGTCGTTGCGGGTGTAGGGCAGTTCAAGAGCGCCGGGTGGTGGGCTGCCCGGTCGCGCCTAGCCCGCGCCCTTGCGCGTCAGCAAACGCCCGAGCAAGGCTGACGGCGGATCTGCGAACGGGTTGACCACGGTCACGCCGCGCCAGGTGAAGCCTTCCTGGAAGTCTTCGGAGATCAACATCCTGCAACCGTGGCTTGCCGCGACTGCCAGGATCAAGGCGTCCCAGTAGGGCGTTTGGTGGTCGACTGTCAGGTCCAGGGCGGCCTGGAAATCCTGCCAGGCTGAGACCGCTACCTCGAAGCTGTCGGCCCAGGCCAGAACCAACTCGCGCACCTCAGCAGCTGGACGCCGTGCCTTGATGGTCAGCACCCGCGACAACTCGCCGAGGACCTGTGCGGGAACCAGCGTGTCATCTATGGGCAAGGACGCTAGCAGAACCCGAGCCTGTTCGCAGCGGCGGGCGTCTCCCAGACCCTCGGCGTAGGCCAGGATATTGGTGTCCAGAGCGACTCGCATCTGGGGATGCTCACTCTTCGTAAAGCTCGCTGCGGGTCCAACTCCGCGCCCCACTGGCGGGCTGGTGTGACAACCGGTCGAGCAATGCCCGTCGGGCTTCCTTTCTCTGGAGGTCTTCTGCGGCCACGGGCACCATGGTCGCCACGGGCTTGCCCCGTGACAACACGGTCACCCGCTCCCCGAGGGCCACTTCTCGCAGCAGAGACGAAAACTGCCGGTTGGCCATGGCGGCGGAAACGGTCTTCATGCAGAACTCCGTTGGATCAAAGTAGTGTTCAGAACTACTTTACACAAATGGGCACTCGCTTTCAAGGGCGCTGCCAGTGGGGCACGAGATGGCCGCCCTCAATTCACCCGAAACCGCGCCAGCGTATCCCGGCGGACTTCGATGCCCAGGCCCGGGCGGTCGGGGATGTGCACGAAGCCGTCGGTCATCTCGATGGGCTGGGTGACCAGGTCTCGCCGGAAGGGGTGGGAGGACCGGTCGTATTCCAGCACTGGGTCGCGTGCGAAGACGGCGTGGTGCGTCACGGGCAGTGCCGCGATCACCTGCAGCGACGCGGCCTGCGCGACGGCGGAGCCCCAGACATGCGGGTTGACCTCGATGCCGTGGGCCTGCGCCAGGGCGGCGATGTGGCGCGCGGCGGTGATGCCGCCGCAGGAACCGAGATCGGGCTGCACGATGTCCACCGCGTGGCGGCCGAGCAGGTCCCGAAAGCCGTACAGCGTGTGCTCGTTCTCGCCTCCAGCGATGGGCGTGCGCAACTTGGCGCGCAGTTCGCAATAGCCCTCCAGGTCTTCGGGCGCCACCGGCTCCTCGTACCAGCGCAGGTCCAGCTCATCCAGCACGCGGCCCAGACGCAGGGCTTCGGTGCGGCCGTAGCCGTGGTTGGTGTCCACCATCAGCGTGACCCCGCGCCCCTGCATCGCCGCCGCGATGGCCTGGATGACCTCGATATCGTCGGCCACGCCGTAGCCCAGCTTCACCTTCATCAGCTGGAAGCCTGCCGCCAGGTGGCCATGGGCTTCGTCCACCAGCCGGTCCCGCTCCCTCTGTCCGCGGACGCGGTAGAAGCCCGTGGCATAGGGCTGCACCCGGGTTCGGAAGGCGCCGCCCAGCAGGCGGTGCACGGGCTGCTGGTAATGGTGGCCGGCCAGGTCCCACAACGCCATGTCGATGGCGCTGATGGCCGCTACCACCGAACCCTTGCGCCCGTAGTCGCGGGTCTGGTGGTACATACGGTGCCACAGCACCTCGATGTCCAGTGGATTCGCCCCCAGCACCAGCGGACGCAGGGCGTGCTCGATGGCGCTGGCGGCAATCTGGGGTGGCTCCAGCCCCTGGGCGAAGGCCTCGCCCCAGCCGGTGAGGCCCGCGTCCGTGATCACCTCCACCAGAGTGGCCGAGCGGCGGTGCACCCAGCCTTGGGAAAAGGCGAAGGGCTCCGCCAGCGGGCTCTGCAGGACGTGGACCTTGACGTCGGTGATCTTCATGGAGTGAACCTGCTCGGAGTGTTGGGGATGTTCAGGGCTTGCGGCTGGGCGACCGCGCTGCGCGGTGGTGGGCGCTTCAGGGGTGGCCCGCCAGCATCGCTTCCACCAGCTCTTGCACCGCCAGCGCTTCCTCGGCCGTGGCCAGCAGGTGGGGCTGGCCGCGCAGCCACAGGTCGGCCTGCGTGAGCTGCCGCTGCAGCGCGCTGCGCCGTGGGTCTTCACCCGTGGTCCAGTCCACCGCCTCCTCCCACGGCCCGCCGTCCGAGCGCCACAGCTGATAGAACTCGCGGAACTGGTGGTTCAGGCGGCTGCCGCGCACGGTGACTTCCTGCCGGTCGGGCTGGCATCCACCGGTGGTCGCCAGGATGGTGACGGGCCGGCCATCGGCGGTTTCCAGGCGTGCCAGCAGGTCCAGTTCGCACAGCGCCGGGTCGGCCGGGTAGCGCGGCGCGGCGTGGCGCAGGTGCAGCGGCCCGAGGAAGCGGCCGGCCAGGAACAGGAAATGGGAGATCACCTCGCGGGTGTAGCCGCCCTCGGCGCGGAACCGCAGCCAGTCGGCCTCGGCCTGCCAGGCGCGCGGCCAGGCCGGGTACTGCACCACGATGTCGATGCCCAGCAGCTCGCCCGTCTCACCGGCTGTGATGGCGCGGCGCAGCTCCTCGAAGCCGCGCGACGATGCCTGGGTGAAGTTCACCACGCCAGGCAGACGGGCGCTGCGCAGGCGCTGCACCAGGTCGCGGCTGGAGGCGTTGTCGGTGCCCAGGGGCTTTTCCATGAACACGCCCTGGCCGGCCGCGGCTGCGGCCAGCGCGTAGGCCTTGCGCGGGCCGGGCGGGCAGGCCAGGTAGACGACGTCGGCGCCCTGCATGGCTGCGTCGGCGCTGGGCGCCACGGGGGCGTCGGGCATCAGCTCGCGGGTCTTGGCCACGGCTTCCGGCGAAGGGTCCCACACGCCGCTGACCTCGAATGCCGGGTGCAGTCGCACGTTGTCCAGCATGCGCCGGCCCATGATGCCCAGGCCGATGAGGGCCATCTTGTGTGTCATGCAAAGTGCTCCGAGCTGTTTCG
>Ga0315900_10011602_pt1 | contig 10894 bp, 6 predicted proteins | sample LakEriMetagenome_FD_203521 | JGI IMG/M metagenome (GOLD analysis project Ga0315900, IMG submission 203521) | Freshwater fungal communities from buoy surface, Lake Erie, Ohio, United States - Buoy 12 MA114 | ecosystem: Environmental > Aquatic > Freshwater > Lake > Lake biofilm | place: USA: Lake...
AAAGCCGGCGGACGCAATTTCGCCAATGGCGAGGCCATGTATCGCAGCATCATGTGCGCCACCTGCCACCGCTTCAACGGCGAAGGCGGCAGCATCGGCCCCGACCTCACCGGCTCCGGCAACCGCTACACCCTCCGCGACCTCCTGGAGAACATCATCGACCCCAGCAAGGTCATCTCCGATCAATACGACAGCCACGAGATCACCAAGAAAGACGGCAGCGTGCTGGTGGGTCGCATCATCGTCGAAGAGAACGAAAAAGTCTTTCTCATGACCAACCCCTTCGCCCCGAATGACCACATGGCCATCAACGAGAGCGACATCGCCAAGAAGGGAACGCGCAAAGTCAGCATGATGCCGCCGAGCTTGATCAACTCATTGAATCAAGACGAACTCCTCGATCTGCTCGCCTATCTCGTCAGCGGCGGCAACAAGGGCGACAAGGTGTTCACGAAATGATCCGCTCGTTAAATCCAGTCATGCTTCGCATTCTTCCAATCATCCTTGTGTGCACCGTCGCTCTGCCTGCCGCAGAGCCCGCAAAGAACGCTGAACCAAAAAAAGAAAAGCCCTTCACGCCCGGCGGCATCTACCGGCAGGGTGACATGCAGCGGCCGCGCCCCACGGTGATCACGCCAGCGACGGATAACGCGCCGCCCTCGGATGCGATTGTGCTTTTTGATGGCAAGGACCTTTCGCGGTTCAAGCGGCAGCCGCGCAAGGACGACCCGGACACCTCCGACGTGCCGAAATGGAAGGTGGAGAACGGCTACGCGGAGATCGTCGGCAAATCTGGCAGCATCGACACGCGGGAGGAGTTTGGATCCTGCCAGATCCACCTCGAATGGGCCACTCCCGCCAAGGTGGAAGGCAAAGGGCAAGGCCGCGGCAACAGCGGCGTGCTCATCCACGGCTGGGGCGAGGTGCAGGTGCTCGATTCGTATGAAAACGACACGTATCCCGACGGCCAGGCCGCGGCGATCTATAACCGCTACCCGCCGTTGGTGAACGCCAGCCGCAAACCGGGTGAGTGGCAGAGCTACGACATCATCTGCGAATGCGCGAAGCTCGATGACAAGGGCAAGATGGTGTTACCCGCGCGTCTCACCGTGCTGCACAACGGCATCATCGTCCAGCACGCGCTGGAGATGGACACGAAGGTGCAGAAGTTCGGCTTCACACTGCAGGACCACCACAATCCGACGCGCTACCGGAACATCTGGGTGCGCCCGTTGCACCAGCGCGACGAAAACGCGAAGAAGAGCGAACCGGCGAAGTGAATCACTTCACCGCCGCCTCGTTCACTCGCTTCACGAGATTGAGCACGGTCTTGGCCGGAATGGCCTCGTGCATCACCAACGTGGTGCCAGTGGAAGGAGCCGGATTGCTGTTAAAGGTTTGGATGCGGGCCACATGCCCGATGACGTTGCCATATTCGTCCAGCACTGCCGATCCGCTGCTTCCCTGTGCCCAGTCGGTGCTGACGTTCAGGCGCTGGCTGGCCGGATCCGGCTTTTCATCAGTCGAGTAAAGCCGGTTCACAATGCCGGCACTGAAGTATCCGCGATGTCTCAACGGATCACTGAAGCAGTAGGCGGGCTCGCCCAATTCGACATCCGCGCGCAGCGGCAGCGGCTTCAAACCACCGGCAACAACACGCACCAGAGCGGCATCCGCCTTCTCATCGACTCCAAGAATCGCCGAGGTGGAGTACATCTGATTTTCTGTATCGGCGACGACGAGCCAGCCCTCCTTGAGCGTGGAAGGCGGGACGATGACGTGCTGGGCAGTGGCAACGACGTCCGGGGCGACGGCATAGCCACCGGCCATGTTGAGGTGCATTTTGTCACACCGGGTGCAGCGGAAATACCAACCGATGCGCAGGTGACCAGCACGTGCGATGCGCGCAATGTCCCGGCTGGCTCTTGATTGGGTAGATTCTGTGACCAGTGCAACAGGGCCCGGTTTGGGATTCTTGATCTGCTCCTTCACAGCCGCATCGTCGAGATACTTGCCAGGCTTCACCTGCTTCGCGGCGATCTCCAACAGCGGATCAGGCGGAGCCGGAGGCGCGGCTGGAGTCGGCGGAGTTGCCGATTTCCCTGAGGGCTGAGCCGGGCGAGCAGCCGCCACAGGCGGAATGCCGCTGGCCGGAAGGCCGAGCGCCTTCTCAATCGTCGGCCGCAACGAAGCGCCGCGCAGTTCAGAGCCTTTGGCGAGGATTTTCCCCGTCGTGCCGTCCACGAGGAAACAAGACGGGATGGCGCGCACGCCATAGAGTTTGCCCAGTTCGGCATCCCAGCCCTTGCCGTCGCAGATCTGCGTCCACGTCATGCCTTTTTCCTGGGTGAATGACGCCAGCTTGTCTTTCGTGCGCTCGCTGTCGAGGCTGATGCCGAGCACCTCGAAGCCCTTTGGCTTCAAATCGGTGTAAACCTTCGTCAGATTCGGCACCTCGGCGATGCATGGCCCGCACCACGTCGCCCAGAAGTCGAGCATGACGATCTTGCCTTTGTAGTCAGCAGGGAAGCTCACCTTCTGCCCGGTGGTGCTGGTGGCCTCGAAGGGCGAGGCATTCGCAGGCGCCTCCTGAGCGGGCAACGATGAGGCGACAAGAGAGGCGATGAGCAGAAGCGGTTTCATGGCGCTGATGGTGCTAAATTTCCGGCGGAGGAGTCAAGCCTGCTATTTCAAGAGCGGCGCGATGATCTTCGTCCAGATCGCATAACCCTTGGGATTCATGTGGAGCTGGTCGGACACAAAGATGTCCGGCAGCGGTTTGCCATCGGAGCCAAGCATGGCGTCGTGGACGTTGATGTATTCCAGGCGCTTGTCCGTTTTGGTGAATTCCTCGATGAGGCGGCTGGTTTCGCGCAGTTGGTCGATCAAGGCCCAGCGCTTCGGATTGGGCGCGTTGGAGATGTAGCTGATGCGGCAGTCCGGCAGCGCGGCATGCACTTTGGCAACGAACGCCTTGAAGTCCGCGAACACGCGCTGCGGTGTCTTGCCACCGGCGATATCGTTGCCGCCGGCGTAGAATACAATCCGGCGCGGCTTGTATTTGATGACGGTGAGGTGCGCGTAGTTGAACGAATCGAAGATTTCAGAGCCGCCGAAGCCGCGGTTCATCACGGGAAGACCGGGGAAATCTTCCGCGAGCGTCGTCCAGCGTCGAATGCTGGAACTGCCGGTGAACACGATTGGATTCGCAGGCGGCGCCTTCTCCTCGTCTTGTTTCGCAAAGGCGAAAATCTCCTTCTGCCAGCGGATCGCCGAGGTCACCACGTCGTAACCGGCCTCGCTGAAGTGCAGCTTGTCATCGAGATAAAGTTCGGGACGCGGCTTGCCTTCGCCATCGAGAAGCAGGGAAAAAGTGTCGATGAAATCGACGCCGTTTTTCGCCGCAGAGGCAGCGATGAGCCGGTTGGCCCGCCTCACCTGCTCCACCTCGCTCCAGCGTGCGGGCGAGGGCGGGATCGCGAGGAAGGCGAGTTTCGTTTTGGGCAGCGCCTTGCTGACTTTGGCGACAAAGGCGTCAAACGCGGCCAAAACGTCCTCCGGAGTGCGTCCAGAGTGCAGGTCGTTGCCGCCGGCGTTCAGGTAGATCTGCTTTGGCTGGTATTTGATGACGATGCGGTCGGCGAAATGCACCACGTCGCTGAGATGCGAACCCCCGAAGCCGCGGTTGAGCACCGGCGTCTTTTTGAAACGGTCCGGTAGCGACTTCCACAGGCGGATGTTTGAGGCGCCGACGAACAGCGTCACATCCTTCGGCGGAGCTTTGGCCGCGTCCTCGGTCTCGAAGGCGACGATGGCCTTTTCAAAGCGCGCCGGGTCCGCAGGGGCGAGCGCGTGAACCCAGAGCGGGCTGAACAGAACGAGAATGATGAAAATCTGACGATAAATCATGGCGGGGTGGCAAACGTTGTGCGTGATGGAACTCATGCAGCCTTTGCTCAGAAGCTGGAAACGAAGATTTGCCCCAACGCCTGCGCTCACCACTAATCCCGGCGTGAGTACGGCAGCGCCTGTTTCCTTCGATATTCCCGACCAGCCTCTGCTTCCCGGTGTTACACGGCTGGCTGCGGGCACCCGCTTTGTGGTGCATTCGCGGCATGCGCAGGCGGTGGACCTCTGTCTTTTCGATCCGGCCGATCCTGCGCGCGAGACCGCCCGGGTGCGCATGCGGCGCGCGGAGTGTGATCTGTGGCATGCGACCGTGCGCGATGTGAAAACGGGCACGCTTTACGGCTATCGCGCCCACGGAGCGTGGCTGCCGCGAAACGCGATGCGCTTCAACGCGAAGAAACTGCTGATCGACCCCTACGCTCGTGCCATCCACGGCATTCCAGACGCGGCGATTCACATGCACACCGTGCCGGACCCGCACCACCTTCCGGGCTGCATCGACAACGGCCCCAAGGCGCTGAAAGGCGTGGTGATCGACGAGACGTTCGACTGGGGCTCCGACACGGCGCCCCGTGTTCCGTGGCGCGACACGGTGATCTGCGAGCTGCATGTGAAGGGCTTCACGAAAACACATCCTGATGTGCCGCAAGCCCAGAGGGGCACCTACGCGGGCCTGGCACATCCATCGGCCATCTCCTACCTGAAGGAACTGGGCGTCACCAGCGTGCAGCTTTTGCCCGTCCACCAGCATCTCGATGACTTGTTTCTGCTGGACAAAGGCCTCACAAACTACTGGGGCTACAACACCATCGGTTTCTTCGCCCCGCACAATGCCTACGCCGCCGCAAGCGACCCGCAGGAGCAGGTGCGCGAGTTCAAAACAATGGTGAAGGCGCTCCACGCCGCCGGAATCGAGGTGATTCTTGATGTCGTTTACAACCACACCGCGGAGGGCAACCACATGGGCCCTTCGTTGATGCTCCGCGGCCTCGACGACCACAACTACTACCGGCATCATTTCGGCGAGGACGGCGCGGGGTACCTCAACATGACCGGCTGCGGCAATGCGGTGGATTCGGCCAGCGTGCCGGCGTTGCGGCTCATTCTCGACAGCCTGCGTTACTGGGCCACGGAGATGCGCGTCGATGGCTTCCGCTTCGATCTCGCCGTAACAGTGGCGCGCAATGAAAAGGACGGCTTTCACGCGCAGTCGCAGTTTCTCAGCGCCGTGGCGCAGGATCCGGTGCTCTCGCGGGTCAAGCTCATCGCCGAGGCATGGGACATCTCGCGCGAGGACAGCTACCAGGTCGGCCAATTTCCTGAACCGTGGCGCGAGCTGAACGGCAAGTATCGCGACACCGTGCGCGGCTGGTGGCGCGGCGACCGAGGCACCACGGCGGAGTTTGCGAAGCGGCTGTGCGGCAGCCAGGACATCTACGGCTGGAATCTGCGTCCGCCGCTGGCCAGCATCAATTTTCTCACCTCCCACGACGGCTTCACGCTGCTGGATCTCGTGAGCTACGAGCACAAGCACAATGAGGCCAACGGCGAGCAGAACCGCGACGGCGATCATGGGAACCACAGCTCGAACTGCGGCGTCGAAGGCCCCACCGATGATCCTCGGATCAATGCCACGCGGGCACGTCTGCGCCGCGGCATGATCGCCACGATGATGTGCTCCCTTGGCGTGCCTTTCCTCACCGCCGGTGACGAACGCGGGCGTACGCAACGCGGGAACAACAACGCCTACTGCCAGGACAATCAGATCAGCTGGCTGGACTGGAGCCGCTGCGACACCGACATGCTCGATTTCACGCGTCGCATGACCGCCTTCCGCCGCCAGCACGCGCAGTTCCGCCGCCGTGACTATTTCGACGGCAAAGCGAACCCGGTCAGCGGCCTGCGTGATGTCGCCTGGCTCGAAGGCGACGGTACGCTGCTCTGCCACGAGGAATGGCATAACGACTCACGCCGCTGCTTCGGTGCTCTGCTCGACGCCATGGAAGACAGCCCGCCCTTGGTGCTGATCTACAACAACGGCACTTCCTCCCTGCCATTTTTGCTTCCCGGGGACGCGGACACACGCTGGACGCTCGTCTTTGACACCGGCATCCATCCTTCCTTCCCGCATGGGAGTCCGCCGCAATATGCCGGGCAAAAGCACTATCAGGTCAGGGACCGCAGCGTCGCCTGCCTGAAACTGAGCGCCGGTCGCTGCGATGTTATCGAGCCTAAAGCGTGCTGAGCCTCGAAAACACGTCTCCAGACAGCCCGGCGGCGGTCTGGAGGGATTGATCTCCAAAGGTTTCGCCTCTTGAAAAAGGCCAAGGCAGGGTTTGCTCAATTGTTTTATGGTGTTTATAGTTTATGTAAATGCCTGCAATCCGTGCCACCCTGCCAGCGCCGCTGCGCTCCCTGCTCGCCAGAGGGGCAGGATCGGCAGTGGTTTCGGGCTTCGTGCTGGTGGCCATGCTCACCGTGGTCGGAAAGATCGTCGCCTTTGCCAAAGATGCCGTCGTGGCGGCCAAACTGGGCACGGCGGATGACCTCGATGCCTTCATGCTCGTGTTCGGCTTTTTCTCCTTCACCGCCACTGTGCTGGCGGGCGGCCTGCCGGAGTCGTTTGTGCCTGCTTTTGCGGAACTGAGGGAACGACGCGGCAGACGCCGTGCCGAACGGCTCGGCGTGCAATGCTCCGTGTGGCATTTCGGCGCGCTGCTGCTCTGCGGCATCGTGCTGGTGCTCGCCGCGCCGCTGGTGATCGGGTGGACCGGTCACGGCTTCAGCGCTGGCAAGCAGGCGCTCGCAGCACAGCTCATGCGCGCTCTGCTGCCGTTCCTGCTGTGCTTTGGCCTCGCTCAGCATCTCGGCGCCTGGCTGCGCGCCGGAAAATCTTTTCTACTCGCCGCGTCGGCCCCGATGCTCGTGCCTCTCGGCATCGTGACCGCCCTTGTGATCGCGGGCGACCAGGTGGACGCGTGGACGCTCGTCGCCGGCACGGTCTGGGGAGCGGTCGCAAACGTCGCGGTGATGCTCATTGCAATTGCACGCAAGCTGCCGCGTTCGAGATCATGGTGGCGATGCAGCCTGCGGCATTGGGAGCCAGGACTGCGCACCGTACTGTGCAACGCGCTGCCTTTCCTCATCGGCGGTGTCGCCTTTGGCAGTGCTGCCGTGGTGGATCAGACCATGGCCGCTTGGCTCTCCGCGGGCTCCGTGGCTGTGCTCAGCTACTCGGACAAGCTGTGCGCCATCGTTCTCGCCGTCACCGCCGGACCTGCGGCGGACGTGCTGTTCCCGCACTTTGCCGAGCTCGCCGCCCGTCGCGACTGGAGCGGCCTGCGCAAGCGCCTGTTCGCCAGCGCCGGCCTCATCGTCAGTGCCGCGCTGCCGATGACGCTTTTCCTGTACCTCTTCGCGCCCTGGTTTGTCAGCACCTTGTTTGAACGTGGCGCGTTCGGCCCGAACGACACGCAACGCGTGGCCGAGGTGCTGCGCTTCGCGGCGTTTCAGATTCCGTTTTACATCCTGGGCACCGTCGCCGCTCGCGTGGCCGTTTCCCTGCAGGCGGCGCGTCTGATGCTCGTGATTTCCTTCAGCGCGCTCGTGCTGAATGCCGCGCTGAACTGGCTGCTGATGCGCCATCTCGGCGTGGCGGGCATCGCGCTGTCCACGGTCATCGTGCATGGCATCTGCGCCGCGGCCACCTGCGCCGTCTGCCTCGCCGTCATCCGTAGAAAGGAGGCCGCATGAGGCTGACCTTCATCATTCGTGACCTCGGGCATGGCGGCGCGCAGCGGCAGCTTGTGCTGCTGGCCAAAGGCATGCAAGGCGACGGCCATGAAGTCAGCGTGATCCACTTTTACGACGGCGCTTTCCGTGCCGAACTCGAAGCCGCGGGCATCCCCACGATCTGCGTTGGCAAAAAAAGCCGCTGGGACCTGCTCGGCTTCTTTCTCCGCCTCATCAAAGCGGTGCGCACCACACAGCCTGAGGTTTTGCACGGCTACCTGGCCGAATCGAACCTGATGTCGCTGTTTGTGAAGCCCTTCTGCGGTTTTCCTCGCGTCGTTTGGGGTGTGCGTGACTCGCAGACCGACGCACACCTCTGGGGCTTGCTCGGAAAGCTCAGCTTTCAACTGAACTGCCTCCTCGCCCGCTTCGCCGATCTCATCATCTGCAATTCCCAGGCCGGTCGCGGCTACTACGCCGCGCGCGGCTATCCGCGGCACAAGATGCATGTCATTCCCAATGGCATCGACACCGAGCACTTCCAGCCGCGGTCGCGTGCGCCATCCAAAACGCTCACCTTCGGCCTCGTCGGCCGCATGAGCCCGATGAAGGACATCGCCACCTTCCTGCATGCCGCAGCGCTTGATCCGCATGCGAAGTTCATCATCGTCGGCAGTGGCGACAAAACCTACGAGCAGGAGATGCGCGACCTCGCAGTGTCGCTCGGGCTCGCTGACCGCGTCACATGGCTTCCGCCCCAGAGCGACATGACCACGATCTATGCGCGTTTCGACTGCCTCGTGAACTCCAGCGCCTTCGGAGAGGGATTCTCCAACGTCATCGGTGAAGCCATGGCCTGCGGCGTGCCCTGCATCGCCAGCGATGTGGGCGACAGCGCGTGGATCATCGGCAACAAAGCGCGAATTTTCCCAGCAGGAGACCATGAGGCGCTCGCGCAATGCATGCTCGCGTTTTCCCCCGAGAATCCGCGCCAGCGCATAGTGGATGAGTTCAGCGTCGAAAAACTTGTCGAGCGCACCAGCCGGCTGCTCGGGCGGAAAACGCTCTGGATCACCACCGGGCTCGGCTCGGGAGGCGCCGAGATGATGCTGTCCCAGATCATCACCGGTCTGCATAGGACTCGGCACATCGTCATCTCGCTCACCTCAGGCGGTAAACACGCCGACTCGCTGCGCAAGACCGGCATCGAAGTCCACAGCCTCGACATGCCTGCGGGCAAACCCACGCTGTCCGCCTTGTGGAAGCTCTTTCGCCTCGTGCGTCGCGAGAAGCCGGACGTGCTCATGGGCTGGATGTACCATGGCTGCCTCGTTGCTAGCCTCGCCAAGTTCATGCGCCTCAAGCAGGTGCCGATGATCTGGAACATCCGCCAGAGTCTCTACGACCTGAAACTCGAAAAACGCGGCTCCGCCCTTGTCATCCGCGCTCTCGCCTGGCTTTCCTGGCTGCCGAAACGCATCACCTACAACTCCCAGCTCAGCTCCCAGCAGCATGAGGCCATCGATTATGCCAAAGCGAAGACGCAGCTCATCGCGAACGGCTTTGATCTCGCGAATTGGAAGCCCATGCTCCATGCCCCATGCTCCATGCCATTGATCGGCCGCTTTGGCCGCAACGCCCCGATGAAGGACTATCCGACCTTCATCGAAGCCGCCAAACTCATTCACGCCAAGCATCCCGAGACGCGTTTCATCATCGTCGGAGCTGAAACGGAGTCTCTCGATGTGCCGCCCTTCATCGAAGTGCTCGGTGAGCGTCACGATCTACCTGAACTCACCGCTTCACTGAACATCGCAGTATCCTCTTCAGCCTTCGGCGAAGGATTCCCCAATGTCGTCGGCGAGGCGATGGCCTGCGCCGTGCCTGTGGTGGCCACGGACATCGGCGATACCCGTTGGGTCATGGGAGAAACCGGTCGCCTCGTGCCGCCGCGTGATCCGCAGGCCCTCGCAAAGGCCTGCCTCGAAATCCTCGATAGCGGCCTCACGCAGGATTTGGCAGCCCGCGAGCGCATCGAACGGCATTTTTCGCTGACGAGTGTCCTGGGGCAGTTCGAGAGTCTCATCACTTCCGAAGGGACTCAAAAGACCGAAGGGGCCGAAGCGACACTTCTGACCTCTCACATCTCACCTCTTACCTCTCACTAAACCATGTGCGGCATCGCCGGCTTCTTCTCTCCTGCCAAATCTCGTGCGGCGCACGAGATGGAAAGCATCGTCAGCGCCATGACGGATGCCATCGTGCTTCGCGGGCCGGATGACGCGGGGGCTTGGGTGGATTCGGACATCGGTCTCGCGCTGGGGCATCGCCGTCTCTCGATCCTCGATCTCTCGCCGCTCGGTCATCAGCCGATGGCGAGCGCCGATGAACGCTTCGTGATCGTCTTCAATGGCGAGATCTACAACTTCCAAGACCTCCGTGCCGACCTCGAAAAGCATGGGCACACCTGGCGCGGCCATTCGGATACCGAGATCATGCTCGCCGCGTTTTGCCAATGGGGCGTCATCGAAGCCACGAAGCGCTTCAACGGCATGTTTGCCTTCGCCGTGTGGGACAAGCAGGACCGCGTTTTTCACCTCGCCCGCGATCGCATGGGCGAAAAGCCGCTCTACTACGGCTGGGTGGGCGACACCTTCGTCTTCGCCTCCGAATTGAAGGCCATTCAGCGTTTTCCAGGCTTCAACGCCTCGGTGGATCGCGAGGCGCTGACCTCGCTGCTGCGCTACAACTACATTCCTGATCCGCTCTGCATTTACCAAGGCTTTAAGAAGCTCCCGCCTGCCGCGATGATCTCGCTGCGCTCGCCGGCGGAGCGTCCACAGCCCGGCTGGTATTGGAGCCTGCCGCAAGTGGTCGAGCGTGGCTTTGATAAACCGTTCACCGGCAGCGATGCCGATGCCATCGCCGAGTTTGAAGCCTTGCTGAAGAAGGCCGTCGGCATGCGCATGATCGCCGATGTGCCTCTCGGGGCCTTTTTGAGCGGTGGGGTCGATTCCTCGCTCATCGTGGCGATGATGCAAAAGCAGAGCACGCGGCCCGTGCGCACCTTCACCATTGGTTTTCACGAGAAGGAGCACAACGAGGCCGAGTTCGCCAAAGACGTGGCGAAGCATCTCGGCACCGATCACACGGAGATGTATGTCAGCGGCGAGGATGCGCTCAATGTCATCCCCCAGCTTCCATCGCTCTACGACGAGCCGTTTTCCGATTACTCGCAGATCCCGACCTATCT
>Ga0315900_10011604_pt1 | contig 10893 bp, 11 predicted proteins | sample LakEriMetagenome_FD_203521 | JGI IMG/M metagenome (GOLD analysis project Ga0315900, IMG submission 203521) | Freshwater fungal communities from buoy surface, Lake Erie, Ohio, United States - Buoy 12 MA114 | ecosystem: Environmental > Aquatic > Freshwater > Lake > Lake biofilm | place: USA: Lake...
CCTCGGGCGTCATGTCAATGATGATGGGCGGGCGTTTTTCGCTCATGCGCTGAGACATGGGGCGCAGCCCACCCTCTGGTCAAGCCAGGATTTGTTACAGACGGTGTCGCAAAGCATCCAGCCGGGCAAAAACATCGGCATGGGGCAGGCTGGTCAGATCGTGATGGTCTGCCTGCACTACAGCCTGACGCGCGGTGGCTGGCAGATGCGCCATGATGGTCTGCGCCACCGGGGCTGGGGCGATGATGGCAAGGCTATCCATTTCCTTGGCGGTCAGCGCCGCGGCCAGATCATGGGCCAAGCCTTCCAGGAAATCGCGCTTGGCGTGTTCCTTAGGGCTGTCATCCTTTCCATCGCGTTCCATGGCGCTCCGCTGCGTGGCCCCAGCGCCGGCAAAGGCGCGGCCGGGCTTGTCTTCACCCAATTCGGCATCACGCATGCGTGCTTCCGGCGCATCCCAGGTGCGCAATTGATCATAGCCGGAATCCTGCCCGCGCTTGGTGTAAGCCTGGGCGCGGCTGCCATTGGCCAGGATGAACCAATGCCGGCCAGGTTCGGCATTACTGGCGGTATTGGGCATAGCGCTGCTCCCTGAAAAATTCTCTGGGAGGTTTTGCCCTGGATCGCATGGCGTGCCTTTGCGCTCAATCAAGCGCTGCACCTTGGCGGCTGCGCGATCATGAAGTCGGCAGGTAGATTTCACCCTTGGCGTAGAGCACGGCATCCCCCGCCATCCGCACCCTATCGCCCCGCCATTCGCACCATAATGTTCCGCCGCGTGCGCTTGCCTGTCGGCAGATTAGTGATTTCCGCCCAAGGCGCGCCGCCCAGAAGGGCACCAATTGCACGTGCGCCGTGCCGGTAACGGGGTCTTCCGGCACGCCAACCTTGATCGCAAAAAACCGCGAGGTCACGTCCACGCCATCACCGCCCGCCGCGGTCACGATGACGCGTTCTGGGCCAGGTAACGCCGCCAGCGCGGCGTGGTCCGGTGCCAGTGCCGCGACCTGTTCCGCGCTTTCCAGGACGCAAATCCAATCCCGCGCGCGATGCATTTCGCGCGGTGTCGCGCCAAGCGCTGCGGCAAGCCCGGCTGGTGGCGTGGCCGGTTCGGACAGGCGCGCCGGGAAATCCAGGATGAAGCGCGCGCCATCTGCTTCCACCATCAATGGGCCAGAGAGAGTGTGAAAAGTGAAGGGCGGGGCCTGCCCCAATTCACGTGCCAGCACAAAAGCGGTGGCAAGGGTCGCATGGCCGCACATTTCCACCTCGGCCTTTGGTGTGAACCAACGCAGCCGCCATCCCGCACCTTGGCGCATCACGAAGGCGGTTTCGGAAAGATTATGTTCCGCCGCCATGGCTTGCATGATGGCGTCTGGCAGCGGCGCATCCAGCGCTACGACAGCGGCCGGGTTGCCCGCGAAGGGGCGCGTGGTGAAGGCGTCAACAACATAAACGGGTAGTTTTCTCATGTGTCAGCCTCCAGCAGGTGCAAGACAAGCAGTCTATTGGCGCAAGCGTCCGCGCGCTTCTTCCTGCGCACCCGTCGCCGGCAGCAAGTGTCCCGCATTGCCGAGCCCTGTCGGCGGCATGCCGGAATAGACGGATTCATATTGCCCATCCCTGATCAAATAGGTTTCGTGCCAGATGCCGACATCACCACGCGCATCCCGTGCCGCCCGATTGAATGCGGCCCAGGCCGGGGCATGGAGCTTTTCGCGAGCCCGCGCATAGGCTTCCAGCGCTTCAAAGCTTCGCCAGTATTGCACCAGGGCAAAAAGCCCAAGCCGCGTGAAGCCCAAAAAACCATGCTCCGGGCCAAGCGCCGAAACTTCCTGCAACATGCGCGGCATGGCAGAGGCCACCGGATACCAGCGATGGATTTTCCACGGCTTGTTGACACGCATGCCGATCAGAAAGAGCACAAAATCGCCTTCGATACGCGCTGTCATGCGGGCGGGGATGACGCCTGCCATGGAATTCCTCCGTCATGCGTGTGTAGGTGATTTCAGAACGCTATCAGAGCTTCGCGCAGCGCCGCCAGATCTTCGGCGCTGTCCACATCGCGCTTGGGGGGCAATAACGCGACGCGATGGCCGCGGAAATTGGCCAGGGTATCGGCCAGGGCCTGGGGGCTTGACCAGTTCACCTTGGCAAATGGTTTGTGGGGGCGGCGTGGCCCGAACCCTACCAGCCAATAGCCTCCATCCAGCGCTGGGCCAAAGACCGCATCTGCCCGCCCCAACGCGCGAAACCCAGCGGCGATATCAGCGGGACCAAGCCCTGGAATATCACTGCCGACAAGAATGGCGCGCGGGAAGGGGGCAAGTGCCTTTTCCATGCGCCGCCCCAAATCGCCGGAAACCTGCGCCATGCGTGGCGTGCCAGGTGGCGCCAAGCGCGCCCAATCCGCCCGCGCCCCGGCTGGTGTGATGGCAAGCAGGGTGCGCCAGCGGCGATCCCGTGCAATGGACCAGACGGTCGCCGCCAACGTAGTGCGGTAAAAACGCAAGGCACCGCGCGCGCCGATGCCCGCGGCCAACCGCCGCTTCACCGCGCCAAGGCGTGGCGCGCGGGCAAAGATGATCACAAAGGGGCGGCGCATCACTTGAACAAAGCCGATCAGCGCCGGCGCGCATAGATGCGCGCAATGCGCTCGGGCGAAACGCCCGCGAACCAGAGCGAGAGGCAGCACAGGTTCCGCGCCGAGCGTGCGTACCAGCCATCCCGCCGCCATTTCTCGGCCGAGGTGATGAAGGCTGCCGACAATGGCATAAGGCGTTTGCGGCCAATGCGGCGGATCAGCGCGACATCTTCCATCAGCGGTATGGGGTCGTAGCCGCCAAGCGCCTGATAGAAATTGCGCGCGATCAGCAGGCCCTGGTCGCCATAGGGCAGGCCAAGCCAGCGGCAGCGCCAGGCGACCATGGCTTCCAGGCGCCGAGCCTCGGGCGCTGGATCATCAAGCGCGAAGCGGAAATGGGCGGCTTTGGCCGTGTTTTCGGGCTGTGCGATGAAGCCCGCGGCCGCTTCCTGCCAGCTAGGTCCGGGGCGCGTATCGGCATGCATCGCCAAAAGCCAAGGCTGGGTTGCTGCGTCAGCGGCGGCGCGCAGTTGCGGGCCGCGGCCGCGGGGCGCGCTGATCACTAGCGCGCCAGAGGCTTGGGCGGTGTCGCGCGTTGCATCGCTGCTGCCGCCATCGGCGATGATGATTTCGGCCACCTGCCCGCGCATGGCTTCAAGCGTTGCCGGCAGGCTGGCGGCGGCATTCAGCGTTGGGATCAGAACGGAGATGGGTAGGGCGGTCATTTGTTCCTATTTTGTTCTTGACTCATAAACCCTGCCCTGGCAGTTTCGCCTGGATTGGAAAGGGACGCGTTTCATGCCCGATGGTATCCCCAACCTGACCCCCGGCGATAGCGGTACGCAATGCTTCGCCATGCCATCCCTGGCCCGCAAGGGGCGCGGGGCCGTTTCCAACCCGCCCGTGCGGTTTGAACCCGCGCGGCGGGAGGCGTTTGATGATGGCTGGGCGACGCTTGAACAAAGCTTTGCGGAATTACCGCCTTTGCCAACCAACTTGACGGAGGATCGCGCTAAATCTGCCCTAAGCTACAATGAAAGCCCCGATCTGGGGTTTGATCGGTCCATCAACCCCTATCGTGGCTGTGAGCATGGCTGCATCTACTGCTATGCGCGGCCATCCCATGCCTATCTGGGTTTTTCGCCTGGGCTCGATTTTGAAACGCGGCTGATGTTCAAGCCCGATATCGCGGCGCTGCTGGAAAAGGAACTCCGCAAGCCAGGCTATCAGCCCCGCCCCATCGCGCTTGGGGCCAATACGGACCCCTATCAGCCGGTGGAGCGCCAATTGGGGCTGACCCGCGCGGTTTTGGAAGTGCTGGACCGCTTCAGCCACCCGGTCACCATCGTCACGAAATCCGCGGGCGTTTTGCGTGATACGAATATCCTGCAGCGCCTGGCCGCGCGCAATCTGGTGCGGGTATGCCTTTCCGTTACCACGCTTGACCCGGCCTTGGCGCGCATCATGGAACCCCGCGCTGCGACACCTGCGCGGCGGCTACAGGCAATCCGGGAATTGACGGCGGCCGGCGTGCCAACCGCCATCCTCGCCGCGCCGATGATCCCGGCGGTGAATGACATGGAATTGGAAAAGCTGCTGGAACAGGGCGCGACGGCGGGGGCGACCAGCGCGGGCTATGTGCTGCTGCGTCTGCCCTTGGAGATCAAACAGCTTTTTGAGGAATGGCTGGCGCGGCATATGCCGGATCGCGCGGCGCGCGTGCTGTCGCTGATCCGCCAGACAAGGGGCGGCGCGCTTTATGATAGCCGCTTCGGCCAGCGCCAAACCGGCAGCGGGCCCTATGCGGAATTGCTGGCGCGGCGCTTTGCGGTCGCCATGCGTCGGCTTGGCCTGGAGAGGCGCGGCGGTGGGGCGGGGGCGCTGGATTGCGGGCACTTCGCGGTGCCTGGGGCGCAGATGTCCCTGTTCTGAGCGTACTCCAGCCCCGGCCCGCTGGACGGGTGTGGGCTTTTCCGGGCAAGGAAAGGGGCGCTGTTTCTGCCCGGAAGGAATCGCCTTGGCCTCGCCCGATTTGCAAGCTTCTCTCCGCCAGCATCAGGCCGGCAATCTGGATGCCGCCATTGCGGGCTATCGCGCCTTTCTGCACCTTGAGCCGCAGCACGCCGAAGCCAATCGGCTGCTTGGCTTGGCACTGTTTGCGCGTGGTCAGGTGGCGCCGGCGCGAGAGGCGTTGGAACGCGCCGCCAGCCTAGCGGAACCCAATGCCGCACTGCTGAATGACCTTGGCAATGCGCGTCGCGCTTCCGGAGATAAGGGTGCCGCGATTGAAGCGTTTAGCGCTGCGATCAAGGCAGAACCAGGCTTTGCCTTCGCCCATTTCAACCTGGCCGATGCGTTGCTGGAGGCCGGTGACGTGCAGCATGCCAGCGCGACCTATGATGACATCATCGCGCGCGGCTTTGACGGGATTGATGGTGATTTCCATGTCAATCGCGGGCTGTGTCGGTTGCGGCTTGGCGATACGGAAGGTGCCATGGAGTCCTTCCGTGCCGCGCTTCAGCTTGAGCCTGGCCATTCCCGCGCCGCCGCAACGCTTTCCGATACGCTACAAAAGCTAGGCGCACATCGCGATGCAGTGGTGTTTCTGACTGGCTTCTTGGACAAGCAACGCGCCAGCCTTGAAACCTTGCTTTCGCTCGGTAGTGGCTTCCTCGGCCTGCGTGATTACCCACGTGCGCTCGGGCTTTTTGAGCGGCTCGCAACAGTCAATCCGCCTGTCGCCAAGGCCCTGATCGGCAAGGGCTTGGCCTTGAGCGGTGAAAATCGCCATGAGGAGGCGATTGCGGCGCTGGATGCGGCACTTGCGCTTGGTGCGCGCGATGCGGAAGCGCTGATCGGCAAGGGTGTTGCGCTGAAGGCGCTGCGGCGCCTGCCGGAGGCGATTGACACCTATCGCAGCGCCATTGAAGTCGCGCCACGTAACGCAAATGCTCAACTGAACCTTGGCAACGCATTGGCGCTGCTCAACCGGCACGAAGAAGCGCTTGCTTGTTATGAACGCGTGCTGGCGCTTGATCCGAATTCGGCGGAGGCGCTGAATTATGAGGGCAATTCACTGAATGCGCTGAACCGGCAATCGGAAGCAGTGGTGCGTTTTGAGAAAGCCGTGGCGCTCGATCCTGGCGTCACGGAAGCGCTTTCATCCCTGGTCTATGCCAAGCAAAGGCGCTGGGATTGGGCGGAGCTAGCGGAGCAGCGGCAATCTCTGCTGGATCGTGTGCGTGCGCGGCAATATGTGGCCAATCCGTTTGCGCTGCTTGGTATTTGCGATGATCCGGAACTACATCAGAAAGCCGCACGCGCCTATGCGCGCGAAACCTTGCCCCGCCCCAATGATGTTCAGCTACCGCCGGCTGAACAGCACCAACGCTTGCGCATTGGGTATTTCTCGGCTGATTTTCGCAATCATGCCGTAATGCAACTGCTCGTCGGTGCGCTGGAATGTCATGACCGCGACGCTTTCGAAATCCATGCCTTTTCCTACGGTCTGGAAGCTGAGGATGCTATGCGGGCGCGCATCCGGGCCACCATGGATCATTTCCATGAATGTACGCGTATGTCCGATGGCGCAGTAACGGCCATGGCGCGGCGGGCTCGGATTGATATCGCCGTTGATCTCAATGGCTATACGGAGGCTGCACGGCTCGCCCCGTTTGCGCGGCGCCTAGCGCCCTTGCAGGTCAGCTATCTTGGCTATCCTGGCACGGCGGGTGCCGATTTCCTGGATTACATCCTGGCGGATGCGACCGTGCTGCCCATGGATCAGCAACGTTTCTATGACGAAAAAATCATCCATCTACCCGACAGCTATCAGGCAAATGATGACCGTCGCGTGATCGCACCCGATACGCCCTCACGCGCTGAGGCCGGGCTGCCGGCGGATGGCTTTGTCTATTGCTGCTTCAACAATGCCTATAAGATCACGCCGGAAATCTTTGCTTCTTGGATGCGTATTCTCAATGCCGTGCCGGGTTCGGTCTTGTGGCTGCTCGCCAATGATGCGGATTCCAAGGACCGGCTGCGCGCGGTCGCGACCGGACAAGGCATTGATCCCTCGCGGCTGGTCTTTGGGTCATCGCTCCCTTCGGCGCAGCATCTCTCGCGGCATCGGCTTGCGGATCTTTTCCTCGATACACTTCCCTATAATGCGCATACTACGGCGAGTGACGCGCTCTGGGCTGGGTTGCCGGTGCTGACGCAAATGGGTCAGGCTTTTGCGGGCCGAGTCGCGGCCAGTCTGTTGAACGCGGTTGGCCTGCCGGAAATGATCACCCGCGATGCCGCAGCATATGAAGCGCTGGCCATCGCGCTTGGCCGTGATCCTGCGCGGGCTGCTGCGTTGAAGGCGAAGCTTACCGCCGCCATCCCAACCGCGCCCTTGTTCAATACGCCACGCTTTACGCGCCATTTGGAAAGTGCCTATCGCATGATGTGGCAGCGCCATGCCGCCGGCCTGCAGCCGGAAGGCTTTGCCGTTTCGGCCGAGGATTAGGCACGCGCCATGCCGGATTTCGCCGCCTTTTTCGCCTCCGGCCAAGTGGCTGAATTGATGGTGGCCGTGCTGATCGTGGAAGCGCTGGCCTTGCTTGGCTTTTGGTGGCTGACGGGGCGCGGGCTCCGGCCGCAATCGGTGTTCGCCCTTGTGCTGCCGGGGGTATTTTTCGCGCTGGCCTTGCGCGCGGCGCTCACGGGGGCCTGGTGGGGTTTTGTCTCCCTTGCGCTGACGGCCGCGTTTTTCGCCCATGCCTGGGATGTGTGGCGCCGCTGGCGGGATTGATCACCGGCCCGTAACTGTCAATTTTGATTGACACTTGGGCGCGAAAAGGCGCAGCCTTGCGGCAAGTTCCGGAGGGGGCAGCCATGAATGGCAATTCGCATCGCATCGCCTATGAGGCACTAAAAGCCAAGCTTGATGTCGCTGAGGCAGAAGGGGATGCGGCAGCGCTGGACCGCGCCATTGCCGCACTTGATGCTTTCGTCGCCCACATTACCTCTGACCCGCGCCGGCTGCGCGCCATTGCGCTGGATAGCCCGGGGGCGGCGGCGGAGATTCAGGCGCGCGCGGCAGAGCTTTCCCTGCCGCGCCAAGTGCTCGACCCCAGCTTTGACCCGAGCTTCGCGCGGCTTTGGGTGGCAAGCCTGGATGATACCGCCATTGCCATGGTCCATCGCGTGATGGCGGAAGAATTGCGCCGGCGGGATGGTGAGGTCGCTACGCTGCGCCACATGGGGGCGCTGGTCGGGCGGGGCTGAAACCCCAGCCCGCTTCAACCAAAGATATCTGCGGGGCTTTCGCGCTTTAACGCGGCGGCCAGATCGCGCCCAAGCTGCGGGCCATCCTTCGCCGCCGCCTCACCCATGTTACGCCTTAGGAATTTGCCATCGGCGCGCGCGACCAGCCCGTGGAGGCGAAGCCGCCCATCCGGCAGCAGCGTTGCATGCGCGCCAATCGGTGTGCGGCAGGACCCATCCAGCGCACCGAGCAAGGCGCGTTCGGCATCCGCAGCCAGGCGGCTGGGTGTGTGTTCAATGCGGGCGAGTAGCGCAAGTGTTGCCGCGTCATCCGCGCGCGCGGTGATGCCGACAATCCCCTGACAGGCAGCGGGCAGCATGGCGTCCGGTTCCAGCACCACTTGCGCGCGGTCCGCCATGCCAAGCCGCTTCAAACCCGCCAGTGCCAGCAGGGAACAGGTGAAATCCCCCGCCGCTACGCGCCCAAGCCGCGTTTGCACATTGCCGCGAATGATATCTACGCGGAGATCAGGCCGCCGATGCAGCAATTGCGCTTGCCGACGCACGGAAGCCGTGCCGACCAGGGCGCCTTGCGGCAAGGCGGATAGGGGATCATTCGCCATCGCCGCGCCGCATCCCGCGCCCAGAATCAGCGCATCGCGCGGATCTTCGCGTTCCAGCACGCATGCCAGCACTATGCCCGGCGGCAATTCGGTTTCCAGATCCTTGAGGCTATGCACCGCGATATCAATGCGCCGATCGGCCAGCGCCTCATGGATTTCCTTGGCGAAAAGCCCCTTGCCGCCAATATCAGCTAGGCGCTTATCCTGCACCTTATCGCCCGATGTCGCGATGACGTGTTCTTCCAGCGCGCCATCTTCGGCGAGCGCCGGGATGGCCGCGCGGGTAACGGCCGCGAAATGCCGCGCTTGCCAAAGCGCCAGCGGGGAGCCGCGCGTGCCAATGCGCATGGGCTGAGACGCCATTCCTCGATAACCTTATTTGTTGTTCTTCCCCTAGGCCCTTGCGAGGCCAAAGAGATGCGCCAAATCCTTGAAGAAAATACGCATATGCGCAAGGGGATCGCGGCGGACTAATTCCTTGTTCATGTAGGATTCCCAAGTCAGGCGCTGCACATCCTTATCGGCGCAGATCGAGACAAACTTCTCTCGCCGCTTGTCCGATGAATACCAAAAATACTGCATGATCCCGAGCACCCAGAATACCCGCCCATGCGCCTTCATAAAGCGCTTGCGCGCGCCGGCGAGGGCCCGCGCATCACCCGTTTTCAGGCATTCCTCAGCGGCATCAGCGGCCAATCTGCCACCATACATGGCGTAATAAATTCCCTCACCGGAAGCTGGCGCCACCACGCCTGCGGCATCACCGGCCAGGATCACATCGCGGCCATTGTCCCAGCGCTTCAGCGGCTTCAGCGGAATGGGTGCACCTTCGCGGCGGATTGTCTCGGCATTCGTTAGGCCAAGATCGCGGCGGAGTTCCGCAACCGAACCACGCAACGAAAAGCCCTTTTGCATGGAACCCGTGCCGATACTGGTCGTGTCGCCATGCGGGAAGATCCAGGCGTAGAAGTCGGGCGAAAGCTTGCCCTGGTAATAGACATCGCAGCGCTTGGAATCGAAATCCGCACCCCCGCCATTGGGCGGTGAGCGCACAATTTCATGATAGGCGAAGACGCAGCGCACCTTGTCACCGCCAGGCACTTCCTGCTTCGCTACCTGAGACCGCGCGCCATCGGCGCCGATCACCAAGCGTGCGCGCGCTGAACCTGCAGTACCATTCTTGGTTTCCCAATGGACAATCGCCGTACCATCGGCATCGCGGCTGATTTTCTCATAAGTACCGGTTTGGCGTTCCGCGCCGGCATGGGCGGCACGGTCGCGCAACCATTCGTCGAAGTCTTCACGATCCACCATGCCAACAAAGCCGCCATCAATCGGCATATCCACGGATTTTGCGCTGGGCGCGACCATGCGCGCGGAATTGATCTTCGCCACCAGCAATTCATCCGGAATGGTGAAATCACGAATGAGGCGAGGTGGAATTGCACCACCACAGGGTTTGATGCGCCCGGCGCGATCCAGCAGCAAAACACTACGCCCACGCCGCGCCAAATCATCGGCAGCGGTGGCCCCCGATGGCCCGCCGCCCACCACGATGACATCATAAGTTTGTATGGCCATTTCCCTCTACCTTGCCGGTATCATTGGGCCGAAGCCGCCGGTCTTGCTGATTGTTGGACGATTGATGCGTGTGGCCAGCATGGCCGCTGCGATGAATAGCGCCGCATCAATGATAAAGACCGCAGCATAAGCGGCTTCGGCTTGACCGAGTAGGATCCGCGCTACATCTACCGCCGCGGCGCCGGCCAACCCGCCAAGCCCAAAGGCCACAGCCTGCGCCGCGCCCCAAAGCCCCATGCGCGTGCCTTCGCGGGATTCATGCCCGCGTGCGACCATTTGCATCATGGAAGCAATGGCGGCGGCGGCGAAAACGCCATTTGCGACGCCAAGCGCGAAGAAGCTGGTCTTGAGCGGCCAGGCCGCGCCGAATTGTCCAGCGACGGAAAGGGCAAGCATCATTACCGCCGTGGCAAGACAGCCCGCGATGGTCCAGAAGCGGAGTGTTCCCGCCCAACGCCCGCCGCGCAGACTGCCGATCAGCGCAATTGCGATCATGCCGACCAGAACGCCCGCATGTTGCAGCGATGAGATGCGCGTCGTCTCGCCCAAGGTCCGGCCGAAAACCGCGCCGGCGAAAGGCTCCAGGATCAAATCCTGTGCGCTATAGGCAAGCATGGAAACAAAGATGAAAATGGTGAAGCGGCGCGCTTCCGGTTCGGCCCAAACTTCGCGCAAAGCCTGGCGGAAAGGTGGCTTGGCGGCATCGCTTGCTTCCGGGCGCGCGGCGCGCGGGCCTTCCATGCCCCAAACCGCGAGTGTCGCCAGCGTGAAGGCAATGGCGGAAACGCCGGCAGCGACGGCAATCAGTCGCATGGGCGAATAGGGATCAAGCAACCGGCCCGCAATGGCGGT
>Ga0315900_10011606_pt1 | contig 10892 bp, 18 predicted proteins | sample LakEriMetagenome_FD_203521 | JGI IMG/M metagenome (GOLD analysis project Ga0315900, IMG submission 203521) | Freshwater fungal communities from buoy surface, Lake Erie, Ohio, United States - Buoy 12 MA114 | ecosystem: Environmental > Aquatic > Freshwater > Lake > Lake biofilm | place: USA: Lake...
CATTAAAACAGATACTTATTCAGTCGCTCTTAAGAAAGATAATGAAGTAGAGTATCTAAGGGATAATGAAGATAATATCTATACAACAGACTTAAGAGCACACGCCGAAGTCATGGCAAATGCTCTTAAGACGAAATCGTGGAATGAAGGTGTCGAAATAGAAGTCGTTAAGAACGAATTCCAAATGTCAAATTAATTTCATTCACTACTTCTTCTAATCCAGAAAAAAGATCTTCTGGAAGATTAAAGTCTTCAATGATGGTATGATGAACATAATTACCAGTCTTCTTAAGAAAACCTTCTGCTAAACCATATTCAGTTTGTTTCTCAGCAACGCGACGCAGATATTCAAAGGCATTATTTTCCATACAATAATTATAATGGGTTTCAATATCCATATTTCAACTTGCCAAGTAAGTATTTCTTTTCGTCAATTACTTCGAAAATATAATGATCATCAAGTTTGGCAAAAGCACTTAAGTATTTTAATCCGTTATTACGATCAAATTGTTCATAATGATGAACATAATATTCTAAAGATTCATCAATGAAATATTCATGCATAGCTTCATCATAAGCCATGGCATTTATTTTTACTTTAAAATCCATGGGTTATTTTTGCTAGTAAGAATTTTTGTTTGTCTATTAAATTAAATCGATAGGCAACGGGTGAATGTGGACCTAAGAACTTTAATCCCCACATCTTCTCTATAGTATAGAGATCACAATCGTCGGGATGTTTATGATGATTTGTTTTATATATAGCTTCTTTCCACTTGATTACAGAAATCACAACCTCTTCAGGCATTGCAGATTCTGCATCTTGTTCTTTCATAAGATATATTTAGTGAAGATCTATTTCCACATAGCTCACAAATATGCCTTGAGATGAATCTTGCCATGAAGATTGCGCCTTTTATTTCATCATTCTCATGCGTAACATATACATTAAGATATCCATTATTTTCATAAACGCGCGTTATCCTAGGTACATTTATAATAGCATTATCCAAAGCTTCTTTTCTTAATGATAATTCTTCTGGATCTAGATGGTTATATTTTTGCAAATTTTTCAAATCATATTCGGCAAATTGAATATTACTAACCATTATATCTAGAATGTATTCAACAAGAAATGTCCACCCGCCACCACATTCTATATTACATTGTAGGAGATCATATTTGTTAAAAGCCATATTTTATTCTAAGTAATAAAAATTTTTGTCTGTCCTGAATATGAAATTTATAACAAAAATTACCATTAGCACCTCTGTATAATTTTTTATTAGTATGGGCAATATTTTCTTTTTTTAATAAAGATAAAAGTTCATTTAACTTATCTTGTGTAAAAAGATTAAATTCCGACCAAGGAATTAATTCAAAATATACCTGGTTTAATTCTTCATCAGCCATTTATTAGAAATAGTTTTAAAGCAAGTTTCAGGAGTTTCAAATCCTCTCCATACTAATCCTTCTCTTTCAGAAGACTTGGGACCTACTACGGAAGTGCCTTCTGCCTTGGCTAACAAAGAATCAATACTAGTATCTGAATCTAGAGAGATGATCTCTACTAGCGGTACTCTATTCAAATTATAATTATTGCAGAAAGCTTCCATTTCTTGATAAGAATAATATCTCTTAGAATCAATATCATAAATAGAGAAAACATATAGTTCCTGCTTAGGAAGCCCATATTGATTCTCTTGAATGCCATGACCAATAATTTCACCTTGGATAGCAATATTATTTGGTACTGACTTCAAAATATTTTCCAGATCATACTTCCGGAAGATTTGCCAATATGTATTACCTTCTGTTTCAAATAAAGAATAATTTCTAGAACATACATGAATATCTTCATGAAGCTTCATACATGTAAAAGAAGTTCCATCTAGCTTCTCAGTAACATAAAACTTAAGACTAGTATTCTTCCAAAATTCTAATTCAGTAGAGAGATTTTGGATTCTCTCAGCATCGGTCTTAGGTACAACAGAAGGAAAATGACAACGAATATCACCAGCCAGAGAAGCGGGTAAGGGTTTTTCATATTTCTTAATACCCAATAGATCCGTTACATCTTGATCTAATTCTACATTAGTATTAGCTAAAGAAGTTTCTCTAATTGGAATTACCATACCTTGAGAAATTTGACCGCGAAGTCTAATAGATTTTAATACTTCACCTTTAACCCCCTCAAATTCTTTAGGTTGTTTACCTTCTTTTGTAAGGAAAGGAGCTAGTTCAGTAGGAACAAAACTATCAATTTCTAAGTAAATTACATGATCACCTTCTTGATGCAGTCCGGACTTAGCAACTACTTTCCATCCACCGATAGATAAAATATCTAGAGTATCAGCATTAGGATGTTTAATAATATTATCTACTTTAACAATACGTGCTAACCTTCTCATAAGAAAATTATAAATGGTTTCAAAAACATATCAACAAGACAATATTCCGGTTGACATAATCATAAACCCCGTATTATTGTTTTTCGTATGACAACAAATAAAACAATCCTAAACGTACTAGTTGGTTCAATTGCTGCATCTGTTTATGCTGGTGCACCAGTAGAAGTAACTAGTGATAAGATTACTGTCGTTACGGAAGCAGGAATCAATTATGATTCAGCATTTGTATTCCGTGGTTTGAAATTGGACTCCAATCCTGTATTCCGACCATATGCAAATTCAGCTGCTCTCCTAGGAAAGGGTATTGGTGGGTTTGATGCGGTCTATGCAGTAGCATCTACTACGCAAACGTTCAATACTAGTCAACCTAATGCAACATGGAATCGTTCAGATGTTGGATTGGGGTTCGCTCTTCAAAAGGGTGACTTGACCATTGCACCAACCTATCAAATTGTTAATAGTCCCAATGGCTCATTTAAAGATGCACAAGGCGTTAATGTAGAAGTATCATATGATGATTCAAAGGTACTAGGTGCATTAGCTCTTAAGCCACATGCTTCTGTATATTTCGGACTGGATGGCAATTTGGGGGGAGGAACTAAGTCTGGTACTTATTATGAAGTAGGAGTCGCGCCGAGTACTACCCTCGCAGGAATCAAGGTTTCTGCGCCTGTAACAGCTGGGTTTGGTTCAGGTAATTATTACGCCGGTGATACTAAATTAGGTTATGTATCTTATGGTTTGCAAGCATCCAAGAAGGTAACTGATTCGGTTTCAGTTAATGCCGGTATTAATTATTTTAACACCGGTGGTAATATTAATCAGAATAGTAACTTCTGGCAATCAACTGTTGGTATTTCTTGGGGATTCTAAGAAAGACTGCATGACACAAAGCTCCTACGAAAGTAGGGGCTTTTTTTATTATTCGTGTGGCATATTATCGATATGCTCCATGCCTACCTCGAATAAAGTAGAAAGAGTGCGCCTTACATCCCTTTCAAATTGGTGCTGATCTGCATCAGGTATAGTTTCTAAGTACCTAGAATATACATTATACATCAATGCTGCTACCCATATAGCATCCCCAGAATGGTCTGTTACTATTTTAACAGCGGGACACCACTCATGATCTTTGCCTTTGATTCTAAAAACCTCTAGTATCTTCTCTAAAGAATCAGGATCGTACATGGACTTATTTAGACTTCTGTAGAGTCATAAGTCCAATCTTCTTCGGGTAATTCGATTTTAATAAATCTAGGTCTACCCTTAACCTTGCATATATCACACGGAACTATTTCATCCTCTTTGTGATTATTCTCTTCGTTTTCCATCAATATAGGACATCAAAGATAAGCGTAAAACCACGTCTCCTACAGAGATCAGAGAGATTTGCCCCCAATCCATATTCAAACTACCTTCCATCTTTAAAATTCCCAGTAAAATAAATGTAATCATATATTAATATTGTTTCCAGTGTCTAGTCATTTCTAATGCACTTTTCTTTCCAACTAAATCAATGAGAGTATATATTACTTCTTTTCGGCAAGTAGTATCTAAAATTTCTGGTGCTTTAATATCTTTCATTGCTTCGTCGAAACCATTAGCTGCTTCTAGAATATCAAAATAAGAATCTTCTTTTGTAAAGGTGCATATTTTTTCTGTCCAATAAAGCAGATCATCTTCTGTAGAAGATTCATCAGTTGGTTGTTTTGGAATATCAGTCATTGAGAATATCGCGTTTAATGGATTTTGTATATTTTACAATGCGAACTTTCATATGTTCATTATTCATGGTTTCCTTAATATATTTCGCCATTTCAAATGTTTGATATTCTACACCATTATTGTTCCATAAATTTTCATCTAATGCAGGAATCAGCCATTCAACACCATAGGTTTCTTGTAATGATTTAAAATTATCTGCATTATGCTGCGCATAAAGTTGTTTTACCTTTTCATATTCTGCAAATGGAATGTCCATAAAACTTAATTATATGCCGTATTTAAGTTTTGCAACGAACCATTTTCGTTCATTTACTATGTAAAATTCATCGTAAAAGTCCTGAGTATGATCTTCAAAGTATGAATTTTTATAGAATATACCCAGTTCTTCAGAAAACATTTCTAATGTTTCTTCAGTCCATGGTGGCGGATAATCTTTAAAAAGAGATTCCTTTTCATCATTACCCAGAATTACTGTCACATATCTTATTTAAGATAGTAATTCCGACAAACTTTCTAGTTTTTGTAGAGATTGTTCGATATAGTCTTGAAATTCTTCTGGAGTAATTTCTAACTCTGTAGTGATTTTTTGAATGACATCTGAATCTAATTTGGCTACATTCAATGTATTGTAAATAAATCCAACAGTTTCTTGAAAGTTTAATGTTTTATTCATATTAAAATGGGCATTCAACTTCGGCGGCTACAGCTGCAGATAAGCTAAAGGTAGCATCATCACCACGACCATCTTTAACTACCCGGTCCAACTTACGAAGATCTCGTAGCAACATGCCAGTACGGTGAAGATCCATATTCAGTACATTAGCAATTGAAACAATATCGGCTGAATTGTTATTGTCGCGAATGTGTGATTCAATTTGATCGTAATAACCTTGGGTCTTAGACTTCTTCTTAGCAGAAGGTGCATCAGAATCAGATGGAGCTGATTTTAATTCCAAAACATAACCGGATGCATTCATTTCCAAATAGATCTCTCCGGAGCCTCCGAAACGATTCTTATCGAACCAAACCTTACGAAGATCTGTATCTTCTACCTTTTCAATATAGAGAGTAGCATCAACATCATGTTGAACCGAAGAAGTACCTTTCGACATCCCATTCTTAGTATTATGAGTAATAAGAATAACACAACATTGATTGGCCTTTGCAGATTGAATGATTTGCTTCAATGCTTCTGATTCAGTCTTTAGAGACGAATTCACTCCATCTACTTTAAGCTTTGAGAATGAATCTACAATAAGAACATCAAGTTCTTTGGTTGCTTCTGCAATTTCATGGGCATAGAAGGCATTAGCAATTGGAACATTGAAGGTATTAATACGCTTACAAGTGAATGCCAATTGTTCAATACTCTCTTCATTAGAGATATAACCCACCGAATAATTGCGCGAAAGACTTTCTAGAAGAGAGAGACAAAATTGAGTCTTGCCTGTTCCATGCTTACCGGAGAAGGTAACCGTACTACCAGGCAAAAGGCCATCACCTAGGAGTGTATCAAACACATCAGAACCTGTCTTGATCCGGTTGAAATATGCATCGGGGATTACTACGTTAGCGGCGACTTGGAATTTCATATATTGTTTATTTCTTCTTTTTTATTATATCGGGTTTCAGATTGGATTAGGTTTGAATATTTCAATTTAAATAGCAAATATTTCTTTTCGTCTTCCACAATGAATGCTGAATACTTTCCTACTACTTTGTAGATCCAACATCGGGGTATACATTTTAATCCACATGATGATATGTTTTTTCTATCGTTAATTACTAATTTATTGAGATCTATAGTTTTAATAACTACTATCAACTTTTCTAATATATCTGGTTTCCTCTTGGAAACAGATTGTTTGAAACGGGGATAGTCTTTCAAATTCATTCAGTTATTATAGGTTCTTCTATATCCTTATCAACATTAGTCCAATTGATAAATATAGGTATGTTTAGAGAGATTGTTAATAGTAGTATTACATTTGCAAATCCTGGTATTGTAATAGGTGGTCATATTAATCCTGCTGTAAATGGTTTGACTGTATATGGTGATATTAGTGCTACCGGTAATATATATGGAGGCGGAGGAGGCGGGGGTGGCGGCGGCGGTAGTTCATTACCGCCCATAGCATCTATAGGTGATGTTATAAAAGCAACAGAAAATTCTAGTGTCTCTGCATGGAGTTCCGGGCGTGTAAGTGTTGAAGAATTAACCGCACAAGAAGTACCTAAAGACGGCGCCATAGTAACATTTAGTGAATTGTCGGGTAGATTTTCTGCTTTATTGCCAGAATTCACCCCTGCACAAGAAACAAGTTATATTAAAAAATTGGGTAAATGTTCACAGTGTAGAGTGTTTAATAGTATTGATCTTTTAGGATATGCCGCTATCACTACAGACAATAGGGTTATATCGTGGGGGTGGTTACCTGGATCACGCATGTCTACCAATTTTTATGGTGATATATTTTATAATGCACCGTTGCCTACACCTACAACAATTCCAGCTAGTGAGAATGTTCGCATACCTTTTTGGGATGGATATAACGGATATTTGAGCGGTGCTGATTATAGACCATACGGTGGTGATTTTTTTGACAAAATTGCAAATCAAAATAAATCACTTCCAATAAATCAACAAAAAAAATATATCATTGATGATCTATATTGGAGCAGACACGCCGCTATGTGTTTGGTAAGTGCTGCAGATGAAATAGGTGGTGATGTTTGGGTAGCAGGTGCTAATACAGCCGGTGCTACTGTTGCAGCTGCAAATCCTAATGCATTAGTTAAAACAAAATTTGGTAGTTATTTAATTGCTAATGAGATAGGAGCAGCAGCAGATACAAATTCTGGGGGGATTTATTTGTTAAATCCAGAGAGAGACATATGTGCTATACAAAAATATACCGCAGTAAAAACTAGGGATATAATTGAAGATAAAACCAACAGTACTGAATTGAGCACTGACTCATTTTATTGGGTGACTGATGATACTAATGTTAAAAAAATCAATCACTTTGGTGAATCATTATCTTCTTTTGGGGGATTCGGTACGCCAACTGGTTTGGCTATGGTACAAAATACTATTGGATTAAATGGCCAGCCTAATAGAAATTTATTATATGTGTGTGATGTTAATAAAATAAAGGTATACGACATAACGACAGGATTTTCAGTTTTATCAAGTATAGGGAGTGTAACTTCATGGACCTCTAACCCCACCGATGGGGCAACCGATGCATCAATAATTCAATTTAAAAATTTAAGAAAAATAGATTCACACCCCAATAATCCGGATATATTATATGTGTCTGATGAACATGTAATTCGCAGACTTTGGAGGAAAGGTAATGGTCATTGGAAAGTAAATACCATAACAAATACTGTGGTAGGTGACCTTTTGGGTACTTGTGCTATAGGTTCACCTACAACAAAGCTTAAAAAACCAAATGGTATAAAAGTAAATTCTAATGGTGATATATTTGTAGGTGAACAGGGTAATAAGAAGTTAATAAAAATATCGGTTACTACAAATGATGAAAATAACTTTTCGGGAAATGCAACACTTCATGTATCGGATAGTGTTCAAACACCTGCAACATTTAATACACTAGGTGGGTTCGCGAAAGATGGTATTAATAATATATACGTATGTGACACTGCTAATCATATTATAAGAAAAATAGAATATGATTCTACTAAAAAAACATATGGTAAAGTTACTTCTATAGGGGTTTTAAATGGTGCAGCAGCAACTCCTGGAACTTTTACAGATGCTAAATTTAAATCTCCTACGGGTATATGTTACAGTTCTTATGATAATGCTTTATATGTAACTAACAAAGATGCTCACGTGATCAGTAAAATAGATTTAACCTCTAGTACTATATCCATTGTTGCAGGTACAGTAGGTTCAGCTGATAATGTCAATGGTAGTGGAACTACATCTAAGTTCAGTTCACCTGTAGATATAGCATATGGGGAATACGGTGCGTCCAAATTATTGTTTGTAGCTGATTTTGGTAAACATTGTATTAGGATGATTGACATAACTAGCCCTGGAATTTACAATGTGACAACTCCAATAGGAGTTCCTGGAAATATAGCTACAACGGCCGAAGAAGGAAATGCAAATTCAGTTAAATTAAAATCTCCTTATGGATTATACTATTTTAATAATGAGTTATATTTCACACATTTCAATTGTGTTCAAAAATATATTCTATCAACTGGCCGGGTTCAAAAAGTAGCGGGTTCTCATAATCTCGGCACGACAAATGCCACCGGCGCACTTTCGCTATTTAATTCACCCAGAGGCATCACTGTTAGCGGGAGTGATATGTTCGTATCCGATTATGGCAATTATACTATAAGAAGGATTAAAAATTTTTCTTCAGCTCCCTCATCAAATATTGTAGATACTCCTGCTGGCAATACTAAAGCTTATAGAGATGGAATAGCAACCAATTCTAGGTTCACTAGTCTAAATTTTTTATTCAAAAATGATGATGATATTTTGATTTCTGATTCCAATCTTTTGAGATCTTTGTATAATGTCGCCGGCACATTCTATGTAAAAACTATCAATGGAAAGGAAACAGCTGGGTCAGCTAATACAACCACTCAAGCATTAGATATAGAATATACCGGATTATATATTGACAAAAAGGATAATGTAAGTTTCGCAGACTATAAAGCTGATTCCATAGGAGAAGAATCGGGGGGTAAGGTAGAACTCATAAGAAGGATGGTTGCGGGTTCTTTGGGTATCGGTGAAGCGTTCTCTAATGTAAGAGCAAATGTAAAGGGTACTAATGGATTTATAAAAGTCAATGCAACGGATCATTTTGGTAATTCGTATAAATTTAAAAAAATACAATTCAAAGGTGAGACAGAAAATACAATATTATTTGCTGCTTTAGATACTGAAGATTCATTATGGTTATGGGGTTACAGTGTCGATGGGGCGTTTGGGACAGGACAACATAACACAGTAGGCCCTACTAAAATTTATCAGTTTGAAAAAAATGTAAAGGATTTTCAAATCACAGCTTCTATGACTGGTGTTAGTTTGATTTCTGTAGTCACAAAAGATAAGAAACTATATTCCGCAGGAGATAATACTAATTATCAATTAGGAAATGGTTCTATTACCGCTGCTAGTAAAATATTTAAACAATGCAAAAAAAATGCTTCAACATTTGTGGGGGACGCAGAAAAAATAATTGTATCCGATAATATTGGAAATACAAATAATTTATATATTTCTGATACTAAAGAAGTATGGGCTTGCGGTTTACATACAGGGGGTATACTTGGTAATGGTAGTACACCCCCAGCTGGTAATAAATTACCTTATTTTCAAAGAATCACAGGTATTGATAAGGTAGTTTATTTGATGGGCGCAACAAATAATAGTTTAAATCATATAGTGTTTGCTCTGAAAGAAAATGGAGAATTATGGTCATGGGGCTATAACACTATTTTAGGCCAAGCTTTGGTAAATGACACCGTTACACCAAAACTTTTTTACCCTACACAAACATATAATTTTGATACTAGAGGTCCTGTAACAAATGCAAAATATATATTTTGTAACGACAATCCCGGCGTTAACCAAAGTATGATTGGTTACTTGACTGATGATGGAGATTTTTATATAGGTGGATTTAGCACAGGTGCCGGAGTACCGGATATGCCTAAAAATATACCTTATTTTGCCAAATTTAATATGCGAAATGTAAATAATGATGTTATACTACTAGGTAAAGATGCTGTAGTCAGAAGATCAAATGGTACAGTATATAAAATTGATGATTACGGCGCAAAGAAAGTTTTTTAATCTTTATTGATAATAAAGACTCCTATTAACATCAGTAGGAGTCCTATAAACTGATTGGCTGATATAGTTCCGCCGAGGAAATATAATCCCATATAGAATCCAGAAAAGGTAGAAAAGTCTACTAAAGCACCAATCTTTACTAAGTCTATCTTCAAATATTTTAAAGACAATATCCATCCCAAGGCATAAGATAAAGATACAATTATATTAGAATATATAGGAAAGTTATTCTTTCTGATATTGAGGGATATATAAGCAGCAGCTATAGCTATCAAAAAATGATAGATAAAAATTAATGCAATTCCCATAATATTATTTAACGACACCCATTATAAAAAAATATGGCAAGGATCAAATTAGATAATTATACCGGGCAAATTTTAAAAGGAATGAAAGTATCTTGTCCTGTCGGAGGATTTTATTGGAAAGATAATCAGGTTATTGAAGCAAACGAGCGGACCAAATTTACTTGTTTAGGTAATAATAGATTGGGCATCGGTAAGTATAAAATTAATCTAGAAAAAGATGGTGAGACTTTCTATTCATATAACTATGCTATGGATGATAATGACAAGCCATATCATTCAGTTTGGCGATTAGAAAGTGAACCACTATCTGCTGAGAGAGTATTTGAATTGTATGGATATAAAGTGGGCCCAACCGGCGAAAGGCTTAAGCCATATAAGATAACAGGTAGAAAAAGAGCTATTAGATTAATGAAATATTTTAGAGACCAAGGAGATCTGGAAAAAGTAAAAGAAATTAAAGCAGAATGGGAAGAATGTAAATTATTTAAAAAGGTTTTTAAGAATCCATTATACTTTGAGTTATTTAAAACTAAATAATCGCATGAGTAAGTATGATGATGAAATTAATAAGATTCTCTTTGAAGTGAATTTTATGGG
>Ga0315900_10011608_pt1 | contig 10891 bp, 7 predicted proteins | sample LakEriMetagenome_FD_203521 | JGI IMG/M metagenome (GOLD analysis project Ga0315900, IMG submission 203521) | Freshwater fungal communities from buoy surface, Lake Erie, Ohio, United States - Buoy 12 MA114 | ecosystem: Environmental > Aquatic > Freshwater > Lake > Lake biofilm | place: USA: Lake...
TAGAGAAGCTCAAGGAGTATCTTTCTGATGATAATAATTATCCTAACGCAAAAACATTTTTGGAATTTAAAGAAAAACAAATCAAAGAAGTGCTCGCTATTATTCATGAGGTTTTTAAAACTTTGATTTTTTTCAATGCAAGAATAAATATTATTGAGCAGTGTCCCAAAATACCAAAAGAGCTAACAATTGAAGAAATAAACAAATTGTTCGCTCTTGTCAATGAGCCCATATATATATCAAGATTACTGATGGATTTAACAAAAATATATCCTGAGCATCGTAGAATGATCATGGAGGCTGGATTACAGTATTTTAAAGATCATAGATTAAGCTGTTCTAATTAGGCTTTAGATTATAATTTTCTTCATTTACAGTCAAGTGTAAGATTTTGGCTAAGGAGAAATTTATGAAAATCAACAAAGCATTATGGATAGTGGATCGCTATTCGGCTCCAAGATAAGCTAGATACCGTTTTGCGCATAGCAAGCTAAAATAAAACATCCTCAAGAAACCGCATCTAAAATGTATTACCAGGAGTTTTGTTTCTTTTAGTGTTTTGAATAACCTAGATTGACTAATTATCGTCAAAAGAGATAGAATTATACGCTGTAGTAACAAAAAAAGCGGTTTTTCAATGAAAGGAATAATTTTAGCGGGCGGATCGGGCACAAGGTTATACCCCAGCACACTAGTTACATCTAAACAATTATTGCCAGTATTTGATAAACCTATGATTTATTATCCGCTATCAGTTTTAATGCTAGCCGATATAAAAGATATTCTTATAATAACGACTGAAGAGGATAAAGCAAATTTTCAAAAATTACTTGGAGATGGTTCGAATCTAGGAATCAAACTTTCTTATGCAACTCAAAAAGAACCTAATGGCTTAGCTGAAGCATTTATTATCGGAGAAGAGTTCGTAGGCAGTGATATAGTCACTTTGATTCTTGGTGACAATATATTTTTTGGACCAAGGTTTTCTGGAACTCTAATAAATACCCGAAAATCGATCGAGCAAGATGGAGGTGCTTGCATTTTTGCATATCCAGTCAAACAGCCTGAAAGATTCGGAATCGTTGAATTTGACAAGAATGATAAAATTCTTTCACTTGAAGAAAAGCCTAAAAACCCTAAATCTCATTACGCCATTACTGGTCTATATATCTATGATAATAAAGTCATAGAATATGCAAAGAACCTAAAACCCTCTCCTAGAGGCGAACTCGAGATCACAGATATTAATAAAATTTATTTTGAGAATAACAACCTGAAGATGGAAAAACTTGGCAGAGGCTTTTCTTGGCTAGATACAGGTACTCATCATTCTTTATTACAAGCAGGGCAATATATCCAAACGATAGAAGAAAATCAAGGAATAAAAATCTCTTGCTTGGAAGAAGTCGCTTATAGAATGAATTTTTTACCCAAAGAAGAAATACTATCTAAAATGCTGAATGTAAAAAACAATGAATATTATAACTATGTCAAGAATCTAGAATAATGAGTACTCAAATAAAAAATATTTTTGTAACCAAGCCATTTATGCCCCCTCTGGCAGAGTACCAAGAACTCATCACGCAAATTTACAAAAATGAACAGCTCACTAATCAAGGTCCTCTTCTAAAACAGCTTGAACAACAGCTTAGTGAGTATCTTGGCGTAGATAATTTCCATTATGTAACAAATGGTACTATCGCCCTACAAATAGCTCTAAAAGCGCTTGATATAGAGCAAGGGGAGATTATTACCACACCTTTTTCTTATGTGGCGACGGTATCTTCTATACTCTGGGAGCGGTGCCAGCCTGTGTTTGTGGATATTGAGCCTGATAATTTTACTATTGATGTGAAGAAAATCGAAGAAAAAATCACAAGTAAGACCAAAGCCATTATGGCTGTGCATGTGTTTGGGTATGCTTGTGATGTTAAGGCTATTCAAGAAATTGCTGATCGTCATAATCTAAAAATCATTTATGATGCGGCTCATGCTTTTGGCTCAACTCTGGAAGGCAGATCGTTATTGAGTTACGGTGATATTGCGACTTGTAGTTTTCATGCTACAAAACTATTTCACACAATTGAAGGCGGAGCTTGTATCGTAAAAGACAAAAAAATCTCAGATAAGCTTGATCTAATAAAACGTTTTGGGCATATTGGTGATGATCATTATTCCCTGGGTATTAATGCTAAACAATCTGAATTTCATGCCGCTATGGGTTTGACTAATTTTAATCATCTTTCTGAGATACTCGATAAACGCAAAAAAATCATAGAGCTTTATGATAGCCTTTTAAATTCTGTAATCAAAAGACCTCATAAGCAAGAAGAGCTTGATTATAATTACGCTTATTATCCAGTAATTTTCAAATCCGAGTCAGAATTACTAGAAGTGTTTAAGGCTCTTAACGCTGAGAATATTTATCCAAGACGGTATTTTTATCCTAGTTTAAATACTTTACCCTATTTAGAGTCATATGAGACTTGTGCTGTTTCTGAGGACATCGCCTCAAGAATCGCTTGCTTACCGCTCTATCCGGAGCTAGCCAGCGCAACAATAGAAAAAATTTCCAATATAATTATTAGGGTTATAAATAATTAAAAGCAATGATCAAAAATTTTAAACAAAGTCAAACATACATAAATTACTCAAGGATATTACCGTTCTTTAAACCTTACTGGTTTAGAGCGATCTTGGCTGTACTAATTTGCATTCCAATTGGTTCATTCGATGCGTTAATTGCATTATCTCTAAAGCCGTATATGGATCTAGTAATGGTAGAAAAAACTGTTAGCTCACCTTGGTATATTCCGTTTGGGATAGTTGCTTTTACCAGCTTTCAAGGTGTTTTAAATTACCTTGCTACCTATTTAAACACTTGGGTTGGCGGTAAAATCACAAACGATCTAAAAATGCAGCTCTACAAAAAATTACTTACACTCGAGCCAGCATATTTTGATAAGAGGAGATCTGGTGAAATTATTTCTAGATTTAACAGCGATGCTGAAACGGCTTGCAATGGGCTTCTTGAGAACCTCAAGTCATTTGTTTCTAAATTCTTTTCTTCACTGTCTTTAATTGGCGTCTTGTTTTATAATTCTTGGCAATTAGCTTTAATAGCATGCTTCGTTTTAGGATGTGCGTTTATCCCACTTACCAGAATTCGCAAAAAAATCAAGACCGTAATGGATAAATCCGTAGCGGCAAGCTCCACAATTATAACGGCTTACAATGAAAGCTTTAGCGGTAATAAAACAATTACTTCTTTTAATCTAAAAAAATATCAAGAACATAAATTCCGAAACATACTATCAGATATATTTTCTCTTAAAATTAAATTGATGCAAAGAACCTCTTGGCTTTCACCAATGATGCACACAATAGTTTCAGTGGGAATCGGTCTTGCCATCGGTTACGGATCGCATCTGATTTTAACCAAACAAATCACTAGTGGTAATTTTGTTTCCTTTATAACCGCACTAATTCTTTTGTATACTCCGATTAAGAACATTGGCAATAATTACAATGGCGTCCAATTTTCGTTTTTGGCAATTGATAGAATTTTCGGGATACTAAATATGAAACCCGCTATAGAAAACCCTTCTAGCCCGATATCCCTAAATGGCATTACTAATAATATAAGTTTTGAAAATGTAAGTTTTGAATACAACAAAGGCACTCCTGTTTTGAAAAATTTCAATCTTATAGTTTCTAAAGGAGAAACCATTGCTCTTGTCGGTAACTCTGGTGGCGGCAAATCTACTTTGGTAAATTTACTACCTCGCTTTTATGACATACAAAATGGTGAAATTAAAATTGATGATATTAATATTAAAAACTATTCTCTAGAGTCACTTCGAGAAAATATGGCTTTTGTTTTTCAGGATAACTTTTTATTTTCTGGCACTATTAGAGAAAATATTTTATTAGGTAAACAATCTGCGACACAATCAGAAATCGAAACGGCTCTAAAGATGGCTTATTTAGATGATTTCGTAGCTTCGCTAGAAAAAGGCTTAGATACACAAATCGGCGAGAGAGGGATTTTACTTTCTGGTGGTCAAAAACAAAGAGTCGCGATCGCTAGAGCTTTTATCAAAAACGCTCCTATTATTATTCTTGATGAAGCAACATCGGCTCTAGACAATAAATCTGAATCATTTGTACAAAAAGCTATTGATAATCTGATGAAGGATAAAACTGTTTTTGTTATTGCTCATAGATTATCTACTATCAAAAACGCAAATAGAATAGTGGTAATTCATGAAGGGGAGCTTGCCGAGCTCGGTAACCATGAGGAGCTTATGCAGATTCCTAATGGGCATTATAAAACTCTGTATGAGATGCAATTCAAAAAACAAGAAGTAGAAAAATAAAACCAGTGCCTAGAATCTAATGATCTTAAATCAAAAATACATCAAAAAACGAACGGTAATAGCAATCTTAATCACGCTAGTAACACTAATCCTTCTTAATAAGTATTGGTTGATATTCAAGCCTATGCCTGTTAGTATGGATATTGAAGGAAATGGACCCTGCCATCTAGAGGTTTTACTGAATAAAGTTTCTAGTGATGATTTCAAGAACAGTAAAAGCGCTAGCACTTTTTATAATTCAAAAGAAAAAACTAATATTACTCTCTTAGTTCATAGATCTAGGCAGCCAAAAAGACTCAGGATAACTCTAACAAATTGTAAAAGCTCAAGCCCAATAATCCTTGGAAATATTAATTTGAAGCAAGGGAAATCCAAGCTCAAGCTTAATAAGTTTAAAACGGAGGGAGCAATAACAAAAATAGAAAATGAAAAACTGATCTTGAAACCAATCAGTCAAACCATTAGATTGAATTATACTGAAGAAATTAATATTAATGCCTCAGTAAAATTTGACTTTTTGATTTTTACAATTATTACGATTTTGGCATATCTAATAGCTTATAAACTCACAGACTATCTCGCTGATTTTAGTACACTCAAAAACAAATCAAGAATAGATTTGATTTTTATTATTATATTTTTTATATCTCTAATTATGCCCGCGCTTAAAATCAGTGATGATAAATATTCAGCTAGGGAGAATCGTACCCTCGCTGAATGGAAGCCTTTATTTATGGGAAACCATGAGATTAACTATGATTTTGGTAAGAACTTCAATGATTGGTTTAATGACAGATTTAATTTCAGAGACAGTTTTGTGGGTTTATTTAATTTTATAGTTTTTGAAAAAGGAAAAAATTTTGATAAAGGTTTATTTGATTCAAATACGGGTTTCATGTATAAAATTAACGAATTGAAATACTTAGATGAAAATCATGTTAAGGAAATCTTTAATATACTCAATCAGTTTGATTCATGGTGTAAAAAACATAATATCGAGCTTTATGTTTTAATAACTCCACCAAAACCTAAAATTTATGAAACTAATAACTCTCCGATACTAGAACATAATAAGCATCGAGATTTCCTAAACTTGATTCAAGATACGAAGCTCTCTATTGCCTACCCTTATAAAGAGATGTACCATGCAAAAAAAGACAATTTTATGTTTTTCAAAACCGAACATCACTGGACTGATGATGGTGCTTTTATAGGATATCAGGTGTTAATGAGATTAATCACAAAAAATCATCCGGATATAAAGATTCTAAATGCGAAAGATTTTAATTACTCTTACAATAATTTAGTAAGAGGTGATTTTAACCGAAAATATGGGCACGGTTCTACAATTGCAAGACTTGGTCTTAGCAATCCTGCCAAATATCATGATGTTAATTATAGATACTACACTCATAAAGACTCCAGAAGCTTAAAGCAAGAAATTATTAGCCAAAAATATCATCTGGGTAAAATTTTCCATTACCCTCAAGGAGCTAATTATAGAGTAATTCAGTTGGGCACTAGCCAAAATGAGAATTTAACAGAATTTATCCCCTATACATTTCGATACGTGAAAAGAATCAGGAATAATAGCGTTTACGGCTTTAGCCCAGAAGAACAATTTAAAATAATGAGGTATTATGAGCAAGAAATCTTAGAATATAAACCAGATATAATCATTTTCTGCATAACCTATGATAATATTCCCGACTTGGAAAATTTTTTCAAATGAGATAAACCAATGCTATTCAGTTCGACAACATTTTTATTTATATTTTTACCGATAGTGTTATTAGCGTATTTGATAACAAAAAAAGAATTGCATAATTCTGTTTTGTTGATAGCTAGTATCATTTTTTATGCGTGGGGCGAGCCTAAGTATCTGGCGATAATGCTTTTGACTATTTTGGTCAATTACTACGGGGCATTATTAATCTTCAAAAAGCCCGAACAGAAAAAATTATATTTATTTTTTACTATAATCATCAATATAGGCTTACTTATCTATTTTAAATACTTCAATTTTTTAATTACTAATTTTAATAATTTATTTCATGCTGAAATTAATCACTTGAAAATCATCATGCCCATTGGGATTTCGTTTTATACTTTTCAGGCTTTATCCTATGTTATCGATGTTTATAGAGGAGAGTGTAAAGCTCAAGAAGATATTTACAAGCTTACCTTATATGTCTGCCTCTTCCCTCAGCTTATTGCTGGACCGATAGTAAAATACATCGATGTAGAAGAGCAGATCGATACACGAGATGTTAATTTTGACAATGTTAGCCTCGGCATCAAAAGATTTATTATCGGACTTGCAAAAAAAGTATTAATAGCAAACACCATGGGAGCAATTGCCGATAAAATTTTTATTCAGGATCCTGATAGTTTTAGCTCTCCGATAGCTTGGCTTGGGGCATTTGCTTATAGCTTCCAACTTTTTTACGATTTTAGTGGTTATTCTGATATGGCTATCGGCCTTGGATTGATTTTTGGATTTAGATTTATGGAAAATTTCAACTATCCATACATATCCAAATCCATTACAGAATTCTGGCGCCGGTGGCATATCTCATTATCTACTTGGTTTAAGGAGTATGTTTATATCCCCTTGGGAGGCAACAGAGTCAGCCAAGGCAAGATCTTGAGAAACCTAATTATTGTTTTTTTACTGACTGGCATTTGGCATGGGGCAGAATGGACCTTTGTGATTTGGGGAATTTGGCATGGTCTATTTATAGTTTTAGAAAAAATACTTAACCTTAAAAAATATGATGAACAAAAACATGGCTGGCTGACGAGCACCATTAGGCATTTATATTGCATCCTAGTATTTATAATTGGCTGGGTGATTTTCAGGGCAGTAAACTTAAAATATGCGATAAATTACTTGATGAATATGTTTGGGTTATTAGAATTGGAACCAGGAAAATTCTTATACAAAACATCTTACTATCTAGGATCCATGGAGATTCTGGTTTTTATAATTGCATTAGTTTGCAGTACGCCTATATTTAAAAATATATTAGAGATAAATTATAAGCCTCAAAAAGCACTAATAAACATATGGCTATTAGTTTTGTTTTTTTTATCGACTATATCAATAGCCGCAAGTACTTATAATCCGTTTATATATTTTAGGTTTTAGGTTTATAAAACCCAAAAAATTTTCTTTTTTTAAGAAATTTTCTTGGGTTTTCGTAAACAAATTGCCAAATTCTTTTTAAAAACTTTTTCATAACCAAGTTAGTTAATTCTTTGGATGATTGCTCAAAGAACGCTGAAGGTATTTTGTTTTCAACAACAAGCTTCAAGTTCTCAACATCAGAATTCACGCTTTGACTATCACCATCCATATAGCCCCATGAGGTGCCAATAATTCTCCTAAATTTATTGTTCACACTAGATACATCAATCACTTCTTGTTTTTTGACATTTATAATATCAGACAGAATATCTGCCCAGAAATATGAAGCGAAGAAATCCTTGCGCACCGATATGTAATTGATGTTTTTATCTAAGAAGTTTTTATCTTGGACTTCATCAGAATAGATATATGGCTGACCCAATAAAGATTTAGTCTCTTTACCAAAGAACCTAGCTTCATTCAAAGTCCCTGATGAAATTGCAAAGCATAATTTTATATTAGGAGAACATATGATGTCGTAAGTATTATACTTATCATCAAGAATTTTTACATTACGTATCTTTTTCAAATATTTAAATAGTTTTTCGTCTTTATAATGAGGATGCGACTTGAAGTAAACTCGATCGTAATTAGAGCAAATTTCCTCAAACTCATTTTTGTAGTCAAATAAATTTACAATTTTCTTTTTTTCAAAATCCAAAAGAGATCTATCGATCGGAGTCTGAGCAAAAAACACTGCGGAATTTTTATCCAGTGGATGACGATTATAAGAGTATTTTCGATAAGACTCTGCTCTTATTAAATCCGCAAAAAAATAGAAATACTCTGGATTCATTTCATAAGCTTTAATCTTCTGATAGATGGAATCCACATTAGATGTAATTCCTAATACCAAATCATCTAAGTACCTTGCTGAGTGGATAGCCATTTCAACAAAAGGGATACCTAGTGCTTTAAAAGCTTTCTTCAAAATAAAAGAAGGTTCTCTGCATATTACCAAGCTGTCCTGAAAATACATTTTTACGATCTCAAGCAATTCACTGGTCGGCTCAACGAAACACATCGCCTCCCACATTTCAGGGGGCACACCACCAAAAAGAGTAGATTTTTGTGTATTAGTACTTATATCAAAACCATAAGCTTTATAAATATCATATTGCAAGCTGATCAATTGATCTCTATCAAAACAGACTGCAGGTATATCTGTTATGCGGCTAATGATACCAGACAAAAGACCAAAAAACATATCAGTGTTACCATCATGCCCATTTTTGTGCCTTAAAATATCTGCTATTACAATTACCCTATTTATTTTCATAACTACTTCCTAATTTTTACTATTGAAACTCCTAAAAAAACGACTTTGAAAAAATCATTAGTCTCAACAATTTTTGTTAACTTTAATCCTAAAAGTTTTTTTTGAACAATTTGAGATTTTGATAACTGCTGAGACCTAATCATTGATTGAGATCCACTTATTCGGTTCTCTAAATCTATCCAAAAATTTGTTACCAAGCAAATTTGCTGAGCTACTTTTTTCCAGTATTTGCCAGCAGTATCTTCATTAAAATCAATCATAGCTTTCCAGTATGCCGAAAGCCTAGTGCCTGCTCGAGCTGAGCTACAGACACCTTCTCCTGTTTTTATATGAACAGAAAACACCTTGTCAATCCAGTACATATTACCTTGGGACATAAGGTAAAAAAATTGGGATGCGTCAAAAAGAACTGTTTCTTTGTGTTTAATATTGTTCAAATTTAGAGCCGAGGTTCTAATTAATCTTGATGATATATGAGTTAAAAAACCACAAGGAATTTGATTTATATCATCAAAAGTAATTATATTTTTTTTAAATATACCTGGTCGTATTTCTGGCTTGCCATGTTTGTGAGATAAATATTGATCATGAATAACCTCTACCAGATTATTTGCGCTACAAAATGAACAGTCTGGATTGTTTTCTAAAGCAGAGATTTGAGATTCTAATTTATTATCATCACACCAGTAATCATCCGTCTCAGTCATAATGCAGTATTTAGTATCCACTGACTCATATGCCTTCCAGATATTTTTTTGTGCACCTTGATTCTTTTCAGAGACATAAAGTTTAATAATATTTGGATATTTTTTTGCAAAATCATTAAGGATATCTAACGTACCGTCAGTAGAGGCATCATCAAAAACATGAATTTTAAAACCATATTGAGTTTTTTGACTTAAAACAGACTCAAGAGCTTTTGTTATATACGGCTTATGATTATATGAGATTAAAAGGACTGTACAAAGTATTTCCATGTTAAGCTACCTTCGCAAATAAAACTGTCTCTTCAGTGTTTAAAGATGTATGATTGATATAAAATTTATAAGCTGGATTAATTTCCTTAAGAAGATTTGGAATCCTCCACAAATCTTCAAGCTTATGATATATACAAATAGCCAGTTTGGGTTGAAATTTTTTGATTGTCTGGACAGCCGATTTTAGAGATTCATACTCAAACCCTTCAATATCTAACTTAATTAAATCAACTTTTTCGAGCTTATTTTGTTTAACGAAATCATCAATTGTAATGGACTCAATCTCAGTTACATTTGTTAGATCTAAGGGTTTTTCTGAAGTGGCGAAAGATGCAGAGGCATTATATTTCACATAAAGCTTTTGATTAGAAAGTCCGGAGATAGGCTTTTTGACAATTTCAATTTGATCCTTATAATGGGGATTTAGCTCAAGATTCTGATAGAAAATCTCAAGATTTTTCTCCATGAATTCAAAAGAATATACTTTTCCTTTACCCTTTATTTTATCAAGGAAGTAAAGAGCTGTATCACCATAACAAGCCCCACCATCAAGGACCACATCCCCTGGCGATACAAAATTAACATTTCGATATTTATACTGTTCTTGGACAAAAATCATCTTAAAAGCTAACTTGTTTCCAAAAATAATCCTCAAATTATAATTCAAAGGACCAAGATCATATTTATTCAAAACTCCATTTGGTACTTTAATTTCAGTATTATCTACAAAAAGATAATCGAATTTATTTGGATCATAGAAATCTGTATCGTAATAAAGTGGAAGTCTAATTTTACTAGTCTTAAAAAACCAATATAAAGCGACTTGAATATAAACTTCTTTAGAATACTCATCCTCTAAAAGATTAAATGTTTTTTCCATCTCCTCTAAATTAAATTGCTCATCCAGTTCAATTAGGGCCAACTTATAATTTAAATAGTTTTTTTTCAAAGATGCTTCAACAAAAATTTCTCCATCATAATCAGGAGAGAATCTACCTTTTGACTCTGGGTAAAAAAAGGGTATATGTGAATACAATGATGCTTTTAGACGACTTGTGAATGAATT
>Ga0315900_10011612_pt1 | contig 10888 bp, 10 predicted proteins | sample LakEriMetagenome_FD_203521 | JGI IMG/M metagenome (GOLD analysis project Ga0315900, IMG submission 203521) | Freshwater fungal communities from buoy surface, Lake Erie, Ohio, United States - Buoy 12 MA114 | ecosystem: Environmental > Aquatic > Freshwater > Lake > Lake biofilm | place: USA: Lake...
TGGGTTGGTTGTTCGGCATCGCCGCTTCGGCGCTGGGCATGGCGCTCTTCCTGCACCAGCATGTGTATGCCCAAGTGGGGCTGAGCGCATACTACGTGGTCATGGGGGCCTATGGCTGGTGGTCCTGGGGCAAGGGCGACAACGGCGAGCTGGCTATCAGCAGGCGGCCCCTGCCCTTCCACCTGGTCATCATCGGCCTGGGAACGGTCCTCACCGTTGGACTTGCCTTGGGCCTGAAGTTCCTGCCCGATGCCCGGTTCACGGGCCTGGATGGCTTCGCCACGGCATTCAGCCTGTTGGCCACCTGGATGCTGGCCCGCAAGGTGCTGGAGAACTGGGCCTATTGGATCCTGGCCGATGCGGTGGCCATTGTGCTGTACGTGCTGCTGGGGCTGTGGTGGTACGCAGGCTTGTACCTGGTGTACGTGGTGATCTCGGCCTCAGCGCTCAAGCGCTGGCATGGGCAGTGGAAGGCGGCTCAAGGGTGACCCACCTCCGGCAGGTCGCCATGTTCGCGCTTCAACGGCCGCTCGTAGAAGGTGAGCGTGAGCAGCAGGAAGAACAGCAGGTACTGGCTGTCCTCGATGGGGATGGTGTTCAGGCGGATCCCCAGGTTCTCCGCGTTGTTGTACCATACGATGGGCTCATCGAGCAGCCAGCCGGTGAGGATGCCGTTCACCAGGAAGAAGGGGATCAGGCTCACCGCATAGCCCAGGTAGAAACGGCCCAGGTAGGGGCTCTTCAACACGAACACGTGCAGGGCCAGCATCGCCGCCGTGCACAGGAATGTGATGGCCGTATAGAGCCGGTCGATGTGCAGCATGCCCACCACGAGCAGCACCACGATGAGGGCGATGCTGAGCGGCCTGGCCACCTTGCCGAGCAGGTCGCGCCGCACGTAGTACCTCAGCGCCTCGTAGATGAAGATGCAGCTGTAGGGCACCACCAGGAAGAACAGCCACTCCTCGATGGGCAGATGGAGGAACTTGGGGCCGGTGAGGTAGCGCGGGTTGAATCCCCACACGCCGTTCGCTGTGAAGATGGCATCCCAGATGATGAATACAGTGGCCATCACCGCAATGCCGGTGAACAGGCCCGGCCACTTGCGCCAGTACTGCAACTTCGGCTCGAAACTCCGCAGCAGGGGGAAGGACAGGGTGAAGAGGTCGAGGCCGAGGTAGTAGAAATGTTCCATCATACAGCGCCCAGCACCAAGTTGAGCCCTGCAAAGAAAAGCACCTGCGCCGCGAGGACGTAGCGCGCCACCGGGTTCTCGCGCCGGACCGGCAGCAGGAAGAAGAGGGCGAAGAACACCGCGCTCACCAACCCCCAGGCCACGTAGTTCTGCACGGGTACCGTGACCTGTTCCCAGTTCCAGAAGCCCAGGTGGATGGCCACCGGCTCGATCAGAAGGTCCAGGCCCACCATGCCCAAGCTACCCAGCAGCACCTTCACCCACACGGGCATGGCGGTGCGCGACAAAGGCACCCCGATGGCAAAGACGAGCATGCTCCAATTGAGGCCGATCAGCACCGGCACATTGAGCAGCTTGAAGCCGAGCACATCGCCATACTGGTACTCGCCAAAGACGCGGCCGGTCCACACGCCGAGCACCTCCACGAAGTAGCCGAGCGCGCCCACCACGAGGGCAAAGAGCACGGTGCGCCGATCGAGCTTGGAAAAGACGGCCATGGCGCCGGCCGTAAGCAACAGGTTCACCGGGGTGAGGGAAACCACCCAGGGGGCAAGCGGGGTGGCCAGGGCCACGAGGCCCACCAGGTGCAGGATGAGCACCAGGCCGATGCCGTGGCGGTGGTCAAGACGTTGGACGAGCGTTCTCATGCGGATGTGCGGATGGGTTGGCGACGCACCGCCGGCACCGTGGCCGTGGCGATGCGTGCGCTGAGGAGGGCGAGCGGGATGCCCCCGCCGGGATGCACGCTGCCTCCGCAGAAATGCAGTCCCTTCACGCGGGGATGGTCATTGGGGTGCCGCAGGAAAGCGGCCCACGGCGAATTGCTGCTGGTGCCGTAGAGCGAACCCTGGTGGCTGGAGGTGCGTGCGGCGATGGTGCGGGGATCCAGCACATGCTCCACCGCGATCAACGGGCCCAGATCGATGCCGAGGGTGCGGCGCACCTTCTCCATCACCGCACGTCGTGCCCGATCGATGGTGGCCCCATCGTACTGGCCGACATCACGGGGCGCGTTGATCATGGTGAACCAGTTGGCGCAGCCCTTCGGCGCATCGCCCGGGGTGTGCTTGCTGGTGATGTTGATGTAGACCGTGGGGTCGTGGTAGAGCTCCAGCCTGTCGAAGAGGTGGGCGAACTCGGCCTTGTAGTCGTTGCTGAACAGGATGTTGTGCAGGCCCAGTTCGGCATGGTCGGCCTGCACGCCCCAGTAGAACACCAGTGCGCTGCTGCTCCGCTCCTGGCGCAGGGTCCGTTCGGGGGCCTTCAGGTCGGGAAGCAGCTTGCGGTAGGTCGGCACCACATCCATGTTGCTCACCACCATGTCGGACAGGTGCCGTTCACCGCGGACCACCACACCGATCACCTTCCGCTGGCGGTCATCGAGCAGGATGCGGTCCACCGGTGAATCGAAATGGAACCGCACACCCAGGTCCACCGCGAGCAGGTGCAGTGCCTTGGTGATGCTGTACATGCCGCCCACCGGATAGAAGGCGCCCTGACCATGCTCCAGGCCCGGTATCATGCGCATGAGGCCCGGGGTGCGGTACGGATCGCTGCCGTTGTAGGTGGCGAAGCGGTCGAAGAGCTGAACAGCCTTAGGGTGTTCGCCCAATACGGACCGGTTCACGCGGTCCAGGCTTTGGAACAGCTCGTTCGGCCTCACGGAGGTGAGCGCCTGCAGGAAGCCGCCCATCAGCAGCTCCCCCGTGCGATGCAGTGAATGCTCCAGGAATGTGCGCCCGGTGCTGGCGAGCAGGTCCTGCGCGCGCTGCAGATGCGCCAGCACCCGCGCCTTTGGCACGTGCAGCTTCGCCTCCAGTTCCTGCGCAAAACGCCGGGCATCGCACCAGCCGGTCACCCGGGTGCTATCCTCCCAGAAGTAGCGGTTGGCCTCGTCGAGCTGGATGTAGCTGAAACGGCCGGTCATGTCCACCCCCGCCTCGCGGAACAGGTCCTCCACCAGGTCGGGCCGGGTGAAGAGCGAAGGGCCCATGTCGAACCGGTAACCGCCATCGGAGAACTCAGCCAGCTTTCCACCGGGCGTAGAAGCTGCCTCGAAGACCTCCACAGCATGACCCTTCACGGCCAGGCGTATGGCAGCTGCCAGACCAGCGGCCCCGGAACCGATGATGGTTACCTTGGACATCGGATCGGAGAACACTTCGGCCACAGGGATCGTTCGTTCCGTATGCACCGACCAGGACAGCACGTCACGCTTTCGTTCTTCCGCTATGCCGGACGTGAACGGATCTGGGGCATGCGCCAGATGGCGGAGATGCGCCGTCCATTGCAGGCGGTCCCGGGCCTTGGGTTCTTCAAGCTGCTGGGCACAGGCGGGGGATCGGGCTACAGCTTCTGGCCCGACCTGGGCACCTACGGCCTGCTGGGTGCCTGGGAGAGCCGGGAGCACGCGGATGCCTTCCACGCCTCACACCCGGCGCACCGGGCTTTCCTCGACCATGGCGAGGAGGTGTACACCCTTCACCTGATGCCATGCATGAGCCGCGGGGCCTGGAGCGGGACCAACCCCTTCCTGACCGGTGCGCCCGTTGGCGAAGGTCCCTTGGCGGTACTGACCCGCGCCACCATCAAGGCCCGGTATGTGATCCCGTTCTGGCGCAGGGTCGCTGGCGTGGCGCGGTCGCTGGAAGGCCGTGAGGGACTGCTCTTCACCAAGGGTGTCGGTGAGCTGCCGTGGGTGGAACAGGCCACCTTCAGCGTGTGGCGCTCGGAGCAGGACATGATGGCCTTCGCCTACGCACGCGGCCAGGCCCACACCGAGGCCGTGGCGCGCACCCGCCAGGCGCAGGGCTTCAGCGAGGAACTCTATGCCCGGTTCCGCGTGGTGGGCACCACCGGCACCTGGAAAGGCGGCGATCCGGTCCGGCGCTTCACCACCTCGGCCGGCCCTACGGCTTGACGAACGTGGCTGTCCAGGCCCGCTCGCCGGAAGCCGCACGGATGCTGTAGCTGCCACTGGCCAGCCCGCTCACATCGAGCCGCAACCGATCGCCCTGCCGCTGTACAGGCACGTTCATCCTGCGGCCTGCAGCATCCAGCACACCCACCGCGGCCTTGGCCAGGTCCGCCTCCTGGGCCTGAACGAAGAGCTCATCGGTGGCCGGCATCGGGAACAGCTCCAGGCGGCCCATGACCGGGGCCTGCGGCACACCCGTAACGAGGTCCAGCTCCGCGATGTGCGGCAGCGCCTGCCCCATGTTCGCGGTGAACGCGCCCGCCATCACCAGGCGATCATCGCGCACCAACAACTGGTACACCGGGCCATCGAGCACCGCCAGCGGGGTGGGCTGGCCGATGGCATCCAGCCGCGCCAGGTTGTTGCCATAGATCAGGATCTGCATCACTTGGAAACGGCCTCCGAGGTAGAGCTCATTCCCATGCATGGCGATCGCGTCGATGTAGGCGGGCTGTCCGTCCTCCGGAATGTAATACTGATGGTCCGGCAACAGCAGCTCCCATGAAGGCCCACCAGCAACAATGCGGGCCGCCCCGAAGGTGGGCAGGATGTTGGCGTAGAGGTCGCCACCCGCATAGAGGGTGCCATTGATATTGCGCAGCACGCGCACCGTGTTGTTCAATCCATCCGCCAGCTGGCCCCACTCGTTGCCTTCCAGTTCGGCCACGTGCAGTACGGCAGGCATCGCAGCTCCTTCCAGTGCAGTGAAGGCCCCGGCCGCCACGAGCACACCGTTATGGGAGCCCAGGGCGAGCACACCACCGTTCAGCGCGCTGCCCACGTCCACCCAATCCACGCCCGATAGGCGCTTCACCCGGTCGCTCACCCCGGCGAAACCCACCTCCTCACCAGCCGCATACAGCACGCCGTTGTGCACGTGCAGGGCATGGATGCGCGGGCTCTTCCCTTGGAACACCGTGCTGAAGGTCCAGGAGGAACCATCCCAGCGGGCCAGGTCGCTCACGCCATCCAACTGCCAGCCGCCCACGTAGAGGTCATTGCCGAGCACGGCCGCGCAGGTCACCTCACCACCGAGGCCCGCGCCCATGGACACATAGGACACACCGTTCCACCGCACCACCTGTTGAGCCGATTGACCGCCCGCCTCGGAGAAAGAGCCACCGAGGAGGAGGTCCCCATTGGGGATCTCCACCACGACCTTCACGGGCCCATTGGTGCCACCACCGATCGGCGTGAACGGCAGCGGTTCAGGAGGATAGCCCGGTTGGATCCAGGCCAGCTCCGGTACCGTGAAGCCATGGGCCGAGGCCCACTCCGCGATCTCCGGCCATTCCATGTCCAGCACATAGGCCAGCTCCATCTCCCCATCGATGCGCTGGGCGAGGTCCGCGTGACCACTGGCGATCATCAGGTGGCCCACCGCGCAGGGCGTACCGTAGGGGTCGATGAAGACGGGGTTCCGCTGGGGCAACACGTGGTTCCGGGGAAAGCGTCCAGCATCGGCGTAGCGATCCAGTTCTTCCAGCAAGCTGAGACGTTGCTTCAATGGCTCGGGTCCAAGACCCTCGGGAAGGAGAGCGGCGAGATGCCGGCTTACCCCGTGCAGGTGGGTGGCGATGCGTTGCGATTCGTCCGCGAAGTGCGCAGGAGCGCCCTGTGCCATGGTCAGGTGCCCTTGGACCACCCATTGCGCGTTCACCTCCACCAGGTGATCGGAAAGCGGTGCGGTGGCCCCCGGGGCGAGTTGGGCCTCCACGTGCATGGAGAAGGCCAGGAGGGGCAGAAGGAGCGTACGGTGATCCATGATGTGAAGGTGTTCGTTCAGTGACAAGGCAGGCGTCCGTGGACCGGATGCTGCCCGGGCGTGACGGAAAGTTACATTGGGGGCATGCGGAAAGTGGTGATCACGGGGCCGGAGAGCAGCGGAAAGACCACCTTGGCCCTGGACCTCTCGGCGCATTTCGATGCCCCCTGGGTGCCCGAGCAGGCACGGCCCTATCTGGAGGCCCGCCAAGGCCTGTATGGCGAAGCGGACCTGCTCCGGATCGCCCACGCGCAGCTGGAAGCCGAGGACATGCATACCGGCACCGACCTGCTGATCTGCGACACCGATCTGATCACCATCCGCATCTGGGGCGAGGAGAAGTTCGGTCGCTCGGACCCCTGGATCGTGCGGGCCACGGAACAGCGCACCTACGATCATTGGCTCCTCTGTTCGCCGGACATCCCGTGGGAACCGGACCCACTGCGCGAGAACCCGCACGACCGGGAGCGCCTCTTCGAGGTCCATCGCGACCTGTTGACCCGCCTTGGGCTGCCCTTCACCGTGATCAGCGGCGACCCCGACGAGCGGTTGCGCGCCGCCGTGACCGCGGTGATGCGCCTGTGACGGACCTTTGCGCCATGCGCAGCGCCATCATCGACCTCGGCACCAACACCTTCAACCTGTTGGTCTACGAGCCGGACCAGCATGGGCGGCTGAGGATCGTGCATGCCATGGAGAAGGCCGTGTTCCTGGGGCGCGGCGGCATTGAACAGGGGATCATCGCATCCGACGCGTTCGAGCGTGGCATCGAGGCCCTGAAGGACCACCGCGCAACAGCTTTGGCCCACGGCGCTGCAACCATCACCGGGTTCGGCACCTCGGCCTTGCGCAACGCCCGCAACGCCGACGCCTTCGTGCAGCAGGCAGCCGAACTGGGGATCGCCATCACCATCGTGCCCGGCGAGGAGGAGGCCGGCCTGATCCTGGACGGTGTGCGACAGGCGGTGTCGTTGGGCAACAAGCCCACGCTGATCATGGATATCGGCGGAGGCAGCACGGAGTTCATCCTGGCCACCGGTGCCGCGTTGATGTGGAAACAGAGCTTCGAGCTGGGTGTGACACGCCTGCGTGAGCGCATCCCCATCCGTGATCCGATCACCGTGGAGGAGGAGGCCCGCATCGCCAAACACCTGGACAGCCGGCTGGAGCCCCTCTGGGCCATCATCGACCGGCATGAGCCCCACCTGCTCGTGGGGAGTGCCGGCAGTTTCGACACGCTGGCCGCGATCGTGGCCGCTGAGCAGGGGTCTACCCTGGCCCCCGACAGCCGCACGCTGGCCTTTGACGCCCACACCTTCGATGCGCTGAAGGACCGCCTGCTGCGCATGACCCGGGACGAACGGCTGCAGGTGCCCGGTCTTCCCGAGCACCGGGTGGACACCCTCCCCTATGCCCTGGTGCAGATCGAACGGGTGCTCACTGCGGGCGGTATCCGCGACCTGGCCTGGAGCCGCTTCGCCCTGAAGGAGGGTGCGGCGGCCCGGCAGTTGCAGATGGTGTAACCACGCTATCTTCCCCCCATGTGGAGATCCGTCCATCGCGCCCTCCTGCGTGCACTGCCCGAACCAGCATCGGTACGGAGCGGTGAACGCTCCTCGTACCACCATGCCAAGCGCCTGTTGCAGGCCCGCATCACGGTGGTGCATTCGCTCAAGGATGCCTTCTTCATTGCCTTGGGTGTGGCCTCTGCTGCCTTCGGACTGGAGGGATTCCTGCTGCCCAATGGATTCCTGGACGGCGGTGCCACGGGGATAGCCCTGCTCACAGCGCGACTGACCGGCCTTTCCTTCTCGGCGCTCCTTTTCCTCATCAACCTGCCCTTCCTGTTGCTGGCCTATCGCCTGGTGGGAAGGGCCTTTGCCCTGCGCGCGGCCATGGCCATCGGCGCCTTGGCGTTGGTGACCTCCGTGGCCCACTTCCCGGATGTGACGCACGACAAGCTCCTCGTCGCCGTTTTCGGCGGCTTCTTCCTGGGAGCGGGCATCGGACTCGCCGTGCGTGGCGGAAGCGTGCTTGACGGGACGGAGGTGCTGGCCCTGGCGCTGGGGCGGCGCATCGGGGTCACCATCGGGGATGTCATCCTGCTCATCAACGTGGCCGTCTTCTCAGTGGCCGCCTGGCTCATCGACCTGGAGACCGCCATGTACGCCATGATCACCTACCTGGCTGCGAGCAAGACGCTGGACCTCGTGGTGGAGGGCATTGAGGAGTACACCGGGGTCACCATCACCAGTTCGCACCACGCCGAGATCCGCCACATGATCGCCAACATGATGGGCCGCGGCATCACCGTGTACAGCGGGAAACGCGGCTTCACGAAGGGTGCCCATGCCCATGAGGTGGACATCCTCTACTGCGTGTTGACCCGCCTTGAAGTGGGGCGCTTCCTCACTGAAGTGGAGAAGATCGACCCCAACGCCTTCATCGTGATGAGCCCGGTGAAGGATGTGCGCGGAGGCATCATGCGCAAGCGGCGGGTGCATTAGAAGCTCGGCTGAACGACGAAGGCCGTCCCGAGGGACGGCCTTCGATCACGACCCAAATGAGTTCGGCTCACTTCACGACCGTGCGGCGCAGGACGGTCGCATCATCCATGCGCGCCACCAAGGTGTAGGCGCCTGCGCTGAAGGCGGAGAGGTCCATGGTCACCCGGTCCGTGCCAGGGCGCTCGGCCAGCACCAAACGGCCATCGGCCGACCAAAGCTCGATGCTCCTGACCACGCGCTCGGTGGCCAGGGTCAATTGGTCCTCCACGGGCACAGGGTAGAGCTGGAAGCTGCCAGTGTAGGCCTCGTCGACACCAACGGAACCACCGAAAGCAAGCTCATCCACCGCCACCCAACTGCCATCCACACCGGCACCGGAGCTGGAGAGGATGGCGATGCTGGCCGTGTCGGGGTCCTGCGGATCGGCATACTCGATCACTGCGGAAAAGGGCGTCCAGGCACTCACATCGGTGCTGGCCGTCACCACACCCACGCCCACCGTGACGCGTTCGCCTGCGATGGGATCCCAGCGGGACAGGGTCACGGTCACCAAGGCCTCATCGCCCGTGGCCAGGTTGGTCCGCCACTTGCCGTTCAGGGCCTGCGGACGGGACGTGTAGGGAAAGCCATCCACCTCGGCGTCCGGGCTTCCGGAGAGCAGCAGACCGGGCAACACGCCCAGGCCCATCAACGTGCGGGTGGTCACCTTCACAGCGTAGCTGCCCGCCGAAGCAGGCGTGTACTGCTCGCAGGATGGCGATGCGCCAAGGCTGGAGGTCAGGATGTTCAGGCTGGTCCAGCCCGTAGGGTCCTGGTAGGTGCCGAAGCTGGTCCACTGCTCAAAACCCGCGTTCGGGATCTGGGCCAGGGCCGCCGTGGTGCTTAACAGGGAGATCAACGAAAGACTGCGTAAGGTCTGTTTCATGGTCGGTCAGGTTGATGGGATCCGGGAATGGGACGAACGAAGACCCCGAAAGGTAACAGGCCGAGCAGGCCTTGGACCTGACGTTGATCAGTAGTGGGCTCGAAGGGGGAAGTGACGAACGGTTGCTGTCGGAGCCTTGGTCCAGATCAAGGCTGGTCCCAGTGTTCTACTCCGACCGGATGAGGATGTTGAACTTGGCCGCCGAACGGGGCATTGAATGGATGAAGTTGGTCCATCTTTGCGGGCACCATGGCCACCATCCTCCTCATCGACGACGAAAAAGCCATCCGCTACGCCCTGCGCGAGATCCTGGAGCACGAAGGCCACAAGGTGGACGAGGCCGAGGACGGTGCAGCGGGGGTGGACAAGGCCGGGAAGGGCAGGTTCGACCTGGTGCTCTGCGACATCAAGATGCCCAAGATGGACGGCATCGAGGTGCTGGAGAAGCTGCAGGCCCACGACCCCGACCTGCCCGTGGTGATGATCAGCGGGCATGGCACCATCGACACCGCCGTGGACGCGCTGAAGAAAGGCGCCTTCGACTTCATCCAGAAACCGCCGGACATCAACCGGATCCTGGTGAGCGTGCGCAACGCGCTGGACCGCGGCAACCTGGTGCAGGAGACCAAAGTGCTGCGCAGCAAGGTGGGGAAGTCCAAGGGCAACGGGGTGCAGATGATCGGCGAGAGCAAGGCCCTGCAGGAGATCCGCGACATGATCGAGAAGGTGGCGCCCAGCGATGCGCGCGTGCTGATCACCGGCGGCAACGGCGCGGGCAAGGAGGGCGTGGCCCGCATGATCCACCAGAAGAGCAACCGGGCCAACGGCCCCTACATTGAGGTGAACTGCGCCGCCATCCCCGGTGAGCTCATCGAGAGCGAGCTGTTCGGCCACATGAAAGGCAGCTTCACCAGCGCCATCAAGGACCGCAAGGGCAAGTTCGAGCTGGCCGATGGCGGCACCCTCTTCCTGGACGAGATCGGCGACATGGCCCTGGCGGCCCAGGCCAAGGTGCTCCGCGCCCTGCAGGAGGGCCGCATCACGCCCGTGGGCGGCGACAAGGACGTGCAGGTGAACGTGCGGGTGATCGCCGCCACCAACAAGGACCTGAAGAAGGAGATCGCGGCCGGGAACTTCCGCGAGGACCTCTACCACCGCCTCAGCGTGATCCCCATCCACGTGCCCAGCCTCGGCGAGCGCCTGGAGGACATCCCCCTGCTGGCGGCCCACTTCATCGAGCAGGTCTGCGGCGAACAGGGCATCGCCCCCAAGAAGATCGTGGACAAGGCCGTGAAGGAGCTCCAGAAGCTGCCGTGGACGGGCAATGTGCGCGAGCTGCGCAACGTGATCGAGCGGCTGGTGATCCTCAGCGGCAAGGAGATCACCGAGGCCGATGTGAAGGCCTACGCGGTGCCCAGGGGATAGGTCGCGGCCGGGCTGCCGTTGGCTGCACCGTTGGTCCCGTTCGTCGTTGTCCACATACCACGGTGGACGGAAGGTGGCGTTGTATAGGCAACCC
>Ga0315900_10011614_pt1 | contig 10887 bp, 7 predicted proteins | sample LakEriMetagenome_FD_203521 | JGI IMG/M metagenome (GOLD analysis project Ga0315900, IMG submission 203521) | Freshwater fungal communities from buoy surface, Lake Erie, Ohio, United States - Buoy 12 MA114 | ecosystem: Environmental > Aquatic > Freshwater > Lake > Lake biofilm | place: USA: Lake...
TGAGGATCGAATGGGGGACGGGCTGCATGGGATCGGCGGCGCGGCACGGCATGGCTTGCGGCCGGCCGTCGGTCGGAGAAAGTACGCTCAAGGTAGGCGACCGGGCAACGCCGGTCCATGCCCGCCTTGCGGCCAGCCTGCGTTCGAGTCCACCATGCAGCTCTCGCTACCCGCCTACGACCTCGTCGTGCCGCCGTCGATCCGCTTCGGTCCGGGCCGCGCGGCGGAGATCGCGCCGGTGGCGGCCGGCCTCGGCCGGACGGCGTGGCTCGTCGGTGGCCGCCGAAGCCTCGTCGCCTCCGGCCTGCTGCAGCGACTGGAGGCGGAACTGGCGGGCCTCGGCCTCGCTGCCCGGCTGGTGGCCACGACCTCCGGCGAGCCCACGGTCGATCAGGTCGCGGCCGCCGTCGCCGCCCTGCCGCCCGCCGGCCGGGCGGAGGCCGTCGTCATCGCCGTGGGCGGCGGTGCCGCGATCGATCTGGCGAAGGCGGTGGCGGCCCTGGCCACGAACGTTCCCCCCGACACCGCCGACCTGGACGCCGCGGTGGTCGATCGTCTGGAGGGCGTGGGCCGCGGCCTTGCGATCGACGTGCCGCCGCTGCCGGTGGTCGCCGTGCCCACGACGGCCGGCACAGGAGCCGAGGCGACCCGTAACGCCGTCATCTCCTGCCCCCGCCGCGGCTTCAAGAAGAGCATGCGGAGCCCGCTGATGGTGCCCCGGGCGGTGATCGTCGATCCGCTGCTCACGCATTCCTGCGACCGCGGCACGACGGCCGCCTCGGGGCTGGATGCGATCACGCAGCTCGTCGAGTCGTTCGTGTGCCGGTTCGCGCGGCCCGTGCCGCGGGCGGTCGCGCTGGAGGCGCTGCCGCGGGCGTTGGCCGCCTTGCCCGAGGCGGTCGAGCATCCCGACGCCGCTGCGGCGCGGGCCGCCATGGCCCATGCCGCGCTGCTGTCGGGCATCGCGTTGGCGAACTCCGGGCTGGGCATGGCCCACGGCGTGGCGGCGGCCCTGGGCATCGAATGCGGCACCCCGCACGGCCTGGCCTGTGCCACGCTTCTGCCCGTCGCGGTGCGGATCAACCTGCTGGCCGCTGAACGCGACTTCGCCGCGCTCGAGCGGGCGGTGGCGGGCGATGCGGCGCGCGATGATCGCGACGCGGCGGAGGCCTTTGCCGCCCGCATCGAGGCGCTCTGCGACCGCGTGGCCGTGCCGCGGCGACTCCGCGATCTCGGTCTCGCCCGCGACCGCCTCGGCTGGCTGGCTGCGAACTCGGGCGGCACCAGCATGCGGGGCAACCCCGTCGAACTCGATCCCGCGCGGCTGCTGCCGATCCTCGAGGCGGCGTACTGATCCGGCGGCGCGGGAATACCTGGTTCAAACTCATCTCACATGGCAGGCGGGGCGGGATGCCACGCGGAGTCCCCCGGCTTCCGCCGGGGGCGTTTTGTGTTGATCGCGCGTGGCCGAGAAAGCCCCGGGCGGGAGCCCGGGGACACCGGGATGGGAAACCACTCCGCCATCCATGCCGGACGACGGCGTGGGAATACCTGGTTCAAACTCATCTCACATGGCAGGCGGGGCGGGATGCCACGCGGAGTCCCCCGGCTTCCGCCGGGGGCTTTTTGTGTTGAGCGCGCGTGACCCAGGAAGCCCCGGGCGGGAGCCCGGGGACACCGGGATGGGAAACCACTCCGCCATCCATGTCGGACGGCGGCGCGGGAATACCTGGCTCGGACCGGCATCACTCGGTCGCCACGGCACCGATGACCCTGTCGGTAAGCAGCGGCACCAGCAGGGAAACGTCTTCGCCTCCCTCGCGGGCGCGTTCCCAGGCCTGGGCCGCCAGCCGCAGGTTGGGCTCGCGGCGGGCGACGAGGTGCGTCCCCAGGAACACGTAGTTGCCCGGCTTGTCAGCCGCGGCGAACCATGTCCGCAGGATCGCGGTCACGACCGGATCCGGCGCCGCGCTGCGGGGCGTGAAGGCCACGTTGCGGCCTTCCCTTCGATAGACGAAGCGCTCGCGCGTGGATTCGATGACCGCGATGCGCTTGTTCCCGACGTCGAAGTCGCCGCCCGCATTGGCTGCGTCCAGCGCCTGTTCACGATAGCCCGCAGCCTGGCGTGCATAGCGGGCGAACTGCCGCCAGCATGTGACCCGGCGCGTCAGGGCGTCGTCTTGGGCGGCGAGCCTGGCCGCGGTGGCGACCTCCCGATCGGCGGCGTTGAAGTCGTCCGCGCGGATCGCGTCGTAGGCGGCTCGCAGCGCGTCTTCGACGAATACGGCCGCGCGGGCTCGAGCCTGCGGATCGGGCGCTGGTAGCGCGGGCTGTGGCGGCGGCTGGGACGGCGGCTGGGACGGCGGCTGTGGCGGCGGCTGGGACGGCGGCTGGGACGGCGGCTGGGACGGCGGCTGGGACGGCGGCTGGGACGGCGGCTGGGACGGCGGCTGGGACGGCGGCTGGGACGGCGGTTCAGCGCCACTCGACGGCGACGCCGGAGGGCTGGCGGCGGGCGGCAGGTTCGGCAACACGGGCGCGGGACTCACGGCGATCAGCGGCCGTGGATTCGAACCGCCGTTTCGGGGCGGCTGGGGCAGTTTGGCCAGCCGTGGTTCATCCCGCTGTGATCCTGCCGCGGCGGGCCGCGGCCAAAACCGGTAGGCAGCGACGCCGACCACCGTCAGGGCGAGAAGCGACAGTAGGGCCGGCATGGCACTCGGCTGCGGTCTCCGCACCGGTGTGGAGCGGCGGACGACGACGACTTCGGGTTCGGGAGCCGGGGCCAGGTGCTCCGCGGGGCAGCCGTCGTTCATGGCCGCCGGCACGACCAGCGGCGGCGAGCCAGACGGCGCCGCTGTCGGTGCCGCGTGGATGGCCGCCGCGCCGCCGGCCTGTGGAGGGGGTGGCACGAACCGCGAGCTGCGGGCGGCGACGGTCCCGAGCAGCTCGTCGCGGCAGGTTTCGATCCGCTGCACGAGGGCTTCGTGGGCGATTTTGAAGGGCCCGGGGTCGATGCCGTGAAGCCTGTCGAGGAGTCGTGTCGCAGCCGCGGTCACGATGGCCGGATCGGAGACGTCGGCTGGCAGGCCCAGGACCCGAAACGGGTCGCACAGATCGATGGCGGCGATGCCGAGCCATTCACGACTGGGGTCGAAGTCGATGCCGCCGGACATGCAGGTCGATTCACGAAGGAGTGCGGCAACCGGTCCTTCCCTCGGCACCGGCCCGCGTCAGTTGCCCAGCCTAGCAGATGGCTCCCCGCCGCGCCTCCAGACGGTCAGCTCGGCGATGGTGTGCTGGTGCTTGCGGGCGGTCTCGCGGATCACGAACGGAATGTCCTGGCGGTGGAGGAGCGTGAACGTGTCCGCCAGTTCACGGGTGATTCCCGTCAGGGTCGGCAGTGGCTCGCCGTGCTCGCGGCGGCCGCCCAGCCACTTGTCCCTGGGCGTGTATTCCTCGAGCCACGTATAGGGTGACGTCAGGACGAGCAATCCGCCCGGCAGCACCCGCCGGCCGACGTCGCGCAAGAAGGCGGCCGGGTCATAGAGCCGGTCGACGAGGTTGCCCGCGAACACCAGGTCGTAGCCGGTGAACAGGGCCTTCAGGTTGCAGGCGTCGCCCTGCATGAAGACCACGCGGCCGGCGGTTGCAGCAAGGCTCAGCTGGTCGAGCGAAACGGCCCGGGGCGCGGTCAGGTCGCCCTCGGTCGGGATTTCGTAGTGCACCTCGTCTCCCCGCTGCAGCCGCACGCCCGCCTGGATGAACCGGGCCGAGAAGTCGATCGCATCGACGTGGTCGAAGTGCCGGGCGAACTCCAGGGCCGAGCGGCCGACGGAGCAGCCGACGTCGAGGCACCGGCGCCGCCGGTCGGCCGGCACGTGTGGCATCGTCGCCGCGACGCAGGCCCGGGGGAAATTCGGCACGCCGAGGGGCGGTGTGCCGCCGGGCACGGCGTCGCCGTAGTGAAAGTCGATGTACTGCGTCACCAGCTGATCGGTCTCGTAGAGCCGCGAGCCGGCCGTCACCGCCTCGTTGCCCGGCTCCTCCACGATCGTCCGGAATCCGGCGTGCTGGAAGAAGTGCCGCCGGAACGCATAGCGGGCGCTGGCGAGCGCCTCGTTGCCTGTGGAGATCCAGGACCCGCCGACGATCAGGTTGTGGCGGCCGTCGAACGTCGGCACCGAGAAGTCGTCGTACAGCGGGTGGATCTCGAAGCCCTTGAAGGGCATGATCGGTGTCCGCGTCCATTGCCAGACGTTGCCCACGATGTCACAAAACCCGCCCTGCGGGAACGCGTCCACCGGGCAGCTCGAGGCGAAGTGGTCGAGGTTGATGTTGCCCGGCGCCCGGTCCCAGGTCGGCTGGTCGCCGGGCACCGTCTCGCGCAGGACGTGCCAATGGGCTTCGGTGGGCAGGAGCACGTTCTCGCCGGTTGCCTTCGCCAGCCAGGCGCAATAGGCCTGAGCCTCCAGGCAGTTCACCTCCACCGGCCAGTCGAGGGGCAGCGGCCGCTCGTCGAGCAGGTTCCGCTGCCAGATCTCGCCGCCGCGATGCAGCCAGAACTTCGGATGCTCGGCCCGGGTGTAGTGCAGCCAGCCGCGGCCCTCCTCGGTCCAGAGCGACTCGTCGCGGTATCCGCCGGCCGCGACGAAGCCGCGAAACTCCGCGTTCGAGACGAGCCGCCGCCCGGCCCGGAACGCGGGCAGGTCGTGCTCCTCGACGCCGTACTCGTTGTCCCAGCCGTAGGTGTGGTCGTCGGGCCGCTTGCCGAGGCGGATCTTTCGGGCCGCGACCGGGAGCCACTCGTTCGTCGGGGCCGGGCCGCTCATGGGGCAGGCGGCCCACAGCCGCCGCTCCTCGGCCGAGAGTTCGGCGCCGTGCCGCAATTCGTCAAGCGGCATCTGCCGCATGATCACGCTCGACGTCTCGAGGTGAATCCGCTCGTGCTCGATCCCCATGAGGATCACCCAGGCAGGCGAGTTCCAGGCGATCGGCAGTTCGAGCGGCATCGTCTGGATGAACTCGTCGATGAGTTCCCGCACGGCGGCCCGGTAGCGGCGCACGGTGGCGACCGAAGGCCAGTCGTAATGGGCCGTGTTCAGGTCGTCCCATGACATCTCGTCCACGCCCACGGCCATCATCGCCTCGAGCCGGGCGTCGAGCCGGGCGGGGATGTGGCGGCCGGCCGTCAATTTGTTGACGTAGAACACCGCCGGATGGGCGAAGTAGAAGATCAGCGGATGGCGGAGCGGTTCGTGACGGACGTAGTAGGAGGCGTCGTCGCGGATCAGGGCGAACAGCCGATCGTAAATCTCGCAGGTCTGGTGGAAGTAGCGGCGGAGTTCCGCCCGCTTGCCGGCCACGGGGTCGGCCGCGGCGGGGTCGGCCGTGAGCAGGACGGTGCGGGTGGGAGCCAGCGGCGCGGCAAGATCGGCGAACCGCTGCGCGGGGCGGGCGGGGCGAGTGGCGGTGGGCTGCATCGAACGTGGAAATCCTGGGGGAACCGATGCCTTACGGATGCGCAATCTTGGCAATCGTAGCACCCTCCCGCAGGCCCGCGAGCAATGGGTGAGGAATCGATGAGCGTGCCGCCAGCAGGCTGCCGACGACGGCCCCGCGGTGGCAGTTGTCGCCGCCGCACAGGGCATTGGCCCGCGCCCCCGCTGCGAAGTCCCCGGCATGCCGCCAGGCCAGGAAGAGCGCCGCCGGAAACGCCTCCTCGATGTAGCAGGCGGGGCTCAACACGCTCCCCACCACGGCCCTGTCGGGGCAGGGGGGCGGGCCCGCCGCCGCCCGCGCGTCCCAGGCCGCGGCCTTCGCCGCCGAGACCCAGTCGCCCGCCTCGTCGAGGATGGCGGCGCGGAGGTCGCGGTCGGCATCCGGGCGGTCGTCGCGGGTGACGCGGATCAGGATCCGGGCCAGCGCGTCGGCGGCGGCGAGCACCTCGTCGTCCTTGTGCGTCAGCGACACGTGCAGCCGCACGATCCTCCGCAGGTCGGGGTGCCGCGGGCCGAGTCCGGCCACCAGGGCCGGGACGTGCGCGAGGCCGCCGATGTGCACGTCGCGGACGCCGCAGCTGATCGGCTTGCGGCCGGCCGCGAGGTTCGTGAAGAAGTGGCGGTGGCATTCCTCCACGTAGGTGTCGTGGTGCCGGCCGGGCTCGAGCATGAAGGCGACGTAGCGGTCCAGCCAGCGCTCGGGATCGTAGTCGCGATCGTGGCGCAGCAGGGCGAAGAGCTCGACGGCGAGTTGGAAGTTGAGCGTGTTCTCCCCGGTGGCGAGGAACTGGTGGTAGTGGACGCCGCGCACGCCCCAGAACCGGGCCTGATCGCGGAGGATGTCGTGCTTGGCATCGGGGGCCGTCCACTGGGACCGCCAGAGAATGCTGTCGGGATGCGGGGCATGCGGCGGGAGATACCCGAGCGGTACCCGGGGGTCGGCGAGGACCGGATAGTCGCGGTCGAGGGCCGCACGGTCGTAGTACCAGTGGACCGGCATGGCGACGGCATCGGCGACGAGGCTGCCGAGCAGGGCCGTCAGGCTCGGGTCACCTTCAACATGTGATGCGGACGGAATCATGTGCCGAGCGTCCGGGCGAGGAAGCCGCGGACCCGCGGGTCCGCGGTGGCGGCGAAGAACTCGGCGGGGCTGCCGTGGAAGGCGACCCGACCGTCGGCGATGAACGCGATCTCGTCGGCCGCCCGGCGGGCGAAGGCCATCTCGTGGGTCACGAGGATGAACTCCGTGCCGGCCGCCCGCAGCTCGCCGATCATCTCCAGCACCTCCGCCTTCATGTCAGGATCGAGGGCCGAGGTGGGCTCGTCGAGGAGCAGGCGGCGCGGCCGCACGACCAGGGCCCGGAGGATCGCGATCCGCTGCTTCTGGCCCCCCGACAGTTCCGCGGGCCGCTTGTGCGCGTGGGCGGCCAGCTGAAACCGCTCCAGCGGCTCGCGGACCCGCTCGACCGCCTGCCCGCGGGACAGCCCGTGCACGTGCACCAGGGGCAGGACGAGATTTTCCATGGCGGTCAGATGCGGAAACAAATTGTATGCCTGGAAAACCGTGCCCATGGTCCGGCGGTAACCGCGGAGGGCGGCCTCGTCGCGGGGCAGCGGCACGCCGTCGAAGGCCACGCTTCCCGCGGTCGGCACGTCGAGTCCGGCCAGGATCCGCAGCAGGGTCGACTTGCCGCCGCCCGACGGCCCGACGAGCACCAGCGCGCCGATCTCACCGGTGCGCAGTTCGAGCCCGTCGAGGACCGTGGCCAGTCGGCCCGTCCGCGGGTCGGTGAACCGCTGCACGAGGTCCGCGATGACGAGGTTCATGCCGTCTCGTAGCGAAACCGCCGCTCCAGCAGGCGGGCCAGCGCCGACAGCGGCAGCGTGAGGGCCAGGTAGCCGAGGGCGAGAGGCAGGTAGCTCTCGAGCGTCGAGTAGGTGAATGAGTTGACCTCCTGGGCGGCGAGCGTGAACTCGGAGATCGCGATCACGGAGAGCAGCGACGAATCCTTGACGAGCGAGACGAGCTGGCCAGCCACGGCCGGCAGCACGAGCCGCACGGCCTGCGGCAGGACGACGAGCCGCAAGGTCTGGCTCGGCGTGAGGCCGATCGCCCGGGCGCTGTCGATCTGGGCCCGTGGGATCGCGTCGAGGCCGCCGCGGAAGATTTCCGCCATGTAGGCGCCGGCGAACAGCGCGAGCACGAGCACCCCGGCCACGTAGCGGTTCTCCAGGCCCACGGCGCTGGCCACGACGTAGAAGCCGAGGAGCAGCTGCACGAGCAGGGGCGTGCCGCGGATCAATTCGACGTACACGCGGGCGGCGGCCTCGAGGAGCGGTCGGCCCGAGCGGAGCATCACGGCCGCCAGGGCCCCGACCAGGACGCTGGCCGCGAGGGCGGCGAGGCTCACGCCGACGGTCGTCAGCCAGCCGCGGACGAGCAGCCCACGGTATTCCCACACGCCGGCCCAGTTCCACGCGTAGCCGACGCGGGCGAAGGCCAGGGAAATGCCCGCGATGAGCAGAATGACGACGATCGTGTGGGCGAGCCAGCGCGGCATGCAGCGAGGATACCACGCCGGCTGCCGCGCCAGGGATGGTGTCGTTGCTCCGTAACTCCGCCTCGGTGCCCTTGAAGCCCGAGGCGCGAGTTTTGATGTTGCGAGTTCTTTAGCCCTTGCTCTCGCCTTCATACGCGTGAACGGCACAAGAAGCCCCCGGCGGAAGCCGGGGGACTCCGGGTGGCATGCCTTCCCAGGTGCCATGTGACGTGGGTTCGAGCCGGGAAATTGCGTGCCGTCATCCGGCATGGACCGCGGGGTGGTATTCGTGCCCGGTGTCCCCGGGTTTTCACCCGGGGCTTCTTGGACGAATGACGAGACCGATGCCCAATGCAAAGGATCTGCAAAACGACGTTCGCAACCGGATTCCTGCAGCGGCGACCCTCTCTCGAGCCACTCGGCGCAACATCAAAAGGCGTGAGCCGAGCGGAATGCGGGTGGCCTCTGGTGCAGCGACGCGGATTCCCTCAGCGTACGCTTCGCGTTTCCGGCAACCCGGCACGACGGCCGGAGACCGCCGCTACAGAGGGCGGCGGCGGGCGGAGAGCGGATGGGACGACACCGGCCGGTGCCCCTCGAGGCCGATGATGTCGAGTCGCAGCCCGGCCCGGGTGAACTCATCCTGCAGGGCGTGTAATTTCTCCATCACGTTGGCATCGACGAGCCGGGTGCCGGCGAGGTTCAAGGTCACGTTGTTCCGCTGCACGAGCCCGAGGTGCTCGATCTGCCGGCGGAAGGGGATCCAGTTGGAAAATACCGCCGACCCGCCGGCGTCGATCTGCACGGTTGAGTCGTCGATCGTCGTGACATCGAGGAAGGGCTTGAAAAATTCCCGGGGCGGCACGCCGTTGATCGCATGGATCGCGAACTTGGTCGCCACCCCGATACCCACGCCGATCAGGAGATCGGTCGCCAGCACGCCGACGATGGTGGCGACGAAGATCACGAGCTGCTCCGCGCCGATCCGGAACACGTCGATGAACTCCCGGGGTGAGGCGAGGCGGAAGCCTGTGTAGGCGAGCATCGCCGCGAGCGCGGAAAGCGGGATGCGATGGATCAGCCCCGGCAGCAGGGCGACGAAGCCGAGCAGGAACACGGCGTGCCACAGGTCGGCGAACCGCGTCCGGGCTCCGTTGTCGATGTTGGCCTTGCTGCGGACGATCTCGGAGATCATCGGCAGCCCGCCGATCGCGCCGGCCGCCACGTTGGCCACGCCGACCGCGAGCAGGTCGCGGTCCATCGCGGTCTTGCGCTTCCAGGGATCGACGAGGTCGATGGCCTTGGCGGAGAGCAGCGACTCGATGCTGCCGACGGCCGCGAAGAGCACGACCCACCAGACGGCCGTGATCCGGGTTGCGGCCGCGGTAAACGCACCGAAGTCGGGCGTCGTCACCGCGGCCGCCAGGTTGCCGGGCACGCTGACCAGGAACGACTTGCCCAGTCGATACTCGTGGCCGAGGAAGGAATAGGTGTGCTCGCGGGCCAGGTCGAACCACATCCCCAGCGGCACCGCCACAGCGAGCACGAGCAGTTGCGCGGGGAGCATCCGCAACCAGGCCGGCCGGAGCCGCGGCTTGAGGCGCGGGAAGCCGAACAGGATCGCCAGGCTCACCAGGCCGATGATGGCGATCTGCGGGTTGAGGTGGGCGATCTTCTCCGGCAGGGCGCGAATCAACTCCAGCGGCTCGCCGCTGGCCTTCTGGCCGAACACGACCGGCAGTTGTTTGAGCATGATGATCAGGCCGATCGAGGCGAGCATGCCGTGCACCACGGCCGTGGGGAAGAACTCGCTGAGCCCGCCGAACCGCAGCAGCGCCAGCGCCACCTGCACCAGTCCCGCCACGCAGGCCACCGCGAGCGTCAGGCGGTAGGCGGCCAGATCGGCCGCCGGGTCGGCACCACCCGTGAAGCCGAAGGCCTGCATGGCGCCGAGCACGATCACGATCAGGCCGGCAGCCGGACCCTTGATCGTCAGCTCCGAGTTGCTGATGAACGTCGTCAGAAGTCCGCCCACGACCGCCGTGAATACGCCGGCCACAGGCGGGAAGCCGCTCGCCATGGCGATCCCGAGGCACAGCGGCAGGGCGATGAGGAACACGAAGAAGCCGCTCGTCAGGTCGGCACGCAGGAAGCGGACGAATCCGGCCGGCGTGCCGCGGGGCACGGGGCCGCCGATCCCCGGGGCCGGAGCGTGGGTTGGATCGTTCATCGCAGGGGCACTCCTGGGGGCACGTGATGCACCGGTGAGGGGGCGACGGTCGGGTGACGCAGCAGCGGGACGCAGGCCTGCGCGAGAGTCTGGACGAGGGGCCGCGGAAACAGCCCCAGCCCAAAGATGACCGCCAGCAACACCGCGCACCCGATCCGCTCCCGGGGCAGGATTGCGTGCCGCGGGGCATCGACGGTGGGCGGGCCGCCGAAGATGCCGAACCAGCCGCGGACGACCGCGATGCCGGCGAAGACGGTGGACAGGATGACGAGGATCCCGCAGTGGAGGTGCTCGGCGAGGCTGCCGGCGATGATCAGGTCGTCGGCCACGAAGGAGAGCGTGCCTGGCAGGCCGATGCCGGCCAGGCCGAAGAGGAGGAAAAAAGCCGCCAGGGCGGGCGCATCCCAGAACCGGCCCTGCGGGAGGTCGAGCCGCAGCGACCCCGCCCGGCCCTCGAGCGCCGCGGCGACGATGCCGATGCCGGTCAGTGACAGGCCGCTGGCGATCCACACGCACAAGCCGCCGGCGAGTTCCATGGGCAGCGTGCCCGCGAGGCCTGCCAGCACGAGCGCCGACTGGCTGAAGGCCAGCGTGCCGATCAGGCGGCACAGGTCGC
>Ga0315900_10011619_pt1 | contig 10886 bp, 7 predicted proteins | sample LakEriMetagenome_FD_203521 | JGI IMG/M metagenome (GOLD analysis project Ga0315900, IMG submission 203521) | Freshwater fungal communities from buoy surface, Lake Erie, Ohio, United States - Buoy 12 MA114 | ecosystem: Environmental > Aquatic > Freshwater > Lake > Lake biofilm | place: USA: Lake...
CCTTCCGCGCCGATGTGTTCCTGGCGGCCTACGACCCGGAGAACCCGGCCCGCGTGCTGCTGAAGGACGGCCGTGCGCTTCCCGTGGGGACCGATGGCAAGGCCAAGCTGCGCGTGCGTGCCGATGCCGTCGGTGAGCAGCGCGTGGAGGGCGTGATGCACTTCGAGGGCCCCAACGGTGCGGTGGAGGTGCCCTATGCCACCACCTACCAGGTGATGGCGCCGCTGCTGGTGGCCTCGCCCACCAAGATGAACGTGCTCTACCGCGGGGTGGACAATCCCATCGAGCTGTCCGTGCCGGGCGTGCCTCCCGAGCGGGTCCAGGCGGGCATCAGTACAGGCCGCATCGTGCGCAGTGGCCAGGGCTGGGTGGCCAGTGGCATGAGCGGGAGCACGGCCGAGGTGTTCGCCACGGTGACGCTGCCCGATGGCAGCACCCGGCGGGTGGGCCCCATGCGGTTCCGGGTGAAGGACCTGCCGGCGCCGATGCCGATCGTCGCCGGGAAGACACCGCGCGATAGCCGGGTGCGTAAGGCGGAGTTAATGGCCGCTCAAGGTGTGGCGGCCCGATTGGAGGACACGGACTTCGAAGCGCCCTGGGTGGTGAAGCGGTTCAAGATCGTCGCTGTGCGGGGTGCCAGGGTGATCGAAATGGAGTCCACATCGAACACGTTCACCCCGCAGATGCGTGAGCTCATCGCCGACCTGCGTCCTGGGGAACAGGTCTATGTGGAAGGTGTCAAGGCCCAGCTTGCCAATGGTTCAGGCCCTGTGCGGGAGCTGCCTTCGCTCGGGTTCCGTGTGGTGCAGTAAGGCGTCCTTGCTCGTGTCCCGAAAAGATGTACATTTGCGGTCCATTGCGGGGTGGAGTCCGCCGTACGGCGGATAGCTCGTCGGGCTCAAAACCCGAAGGCATGAGAAGGAGGAGGCAATGGGATTGACATAGCACACAGTGCGGGGTGGAGCAGATGGTAGCTCGTCGGGCTCATAACCCGAAGGCCGCAGGTTCGAGTCCTGCCCCCGCTACAAAGAGCCCGGTGAATGCGCCGGGCTCTTTTCTTTGAAGCATGCCCCATTGGGTGTACGCGCTGTACTCACCTGACCACGATAAGATCTACGTGGGAGAGACCAGTGATGTGGACGACCGTTTTCGGTCGCATAACGAACTGGCCACAAAAGGTTGGACCGTGCGCTATCGTCCATGGGTCATTCTGTACACGGAGGAATGTTCGGATAGAGCACACGCACGAACAAGGGAGAAACAACTCAAGTCAGGATCGGGTCGGGAATTCCTTCGCTCTTTGTTGGGGTAGCTCGTCGGGCTCATATCCGCCGTACGGCGGACGCAGGTTCGAGTCCTGCCCCAGCTACAAAGAGCCCCGACGCGAGTCGGGGTTCTTGTTTTAACGCCATGGCACACAAGGCCGGATACGTCAACATCATCGGGGAGCCCAACGTGGGGAAGAGCACCCTGCTCAATGCCCTGCTGGGCGAGCAGCTGGTGATCACCAACCCGAAGGCACAGACCACCCGGCACCGCATCCTGGGCATCCTCAACGGACCGGACCACCAGCTCATCCTCAGCGACACGCCCGGCATCCTCGATCCGCAGTACCGCATGCACGAGAACATGATGCGGGCGGTGGATGAGGCCCTCATCGATGCCGACCTGCTCATCGTGCTGGTGGAACTGGGACAGCGTCCCGAGCGCTCGGAGAACGTCATCCGCCGAGCGCGACGCTTCAACGGTCCGCTGCTGGTGCTCGTGAACAAGGTGGATGCCGGCACCGAGGACACCGTGGTCGAAGCGCTGCAGGCCTGGCAGGACGCCTTTCCAGCGGCCAAGGTGGTGCCCCTGAGCGCGCTGCACGGCCTCAATGTGCCGGAGCTGCGCCAATACCTCATCGACCACCTGCCCGAGCATCCGCCCTACTTCGACAAGGAGGACCTCAGCGACCGCAACATGCGCTTCTTCGTGAGCGAGATGATCCGCGAGAAGGTGCTGGCCCTCTACAAGCAGGAGATCCCCTACAGCACGCAGGTGGTGGTGAACAGCTTCGAGGAAGGGGAGGCCCTCACGAAGATCCAGGCCGATGTGATCGTGATGCGCGAAAGCCAGAAGGGCATCGTGATCGGCCAGGGGGGCAAGGCCCTGCGCAAGCTGGGCACCGAGGCGCGGCTGGCCATCGAAAAGTTCGTCGGCACCAAGGTCTTCCTCGATCTTCGCGTGAAGGTGGACCCCGACTGGCGGGAGGATGAGAAGAAGTTGAAGCGATACGGATATTGAACGCAGTGGCGAGTAAGCATGAATGAGTGGCGAGTAGCGAGTGGCGAGTGCCGGCATGCGAAGCATGCTTCTCTGGGCACTCGCCACTCGCTACTCATTACTCGCCACTCACAACTTTGAGCACATGGGAAACATCGTCGCCATCGTAGGCCGTCCGAACGTCGGGAAGAGCACGCTCTTCAACCGGCTCATCGAGAGCAAGGAGGCCATCACCGACCCCACGGCCGGCACCACGCGCGACCGCCATTACGGCAAGGCCGAGTGGAACGGGGTCATCTTCAGTGTGATCGATACCGGCGGCTATGTGAGCGGCAGCGATGACGTGTTCGAGGGCGAGATCCGCAAGCAGGTGAACCTCGCGATCGAGGAGTCCGACTCCATCCTGTTCATGGTGGATGTGCACCACGGGATCACGGGCATGGACGAGACCATCGCGGCGATGCTGCGACGCGCACGCAAGCCCGTGATGCTGGTGGCCAACAAGGTGGACGACCACAAGCGCCAGTTCGATTCAGCGGAGTTCTATGCACTGGGCCTCGGCGAGGTGTTCAGCATCTCGGCTGTGAGCGGGGCCGGCACCGGCGAACTGCTCGATGCCCTGGTGCAGAGCTTCACCAAGCCCAGCGAGGAACCCGAGCCGGAGATCCCGCGCTTCGCCGTGGTGGGCAAGCCCAACGTGGGCAAATCCTCCCTGGTGAACGCGTTGCTCGGCCGCGAGCAGAACATCGTCACGCCCGTGGCGGGCACCACGCGCGATCCCATCAATACGCGCTGGAACGTGTTCGGCTTCGATGTGATGATGCTGGATACCGCCGGCATCCGCAAGAAGAGCAAGGTGGAGGAGGACATCGAGTTCTACAGCGTGCTACGTTCTGTGCGTGCCATCGAGGACAGCGACGTGTGCCTGCTGATGATCGATGCGCAGGATGGTGTGCAGCAGCAGGACCTGCACATCCTCTCCATCATCCAGAAGAACGGCAAGGGCCTGGTGGTGGTGGTGAACAAGTGGGACCTCATCGAGAAGGAGACCAACACCATGAAGGCCTACGAGGCCGAGGTGAAGAAGCGCATGGAGCCCTTCACCGACATCCCGGTGGTCTTCATCTCCGTGCTGGAGAAGCAGCGCCTGTTGAAGGCCATGGAGATGGCCATGCAGGTGTACGAGGACCGCAGGCGGCGCATCCCCACGCGCAAGCTGAACGACGAGCTGCTGCCCATCATCGAGCGCCAGCCACCGCCCATGTACAAGGCCAAGCAGGTGAGCATCAAGTTCATCACGCAGCTGCCCACGGTGGTGCCCACCTTCGTGTTCTACTGCAACCTGCCGCAGTACATCAAGCCCAGCTATGAACGCTTCCTGGAGAACCGCCTGCGCGAGCACTGGCGCTTCACCGGCGTGCCGATCCGGTTGTTCTTCCGGAAGAAGTGACCACCCTCACATCCGCGCCAATCCCTGCTCCAGGTCGGCGATGAGCAAGGCCGGGTCCTCGATGCCCACATAGAGGCGCACCATGGTGAAGGGCAGCTCGGTATAATAGCCGCTGGGTCCCTTCAATGCGCACACGGGCCACTGCAGGCTTTCGTAGCCGCCCCAGCTCACGGCGATGAGGAAGCGTTGCAGGCCATCGCAGAAGCGCTCCACGGCGGCCTCGTTGGGCGCGTCCAGCTCGATGCTCATCAGCCCGGCCACACGCTTCATCTGCCGCAGCGCGAGCGCATGTTGCGGATGGCTTGGAAGCCCCGGCCAGTGGACGCGCTTCACCTTCGGGTGTGCCTCCAGGAAGCGGGCCACCTGCGCGGCATTGTCCGCACTGCGGTTCACGCGCAGCTCCAACGTGCGCAGCCCGCGCATCAGCAGCCAGGCATCGTGCGGTGAAGGCGCCGGTCCCAGCGTCATGAACTCGCGGCTCATCACCTGGCGCATGTGCGCCGCGCTCCCGGCCAGCACGCCTGCCACCACATCACTGTGACCGTTGAGGTATTTGGTGGCGCTGTGGGCCACTAGGTCCACGCCCAGGTCGATGGGGTTCTGGAAGAGCGGGCTGTTGAAGCTGTTGTCGCACAGGGTGAGGATGCCGTGCGCCTTCGCGATGGCCGCCACGGCCGCGATGTCCTGCAGTTCGAAGGTGAGCGAGTTGGGGCTTTCCAGGATGAAGAGCCGCGTGTTGGGGCGGATGGCGCGGCGGTAGTTCTCCGCATCGGTGCCGTCCACGAAGGTGTGCTCCACCCCGAAGCGTGCGAGCAGTTCCACCAGCAGCTTCTTCGTCCAGCTGTAGGGTTTCTGCACGCACACGATGTGGTCGCCGGCCTGCACGAAGCTCATCACGCCGGCCGCGATGGCGGCGCTGCCACTGCTGAAGAGCAGGGCATCCTCGGCGTGCTCCAGCGCAGCGAGCTTCTTCCGCACCATGCCCACGGTGGGATTGAAGCCGCGCGTGTAGAGCGGCCGGTCCATTTCCTGCTGCACCACGGCGCGCATGGCGGCCACGGTGGGGTAGGTGAAGTTGCCGCTCTGCACGATGGGGGGCACCACGGCATCGAAGCCGTGCTCACGGTCTTCGCCGAAGTGGGTGAGGAGGTGGGACAGGTCCATGCGGCGAAGTTGGCAACAAAAGGAAGAGCGCCCCGACGGAGCGCTCTTCATGATGTGATCGGTGCAGGTTCAATGACGGATGACGAAGCGCACGCGTTCCTCCACGCCATCGGCGGTGAGGTGGGCGATGTAGGTGCCGCTCTGCAGCCCGCCCAGGTCAAGCGCCACCGACCGGCCCTGCGAGAGGCCGTTGACGGTGGAGGTGTACACCACGCGTCCCAGGGCATCGAGCACCTGGAGGCGCGCGTTGGTGAGCGGGGCGCCGTGGTGCCGCAGTTCCACCAGGCCATTGCTCGGGTTGGGGAACAGGTCGAACTTGACTTGCTCTGTATGTTCCTGGAACCCCACTCCCGGATAGCTCTCCACGATCAGCCTGCATATGCTCCAATGCGAGGTCTCAGTGATTGTGCCATCACTAAAGCCATGGAAGGACCCAACAGCGATCAGCTTCACGGGACTTTGGAAGTGGGTGTTCGAGAAGGTGAGGTATGGGATGCTCGAGTTCGGCGTGAGGAAAGGGAGGCATCCGGCACCGGCAAGGTCATCGGTCAGATCACCATGCTCATCAAATATGGCAACACCGTTCCGCGGTGAGCCATCTATCATCTGAAAGAGGCCGCTAGCCATGACATGACCATCTGGAAGGAGTTCCACGCTCGACCAAGTGAAGTTCGGATTGTAAACGCCTTGATGCGTCCATGTGTGGTCGGAATTGAATGTGGGGTCGATCAGTCCATTGGCTTCAAGCCGAACGATGTTGAGGGGATCGCCTCCCAAGGGTGATCCGAGCTTTCCGGTGATGATCAACCTGCCATCCGGCTGTTCGACAAGATCGGATATGACCGTGACCCCACCGATCAAGGGGTCGAGTGCGAAGGATAGGTCCAGGTTACCGTTCTGGTCAATCTTAATGAGGGGGCCGAGTGGGGGGGCAAAAAAACCGAACACGTAAAGTTGACCAGTTGATGAGCGGAAGAATTGGCGCGGACTACCGCTCAGGGCAGCGTAGTTGAACTCCATGTCCACAGCACCCGCTGTGTCCAGCTTGACCACCCCGAAGTTCGTGATGGGCGGCACACTGTCCGGTGTAACATCACCTGCTACCAGTATACCGCCATCATCGAGTACGATCCAGTCCTCCAGATACTCCACCAAGGGGGGGAATGTCGGATCGATATATCCGTCAATCGTGAATCGTTTTAGTCCACCATGGTTGGCATAGAACCGATCGCCCCATGGCTGTAATCCCCCATGACCTCTGGCGTCCGGGTTGAACGTGGGGTCGATCGTCCCATTGGGGAGTATTCGTCGCATCCAGTTGATGCCTCCCCAAGGCGGTAAACCAGGAGTGGTGTAGGTGCCTCCGCTAATAATGATCCGGCCATCGGCGAGTGGAAGTATGCCGTTGACCCACGTTTCGGCAGGAAGTTCAACATGGAAGGTGGTGTCGAGCTTGATGGATAACTGGGCGCTGGTCTCTAACATGAACGAAGACCCGCTCAAACTGAACCACACTGCCAGCGGGATGGACCTGAGGATATGTACTGAACGCCGCAGCATTTAGTGACGGATCACGAATCGCACGCGTTCCTCCACGCCATCGGCGGTGAGGTGGGCGATGTAGGTGCCGCTCTGCAGCCCACCCAGGTCAAGGGCCACCGACCGGCCCTGCGAGAGGCTGTTGACGGTGGAGGTGTACACCACGCGTCCCAGGGCATCGAGCACCTGGAGGCGCGCGTTGGTGAGCGGGGCGCCGTGGTGCCGCAGTTCCACCAGGCCATTGCTCGGGTTGGGGAACAGGTCGAGGGCGCCGGTCCGCTGTGCGTCCGTGAGGCCGGTGTTCAGTTCCACCGTGGTCACCGTGGTGTTCGTCAGCACGGGTTCGTTGTAGTCGAAGTAGATGTCGGCGCGGTTGGTGAGCTGTTCGCCGAGCTGCAGGCTGGACCTGGCCGCCATGCGGTAGCTGAAGCTGCCCTGGCTGCCGAGGGGATCCGTGGCGCTATCGGGCAGCATGATGTTGGCGAAGGTCCAGATGGCCACTTCATTGGTGATGGTGAGCGTGAAGGGATGCGTGGCACCGAGCATCTCGAAGGTGGCGAGGTCCCAATCGGCATCGAGGCTGTCCTTGATCACCACGTTCACAGCGGGGGCCGTGCCGGTGTTCTGGAAACGGATGGTGTATTCGAGCTTCTGCTGCGCGGCCGCCTGGTCGGGGGTGATGCTCACCAGGTCCACGGCCTTGTCGTTGGGGTCGAAGGAGGTGGTGGCCATGCCGTGCAGATCGTCCACGTTGTTGGCCGGAGCGATGTCGCTTTGCTCCGTGGCGAGCACCACGCTGCTCATGGTGGGGGCGTTGGGCGTGGCGCTGATGCTGGTGAAGACCATGACGTTGATGGTGCCTGAAGCACCCGGCTGCAGCGTGCCGAGGTCCCAGGTCACCAGCTGCCCGTTCACGGAGGTGGCGGGTATGCTGGCCGATACGTAGCTCAGCAGCGGGTCCAGGGTGAGCAAGGCGGAGGCGTCGATGGGCTCGGTGCCGGGGTTGCTGTAGTGGATGTGCAGCTGGGTGTTGTTGCCGATCCAGGGGTTCCAGCCCCACAGCGATACGGCCGCATCGTACATGCCAGGTGTGGGCTGGAAGGCGAAGTCGACGCCGGTGGCCTGGTCGCCTTGCGCTGCGATGGTGAAGCTGCGGGAGGTGGGCGCTGCGGTGTGGTACAGTGGCGGTGTCGGCACGGTCACCGTGTGGGTGCCCAGTTCGGTGCAGAACGAATAGGGGTCGTTGCCCGAATACACGTAGTGATCGCCGGGTTGCACCAGCAGCATTGCGGGAGCATGCATCTCGCCCGCCTCGCGAGTGCCGTTGCTGTTGAGGTCCCGGTAGGTGGCGCCTACGGCGGTTCCGGCGCACGCGCTCAACTCCCAGGTAAAGGGCAGGCTCGAGAACGTGTTGGTCCAAACGATGTAGTAGTTCTGCCCAGCGGTCACGTTCACCTGCATGTAAGAGGCGAAGGGATTGTTCGGACAGGTTTGTGATGCCATTCCCATGTCATCGTTGAAGCCTACACAGACAAGCTGGTCGCAGCTGCCGGTGTACACTTTGAGGTAGGTGTCGAAGGAGGTGCCGTTGTTGAGCGGGTGGCAGCTGGTGATGGTGATCGCGCCGTTGAATGTCGCCGTGTACCGATACCAGTTGCCGTTGTTGCCACTTCCACAGGACGGTCCGGCAGAGCCACTGGTCGGCCCCGTGGAATTGAAGACGCCAGACACCACCTGAAGTGCGGTGGTGCAGGTGTCGCCTTGGGCGAAGGCAGGTGCGCTGCCGATCAGGAAAGCGGCAACGATGAGGCGTGTGCCAAAGGCGTAGCGTGGATGCATGGTCTGGTGGTTGGTACCGAAAGCTAAGTTCCTGATACCGAAGTTCCTAATTGACAGTGAGGACGCTGGTCAAGGCCTGCGCGCGAAGAACACGAAGCCGTTCTTCCGCCCCACTTCCTGCAGGGTGCGCACGGCGCCCACCTCCCCGGCGGACGTGACCTTGCACACCACGTACACCGGCCGGTCGATGTCACCGTACAGGAGCCATTCCTCGTCGTGCGCACGCGGGTCGGTCACCGGCGGCTTGCGGGTGTAGAACAGGTGGGCGTAGCTCTTGTAGCCTTGGGTGATCACGTAGCAGCGTTCCCCTTGGCGTTCCTCGAAGAAGCCGATGGCAGCCCCCTGTGAGTAGCCTTCGATGCGGTTGATGAAGAAGAAGAGCGTGGTGGTGACGAAGAGCGCTCCGCCGACGAACACGGTAAGCAGCGCCGCGCGGTACCGCTCCTTGCCATGCAGGTAATGGCCTGCAAGCAAGGCGCCCAGCAGGAGCAGTCCGGCGATGGCCTCCAGCCCGGTCCAGCGCACATCGGCCTCCAGGTTGGCCTGTGCGAAGGGGTCCTGCGCGAACAAGGGTTCCAGCCGTTCGATCTGCATGCCTGCGAACGGGAGTGCGATGACGATGAGCGCGATGAGGCTGCCCAGGCCGCCGAGCAGGAAGCGCGACCAGCCAAAGCCGTTCCGCTGCGACCAGATGCGCTCCAGTTGCAGCGCTGCGAGGTAGGTGAGCGGGAAGTAGCACAGGCTGCTGTAGTGGACGATCTTGGTCTTCACGATGCTGAAGAGGATCAGCACCACCCAGAAGAGGATCACCATCCATGAGCGTTCGTCCCGCGCGTGCGGCTCCGGTCGGCGCGTGGGTTTGAACAGCTCCTGCAGCGCGAACACCGAGGCCGGGAAGCAACCGATCAGCAGCACCACGAAGTGGTAACCCATGAAGCCGCCGTGACCGGCATCCTCGGTGGTGAGCATGGCCACCTGGCGCCAGAAGAAGGCCACCATGAACTCCGGTCCGTTGCGCACCAGATCGTACAGTCCCCATGTGCCCACCGTGGCGAGCGTGGTGAGGGCGAGGATGCCGAAGCCTTTCCAAGGGAGACGCGCGCGGAACCGCGACACCGTCCAGTAGACCGCCACGGTGAGGCCGGGGATCAGCACGCCCACGGGCCCTTTGGTGAGCACCGCCAGTCCGAGGAAGGTCCCGCCCAGCACGGCATCGCGCAAGCGGCCGTGGTGGACCAACTGAATGATGCGGTCCACACCGAGGAAGATGAAGAGGTTGAACCAGGGGTCGATGATGCCGCTGCGGAAGTAGAGATGCGGCAGGATGGAACCGATGTAGGCCAGCGCCCACAGGGCGCCGAAGACCCTCCCGTGCATGCGCTCGCCCATGCGGTACAGCAACAGCAGGGTGATGATCCCGCAAATCGCATTGGGGAAGCGCGCGGCGAGCTCGCCCACCCCGAAGAGGGACATGCTCACAGCCTGCATCCAGATGAAAAGGGGCGGCTTCTCGTGGAAGGGCAGGTAGCCGATCTGCGGACGCGACCAGTCGCCGGTGACGATCATCTCCCTTGCGATCTCCGCGAAGTTGATCTCGTCCCAATCGAACAGGTGCACGGCACCGAGGCCCGGGATGAAGAGCAGCGCGGCTAACGCGATGATCAGCAGGTGAAGTTGGCCGCGGGTGGGCATGGCGGTCAGCGACGTTCCCCGAGCAGCTTCCAGCCCAGCAGCCCGGTCCGTGCCAGGAAGTAGCGGAAGCTCACGTTCAGCACTCCGAAGCCGTAGGTCATGCTGCGGCTGAAGTTGATGCTGCTCGCCTCATCAAAATACTTCGTGGGGCAGGTGATCTCGGCGATCTCGAAACCCTTCCAGAAGATCTGGCCGATCATCTGGTTGTCGAACACGAAATCGTCCGAGCACTGGTGGTAGGGGCAGGCATCGAGCACCTTCCGGTGGAAGGCCCTGTAGCCGGTGTGGTACTCGCTCAGCTTCTCGCCCATCAGCAGGTTCTGGGTGAGGGTGAGCACGCGGTTGGCCACGTACTTGTACAGGGGCATGCCGCCCTTGAGCGCACCGCCGCCCAGGATGCGCGAGCCGAAGACCACCGGGTACACCCCATTGCCGATGAGGGTGATCATGCTCGCCAGCAGCTTCGGCGTGTACTGGTAGTCAGGGTGCAGCATCACCACGATGTCGGCGCCCAGCTCCTTGGCCTTGTCGTAACAGCTCTTCTGGTTGCCGCCATAACCGCGGTTCTGGTGGTGCACCACGATGTGCCGGATGCCCAGCTGGCGGGCCACCTCCACGGTGTTGTCGGGGCTCTTGTCATCCACGAGCACCACCTCATCGACCAGGTCGAAAGGGATCTCGTCGTAGGTCTGCTTCAGGGTGAGCGCCGCCCGGTAGGCCGGCAGCACCACGATCACCTTCTGGCCTAGGTACATGGTGCAAAGATGCACCTTGGCGGCCGAGGCTCACCGGTCCCGTTCCGCGATGCTCACGATGTAGACCCCGCTCAGCACCAGGGCGATCATCCCCAGCTGCCCCATGCCGATCCGTTCGCCGTCGAGGAGGCCCCAGCCGATGGCCACCACCGGCATCAGGTAGGTGACCGAGCTTGCGCGGA
>Ga0315900_10011622_pt1 | contig 10885 bp, 11 predicted proteins | sample LakEriMetagenome_FD_203521 | JGI IMG/M metagenome (GOLD analysis project Ga0315900, IMG submission 203521) | Freshwater fungal communities from buoy surface, Lake Erie, Ohio, United States - Buoy 12 MA114 | ecosystem: Environmental > Aquatic > Freshwater > Lake > Lake biofilm | place: USA: Lake...
TGCCAAAATCGAAACAAATTGTTGTAGACATAATGATTTTCGTAGTTCAAAATTAATTGCTTTCAAGCAAACTTTAGGTAAAACAATAGGCAAGTTGCAAAAGATTTCGGTTATTTGAAGAACAATTAAGCGATTATGAAGGTTGCAGGGTTTACAATTATAAAAAATGCAGTGGTGAATGACTTTCCGATCCTGGAAGCCATTCGTTCTATTTTACCCGTGGTGGATGAAATGATTGTTTTAATTGGGGATTCGACAGATGAAACCATCGCATTGATTGAATCCATTGGTGACCCTAAAATTAAAATTCATCATTCTATTTGGAATAAAGATTTAAGAAAAGGTGGAGTGGTTTTAGCGGATGAAACTAACAAAGCGTTTCAATTAATTGATGCAAGTTTTGATTGGGCATTCTATATTCAAGGAGACGAAGTAGTACATGAAAAATACCATCCAGTCATTCGTGCTGCTTGTGAAAAATACAAGGACGATGCGCCTGTGCAAGGATTATTGTTTAAGTACAAACATTTTTATGGTACTTATGATTATGTGGGGGATAGCAGAAAGTGGTATGCGCATGAGATTAGAATCATTAGAAATAATAAAGCCATTAGTGCTTATAGAGATGCGCAGGGATTTAGAATTGGCAGGCAAAAATTACCAGTCGCTTCTATTGATGCAAACATTTATCATTATGGATGGGTGAAAAGCCCTGAGCAAATGCGCAAAAAGCAAAAAGAGAGTGCGGCTTTTTGGAATGACGATGCACAAATGGAAAAAATAAAAGCAAGCCCAGACTTTTATGATTTCTCTGAATTTGATTCTTTAGAGCACTTTACAGGAACGCATCCTAGTGTCATGTTAGACAGGATTGCACAAAAAAATTGGGTGGTTGATTTAGACGTCTCAAAAAAGAAACTCTCCCTCAAAAAATTTGTCTTGTATTATTTTGAAAAATGGACAGGTATTCGTCCTTTTGATTTTAGAAATTATAAAATCATTCGATCATAAATGTTTGATGTTATAGATATCGCAAAAGGTGTTGCTGAAGGCAATTTTTTATTGTTGGCAAAAACCATTTCACAAATTGAAAATAAAGTGGAAGGGGCAGATGCTTATTTGGCTAAGCTTACTCCCAAAACAATTCCGATTATTGGTATCACAGGGCCTCCAGGGGCTGGTAAAAGCACATTGATTGCTGGACTTGTGGGCGAGTGGATTGCAGCAGGTAAAAAAGTAGCCGTACTTTCGGTAGATCCTTCTTCGCCATTTCACAAAGGGGCAATTTTAGGAGATCGAATTCGAATGAAGGATTGGTATTTGCATCCTCAAGTGTTCATTCGTTCTTTAGCTTCTAGGGGCCATTTAGGAGGTTTAAATAGCTCCATGATAGAATTGACAACCTTGCTACAATCCGTCGGATTTGATCAAATTATAGTCGAAACAGTTGGGGTGGGACAATCCGAAGTGGAAGTGGCATCCTTGGCTGACACAACAGTCGTGGTGCTTGTTCCAGAAGCAGGAGATGAAGTGCAGATGATGAAATCGGGATTAATGGAAGTAGCTGATATATTTGTTGTCAATAAGAGTGATCGTCCAGATGCACAAACTTTTTCAAACCATATTCGACAAATGATGATGGAGAATGGTATTTCAGAAGACCTGGTAAAAGTAGTTACTACAATTGCCTCTCAAGGTCTTGGGATGACTGACTTGATTCAAGCAATTGATGCCCATCAAATTTCCAACAGTTTGTTAGGTAATAACAAAAAAATAATTTTAACAAGAGCAATACAGTTGATTGTCGCTCAAAAAATGCGTCAGGTGGATCTTGAAAAATTAGAGCAGGATATAGCGTTGGCGATTACAAAAGAATCCTTTAACATTTTTAGTTTCACACAAAATTATTTTTAATGGATTCCTCAACATCAGTAGCCATAATCATTTCAACATATAATTGGCCTCAAGCATTAAATCAAACTTTAAGGTCTGTTGCCAATCAAACTTTATTGCCCAATGAGGTCCTCATTGCAGACGATGGTTCTGATGAAAGGACTGCTAATTTAATTCAACAGTTTAAAGAACAACATCCTACACTTAATATTATCCATGTTTGGCACGAAGACAATGGTTTTAGATTAGCTGCCATAAGAAACAAGGCCATACGAATGGCGCAATCAGATTATATTATTCAAATTGATGGAGATATTATTTTAGATCAAAATTTTATCGCAGATCATTTAAGCATTAAAGCAATAGGTTATTTTGTAACTGGAAGTAGATTGCTATTAGGTAAAAAAATCACTGATGAATTACTGGATTCAGAAAAAATAAATTTTTCTAGTCTAAGGTGGAAGGGAAAAAACTTTTTCAATACGCTTAGGATACCTTTATTTACGCGCTTATTACAAAATACATATAAAACTAAAGGGAAGCATTTGGATTATGTGAAGGGTTGCAATATGGCATTTTGGAAATCAGATTTATATCTAGTGAATGGATATGATGAATCATTTATTGGATGGGGTAGAGAGGATTCAGATATCTGTATCCGTTTAATCAATGCAGGGGTGAAGAAAAAATTTATCAAATTTTGTGCAGTGCAATACCATTTACATCATCCGCTTGCATCTAGAGATCAATTTGAAGCCAATGATGTATTGATTGAACAAAATAAACTACAGCAAATAAGTTTTTGTAAGCATGGGCTGATCCAGTCTTAATAATAAAGAGGAGCAATAAATTTAACTAGCTTTTTCATTTTTCCACCATTTGTATGCTACGTAACCCATAATACCAAATGGCATAGCAGCCAAATAAAGAATGCCTACATTAAAACCTTTTCCAGCCTCTTCACCAATCTGCGCAGCTGTTTTAGTACAGATGGAGCATTGCGCTTTTCCTGCTAAGACGATTAGTTGAAATACAAGTATGAAGTAAATGCTTTTCATGATGCAAAAATAGGTATAAAAAACCCCGATTAATCGGGGGAATCTATTTTAAAGAAAATTAAGCGCTTGCCTTTGGAGCTACTGCAGCTTTAATATTTCTTGTTTTGTGTGGTCTGCTTTTACCAAAAGAACCTAAAAAGCGTTTCCCTTTTGCTGTTTTTTTATCTCCTCTACCCATGATATTATAATTTTTAAATTGTGATTGGACTGCAAATATAAAAAAACCCTCTGAATAAATGGTTATCCGAGGGTTTTAATTCAAATAAATTTGAAATTACAACTTGCCGCTCAATTCTTTACCAGCCTTGAAACGAGCAACTTTCTTTGCTTTAATCTTGATAGTCTCACCTGTTTGTGGGTTACGACCAGTTCTTGCAGCACGCTTAGATACTGAGAAAGTACCAAAACCTACTAAAGTTACTTTGTCACCTTTTTTCAAAGACTTAGTTACTGCTTCGATAAAAGCGTCTAAAGCTGCATTAGCTTGTGTTTTTGGACAATCAACTGCGTCGGCGATGTGTGCGATCAATTCTGCTTTGTTCATAGATGTGTTTTTTATAGTTTTAAACGATAGAACAAATTTATTGAGTTTGATGAAACAAAAAAATATTTCAGTGTTTTTTTTAATTTTTATTTTTCCACTAAAACCCTTAAATAGTAAGGCTTTCCGCCCAAGGGCTATATTTCATTTTTAAGCTAATATAAAGCGGTTATTTCTGTAACCCTTTACAGCATTGATTTACAGCGGTCTTTTTAATGAAAATGAAGCCAGTAATGGGTTTTGGGAGCCTAGCTATCCACAATCAATTCACAATTTTCATGCTTGTATTAAAGTGAAAACATTGTTCTCCCCATTGCTCAGTTACGCTAAAAAGGAGTGTTTCTGCGTGTTTTGCTTGGAATTCAGCTATTTGAGCAGCAGTTTGACTAAACAATTGAAGGGTAAAAGTAGGAGGCTGATCTGCTGCTAAGTCTAATTGGTAGAGTTTGTGTTCTACAAAGCAGGCAGTGGAAAGACAGCTTGGTATAAAGCTTTGCTTTACCCAATTCAACCATGCTGCTTCTATGGAAGGATCTACTTGAAAACTAATATTAGATACAAACATGGATTTATTTTTTTAATTCAACAACAATGGGACAATGATCACTATGCTTTATTTCTGGAAGGATAAAGGCATCTTTAATTTTAGTGGCCAATATTTTTGTAGTACAAAGATAATCAATTCTCCATCCCTTGTTTTGCAATCTAACAGAAGGAAATCTTTGACTCCACCATGAATAAGCACCAGTTGCATCTTCATGCATATGTCTAAAACTATCTATCCAATTATTTGCAAGTAACTGATCCATCCAAGCTCTTTCTTCCGGTAAAAAACCAGAAGATTTTTTATTCCCTTTAGGATCATGGATATCGATGGCTTGATGTGCAATATTATAATCTCCTGCCACAATAATATTTGGTCTTTCTTTTCTGAGAGCTTCTACCCAATTGTAAAATTCATCTAACCATTGGTATTTATAGGCTTGTCTAAGGTCTCCACTTGTGCCTGAAGGGAAGTAAGCATTGATGATGGTGAGGTCGCCAAAATCGACTCTTATGACTCTTCCCTCTGCATCACTCATTTCGTGTCCAGTACCTTGAACAACTACACTTGGCTTTTGTTTACTAAAAACGGCCACGCCACTGTATCCTTTCTTTTGGGCGGGATACCATGCAATATGATAACCAAGATCAGTGAAAAGACTGATGTCAATATCTGTACTACTTGCTTTTGTTTCTTGAATACATAGTACATCCACTGGATATGCTTTTAGCCATTCAATTAAACCTTTTTTAATGGCTGCTCTTATTCCATTGACATTATAACTTACGACGCGCATGTATGATTAATTTGGCGATTGAAAAATTTCACTATACGCAATCAGTAATAAAAGGGATGTGATTGAACTTGGATATCCTTGTTGTATTGGTATGATGTAATTGGGCTTGTTCCTTCCTTTAGTAGCCATGATTGCTACATTATTTAAATAAAATATTTTAACGTCAATGTCATCATTGAAAAGAATTTTAAATCCATCTTTCCCAATAGTCCCTACAATAGATTTTGAAATAGTGATTAAACCTTTTGGGTAATTGCTATTCAGTGTATAAAGTGAACTGGAGTCATAGCCATTATATATTTGGTTTGAATTAAAAAACAAGCCAGTATTCGCTGTCTGCTCAAGCACTTTAAATCTGCCAATTAAATTGGTATCTGCGAAAATTTTATGCAGACTATCTGGAAGAAATCGGATAGGCGGTGTTGCACTTAATTCCGGATCGATCATTGGATTAAATTCAATATAAGCTTCCAATGTATAATCTTTGTTTTCACTTACATTCCTCAATGGTTGTATTGCTTGATAGTATTCTTTAAATAGGGTGTTGGTCCTTTTTTTTATTTCAGGTAAAACGGCAAAAAAGGGGTTATTACTTGTTTTGTCTTTTGTATCAATTTTTTGCATCGTCGCATTTGGTGTTCTAAGCACCACCCTCGAATTATCTTGAACAAACTGTATAAATCTTTTACTTGTATCTACCATAATTCTTGGTTTTGCTTGTAACAAAGGCATGGTAAAATTATCAGAGGCATAACTAATCGGCACTTTTGCTTCAATGTAAGCCAATTCTTGTCCGTCTTTATCAAAATAACTGATGCCAGATTGAATGGCTTTGAATAAACTTTTTGGAGTAGAAACCGGAAGATTCATTGGGTAGCCAATACCTTGGTTGGCAATTGGAATCATACCAATTAAAATAGTTTTTTGAAAGACAGGCTTTTTAGTTGCATCTAAAATAGTACAGGTTAAAAACCAGGTAGATTGAATGCTATCTTTTTTGGGAATGACAATATTGACCATTGAATTGCTAAATGTTTGTTCTGGTTGCAATTCATAAATTTCTAAATAAGCATGAAAAGCCGAGGATTGGCTTTGATTCCAATCAATCACGATCTTGCCAATTTGATTTGGCTTATTTAAAATCTTTATTTTAGTTATAAAACTTGTATCTCTTTGAAGTTGTAATGGATTAAAAAGAGCTGTATCCAATAAGCTAGCAAATGTTTGCACTTGAGTTGAAGTAGGATGCCAATATTTTCCATCTGGTTGAATACTAGAATACATTTGGACTTGTTCGAATGTAACTTGGTTTGATTGTCCATTTGTAGCGATACAAATGCATTGCGTAAAGAGTAAACTTAAAAAGTAAAAGCTTTTTTTCATTTGGAAGTTTCAAATTGGGTAGTCAAATTTAGTTGATTTAGACGTTTAATACTTATTTTATTCTAACTTCATTGCCATTAATGGTGATCAAAGCATATGCAAATAAATGACCAGTCCATACCTGATAAAAAGATTATTCCATCACAAAAATTGGTTGAATTAGATGGTCCTCGGCCAAGGTTGAAGGAGTTTAAATTTGCTATTCAAATATTCTTTGAATTTATAAAAGGATTTAGAACCCTTAATTTTGTGGGCCCCTGCATCACCGTATTTGGGTCTGCCCGATTTAAAGAAGGCCATCCATATTATGAGCAAGCCAGAAAAATGGGTCAAAAAATTGCTGAATTAGGTTTTGTTACCATGACTGGTGGTGGTCCAGGAATAATGGAAGCTGCCAACAGAGGTGCATATGAAATTGGCGGGCAGTCTATTGGTTGTAATATTAAGTTGCCTTTTGAACAATCCCCTAATCCATACGTACATAAGTCTATCACTTTTAGCTTCTTCTTTATCAGAAAAGTTTTATTGGTCAAGTATTCCTATGCTTTTGTAATTATGCCTGGTGGCTTTGGCACACAAGATGAATTTTTTGAGACCCTTACATTGGTCCAAACTAAAATCATTAAGAATTTTCCCATTGTTGTAATGGGTAAAGACTACCACGAACCATTCATGCATTGGATGGAACACATGATCTCTGCGGGTACCATCTCTGCGGGAGATAAAGACTTTATCTTATTAACAGATGACTGTGACGAAGCCATTGAACATATTCGTAAATACGTTTCAAGTTATGTAGTTACACCAAGAAAAAAATTCTGGTGGTTATTTGAAAAGGGTTAATCAATGACTGGTTGCAACCACTTAGTGATATACTCTAAAGATTGATTTTTCCTTTTTGCATAATCAACCACTTGGTCTTGCTGAATCTTCCCTAATCCAAAATATTGACTTTGAGGATGCGCAAAATACCATCCACATACACTTGATGCTGGATACATAGCTAAACTTTCTGTCAAACTAATGCCAGTATGTTGTTCTGCATTCAATAAATTAAACAAGGTATATTTTTCTGTATGGTCTGGACAAGCTGGGTAGCCTGGTGCTGGACGAATGCCTACATAATTTTCTTGAATCAATGCCTCGTTGTCTAATTGCTCCTCTTTTGCATAGCCCCAATATTCTTTTCTTGTTTTAGCATGTAAATATTCTGCAAATGCTTCTGCAAAACGATCTGCTAATGCTTGTAAAATAATTTTATTATAGTCATCTAAATTATCCTCAAATGCTTTGATATGCTTTTCGATACCATGAATGGTCACAGCGAAAGCACCTAAATAGTCAGCCTTGTTTTCTGATGCAGGACAAATAAAATCAGCCAAAGAGAAATTTGGTAGACCTGCTGCTTTCTTTGCTTGTTGTCTTAGGAAATGCAAATCAATATTTGTTGAACCGTCCGTAACAGTCACATCATCACCATTCGATTTTGCAGGCCAAAATCCAACTGCGCCTTTTGCTGTTAACCAATTTTCTTCAATGATTTTTTTTAATAAGGCCTGTGCGTCTTGGTATAATTTACTTGCGACTTCACCAACCACTTCATCGGTTAAGATGGCCGGGAAATTACCATGTAGTTCCCATGCAATAAAGAATGGTTTCCAATCAATATAGTCTACTAGAACAGAAAGATCTGTGATTTCAATGGCTTTGTTTCCAGTGAAACTTGGTGCAGTTACATTAAATTCACTCCAATCAATCGCTACTTTATTTTCCAACGCGCTTGCATAAGGGAGGCTTTGCTTCACTGTTTTTTTATTATCAAAGTCAGACTTTAATTGCAAGTAGGTTTGTTCTAATTCCGCTAGGAAAGGTTTTTTGGTTTCTTTGTTCAATAGTGATCCAGCAACAGTCACACTTCTTGATGCATCCAATACATGAATGACACCATCATTGTATTCTGGTGCAATTTTAACCGCTGTGTGCATTCTAGACGTGGTTGCTCCTCCAATCATCAATGGTATGGTCATGCCACGACGTTTCATTTCTTTTGCGATGTAAACCATTTCATCTAATGAAGGCGTGATTAATCCACTTAATCCAATAATATCTACCTGGTGTTTTTCTGCCTCTGATAAAATTTTATCTGCAGGTACCATCACCCCAATATCAATAATTTCATAGCCATTACAGCCCAATACTACACCTACAATATTTTTTCCAATATCATGCACATCGCCTTTTACCGTAGCCAATAAAATTTTAGCCGGCCCTTTTGTTTGACCATTTGGATTGGCAGAGGCATTTTTTAATCTTTCTTTTTCGGCTTCGATAAATGGTGTCAACACGGCAACACTCTTTTTCATTACCCTTGCACTTTTCACTACCTGCGGTAAAAACATTTTACCTGCGCCAAATAAATCACCTACTTGATTCATACCCGCCATCAAAGGCCCTTCAATCACTTCTAATGGTGCACTATATTGTAGTCTTGCTTCTTCTGTATCTGCTTCAATGAAATCCGTAATACCATTGATCAATGAATGTGCTAGTCTTTCCTCTACATTACCAGATCTCCATGCTAATTTTTTGCTATTGGCTTCTGCCACTTGTCCTGCGTCTTCTCCCTTTGCTTTCAATGCGTCTGCATATTGAATCAATGCTTCAGTCGCTTGGTTATCATCATTGTTTTGATTCAAAATTACATCTTCACAAAGTTGTTTTAATTCAGGTTCAATCTCATCATACACAATTAATTGACCTGCATTCACAATACCCATATCCATTCCTGCATTGACAGCATGGTATAAAAACACCGCATGAATGGCTTCTCTTACTGCATCGTTGCCTCTGAATGAAAAGGATACATTCGATACACCACCACTCACTTTTGCTAAGGGCATTAAAGTTTTAATTTCCCTTGTTGCTTCAATAAAATCTACAGCATAATTGTTATGTTCTTCGATACCTGTTGCAACAGCAAAAATGTTTGGATCAAAAATGATGTCTTCTGGATCGAAACCAACTTGTTCTACTAAAATTTTATAAGCGCGTGAACAAATTTCTACTTTTCTTGCTTTGGTATCTGCCTGTCCAACTTCATCAAATGCCATCACAATTACTGCAGCACCATAGGCTTTACAGATATGTGCTTGTTCAATGAACTTGGCTTCGCCTTCTTTCATAGAGATGGAGTTCACGATACATTTTCCTTGCACACATTTTAATCCCGCTTCTATGATCTCAAATTTAGAACTATCAATCATGATTGGGATTTTTGCAATATCCGGTTCGCTCTGCAATAAATTCAAATAGGTGGTCATGGCTTTCACACCTTCAAGTAAGGCATCATCCATATTGATATCAATGATCTGTGCACCATTTTCTGCCTGTTGACGTGCAACAGATAAGGCTTCTTCGTATTTATTTTCCTTAATGAGTCTTGCAAATTTCTTAGATCCAGTGACATTGGTTCTTTCACCAACATTCACAAAATTTGTTTCAGGACGAATCACTAAAGGCTCTAATCCTGCTAACCTTAAATAGGGTTTAATATGTATTACTTGATCGCTCATAATCTTAAATAGTTTTGTCTACAATAGGTAAATTTCTTGGTTGCATGCTGCGCACATTATCTGCCATATGTTTGATATGGTCGGGGGTGGTGCCACAACAACCGCCTACAATATTTACAAATTTATTTTTGGCCCATTCTTCAATAAAATGTGCAGTTTGATGCGGGGCTTCATCGTATTCGCCCATCGCATTAGGTAAGCCAGCATTGGGATAGGCCGATGTGTAACAAGTTGCAATTTGAGAAAGTTCCTCAATATGTGCGCGCATTTCTTGTGCACCTAATGCACAGTTCAATCCAACGCTCAATGGTTTAGCATGTGCCACAGAAGTATAAAATGCTTCTAATGTTTGACCGCTTAAAGTTCTACCAGATGCATCTGTGATGGTGCCGCTAATCATGATCGGCAATTCTGGTTTTCCTATCTTTCTAAAGTATTCTTTAATTGCAAAGATGGCTGCTTTAGCATTCAGCGTATCAAAAATAGTTTCAACCAATATAACATCTACACCTCCATCTACAAGACCACGAATCTGTTCTGTATATGCCACAACGACTTCGTCAAAAGTCACTGCGCGGAAACCTGGATTGTTTACGTCGGGGGAAAGACTTAATGTTTTATTTAAAGGACCAATTGCGCCTGCAATATATTTTTCGGTACTATTAGGATGTTTTGCTTTGTATTGATCAATTGCATCACGAACACATTTTGCTGCTGCCACATTCAATTCATATGCCAGTTCCTGCATGTCATAATCCGCCATTGCGATAGAGGTACTACTGAAAGTATTGGTTTCAATAATGTCTGCGCCTGCTTCTAAGTATTGTAAATGAATACCAGTAATGATGGCTGGTTGTGTAATACATAAAAGGTCGTTATTGCCTTTTACATCGGTATGCCAATTGGCAAATCTTGTTCCACGAAAATCTTCTTCCGTTAATTTATGACGTTGAACCATGGTGCCCATGGCGCCATCAATCACTAAAATTCTTTCTTGTAAAGCTTCCTTAATTGACATAATACTACATTAAATTTTATGCAGCATCCAATAGGAAAAGAGGTAGGGGGGCGATAAGGGTATCGTTTATTAGTTCTTTT
>Ga0315900_10011623_pt1 | contig 10884 bp, 8 predicted proteins | sample LakEriMetagenome_FD_203521 | JGI IMG/M metagenome (GOLD analysis project Ga0315900, IMG submission 203521) | Freshwater fungal communities from buoy surface, Lake Erie, Ohio, United States - Buoy 12 MA114 | ecosystem: Environmental > Aquatic > Freshwater > Lake > Lake biofilm | place: USA: Lake...
ACGAAATGCTCGGCCTCGAGCTCGAAAGCACCGAGGTGAGCACCATCGGCGGCTACATCACGCAGCGCATCGGCCACCTCCCGAAGACCGGCGAAAAAACACGCATCGAAGACTTCGACGCCACGGTGACCAAGGCCGACGGCCGCCGTGTGCTGGAAGTGCATTTCAAACGCAACACGGAACGCGACGAAGCAAGCTGATCGTCTGGCGAAAAGCGCCGCGAGAGCCTGAGCCTGGCGTGGCGGAGTGCCATGAAGGCTTTCATCGTGTCGGCGTCAGCGCGGTGGCGGCCTTGGCCTTGGCGCTTTCCTTGAACTCCACGATGAGCCAGTCGCCGGGCGGGTTTATTTCAGTTTTGCGTTCGCAGTTTTCTCCGGGAAGTTCTTCTTCAGCGCGGCGATGCCGGTGTTGAAGGCGTCGAGGTTTTTCGCGGCGTCCGGCAGGGTGCGGCCTGCATTGGCGTCGGCAATGGCGGCGAGGGCGGCGACGAGGGCGTCCACTTGCGGCTGGACGGCGGTGGACTTGTCGGCGGATTTTGCGGGCAGGGCTTTGAGCAGGACGGTGAAGGCTTTGGTCACCTCGTCGAGGGCCTCATATTTCTTCCCGGCGAAGTTCTCCTTCAACTCGCCGTGGTGCTGGTTGATTTCGGCAAAGAGGCCGTCGAGGGATGCAGGGACGGCGATGTTTGCCCCGTTGGTTTTCGAACCGCATGCACAGAGCCATTCGGGCTTCTTGCACTCGGGGCATGGCTTGGTCTGGTAGTGGATTCGGAAGGTGTGCGCCTTCTTCGCCGGAGTTTCCTTGAGCTGGAAGATGGCCCAGAAATCATCTCCTGCGGGCAGCGGTGCGGTGAAGCTGTCCGCCGTCTTCGTGACGGCGAGCTTCGTGGGCGCGCTTCGCTCGCCGGCGGTGATCGTCAGGGCTTGCATCTCCAAGGCGATGGGCTTTTTGCTTTTGTCGAAAAGGCCGACGATGAACTGGCTCTCCTTCACCACGACCTCGGCGCTGGGCGTCGCGGGTGAATCGAGCGCGACAAGCTTTCCGCCGTTGGGCCCGAAGGTGATGCTTTCATGAGCGGGCAAGACCACACTGAGAGCTGCGAGGATGAAGATGGATAGGATGCTGGTTTTCATGTGTGGGTTTGTGGGGTTGGTTTTACTGCGCGGCTGGGGCGTCCAGCCGGAGAGCTTTTTCCGCGGCACGCCGACCAAAGAGCCAGAACACGGCAGGCGTGACGGCGAGGTCGAGGAACGTGCTGCTGACGAGTCCGCCGACGATGACGACGGCAACGGGATGAAGGATCTCCTTGCCCGGTTCGTGTGCGGCGAGGAGCAGCGGGATGAGTGCGATGCCTGCGGAAAGCGCGGTCATCAGCACGGGCACGAGCCGTTCGAGGGTGCCGCGTGTGACCATTTCACGGGTGAAACCTTCGCCCTCGTGCTTCATCAGGTGGAGGTAGTGAGAGATCATCATGATGCTGTTGCGCGCGGCGACGCCGGCGACGGCGATAAAGCCGACGAGGGTGGCGATGGAGATGTTGTTGATGAGCAGCCAAGTCAGCGCGAGGCCGCCCATGAGGGCGAGCGGGATATTGAGCAGCACTTGCGCGGCGAGCGAGGCGCTGCGGAAGTAGCCGTAGAGCAGGAAGGCGATGACCACGAAGACGAGCGCGGAGAAAATGGCGATGCGGCGCGAGGCTTCCTGCTGCGATTTGAATTCGCCCTCGAAACTTGGGTAGTAACCCGGCGGGAAGTGGACCTTTTCCTTCACTTCGTTTTGCAGCCGCGTGACGAGCGATTGGAGGTCGCGCTCGCTGGTGTTCGCGCCGATGACGATGCGCCGTTGGGTGTTCTCGCGGTTGATCACGTTCGGGCCTTTGCTCTCGCGAACATTGGCGACGAGGCGCAGCGGCACGCGCAGGCCGTTGCCGGTTTCGATGAGGAGATCGCCGAGCTTTTGCGGTGCGTCGCGCCACTCGGGCGGGAGCCGCAGGAGCAGATCCATCGTGCGCTGGCCTTCGCGGAGTTCGGCGAGGACTTTGCCGCCGAGGAGCGTGGAGAGCTGCTGGTTGATGGCACCGGGCTGCACGCCGTAGGCTTTGGCGCGGTCGCGATTCACTACGATGCGGAGCTGCGGAATGGGCACCTGCTTTTCGAGGAAGATGTCGGTGAGGCCGGGGATGCCCTTCGCTATGCGCTCGATCTCCGCGCCTTTGGAACGGAGCACGTCGAGATCGGGGCCGAACACCTTCACAGCGATCTTCGCGGAGACGCCGCTGAGCATGTGCGCGAGCCGGTGGCCGATGGGCTGACCGACGTTGGTGAACGTGCCGGGGACGCCGCCGAGTTTCTTGCGGATTTCGGCGAAGACTTCCTGGCGCGGGCGTCCGCCCTCCTTGAACTCCACGTCAAACTCATTCACGGAAACGGGCATGACGTGATCGTCGCGCTCGGCGCGGCCGGCGCGCCGGCCCACACTTTTCACCTCGGGGATTTCCAGCAGCAGCTTCATCCCGGCGTCGCCGATGGCGTTGCTCTGCACGAGCGAAGTGCCCGGCGCGCTCGCGAAGGAAATCGTGGCGCTGCCTTCGTTGAATGCGGGCAGGAAATCCTTGCCCATCATCGGATACAACATCAGCGCCCCGACGACGAGCAGGCCGGTGACGGCAAGCACCGCGAAGTGCGCACCGAACGCCGCGCGCAGGAACGTGCGCTGCACGACCCACTTCATCGCGCGCACCACGAAGCCGTCGTCGTGTAGCCGCGCTTGTGAAAGCGCGGGCTGACTTTCCGCCGAAGTGCCCGCGCTGTCACGGGCGCGGCTACGAAGCAGCAGCGAGCAGAGCACCGGGATGACCGTGAGCGACACCACGAACGACGACGCCATGCTGACGATGGTGGCGATGGCGATCGGCGTGAACAGCCGGCCTTCCAGCCCTTCGAGGCTCAGCAGCGGCAGGAAGACGAGGATGATGAGCACCGTCGCGTAGAGGATGCTGTTGCGCACTTCGCCGGACGCGGACGCGATGACTTCGAGCTTCGGCTTCGGCACGGGCAGCGCGGCATTTTCGCGCAGGCGGCGGAAGACGTTTTCCACGTCCACGATGGCGTCATCCACGACCATGCCGATGGCGACGGCGAGCCCGCCGAGCGTCATCGAGTTCACCGACACGCCAAACCATTTGAAGACCAGCAGCGCCGTGACGAACGAGAGCGGCATCGCAGTCAGCGTGATGAAGGTCGTGCGGAAATTCAGCAGGAAGAGGAACAGCACGATAGTCACCATGATCGCGCCGTCGCGGATGGCTTCCTTGAGGTTGCCAATGGCGTGCGAAATGAAATCGCCCTGCCGGAAGAGCAGCTCCACCTCGACGCCCGCGGGCAGCGAGGGCTTCAGTTCCGCGAGCGCCTGCTCGATTGCCGCCGTGAGCTTGAGCGTGTCGAAGCCGGGCGACTTATCAATGCTCAGGATGACGCCCGGCTCGCCGTTTACGCTCGCGTCACCGCGCATCGGCTGAACGCCATACTCCACGCGCGCCACGTCGCTGATGAGCACGGGCCTGTCGCCGAGCTTCTTGATGACGGTGCTGCCGAGTTCGTCCAGATCGGTGCTCATGCCGAGATTGCGCACCATGATTTCCTGCGTGCTCGTGGTGAGGTAGCCGCTCGTCGAGTTGTTCGAGGATTTCGCGACGGCGGCTTCGAGCTCGGCAAAAGTGACGCCCATCGCCGCGAGCCGGTGCGGGTCGGGCATGATGTGGACCTGCTTCACGCCGCCCCCGATGGTCAGCACTTCGGCGACGCCCGCGATGCTTTGCAGCCGCCGCGCGACCGTCCAGTCCGCGAGCGTGCGCAGGTCGCGCGCCGGCATGTCCTTGCTCCGCAGGCCGACGAGCAAAATTTCGCCCATGAGCGAGGACACCGGCGTGAGGCCGGGCTTGATGCCTTCGGGCAGGCTGCCGCTTGCCGCTTGCAGCCGCTCCTGCACGAGTTGCCGCGCGCGATAGATGTCCGTACCCCACGCAAATTCCGCAAAGACGAGCGAGAGCCCCACGTCGGAATTGGAGCGCAGCCGGTCGAGTCCGCCGACGCCCTGCACCGCCGCCTCGATGGGCTGCGTGACGAGCGTCTCGACTTCCTCGGGCGCGAGGCCGGGCGATTCGGTGAGGATGGTGACGGTCGGCTTCGTCATGTCCGGCAGCACTTCCACCGGCAGATCGCGCGTGGTCTGCACGCCGAGCACGAGCAGCAGAATAGCCAGTGCGAGGACGATGGGCCGGTGGCGCAGCGAGATCTGAATGAGTTTTGTGAGCATGGCGCGTTTAGGCGGGGGTGCGTTGGCGGAGCTTCGAGCCGAGCGCGATGAGCAGCACTAAGAGCAGCCCCGTCGTGCCGCCGAAGAACATGGCCAGCGGCGTGAGGCCACCCGCGCGGTCGCCGCCCGCCCCAGTGCCTCCAGATTGGCTGGCGGCGGCTTTGGCCTGTTCTTCCGTGAGTTCCGAGCCGTCGTCGCCGTGCGGATGACCGTGCGCGGCATCGAGCGCCTCCTTGAGCGAGGTGTTGCCCTTGCCGGCAAAGACGAGCGCATATGCGCCCCGCGTTACGACTTGATCGCCGGGCAGCACGCCGCTCTTCACTTCGACCATGCGGTCATTTTGCGCGCCGAGCACCACGGGCGTTTTCATGTAGGCGTGCTTCAGTTCGTAGTCGGCGATATAGACGAAGCGCTGCCCGCCATCGCCCTGCACGGCTTCGGCGGGAATGCTCATCACGCCTTCGCGCTTGCCGGTGACGATGGAAAACTCTGCGCGCATTCCGGGCCGGAGAATGGCCTCCGGGTTCTCGACGTGGAATGCGACCTCGATGGTGCCCGACGCCGCATCGGCCTCGGTGCCGAGGTGCTCGATTTCCGCGATGAATTCCTTGTCGGGATAGCCCGTCGCGCGGATGCGCGCTTTCTGCCCTACTTGCACTCGATTCGCGAGATGCTCGGGCAATGCGGCGACTGCGTGAACGCTGCTGAGGTCCACGATCTCGACGAGTGAATCGGCCACTTCGACCGGCTGGCCGGGCGCGATTTTTACCATTGAGATGTGGCCGGAAATCGGCGCGAGCAGCCGCACGCTCGGCGGTGGGTCGCCGGGCTGACGGCTTTCGACGACCACGGCTTCCGCGCCTTTTTCAATCTTCGTATCAATGTGCGCGGAGACGGAGATGGCGCGGCCCGGCACACGGCTGCTGACCACGGCGCGATGCCCCGATGCGACGCGAATGCGGCCGAGTGCGAAGATGGTTTCTTCGAAGTCGGCTTCCTCGGCTTCAACCGTGACAAGGTTGAGGTTCTTCACTGCGGTCTCGTCGAGGATGACGAGGTTGGCGGAGCGATTCGGATCGGCCGCGGCAAGTGCGGCGGCGGTGAGGATCAGGAAATGGGCAAGTGTGCGAAGCATAAGGTGCAGTGGATTCAGAGTTGGATGCCGGCGGCGCGGATCAGCCGAAGGGTGAGGGAATAGAGGGCGACCGTGAGCACCACGCCCACGCCCAGCGCAGGCCAGAACGTGAACCCGCGCCGCAGCAGCCACGGCACGAAGAGGAACATCGGCAGGGTCGGCAGGACGAAGAAGAACGTGCCCGTCATGTGCTTCCCGATGAGCGCGGTGTCGCGCGTCTCGGCGAAGAGCCAGACGAGGGCGAGCAGCGAGACGAGCGGCAGCGAATGGACGATGCTCGCCGTCGTGTTGTTGCGTTTCGCCAGTTCGCTGATGGCGACGATCAAGCCGCCGCTGACGATACCTTTGGTGATCAGAAGTGCGTTGTTCATGGTGCGGGTCATTTGCGTTTTGCCGGCGCTGCAGTCGCACCGGTGGCCGCAAGGTAGCGCGTGCGGGCGAGATGGTAGTCGCGCAGCGCGGTGACGAGCTGTACTTCGAGTTCAAATCGCCCGCCGCGCGCGCGGACGACCTCGATGAACGCAGTCTGGCCGATGCCGTACGAGGTCCGGCGCTGCTCCTCGATGTGCTGCGCTTTCGGAATGAGAACGTGGGCGATGGACGAAATGACCCTGGCGAGCCCGGCCATTTCACCACGTGCGCCGCTGACTTCCCCGCGGACTTGCACGGCGAGTGCGGTCACTTCCTTATCCGCGCGGATCGCCGCGGCGTTTGCTTCGCGAATGCGGCCCTCGTTGGCATTCCAAAGCGGCAGCGGCAGGCTGAACTTCAGGCCGACCATCGTATCGCGTCTGAGTCCATCCGGCGCATCCTCGGCGCGCGTGTGCGCGGCGGTCAGGCCCACGCCGATGTCCGCCCATTTGTTCGCCTTCGCGAGCGCCGCATTTTCCCGCGCAGCATCGGCCACGCGCTGGGCAGCTTGGTAATCGCCGCGCCTTTCCGGATCCACCGCGCCTTTGGGAACCCCGACGGGCATCGGCAGTTCGCCGGTGATTTCCACAGAGTCCGAGTCGGGCACGCCGAGCAACGGGCGCAATTCCCCGAGCAGCGCTGCGCGCTCGCTGTCGAGCAGCAGGAGCGAGGTTTCGAGCTGGCCGCGCTCGAGTTGCACCTGAGACGCATCCACCAACGCAGCCTCACCCGTGGCGACACGCTTGCTCATGAACTCCGCGAGCTCGCGACTGTTCGCGACCTGCTTCACACGCAGCGCACGCTGATGCCACAGCGCGAGCAATTTTACCGCGAGGGCGCGAGCATCCGCGACGAGCCTGCGTTCCACATCGCGCACCTCCGCCTCGGCGGCGGCGAGTTGCGCGCGTGAGATGGCCTTTTCCAAAAGCAGACGACCCGTGAGCGGGAACCGCTGAATGAACTCCAGCCGGAAGCCGTGCTCCGGCGTGCGGACGTTCTGCGCGTAGTCGAAATCGAGACTGGGATTCGTGAGCCGTCCGGCGTTGTCGAGGCGGCCGTGCGCTTCCTCGATTCGGAGTCGCGCAGCGGCGAGCTGTGGATTGTGCCTGCGAACGCGATCGTTGATGTCATCGAGCGAAAGCGCGATGCCGGCGGCCACAACCGTGGCGGGGAAGAGCAGGATGAAAGTGAGGAGTCGGAACATGGATGGAAAACGGGTGGGAGTTTGCAGTGCGGGAGTCGCACGCAGCGAATGCGTGCGGGCGACGCGGGCGCGAGGATGCGCCGCGTGAACACGAGAGAACGTCAGACCCGAGTGGGCCCGACTTTACGCCACAAGCGAAGGCCCGCGCACCGGCAGCGCGGTATGGCACACCAGAAGCCAGCCGAAGGCCCGCCCATCCGGCGGCGCATTGCCAAAACAGGAGTCCGCGTCCGGCTGCGCGGAGTCCCGCGGGATGAGCGTCAGGCTCCCGGCCAGTTCGCCCCAAAGCGCAACCCAGACCGGCGCGAGCGCATCGTGGTCCGTCGCCTTCGCAAGCGGCTCCGGAGGCAGCACCGAGAGGTCGTGGTGGTGATGCTCCGTATCCTCATCATGGTGGTCGTCATCATGCCCGATTAGCTCGTGATCCACGCCGGAAAATGCGCCCGCCCCATGCTCCGTCGCGAGATGCCCGATGGCAAAAAGCCACCCGAGCAAGACGAGCGCCGCGATGAATCGTGGGGCGAATTTCACAGGTGGGCAGGGAATGGGCCATGCGCCATGCTGTCAAGGGACGGGATTGGGTTTTTCCGAACAGGGTCGGGTGTCACTGCGGAGTGTTGAACGGTGAAAGTCGGCTGCCGTGCAGCGGGCTCAACATCCAACACTCAACATTGAACATTCGACGTCCAATCAAGCGACCGCGAGTCCCGACCATGCGGCGAGATCCGGCGGCAGGGCGGTGCGCCATTCGTGTTCGTCCGTGATGAGCGCGCAGGAATGCAGCGCGTGGCGCGCGAGGGGGAGGCGTTTTGCGAGCGCGGGGATCCAGCCGGTCTCGATGAAGTCGAGGTAGCACGTCTCGTCCGCGCCGTAGATTTTGTCGCCGACGACGGGATGTCCGCTGTGCGCGAGGTGGATGCGGATCTGGTGCATGCGTCCCGTCTCGGGAAATGCGCGGATGAGCGAAAATTTTGCGCCGTCCTTTTCAAAGCGCTGCTCGACTCGGAAGCGCGTGAGCGCAGTCGAGCCGTCGGGATGCACGCATTGCTTGAGGTAGATTTTCGACGGGCGGATGTCGCCCTGCCGCAGCAGCGGCGCGTCCACGCTCCACTCGTCCTGCGCGGGCCATCCGAATACGAGCGCGAGGTATTCCTTGCTGATGCCACGGCGCTCCATGAGCTGTGAAAATTTCTTCGCAGCAGCGCGGTGCTTCGCGACGAGCACGAGGCCGCTCGTCTCGCGGTCGAGGCGGTTGATGATGCTCACCTGTCCACCGTTCGCGATTTCGTATGCGAGCAGTGCGCGGAGCTCGTTCCAGAGCGTATCGGTCTGGTCGGGCTTGCTCGGGTGGATGCGCAGGAAGGGAGGCTTGTCCACGACGAGAAAGTCGTCCGTCTCCGCGACGATGCGTGGCGGGTACGGGAGTTCGAGGATTTCTCCGGGCAGATCGGCGCGCGGCATTCGGTGCGAGCATCGTGCGATGCGCGCAGATGCACAATGCGTGTTCACTTGATTTCGTTGGCTAATCACTGCTGCGCGGGCTAGGTGCCCGGATGCAGAAAAAACCATTCTCCGAACTCGGCCTGTCGCAGGAAACTCTCAAGGCGGTTGCGCACGTCGGCTACGAGCTTGCGTCGCCGATCCAGGGCGAGGCGATCCCGGTCCTGCTGACCGGGCGAGATGTCGTCGGCCAGTCGCAGACGGGCTCGGGAAAGACGGCGGCCTTCGCGCTTCCCGCGATCGAGCGCGTGGATGTGACGGTGCGCGCGCCGCAGGTGCTCGTGCTTTGCCCGACACGCGAACTCGCGATGCAGGTCGCGGAGGAAGTGTCGCGGCTCGCGCAGTTCAAGCGCGGCGTGAAGGAGCTGCCGATCTATGGCGGCGCGAGCTACGAGCGGCAATTCGCCGGGCTGAAGAACGGCGCGCAGATCATCATCGGCACGCCGGGGCGCGTGATGGATCACATCGAGCGCAAATCGCTCTCGATGGCAAATATCGGCATGGTCGTGCTCGATGAGGCGGACCGGATGCTGGACATGGGCTTCCGCGACGACATGATCTCGATTCTTTCCAAGGCGAAGCCGGACCGGCAGACGGTGCTCTTCAGCGCGACGCTCCCGCCGGCGATCAAGCAGATGATCGCGAAGTTCACGAAGGATCCCGTGAACGTGCGCATCGAGGATCAGAAGCTCACGGTGCCGGACATTGACCAGGTGTATTACGAGGTGAACCGCCGCTCGAAGCTGGAGGCGCTGTGCCGGATCATTGACCTCATGGACCTGCGCTACGGCATCATTTTCTGTGCGACGAAGCTGATGGTGGACGAGCTCACCGAGCATCTTTCCGCGCGCGGATTCATGGCGGACAAGCTGCACGGCGACATCGCGCAGGCCGCGCGCGAACGCGTGATGCGCAAGCTGCGCGACAAGAAAATCGAGTTCCTCGTGGCGACCGATGTCGCCGCGCGCGGGCTGGATGTGGATGACCTCGAAGTGGTGATCAACTACGACCTGCCGCACGACGCGGAGGACTACGTTCACCGCATTGGCCGCACCGGACGCGCGGGCCGCAGCGGACGCGCGATCACTTTTGCCGACGGACGCGAGGTGTGGAAGCTGCAGCAGATCATGCGGTTCACAAAGGCGCGCATCCGCCGTGAGCCTGTGCCGACGGCGGAGCAGGTCGAGGAGCGGCGCAGCAATGCGCTCTTTGACAAAGTGCGCACGACGCTCGAAGGCGGCGCATTCAAGAAACACGACGCGCTGATCGATCAGCTCCTCGACGCAGGCCACACGCCGACGGACATCGCGTCGGCGATGTTCTCGATGCTCGAGGGCGACGGGCCGAAGTCGGTGGAGATCCCCGAGGATCGCCCCGCGCCGCCGAAGCGTGAGTACCAGAGCCGCGGCGACTACCCCGCATACGAGGCGCGCAACCCGGCGAAGAAATTTGCGAAGCGCGATGGCGGCGACGTGCGCGAGAACGGGAACGACGCGCGAAGGGCCGCGCCGCGTGATTTTCCGAGGCGCGACGACGCACCACGTCCGCAGAAGTTCGATCGTTTCGCGCCGCGCGATCAGCGTCCACCGGCCGGCGAGCGCGGCACGCGTCCGGTGTTCGGTTCGCGCGACGAAGTCTCGGCGCAGTCGCACGAGCCGGGCATGGTGCGGCTCGCGATGAATTCCGGCGCCGAGCAGATGGTGCGGCCCGCGGATGTCGTGGGCTTCGTCCTGAACGAGACCGGCATGTCGCGCGAGGTGCTCGGAGCGATCCACATTTTGCCGACGATGACGATGTTCGACGTGCGCGAGGAGGCTGCGCGCGACATCGTGAGCGGGCTGCGCGGCAAGCGTTTCAAGGGCCGCAAGCTGATCGTCGGCCCCGCCGCGGACGCGTAATTCCCGATGCGGCGCAGGAACAGAAATCCTGTCGCCGCGCGGGACGTCGGAGGGATGTGAGTCGGGCTGTCGGCGCAAATCCGCGCTCATGTTCCGCGGACACGATTGCCCGCGTTACGACCCGCGGATGAGCCGCTGTTCGTGCTCCGCAAATTCGCTCGCGGTGAGGAGATCGTTGTCGAGGAGTGCGACGAGGATTTTCCGCCGTCCTCGGGAACAAAGTTCGGTGCATTCTTCCTGAAGCACGCGTCCGATCGAGAGGATGCCCCATGCGCCCGCGAGGACGGCGATCGCGAATGCGCAGGGCTCGTCGTGCGTGAGCAGCCAGATCAGAGCGCCTGCGGGTACGCCGAGCAGCGGCACGCCGAGCAGCGCCGCGAGCCACATGCCGGGAACCGGCCGCGTGAGCGCGCGGAATTTTT
>Ga0315900_10011625_pt1 | contig 10883 bp, 4 predicted proteins | sample LakEriMetagenome_FD_203521 | JGI IMG/M metagenome (GOLD analysis project Ga0315900, IMG submission 203521) | Freshwater fungal communities from buoy surface, Lake Erie, Ohio, United States - Buoy 12 MA114 | ecosystem: Environmental > Aquatic > Freshwater > Lake > Lake biofilm | place: USA: Lake...
TGAGTCCGAGGCCGCGGAGGTGGTCCGGATCGAGAAACCGCTTCTCCGAACCGGGCTGCTCGAGCACGAGAAACCAATCGTAGGGCATGAGGCGCGAACCCTGCCCGGCATCGTAGAACCAGTTCGCCTCGTCGTCGGACCAATTCTGGTCGAGCGTTTCGACGCGCTCGACGCCGGGGCCGGGGATGACGCCGCGGGTCCGCTCGGCCGCGCCCGAGTCGGGGACGCCGCCGATCCAGCCGAAGACGACCAGCGCGGCGAAGCCGATCAATCGAGGGGGGGTGGGCATGATGTCTCCTGGAGCGGAAGAACGGGGTGCGGAGGGGGCAAGTCCGTTCGGAGGGGGGATGAGGCGGCGGGAGTATACGGCACGCACCTGCTTCCATGGAGCCGCCGCGGCACCTCGGCGACGCCCCCCTCGCGCCCCCGCCGACCGGGGCGAATAGACTCTGCCCACCCCCTCCACGACACCGTTCGTGACCTTCCATGCCGCTCCCCGCCCCGCTCGCGCTCGTCGTCTCCCAGTTGCGCCGGCTGTTCGTCACCCCCTACGACCCCGACCCGGGCTTCGACCACTTCCTCGAGCGCGCCCAGACCGCGGAGAACGACCGGGCGAAAGTCACCGTCGCGGTCCTCTCCAGCCACGAGTCGCACCGCCTCTTCGGCGTGCCGCTGGCGCGGCGCGGCATCCAGCCGGTGTTCGTGCGGGTCGAGAACCGCTCCGCCGACGGCCTGCGCCTCCAGGTGGTGAGCCTCGACCCGGCCTACTTCACGCCGCTCGAGGCGGCCGCCCAGTGCCACTTCTCGATCCTCCGCCGCCTCACGACGTTCGGCCTGGCCGGCTGGCTCTTCCTCCCCCTGCTGCTCCTCGTTCCCTGGAAGCTCGTCTCGGCCTGGATCAACAACGGCCGCATGGACGATCTCTTCCGGGCCCGCGGCTTCCGGCTCGTTCCGATCGATCCGGGGGGCGCGGCCGAGGGTTTCGTGTTCACGTCGCTGGACGCCGGCACCAAGGCGGTGCACGTCCGACTCGGGACCTTCGGCCGCCTGGCGGCGACGCTCGAACGGGACGCGGCGGGGGGGCCCGCCCGCCCGCCGGCGCGCCCCGACGGCGACGAGATCGACTTCCACTTCACGATCCCCGTGCCCGGCATCTCCGCCGACTACCTCCACCGCGACTTCCCGGCCCTCGTTCCGCCGTCGAGCGTCGTCGAGTGCACGCCGGCCGAACTCGTGGCCCGGCTCGAGGCGCTCCCGGCGGCGACGACCGACGCCTCGGGGAGGGGGACGGGCGATCCGGTGAACCTCGTCGTGATCGGCACCTTCGACACCCTGCTGGCCGCCTTCGCCGCGCGCTGGGACGACTGCGAGACGATCTCGCTCCGCACCTGCTGGAAGACCTTCAAGGCGTTCCTCCTCGGCGCCAACTACCGCTACTCCCCCGTCAGCGCGCTGCATCTCTTCGGCCGCAGTCAGGACGTCGCCCTCCAGCGCGCCAGGCGCACGATCAACGAGCGCCTCCATCTGCGCCTCTGGCTCGCGCCGCTCTCCTTCCGCGGCCGGCCGGTGTGGGTGGGGCAGGTGAGCCGCGACATCGGCGTGCGGCTGACGACCAAGGCCTGGAACCTCACCACCCACCGCATCGATCCCGACGTGGACGAGTCGAGGGACTATTGCGTCGAGGACCTGACCCAGGCGCGACGCGTGGAGGAGGCGGGATACGTGGCCGGGGTCGGGGTGCGGACGCCCGAGGCACCCGGGCGGAATCTCACCGGCGATCCGTACGTCACCGACGGCCGGCGCGTGGTGATCCTCCTCGCGCCGTCGCGGCTGGCGCGGTGAAGGCCGGCCCCGGGCTCACGACGCGGGGACGAGGACACCGAGCCATTCGGCGAGGTGGGAGCTGGCGAGTTCCTGGGCGCGATCGGCGTCGCCAGCGCGGATGGCGTCGAGCATCGTCGCGTGGGCGGCCACCGTCGTGTCGCGCAGCTCGTCGCAGACGGCGTCGACGCGCGACTGCATCTGCGCGAGCCACAGGTCGACCTGATGCTCCACCACCTTCCAGCAGAGCTGCAGGCGCCGGCTCCCGGAGGCGCGGACGACGCCGGAGTGGAAGGCGGTGTCGCCGGCGGCCAGCTCGGCACGCGTCCGCGCGGAGCGGGTGACGGCGAGGTTGTGCTCGAGGGTGACGAGCGCCCCCGCGTCGCGCCGCGTCGCCGCCAGGGCGGCGGCCAACGGCTCGAGGGCCATGCGGATGCGGAGAATGTCGACCAGATCGTCGTGGCCGAGGCTCGGCACGCGCGACCGCCCGCGGTCGTCGAACTCCACCATCCCCCGGTTGCCCAGCTCGATGAGCGCCTCGCGCACCGGCGCCCGGCTCACCCCCAGCGTCCGGGCGAGCATCGGCTCGGAGAGCAGGGCGCCGGCGGGGAAATCGCCGGCGACGATCGCCTGCGAGAGCCGATCGGTGATATCGTGCGCGAGACTGACGCGACGGATCGGCTCGAGCGGCATGACGTTGCCCCGCGGAAAGGGATCGGCTCCGGTGTTGAAAGTAACACCCTGCAGGGGTATTGTCGACAGTCGACCGAAGGGGTCCGTCGTCCGGCGCTCGAGACGGGGAAGACCATGGGCTTTGTGACACGACCGCACCGGTTCGCCGGCCCCGTGGTGCTCCTGCTCGTGACGGTCGCGGGAGTCGCGGCGGCCGCCGCCGAACCCGACACGACCCACTTCGAGTCGAAGGTCCGTCCGCTCCTGCTCGCGCGGTGCGCGTCGTGCCATGCCGGTGAGAAGACCAGTGGGGGCCTCGCGCTCGATTCGCGCGAGGGATGGCAGAAGGGGGGCGACTCGGGCCCCGCCATCGTTCCCGGCGACCCGGAGGCGTCGTTGCTCGTCAGGGCGGTGCGCGGCCTCGACGGCGTGGCGCCGATGCCACCGGAGCAGGACCACAACGGCCGCCCGCTCGAGCGCCTCTCCGCCGACGAGATCGCGGCGCTCGTCGAATGGGTGCGGTCGGGAGCCCCCGACCCGCGCTCCGCCGGCGCGAGGATCGGCGGCATGAGCCGGGAGGCGGCCCGCGACTGGTGGGCTTTCCGGCCGCTCGCGCCGGTCGCGGTTCCCTCCGTCGTCGACGGCCCGGCGATCCACGGCGACATCGACCGCTTCGTCCAGGCCGGGCTCGACGCGGCGGCGATCGCCGCCGCCCCCGCCGCCGATCGGCGCACGCTCATCCGCCGCGCCACCTACGACCTCACCGGCCTGCCCCCGTCCCCCGAGGAGGTCGACGCCTTCCTCGCCGACCCGGCCCCGGACCGGGAGGCGTTCCGCACCGTCGTTTCCCGGTTGCTCGACAGCCCCCAGTACGGCGTGCGCCAGGGGAGGCTCTGGCTCGACGTCGTTCGGTACGCCGACACCGCCGGCGAGAACACCGACCGCCCCCTCCCCCACGCCTGGCGCTACCGCAACTGGGTGTTCGACGCCCTCAACCGCGACATGCCCTGGCGGGAGTTCGTGCGTCTGCAACTCGCCGGCGACATCCTCCGCGCGGGGGCCGACGACGCCGGCCGGCGCGAGGGCATCGTCGCCACCGGCTACCTCGCCATCGCGCGGCGCTTCGGCCACGACATCGACAAGGACGTGCACCTGATGCACGAGGACCTGATCGACAATCTCGGCAAGAACCTCCTCGGCCTCACCACCGGCTGTGCCCGCTGCCACGACCACAAGTACGACCCGGTCTCCGCGCAGGACTACTACGCCCTCTACGGGATCCTCGACGGCACGAAGTTCCCCTTCCCCGGCTGCGAGGCGAAGGGTCAGCCCCGCGACATGGTGCCGCTGCTCGCGCCGGCCGAGATCGACCTGGCGCTGGCCCCCTGGAAGGCCGCGGTCGCGGCCCGCGACGCGGCGGTGGCGGCCCGCGACGAGGCGGGGAAGCGCTCGCAGCTCGCGTCGCTCCTGGCGGGCCGGTCGCGCGTCCTCCAGGCAGCGGGCGTCGGCGAGGCGGCGGCGGTGGCGATCGCCGCCGCGGAGGGGACGCCGCACCTGCTCGACCTCGAGCGGGGCGAGGTGCTGCAGCTCACCGTCAGCCCCAACGGCAACCATGGCGCCGACACCACGCGCGTCGACCTCGCCATCGAGTGCACCGCCTCGGCCGAGGCCGCGCTCGAAGGCCGGCGCTGGTCGAGCGCGGCGCTCGCCACCACGGGGCTGCCCGCCAATCCGCTCGTCGACGACGTCGGTGCGGGATGGTGTTTCCTCGAGCCCGGCGCGGCCGGCGGCCCCACCTTCCTCGCGCAGCGCAAGGAGGCGGTCGAGGGGAAGCCGGAACTCGTCGCCTGGGTCCTCGGCGAACTCCCCAGCGCCTTCGCCAACACCGCTCCGGCGCCGGTGAAGGCCTGGACCGAGCTCCCCGGCAGCTCGTTCTTCGTCCATCCTGCCCAGGATCGGCCGGTGGCCGTGGCCTGGGTCTGTCCCGCCGCCGGACGCTACGCGGTGGGGGGCACGGTCGCCGACGGCCATCCGGCCGGTCTCGACGGTGTGTCCTTCACGCTCGCCCACGTCGCCGGTGCCGACGCCGGCGCGGCGCTCGTGGCCCTGGGGAGGATCCAGTCCGAGCCGCTGCCCGACGTGCCGCCGCAGCCGAACCTGCCGGTGGCCTACGCCGTCGTCGAGGGGCAGGCGCACGACGTCCCGCTCCAGGAGCGCGGCGACCCGGAGAAGCCGGGGGTGGTCGTGCCGCGACGGTGGCTCGAGATCCTCGGCGGGATGCCGGTGGCCGCCGACGGCGGGAGCGGCCGCAGGCAACTGGCCGAGTGGATCGCCACCAGCCCGCTCGCCACCCGGGTGATCGTCAACCGCCTCTGGCAGTGGCACTTCGGCACGGGGTTGGTGCGCACCCCCAACGACTTCGGCTCGCGCGGCGAGGCCCCCACGCACCCCGAGCTGCTCGAATGGCTCGCCTCCCGGTTCGAGGCCGACGGCGGGAGCATGAAGGCTTTCCATCGCCTCGTCATGGATTCGGCCGCCTACCAGCGGGCGGCGACGCTGCCCGACGGCGCCGCCGCCCTCCAGCGCGATCCCGACGGCCGGCTCCTCGGCCGCTTCGTCCCCCGCCGCCTCACCGCCGAGGAGATCCGCGACAGCCTGCTCGTCGCCGCCGGCACCCTCGATCGCTCGCCGGGCGAGGGGCATCCCTTCCCCCCGGAGAGCACCTGGGGATTCACGCAGCACGGTCCGTTCGTGGCGGTGTACGAGACGCCGCGGCGCAGCGCCTACCTGATGGTCCAGCGGCAGCGGCGCCATCCCTTCCTCGCGCTGTTCGACGGCGCCGATCCCAACGCCAGCACGCCGCTGCGCCAGACGACGACGATGCCGACCCAGGCGCTCTACTTCCTCAACGATCCCTTCTTCCACGCGCGGGCCTCCGAGGTGGCCGGGCGCGCCGGGACCGACGGCGACGCCGCCATCGAGCGGCTCCACCGGATCCTCTTCCAGCGCGCCGCGCGTCCCTCCGAGATCGAGCGGGCCCGTCGGCTCCTGGCGGCCTATCCGGGCGAGCCGGCCGAGCGCTGGGCGGCGCTGGCGCGCGTCCTCATGGCCGGCAACGAGTTCCTCTATGTCGACTGATCCGCGAGGCACACCGATGAACCGGCGCCATCTGCTCCGCTCCGCCGTCGCAGGGTCGCTCCTCATGGAGGGGGTCATCGCCGATCTCCTCCGGGCGGAAGGCGGCACGGCCGCCGTCGACCCGCTCGCGCCGCGCCTTCCCCCCGCGGCGGCGAAGGCCAAGCAGGTGATCTTCCTCTTCATGACCGGCGGGGTGTCGCACGTCGACACGTTCGATCCCAAGCCGGCGCTCGTCCGCGACCATGGCAAGGAGATCAAGGCCGACCACCCCGAGATCAAGGACCGGCCCGGCTACGAGCGGATCTTCCTCAAGGCGCCCCAGTGGGAGTTCGCGCCGCACGGCGCGTGCGGCACCGAGGTGAGCACGCTCTTCCCCTGCGTGGCGGAGCACGTCGATCGGATCGCGATGATCCGCTCGATGCACACCTCCCACTCCAACCACTACAACGCCACGCTGGGGATGCACACCGGATCGTTCGCCTTCTCGCGGCCGAGCATCGGCTCCTGGTTGAGCTACGGCCTCGGCACCTTCAACCGCAACCTCCCCTCGTTCGTGGTCATCGCGCCGCAGCAGACCTACGCCGGCACGCAGGTCTACGCGAGCGACTTCCTCCCCGGCGTCCATCAGGGCACGCTCGTCGTCCCGGGCGCCGAACCGGTGGCCAACGTCGCCCGCCGCGTGCCCGCCGACCGTCAGCGGCTCGAACTCCAGGCGCTCGCCGCCGCCAACGCGGAGCATCTCGCCGCCCGTCCCGGCGTCGCCGAATTGGCGACGCGGCTGGAGTCGTTCGAGACCGCCTTCGGGATGCAGATGGCGGTGCCCGACGCCTTCGACTTCAGCGGCGAGACCGCGGCGACGCTCGCCTCCTACGGCCTCGCCCCGGGACAGACCACCGGCTTCGGCTGGCAGTGCCTCGCCGCCCGCCGCCTCGTGGAGCGCGGCGTGCGCTTCGTGGAGCTGATCGACACCGGCAGCAGCAACAACTGGGATGCCCACGGCGACATGATGAGCCACGTCGGCCTGGCCCGGAACGTCGACCGGCCGATCGGGGCCCTGCTCGCCGACCTCAAGGCGCGCGGGATGCTCGACGAGACGCTCGTCGTGTGGACCACCGAGTTCGGCCGCACCCCGTTCAACAACACCGCCGACGCCAAGGGGCGCGAGCACCATCCCTGGGCCTTCACCTCCTGGCTCGCCGGCGGCGGCACGAAGGGGGGCATCGTCCATGGCGCCACCGACGAACACGGCCTGCGGTCGGTGGTCAAGCCGGTCCACACCCACGACTTCCACGCCACCATCCTCCATCTGATGGGCTTCGACCACGAGCGCCTCACCTACCGGCACGCCGGCCGCGACTACCGTCTCACCGACGTCGCCGGCACGGTCGTCCACGACGTCGTCGCCTGATCGGACGAGTCCCTCTCCCGCAGGATCCGACACCGATGGCATCCCCCTTCACCCGTCCCGTCACCCTCACGCCGCTCCTCGCCCCGGTCCTGGCGCTGGTCCTGGCGCTGCCCGCGGCGGCGGACGCCGCCGGCTTCGACGGGGAGGTGGCCGGACTCGTGCGCCGCTACTGCGTCGACTGCCATTCGACGGCCGAGAAGGCGGGCGAGGTCGATCTCGAGCGCTTCGCGACCGCCGCCGACGTGGCGGCCGACCCGGAACCATGGCGGCTCGCCGCGGACCAGCTCCGCGCCGGTGCCATGCCCCCCGCCGGGGCACCGCAGCCGTCGCGCGAGGAGGCGGCGGTGCTGCGGTCCGGCGTCCGGGGGGAGCTGCTGGCGATCGCGGAGCGCACCGCCGGCGATCCCGGCCCCGTCGTCCTCCGCCGGCTCTCCAACTACGAATACGGCTCGAGCCTCCGCGACCTGACCGGCGTGGCCACGCTCGATCCGGGGCGCGAGTTCCCGGCGGACGGTGCCGCCGGCGAGGGCTTCACGAACGTCGGCCAGGCGCTCGTCATGTCGCCCGAGATGGTGGGCAAGTACCTCGACGCGGCCAAGGAGGTCGCGGCCCACGCGGTGCTCGTCCCCACCGGGATCCGGTTCAGCCCCGCGACGAGCAAGCGCGACTGGACGGAGGAGCTGCTCGGCTCGATCCGCGGCATCTACGCCCGCGCGACCGACTCAGGCGGCGCCACGAGCGTCAACCTCCAGGGGATCGCCTTCGACACCAACGCCGGCGGCCGGGTGCCGCTCGAGAAGTGTCTGGCGGCGCTGCTCGCCGAGCGCGACGCCCTCCTCGCCGGCACCACGAGCCCGGAGGAGGCCGCCGCGCGGCACGGCGTCAGTCCCCGCTACCTGGCGGCACTCGTCGACGTGATCCGCGACCCGGCCCCCTGCCTCCCCCTCGACCGGTTCCGGGCCGAGTTCCGCACCGCCGGCGCCGATGACGCGGCGCGGCTGGCGGGCATGATCCGCCCCTGGCAGGAGGCGCTCTGGACCTTCAACACGATCGGCCACATCGGCAAGCGCGACGGCCCGAAGGCCTGGCAGACGCCCGTCGTGCCGCTCGCCGAGCGCCGCGAGATCCGGCTGCGCCTGCCGAAGGATCCGGCCGGGTCCGCCATCCCGGTGTGGTTCGTGGCCGGCGACGCGGGGGATCGGGGGGGGGCCGATCTGGCCCTCTTCGAGACGGTGCGGATCGTCGCGCCGGGGAAGCCCGACCTGCAACTCGCCGACCTCCGCGGGCTCGTCGCGACGCTCGCCTCGCGCCGCGCGGCCCTCGTCGACTCGACGGCCGAGATCCTCGGCGCCGCGGCGACGATCGACCGGCCGCTCGACGCCGCAGCGACGGCCGACCTCGCCGCCCGCGCGGGGCTCGACGCCGCGGCGCTCGGGAGCTGGTTCCGCTATCTCGGGACCGGGCAGGGGGACGTACGCCTCGAGGGCAGGATCGAGGGGCGCGTGGAGACCCATGCCGATCTTCCCGCGGTGAAGGCCTGGACCGGTGCCGAGGCCCTCACTGTCACCGCCAATCCGACCGACGAGACGGTGAAGGTGCCGGGGACGATGAGGCCGCACAGCCTCGCCGTCCATCCGACGCCGACGCGGCGCGTGGTGCTCGCCTGGAAGAGCCCGGTGACGGCCACGGTGTCGATCGACGGCGTGGTGCAGCACGCGCATGTCGCCTGCGGCAACGGCGTGACGTGGGGCGTGGAGGTGCGGCGCGGCGGGTCGGTCGTGCGCTTGGCCTCGGGACGGGCCCAGGGGGAGGCGGCGGTGACGCTCGGGCCGTTCGACGGCGTGACCGTCCGTCCCGGCGACGTGGTGCTCCTCTCGATCGGCCCCGGCGGCCGTGACCACTCCTGCGACCTGACCGCGGTCGACCTGACGATCCGCACCGTGGGCGAGGCCCCGCGCGAGTGGGATCTGGCCCGCGACGTCGTCCCCGATCTCCTCGCCGGCAATCCCCACGCCGACGCCTCCGGCACCCCCGACGTCTGGCATTTCGTGAGCGAGCCCGACGGGGACGAGTCCGATCTGGCGGTCATCCCGCGCGGCTCGCTCCTCGATCGGTGGCGGGCGGAGGGGGACGTCGTCGTGCGACGCGAGTTGGCCGAGCAGGTGGAGCGGCTCCTCCGCGACGGCCCGGGCGGGCTCCCCGAGGACGCGCCCGACCGCACGCTGCACCGCCTCCTCACGAGCCTCACCGGCCCGCTGTTGTCGGCGGCCCGCGCGGAGCTCGGCGCGGCGGCGGCCGTGCCGGCGGCTCCCGAGGCCCTGGCCGCGGCGGCGGCGACGAGCCCCGATCCGGCCCTCTTCGGCATCCGCCCCGACGGCGGCGCGATCGACCGTGCGGCGCTGTGCCTGGCGGCGCCCGCGGTGGTGCGCGTCGACCTGCCGGCGGAACTCGTCGCCGGCGCCGAGCTCGTGACCACGGCGACGGTGGCGGAGCCGGCCGCGGGGGGCCCGGGGGGGAGCGTGCAGGCCCGGGTGCTCCTCGAGGCCCCGCAGGAGCTTGCCGCCGCCCCCGATGCCGCCACGGCGGCGCGGGGAGGGATGTGGTCGGACGGCGCCGGCGCTCCCGCCTCGGCGAATCCCATCCTCGTCCGCGATCCGGTCCGTCGGGCCGAGCTCGAGGCGCAGTTCGACACCTTCCGCGCCACCTTCCCGGCGGCGCTGTGCTACACGAAGATCGTCCCGGTCGACGAGGTGGTGACGCTCACGCTCTATCACCGCGAGGATCACGAGCTCTCGCGCCTCGTCCTCTCCGACGCCGAGCGCCTCGAGCTCGAGCGGCTGTGGCGCGAGCTGCACTTCGTCTCGGGAGACGCCCTCCAGCTCGTCGACGCCTACGAGCAGCTCTGGCAGTACGCCACGCAGGACGCCGACCCGAGCGCCTTCGAGCCGCTCCGCCAGCCGATCCTCGACCGGGCCGCCGCCTACCGCGCGGAGTTGGTGGCCGCCGAGCCGGTGCACGTGCAGGCGGTGCTCGACCTGGCGAGGCGCGCGTGGCGCCGTCCCCTCACCGGCACCGAGCAGGTGGCCCTGCGCGGTCTCTACGCCCAGTTCCGGGCGGAGGGGATCGGCCACGATCCGGCCATCCGGGCGCTGCTCGCGCGCGTCCTCGTGGCCCCCTCCTTCCTCTACCGGCTCGAGTCGGCCCCCCCCGGCGACCGGCCCGGCCCGGTCGACGACCATGCCCTCGCCGCGCGCCTGGCGGCGTTCCTCTGGTCGAGCCTCCCCGACGCCGAACTCTCGTCGCTCGCCGACTCGGGCACCCTCCGCGATCCCGACGTGCTCGCCGGACAGGTGACGCGGATGCTCCGCGATCCGAAGGTCGACCGGCTCGCGCTCCAGTTCGGCTGCCAGTGGCTCCACGTCGCCGACCTGGCCACGCTCGACGAGAAGAGCGAGAGCCACTTCCCCGAGTTCGCGGCGCTGCGCGGCAGGATGCAGGAGGAGGCGGTGCGCTTCTTCGCAGACCTCTTCCGGGAGAACCGCCCGGTCGACTGGCTCCTCGAGGCCGACCGCACCTTCGCCGATCCGCTCCTGGCGGCCTTCTACGGTGCCGGAGAGCCCCCTCCGGACGGCGCGCCCGCCGGTGCCTGGGAACCGCTCGAGGGGATGCGGGCCCGCGGCCGCGGCGGTGTGCTCGGATTGGCCGCCGTTCTCGCCAAGCAGAGCGGCGCCTCGCGCACGAGCCCCATCCTCCGCGGCGCGTGGCTCTCGGAGACGCTCCTCGGTCGCAAGCTCCCCAAGCCCCCCCAGGGGATCCCGGTGCTGCCGGAGGTGCCGCCGGAGGG
>Ga0315900_10011628_pt1 | contig 10882 bp, 9 predicted proteins | sample LakEriMetagenome_FD_203521 | JGI IMG/M metagenome (GOLD analysis project Ga0315900, IMG submission 203521) | Freshwater fungal communities from buoy surface, Lake Erie, Ohio, United States - Buoy 12 MA114 | ecosystem: Environmental > Aquatic > Freshwater > Lake > Lake biofilm | place: USA: Lake...
TGATCAATATGGATATGGTGGGAAGGATGAATGACAGTACCAAAACCATTACGGTGGGTGGTTATGGTACTTCTCCTAATTGGAAGACCATGATCGATGGTATCAAGAAAAAAACGTTTACCATCCGCTATGATTCCAGTGGATCAGGTCCAAGCGACCATACTTCATTTTACAGAAAAGATATACCGGTCCTTTTCTTTTTCACCGGTCTTCATACCGATTATCACAAACCATCTGATGACGCCGACAAGATCAATTACCTCGGTATGGTTCAGGTTATTCGTTTCATTCAACAGCTGATCGAGAACGACAAGCAACCCCAAAGACTCGTTTTCACGAAAACCAGGGAGCAACAAACAACAACCTCTGCCCGTTTCAGTGTATCCATGGGTATTATGCCGGATTATTCCTATCCCGGCAATGGGGTCAGGGTGGATGGCGTTACAGAGAATCGCCCCGCCAAAAAGGCCGGTATTCTTGCGGGCGATATTGTAAAGCAACTTGGTGAACACAAGACCTCGTCTGTAGAAGCGTATATGCAGGCATTATCCAAATTCAAGAAAGGTGATAAAACAACAGCCATTGTCAACCGCGGTGACAAAGAGCTTACATTCTCAATTGAATTCTGATGAAACTCAGGTTGGATGATGAACTCATGTCAGAAGGTTTCTTTGAAGGAACCCGGATACTGGGTATCGCCTGCACGCTGAAGAATTATCATTTCTGCTGGCATATTGAAAAAACCATGCAAGTAGATTTTCACACATCGGCGGATCTTCAGATTGGAATGGAAAAAAACAGAAGGAGTTATTCCTTCACCGTTTATGAATATGTAGACCCTGTTACAGCAATTGAACATTTCTTGTATAGTAACAAACACGATGGTGAGTTTTTATTGCCAGAATTGCAACATCTTGATTTCATTTGGTTGATTCGTGATTCGTTCAATAACGAAGATGATTTCACCAGCCTGCAACAAAAGATCAGAAGTATTCAAGGTGTTCAGCTTGTAACAGAGGTACCACACGAGCGTATCAAATCAAAAGACAATCTTCAACGTTAAACTATGTGGAAAGAAGAAAACAACTCACTTTGTGCAACATTCACTTTCAGCAATTTCAGTGAGGCTTTTGCCTTTATGACACGCGTTGCCATGATTGCTGAAAAAATGGATCATCACCCTACCTGGTCCAACACCTGGAATACAGTTGAGATAAGGCTTTCCACTCATGATGCAGGTAATATTGTTACTGACAAGGATAGGAGGATGGCGGAAGCCATTGATAAAATCCAGGGTTGAAGGGGTTTAAGGGGTTGAAGAAGTTGAAGGATATGAAATGCTGCCTTAAACCACCTCAACCCCCTTCAACCTCTTCAACTATATTACTTTCACCGCCACCCCCTCCGAGTTCTTCATCTCTCCAATGACGGCTGTATGATCTGAAAGACCGGAGGCTCTTAATATTTCACAAACTTCATCATACCCTTCTTTAGACACCGATATCAGTAACCCTCCGCTTGTTTGGGGGTCGGCCAAAATACTTTTTTGTAAATGAACAGAGGCCGAATGATTAAATTCAACCTTGTGTCCATAACTATCAATATTCCTACCCGTCCCTCCGGGTACAGAACCAGCAGAAACATAATTTTCGAGCTCGGAGGAGATCAAAGGAACCCTTGAGAAATCAAGTTCTGCAGTAAGTCCACTTCCTTCGGCCATTTCTATCAGGTGGCCCAACAATCCAAAACCGGTAACGTCTGTCATTGCATGAACCGCATCAACAACCGCAATTTTCTCTCCAACCTTATTCAACTGCATCATCTGATTTGCTGCAACTGTTTTGTGTTCCTCTCTCAACAATCCTTTTTTCTCGGCGGTTGTAAGAATACCAACTCCAATTTTTTTGGTGAGCAACAAAACATCTCCTGCCTTAGCAGTATTGTTCTGTTTTAGATTTTTAATATCCACCAATCCATTCACCGCAAGACCGAATATGGGTTCAGGAGAATCTATACTGTGCCCCCCGGCTAAAGGAATACCCGCTTCTTTACAGATGCTCTTGCTGCCTTCAATAACTTTTCTTGCCACCAACGGAGAAAGTAAGTTGATAGGCCACCCCAATATTGCAATGGCAAGAATGGGTTTACCCCCCATGGCATATACATCACTAATGGCATTTGCTGATGCAATTCTTCCAAAATTGAAAGGGTCATCTACTATCGGCATAAAGAAATCCGTTGTAGATATCAACGCTTTCCCATTGCCAAGATCATACACTGCCGCATCATCTTTGCTGTGATTACCCACCAGTAATTTATCATTATCCGGCATGCTAAAACTGCTGTGCAAAATCTCATCCAATATTTTCGGAGAAATTTTACAGCCGCAGCCAGCGCCATGAGAATATTGTGTCAGTTTGACCTCATCCATAATACACCTCCATCATTTTTTTTGCATTGATGACCGGATCAACACAATCTGATAATATTTCGATTTTATAATCCTTGTTCTCTTCTTGATACTCTTTCCTTGATAACAAGGATTTTCCATACAACTTGTCATAATATTTGAGGAGTATATCAAAGCAACCAAACAAATCGTTCTCCTCCAAAAACTGTAATGCTGTTTTGGTTTCGAGACCACCGAGCTTCTTTTGAATTCTTGTGGTTGCATCATACAATTCCTGCTTGTCCAACCTACCATACGTATCAACCAAATAAGCAAGTCTTTTTTCAAACGGTATATGAAGAAAATATACCAGGCTTTTACGCATGGTTGACCAGAGTGTATGCGGAATACTCACAGCTCCGATACGCTGACTCTCATCTTCCATCCAGATGGGCTTTCCCGGCTTTTCTCTTTCAATGGTCGACAACGCCATAGCCAGCTTGTTTTCAAACATTTCCACACTGGTTTGTTCAGGTAGTCCGATTCTTCCGAATGCTGAGCCACGGTGTCCGGCAATACCCTCAAGATCAACTACTGCTTCACCAAATTTTTTTAATTCATCGAGCAAAACCGTTTTGCCGGATCCCGTGTACCCCCCCACAATGTTTATTCTATGATCTTTTTCGAATTGTTTCAACACCCAATTCCGATATGCTTTATATCCACCAACAAGTGTATATACCTTGAATCCATAAAGGTCGAGCAACCAAGCCACCCCCGCACTTCGCATCCCTCCCCTCCAGCAATGTACGATGAAGGTTTTGTTTTCATTTCCGAGTGATGCATTGATCTTCTCGGCAAATACGATCATGCTTTTCATTTTGGGACCAAAGAAATCAAGTCCTTTCTTGATCGCAAGCTCTCTTGATTGTTGTTTGTAAATCGTTCCCACAATCTTCCTTTCTTCATTGTTGAATAATGGAAGATTATGTGCTCCCGGAACATGCGCGTGTGAATACTCAGCTTCGCTTCTGACATCAATCACCGGAAAAATGCCCGCGAGTTCAGCAAATCGATCAACAGAAATTTTCTCAACGGACATGTTCCGAACAAATTATTTGTTCATGCTGGTCAGGAACTCATAGTTGTCTTTGGTTCCTTTCATCTGTTTCAGAAGCAGAGACATCGCCTCTTCGCTGTTCATATCGGCAATATGGTTTCTGATGATCCACATTTTCTGCAGTACATCTTTATCGAGAAGGAGATCTTCTCTTCTTGTGGACGAAGCAGTAAGATCGATCGCAGGGAACATCCTCTTGTTGGCAAGTCTTCTGTCGAGGGCCAACTCCATATTACCCGTTCCTTTGAACTCTTCAAAGATCACCTCGTCCATTTTACTGCCTGTATCTATCAAGGCAGTAGCAAGAATGGTAAGTGATCCGCCGTTTTCAATCTTTCTGGCTGCACCAAAAAATTGTTTTGGTTTCTGCATCGCGTTTGCTTCTACGCCACCGGAAAGAACCTTTCCTGAGGAAGGTGCAACCGTATTGTGTGCACGAGCCAGGCGGGTAATCGAGTCGAGCAATATCACCACATCGTGTCCACACTCTACCAAGCGCTTTGCTTTTTGCAGTGCGATGGTGGATACTTTCACGTGTTTTTCTGCGGGTTCATCGAAAGTAGAAGCCAGCACCTCAGCTCTTACGCTTCTTTCCATATCTGTCACCTCCTCCGGTCTTTCATCGATGAGCACCACCATAAGATAACATTCAGGATGGTTGGTAGCAATCGCGTTGGCCACTTCTTTCAGCAACATGGTTTTGCCCACCTTTGGCTGTGCAACGATCAATCCTCTTTGTCCCTTACCCAAGGGAGTAAAGAGATCCATCATTCTGGTTGAATAGATATCAGGTTTTGTATAAAGATTGAATTTCTCGTATGGAAACAGGGGGGTCAGATAATCAAAAGGAACCCTATCACGAACCTCCTCCGGATTCCTACCATTAACAGTATCAACTTTCAGCAGCGCAAAATATTTTTCTCCTTCTTTTGGAGGCCTCACATACCCTGTTATGGTATCTCCTGTCTTAACCCCAAAGTGTTTGATCTGTGATGGTGATACATAAACATCATCTGGGGACGACAAATAGTTATAATCGCTGCTCCTCAAAAATCCATATCCATCCGGCATCATTTCCAAAACACCCTCGCCCTGAATGGCTCCATCAAATTCAACATTGAAGGCGGGTTCTTTTTTGATGAACAGCTGTTTAGCGGGTGCCTCTTCAGTTGCGGGACTGTTTTCGGCAGCTTGAATTTCTTCGTTGTCCTCTTGTGCGGCTTCAATCACAGGTGCTGCAGGAATGTTTTCAACTTCAGCCGGATTGCTGTTCTTGTTCAGACTACCAGACGGCCGTCCTCTTTTTCCGGGCTTCTTATCAAGCACGGGTTTTTCAGGTGCTTTCGGTGTTTCATCGCTTTCCACAATTGCCTCTTCTGTTCCAGTTGAGGTTGAGGCCTTCACAATGCGTTTGCGTTTACCGGTTTCTTCCGCTCCGCCGGTCTTAGTGGCACTATTCAAGAGCGCCTGTTTATCCAATATCTTATAGATGAGATCCTGTTTTTCCAGTTTTTTGGCACCGGTAATCTTGAGTTGCTCTGCTATGTCCAGCAATTCAGGAACAAGCATGTCATTCAGCTGTAGAATATCGTACATATGTCTTGGTTTGAAAAATAACCGATTAAGGTCTTGTGCAAATGATAAAGAAAGGTTCGGGGGGTTAATTTCGGGCGAGATATGATGCTTATGCCCTTTGGTTACTTTGCAATGTTACATAATTTTTACAGTTCCAAAAAATATTTGCCACCTTTGCAGCCGTAATTTGTATATATGTTCAACAAAAGAATCAAGATCAAAGAATTGCTGTTACAGCCGGCAGGACAACAAAATATAGTGGTAATGGGATGGGTGAGAACCTTTCGTAACAACCAGTTTATTGCCCTGAATGACGGTTCCACCAATACCAATCTTCAAATCGTAGCAGAGCTCGGAAAATTTGAAGAGTCTCTGTTAAAGCGCATCACCACAAGCGCCGCTTTAAAAGTTACCGGTAATCTGGTTGCCTCACAAGGTAAGGGGCAAACGGTTGAACTTGTAGCTGAGCAGATTGAAATCCTGGGTGATTCAGATGCTGAAAAATATCCACTCCAACCCAAAAAGCATAGTCTTGAATTCCTGAGGGAGATCGCACACCTACGTTTCCGTACCAACACTTTCGGCGCAGTTTTCCGTGTTCGCCATTCGCTGGCCTTTGCCATCCATAAATTCTTCCACGACAAGGGATTTCTTTACATGCATACCCCTATCATTACAGCCAGCGATGCTGAAGGTGCAGGCGAAATGTTCAGGGTTACCACCCTCCCATTTGATGGAGCCCCCCACAAAGAAGATGGAAGCATTGATTTTAGTGAAGATTTTTTTGGTCGAGCCACCAACCTAACCGTAAGCGGACAACTCGAGGGAGAGCTGGGCGCCACCGCTTTTGGTGAGATCTATACTTTTGGCCCCACTTTCCGCGCTGAAAACTCCAACACCACACGACACCTCGCTGAATTCTGGATGATTGAGCCGGAAATGGCTTTCTATGATTTGGAAGACAATATGAATCTTGCCGAATCCTTTATAAAATATATTATCCGTTTTGCGATGGATAATAACATGGAGGATCTGCAGTTCCTGGATCAGCGTCTTGCCGAAGAGGAAAAACAATTGCCTGCGGATAAACGCAGCGAAATGGGCCTGATTGATAAGTTGCGCTTTGTGGTTGACAATGATTTTGAGCGGGTAACCTATACAGAAGCGATAGATATCCTACTCAACTCAACGGCGTACAAAAAGAAAAAATTCCAGTATGAGGTCAAATGGGGAATTGATATGCAAAGTGAACATGAGCGCTACCTTGTAGAGAGACACTTCAAAAAGCCTGTTATAGTGACCAACTATCCGAAAGATATCAAGGCCTTCTATATGCGCCAGAACGATGATGGAAAAACCGTTGCCGCTATGGATATTCTTGCTCCGGGCATCGGTGAAATTGTGGGAGGTTCACAAAGGGAGGAAAGGCTGGACAAACTCACAGCCCGCATGCACGATATGCATATTCCTGAAGAAGAGCTTTGGTGGTACCTTGATACCCGTCGTTTTGGTACAGTTCCCCACGCTGGATTTGGATTAGGTTTCGAACGCATGGTTCTGTTTGTTACCGGAATGACGAATATCCGCGATGTTATAGCTTTCCCAAGAACCCCAAAGAGCGCAGAGTTCTAAGCTTTCACCATTTCTTTTACAGGATGCACACACATCAATGGAATGTGTGTGTGATGGATGAGTTCTCTTGTAGTGCTGCTTTCGAATATCTTTTCGAAAAAACTGTGTTTCTTGGGAAAAGTTACAACAAGATCGAATTCTTTTCTTTCTGCGAACTCTATTATACCCTCGTCAACATCTTTCTTTTCTATGAAATCATAGATCGGATTCAATCCCATCAATAATGTTTCCAGTTTAAGAGATTCTTCAGGGGTGTACGGAGTAAAGTGCCTTCTTTCAAAATCAACATTCATAACATGCAGGTCTGCATTGAAAAAATTGACCATTTCTCGGATTGTAGAAACGGGCGTATTGTCAACCACATCTCTCAGATCTGAAGCCAAACCAATTCTTTTGATAGGCTTAAACCTGGCGCCAGGCGGGATAATAAAAACCGGCACACCCACTTTTTCAATTACTGATAAGGAATTGCTGCCAAGAAAAAACCTTCCTGCTCCACTTACACCCCTTGTTCCCATCACTATTCCAAAAGGCTGAAGTGTTCTTGCCAGGCTTTTTACCTCTTCCGATACATCACCCAATCTTGACTCTGTATATACCTTGATTTTTTCTTCTGATATTCTCAATATATTTCCTTTCAGCTCTGCCAGCTTACTCTCACTGATTTTTCTCAGTTCATCCAGCGAAATGGTCACCAGTGGAACTTCAGAATAACTGATCGGTAGCTGGTAGACATTGACCAGCATGATATTCATATTCATGGCCAAGGCCATATCCATAGCGTACTTGAGAGCATTGTCTGCAACAGGCGAGAAGTCGGTGGGAACGATCAGAAGTTTCATATCGACAGTTTTCGCCAAACCTAGACTTTGTTCCTCCGATGTAAAATGACCCCAAATACCCCTGAACCTGATTATTGTCAGCGTTTATTCAAATATTGATCGATTCTTCTCGATACATCTTTTCTAATATCAACATAGAATAGGTTGATGTCCCCTGCATGATAGTTTTTGCTGGTATACAGAAATGAACCCGGAAAACGGGGATGGCTGATCCAAACCGCACCTCCCTCAACCTGTGTATTGTGTGTATTCCTGTATACTTTATTCAGATTATAAAGTATAGCACCTTGGTGCATAGCTTTGTCTATATAATCATTCGTAGTATTCCAGCTTATAGGATTCACAACCGCCATTGTAGTATCGTCGCGCCTGGCCCATCCATCATTGTAGTCGTCTCTAAATGTTCTCCAACTGGTAAAACACCCGGTAGACAAGCTATCCTTGCAAACCGGAATCGTTTGATAAAGATCCTTTTTCACCCCCATTCCTACGAGATAAGCACATACGAGTTGCTTGCCCAAAGGCTTGTTGTCAAAAAATTCCTTGATTAATCTGGTTGAGTGTGTTGTGCCTTGACTATGAGACGCTATGATGATAGGCCTCCCCTTGTTTTCATTTTTAAGATAGTACTCAAAAGCGTTCCGCACATCCTGGTAGGCCATCTCAAATACACGTCTTTGTAAGGCGCTGTCTTTTTCATTATACATGGCAATATGTGCCTGACGATAACGGGGAGCAAACACTCTCGCTCTTTCATTGAATGCAGAGGCCTGATAAAGCAACGAAGAATAATCCGTTTTTCGGTTTATGACAGAATCATCAATAGCGGCATTGGTTATACCATTGATTCTTTCACCGGTAAGTGTTGTAGGATGCAGAAAGAATATATCTGCCACTTTTTCTTTTGGAACCTCTTTAAGTCCTCGTGGGATAGTATCCGCGGGGTCCCATTTATCCGGATGAGAGGCCCAATAATTCAGATTGCTATAGTCTGGAATTCCTGTTTGACTTTTGAAGGCGAGCTCTCCGGAATACGCATTAATTTTTGGTGTACAACTGTAAAAGGTTGTCATGATCCATATCACCAATAGAACAAATCCCGCTCTTTGCATTTTCAAGTTTTTCAACATCAAAATTATGTTCATTATTTTTATGATATAATATTAACATCATGAACATTCCCGTTGTTGACTTAAATCAGTTTTTGAATGGCTCAAAAGAGGAACGTGATCAATTTGTTTCCAGCTTAGGTAATGCCTTTGAAGAAGTTGGATTTGTGGCTGTCCGCAACCACGGCATCGCATCAGAGCTCATCAAATCACTTTATCAAGCAGTTGAAAGCTTTTTTAAACTTCCCGAAAGCCAGAAAAGAGTTTATGAAATTCCGGGGCTTGCCGGACAACGTGGATATACCTCTTTTGGAAAGGAGCATGCAAAGGGTAGTGATGCCCCCGATCTAAAAGAGTTTTTTCAATACGGACAGACCGTCCCTGAAGGTGAATTGGCTCCAGAGGCATATCCGGACAATGTAATGGTTGATGAAATTCACCAATTTAACCGACTTTTCCTTGATGCATACAGAAGTTTTGAAAAGTCGGGAGGTGCTCTACTGTCTGCCATTGCGATTCATCTTGGTTTAGGAGAGAAATATTTTGATGAACATACTTATCTGGGCAATAGTATTCTTAGGGCCATCCACTATCCTCCTATCTTACAAGAGCCCAAATCTGCCATTCGAGCAGAGCAACATGAGGATATCAATCTGATTACTCTTTTGGTCGGAGCTTCAGCTGATGGATTAGAGATCCTCAGCAAACAAAATGAATGGCTTCCGGTCAAAGCGGGTCCTGACGAAATTGTGGTCAATGTTGGTGACATGCTTCAGCGGCTTACCAATGATCGACTCAAGAGTACAACCCATCGTGTTGTAAATCCTCCCAGGGAATTGTGGAATACTTCGAGATTTTCTATTCCCTTCTTCCTTCATCCAAGGAGCGCCATGTCGCTTGCTTGTCTGGACTCTTGTATATCTGCGGAACGACCCAAAATGTACGATGATTATACCGCAGGTCAATATCTTGATGAAAGACTGACAGAGATCGGACTTAAAAAATAATCTTGACGCTTATCAGACACATACCGTTTCTAAAAGCTGTGGCACTACATAGTATCGCTGCTTTTGGCGGACCCCAGGGTCATTTGGGAATGATGCTTAAAACATTCGTTGAAAAAAGAAAGGATCTTACTGAGAACGAGCTGCTAAATATCAACGCTTTTTGTCAGCTTATGCCCGGAGCAACTTCTACCCAAACGCTAACGCTTATTGGTTACAAAAGAGGAGGCGTGAAACTTGCCATCCTTACTCTTATCCTCTGGATGATACCTGCTGTTTGCATAATGACGGCACTAAGTTTTCTGGTAACCAGTGAAAATAAAAATTTACTGTCCAGTTTCAGATTCATTCAACCCATGGCTCTTGGATTTCTAGGATTTGCTGCGTGGAAGACCCTTAAACTTCAAAAAGACATATACGCAAAGATCATACTTACGCTGGCTGCAGTCATTACCTTTTTGTTTTTTAAATCGCCGTGGATATTTCCTATTGTAATGACCATTGGTTCAATAATGGGGTTACAATTTTTTAAAAAGGAATCTATAAATGCCTCATCAAAAAAAAGAAAATATTCACTTGTTCCCATATTTCTTTTTGCTGTCCTTTTTATTATTGCAGCTTTATTTTCTGAAACCGCAAGAAAACAGAATTGGAAGGACAGAACGGCATATAATCTTTTCGAGAACATGTATCGTTTCGGAAGTTTTGTTTTTGGCGGTGCTGATGTATTGATTCCGGTTATGTATGAGCAATATGTTGTTCGTCCCAATACGGACAGGGTTAAGCAAAATAATCACGATGTGATTCGTATCGATGGTGAAACATTTTTAACGGGTGCCGGAATGGTTCGTGCTATTCCTGGCCCTGCATTTTCTATCTCAGCTTATGTGGGTGGTGTTGCCATGAAAAACAAAGGTTTTGGGTTTCAGATCTTTGGAGCAACACTCTCTGCTGTTGCTATTTTTCTTCCCAGTTTTCTTTTGGGTATTTTCTTTTTTCCTTTTTGGGAAAACCTGAATCGTTTTCCTGTGTTGCAGAGGATCATGCATGGAATCAATGCAACCGTTGTAGGACTAATGCTGGCGAGTTTGGTCTATTTGATCAAGGATACACTACCGGCATATTTTTTGAAACCGCCCATTGAATCCTTTGCTTTTTTCAGTATTATGATCGCTACTTTTTGTGTGCTTACTTTTACAAGGGTGCAAGCC
>Ga0315900_10011632_pt1 | contig 10880 bp, 9 predicted proteins | sample LakEriMetagenome_FD_203521 | JGI IMG/M metagenome (GOLD analysis project Ga0315900, IMG submission 203521) | Freshwater fungal communities from buoy surface, Lake Erie, Ohio, United States - Buoy 12 MA114 | ecosystem: Environmental > Aquatic > Freshwater > Lake > Lake biofilm | place: USA: Lake...
GTTTTTCTGGTAGTATTCGTAAATCTTCATTTCCTGACCTGGGAACATTCTGGCCTGTTTCATAAGGGCTTCAGAAAGCTCTTCCTTGGTCACGGTGATTTTATTCTTGAATCCAACATCCGACAAAATGAGGCCCAATCGGACACGACGCTCTGCAATGCGGTTATATTCCTCACGCAACTCATCATCCGTTTTACCCGCCAGCTCTTCATCGCCCTCTTTCTTGGCTTCCTGAATACGCTCCCAGATAGAGTTGAATTCAAGCTCCAGCATGCCCTCTGGAACGTCAAAGCGCACATTGTCCTCAAGGTAATCGAACAACTGTTTCTTCATGCGAGTACGCGCCATCTGCGCGTAATCATCTTCGAACTGCTTACGCACCGCTTCTTCGAGTTTCGCGAAGGTTTCAAAACCGACAGATTTTGCAAACTCATCATCGAGTTTTGGAGCAACGGTTATATTGATTTCATGCACCTTCACTTCAAATTCAGCCGGTTTACCAGCCAGTTCATTATTGTGATACTCTTTCGGGAACGACACTTTCACAAGCACGTCATCGCCTTCTTTTGCACCGATCAACTGCTCTTCAAATCCCGGAATGAAATGCTTGCTGTCAATTTCCAGACGCGCAGCTTTCGCCGATCCGCCATCAAACGCCACGCCATCGATCTTGCCAACAAAATCAATCACGAGCACATCGCCGGATTTCGCTTTTTCACCCTTGCCTTTGCGCTCAAGCTTTTTGTTGCGCTCTGCAAGACGCTCAATACCCTCTTTAATGTCTTTTTCTTCCGCTTCCGCCTTGAATTTTTCAAGCGTTACTTTGGAGAAGTCGATCTCCGGTACATCCGGAAGCACTTCTACCGACATCGTGAATTCGAGGTCACCCTCTTCTTCATAGCTGGTGATTTCAATTTTTGCAGGAAGCGCAGGACGCAACCCCTTGTCCTTCATCACCTGCTGACTACCCTGATTTACCTGACGCTCGACCACTTCACCGATAACAGTTTTACCATAACGCTGTTTGAGTACGTTCATGGGAATATGGCCGGGACGGAATCCGGGAATTTTAACGCGTGAAGACATTCCCTGAAGCTGCGACTCCACTGCTTCATTGATTGCCGCCGCGCCAACTTTCACTTTATATTCGCGCTTCAAACCTTCCGATTTTACGTCCGTTACCTGCATGTTTCGTACTCGCTTATGTATATATGAAATGATTGAGAAGCTGTGAGTTAGCAGCTAGGCAGTGTAAAGGCTAGTTTTTTTTCAGCCAGTGTTTTTTTCGAATTACGCCATCACATCACTGAACGAAAGACCCGTGATGCAAGATGGAACTCCAACCACGCGGAAAGCCTTGGAAAAGCCTTCATATTCGCGTTTTCTACCCCTGCCCACTGCCGGATAAAAGGAAAGATGGCGATATCGGTCATTCGCATACAATCGCCAAGAAGGAAACGATGCCGCGCCAGTCGCGACTCAAGTTGTGCCAGAATTTCTTCGCCATGCGCGCGGTGTTGCGCCTGTGAGTATTCCGTGTGCCTGACATGGTACTTATATTTGTCCAGCAACCGTTTGAACGCAGTATCGTTCTGCATAATCAGCGCATCCGATTCCGTTTTTTCTGTATCGGCAGGCAACCAGTGCTCAGGATCGCTCTGCTTAAGTGAATACATCATGATATCCAGACTTTCCTCCAGCACGCGACCATCCGGCAATATCAGCACCGGCACCGTTCCCTTCGCAGAAACCGCAAGCATTTCAGGGGGCTTACATTTCAGATCCACTTCAATTTTATCGACTGTTATTCCTGCCACTTCCAGCCCCATGCGCGCACGGATGGCATAAGGACAACGCTTGAATGTATAAAGAATAGCGGGCATCATGCGGTGCGCTACGCCTTTTTCAGAAACTCCGTACGCAACACCAGACCGCGCACTTTTTCGGCATTACATTCTATTTCATCCTCATTCGAGGTAAGTCGGATATTTTTAATCATCGTTCCGCGCTTCAAAGTCACGTTTGCTCCCTTCACTTTCAAATCCTTGATAAGGGTAACAGAATCCCCTTCGCTGAGAATATTACCGTTAGAATCCTTTACTTTGATCTCGTCGTCCATGAGGGGGCTTTCTTTCTGAGGTTAATTTGTACGGAAAATATTAAAAATCGAAAATTACATTACCAGTCCAGGTTCTTTCCCGCCTAGCGAATCTTGCTTCTTTATCTTCGCCGTCAAAGTTGGTCGCCACTGCCGGAACCGGAAAATGCATATCCTGCATAGAGCGAATATTAATTACCGCACGCAGCCGTCCATTGATTTCGCATGTGGTGAGCAAAAGAATGCCACACTCGCGACATACCATAAAATCAGCGGTTTTTGTACCAAACCGATAGCCGGATACGAGTGCCGGATCCACATACTTTACATGTACCTTGCCTTCCGGGTCTGAAATCCAGCTTGCCTGATGCTTCCTGCAAAAACTACAGGAACACTCACGTGGTGTAAGTTCACTCAGAGGCTTGTCGGTATGAAACGCAATGCTGAAATTGCCGCAGTGGCATTTCCCTTCGAGAATATTTTTCATGGAGTGACCTTTCGGAAGATAGACCGTCTTTCATTAAACATGCTCGCGTGAGTTTTACTTCTGTTTTTTGGCTGTGGGTTCTTTGAGTCACTCCGCCGATTCCATATTAATAGAGACCGTCGGACTCTATTAATATGGTGCGGGTGGAGGGACTTGAACCCCATAAAACACGCTGCCGAGTGTTTTACTTCTATTCTTTGGGTGGGGGTTCTTTAAGTCACCCCGCCGTCTCCATACCCATAGAGTCTGTTAGGCTCTATGGGTATGGTGCGGGTGGAGGGACTTGAACCCCCACGCCTCTCGGCGTCAGAACCTAAATCTGGTGCGTCTGCCAATTCCGCCACACCCGCATATGTATACCTGCCTGCAATACATTCAGTATGCTCGCGGGTCAAGATGGATTGCTTCAGCCATGCCTCGCAATGACAGGCTAACAAGCAGCAACTGAACACTAACAACTATATCTTAACGGCCGTACCATTCACCGAAACCATGAGCATTGTATCACCCACTACTTCATAATCCACATCCACTCCGATAATAGCGTTAGCTCCGATCGTTGACGCCTGCTCAATCATTTCACGCATCGCATCATTACGGGCAGATGCCAGCACTTTCTGGTATGATCCGGCACGACCACCCACTACATCACGGATGGATGCAAACCAGTCGCGGATGAAGTTCGCTCCATATATCGCCTCGCCCGCTACCACACCAAGATACTGCTTTACAGGCTTTCCCTCAATGTTTCCTGTCGTTGTAACAATCATATTGCCTCCTCATTGAATTACGCATCTCACGCACTATGTTACATAAGTGCATTTCTGGTATCCGAAAAGAGGGCAACATGAATTATTTTAAAACCGGTTTACTACTCGCAGGGATGACTGCTTTATTCATGTTCATCGGCGGGGCGATTGGGGGCCAGCAGGGCATGGTGATCGCATTCCTATTCGCGATTGGCACCAATTTCTTTGCCTACTGGTTTTCCGATTCCATGGTGCTCCGCATGCATGGCGCAAAACAGGTGAGCGAGCAGGACGCTCCTGAGTTTTATCGTATCATTGCAACACTCGCAGAGCGTGCGCAGTTACCTGTACCAAAAGTTTATATCATGAATAACCCGCAACCCAATGCATTTGCAACCGGACGCAACCCAAGCAATGCTGCCGTTGCCGCGACTACAGGCTTGTTGCAGATGCTTACCCCTCGAGAAATTGCCGGGGTTATGGCGCACGAGCTGGCACACATCAAAAACCGTGACACGCTGATCATGACGGTCACGGCGACTCTGGCCGGTGCAATCAGTATGCTTGCGAATTTCGCCATGTTTTTCGGCGGTAATCGCGAGAACCGAAATCCCATAGCGGGTATTCTCGTGATGATCCTTGCGCCGATGGCTGCCATGCTCGTACAGATGGCCATCTCGCGTACGCGCGAATATGCCGCCGACCGTGTCGGGGCAGAAATCGCAAACGACCCCGAAGCACTCGCATCCGCATTACAGAAAATAGAACAGGGGGCGATGCGGATTGATAACTACGCAGCAGAGAATAATCCGGCAACCGCGCATATGTTTATTATCAACCCGTTACATGCGCACGCAGTGGATAGTCTTTTCTCTACCCATCCCAAAACAGCGAACCGTATTGCAAAGCTCATGGAATTCGCAGGACAGGCAGGAAGAAATATTTCAACCGCTGCCAGCAGGATTCCTTCCAGCCGAAGCTCGGGCCCCTGGGGATAAATTCAGCGCATTATACTGTGATACTCAGTATCATCTGCGCGGTGGTTGCAGCCACTTCTTTGCGAAGATCGAGCTTGCTGCCGGACTGGGCATTGATGGAATCCATCTGGGTCCGTTTGTTATGCACTAGCCCCTCGTTGCTCGAAAGCGGACGTGGTTGCCAGCTCCAGAGCTTTTGATAATTGCTAGACATGGATGATAACGACATAGGATACTTTCCTTTCCTCGCTGAGACCTGCGGGATACATTCCCACACGCTTCATCCTATCAATTCTGCGTGAACAACAGGTAAATAATGGATAGCATTTTAGGTGAATGCAATGAGATCATCCTTTCCATTGGGAGCGTTCTTGCAGCCTAACTCGCTTTGGCAAAAAAGCGCGAAGCGGTGGAATGCGAGAAATGAGTGTACACTGGCGTACATGACATTTCCGAGCAAGATCCCATCGCAAGTAGATTTGAAGCCAATGATAGAGTTAGGCTGCAAGTATAAAAAAAGGGGCCCGAAGGCCCCTTTAATGAAGGTCGTGATTATTATTGTAGTTATCTGTAGTAGCGTGCGGTGGTGTAGGTTGGGTAGTTCACCCAGCCTCCCTGTGCGTAACGCGCACCGGAAACGCGGCCATTGAGTGCGCTGGAGGTCTGATAGCCAACAACGCCGTCTACTTTGAGGCCGTGCTCACGCTGAAACTGTTTGATCGCGGTGCGGGTGTGACCATTCATCACTCCGCTTGCGCCTTCATTGCCAACCCAGTAACCGAGTTGGATGAGCTGCGACTGAATAGCCGCCGTATTATTATTCCAGCCATATACGTAGCGTGATGCTACCGGCTGATAGCGATACCCGTTGTAGTACGGAACCGTGTTCACTGCACACTGCTCACGCACGACCATCGGGCGGCCATTATCATCGTATACAATACGATCTGCTCGCGCATCAAACGTATAGGTTGCTGCACTCACAAAAGCAGCCAGTGCAATAATGGCAAGACTGAAGGTACCTGGGTTAAATTTTCTCATACTCGCGTCCTTTTTCTGGTTAATGGGGATTGTTATTGTTGGCGGGGTTTGATTAAGCCTCCCCGATCCGTTAAGAGTACGCGCATCTGATTAACATCGGGTTAAAAATACCTAAAATGCCATCCTGTTGATTGTTCTGATTAATTGGCAAATTTATGGGTTGAAACCCGCAGATTTACTGACTATAAAGGCCATCCTGAAATGATGAAGTTTTTATGACAAATTCAAATTTACCCAAACAATACGACCATAAAGAAGCCGAAAAACGCTGGCAGGAACAGTGGGAGGCAAAAAAAATCTATGCGTGGAAAAATGACCAGCCGCGCGAGGAAACGTTTGTCATCGACACCCCACCGCCGACCGTATCCGGCATTTTGCATATGGGGCATATTTTCAGCTACACGCAGGCGGATTTCGTCGCGCGGTTTCAGCGAATGATTGGTAAAGACGTGTTCTACCCGATGGGCTTCGACGATAATGGCCTGCCCACCGAGCGACTGGTGGAGAAATCAAAAAAAGTCCGCGCCACCGACATGAGTCGTGAAGATTTCATCAAATTGTGCATGGGCGTTTCGGAAGAAGCGCGAAAAGAATTCCGCGACCTGTTCACCTCGGTTGCGCTGTCGGTGGATTGGGCGCAGGAATATCATACGATCAGCGAACATTCGCGCCGCATCTCGCAAGAATCGTTCTTGGATTTATATAACAAGGGACATGCCTACCGCGAACTGAAACCATTCTTCTGGGATCCGGTCGATCAAACTGCCATCGCGCAGGCAGAGATTGTCGATAAGGAGATGCCGAGTTTCTTTAATGACATTCTGTTCGGCGTAGAAGGCTCGGATGAAAAAATCACCATCGCGACCACCCGTCCGGAACTCATCCCCGCCTGCGTCGGTGTATTTTATCATCCGGACGACAAACGCTATCAGCATTTGAAAGGTAAGAACGCCATTACGCCACTCTTCAGCGTCAAAGTTCCGATTCTGGAAGATGACTCCGTCGAAATGGAAAAAGGCACTGGTATCATGATGTGCTGCACCTTCGGCGATGAAAAAGACATCGAGAAATGGAAGAAGCATAAACTCGCCGCGCGGGTGATTTTAAATAAATATGGCAAGATCGATGAAACATTTCTCAAGGACGCACTGAAAGGTGTATCGTTTGATTTTGCACAAACACTGGTTGGCAAAAAGACCAGCAATAACGACCCAAAGAATCTAGGCGCGCGCGAAGCCATACTGGCTGAACTGAAGGATAAAGGATTGCTCACGAAGAGCGACCCCATCACTCACGCAGTCAAATGCGCTGAACGCTCCGGCGCGCCGCTAGAAATTCTCCCGACCGACCAATGGTTCGTGCGGGTGATGGATAAAAAGGCCGAACTCAAAGCCAAATCGGATGCATGCAACTGGCATCCTGAATGGATGAAGCACCGCATGGATCAATGGATAGACGGCCTCGTTTCTGACTGGTGCATCTCACGCCAGCGTTATTTCGGCGTACCGTTTCCGGTTTGGTTCTCCAAGCGCGCAGGCGAAGAGGGAAAAATAATTGTAGCCGATGCCGCGCAACTTCCGGTGAATCCGCTGGTGGATTTGCCGAAGGGATATACACGCGATGAAGTGGAAGCCGACAAAGACGTTATGGACACGTGGGCAACGAGTTCGGTAAGTCCGCAGATTAGTGCAGGTGGCATTCATGCGGATAATTTCCCTCACCCCACCCCTCTCCCAGAAGGAGAGGGAGTAAGAAAAGTCCCTCTCCCAAAGGGAGAGGGGGTATTGAACACAAAAAAGCCCTCTCCCCCCGGGAGAGGGTTGGGTGAGGGAGGAGTTAAAAAATTACCCCTGTCTGACGAATTTTTATCTCGCGTAAAAGCGCTCCGGCAGAATGCAACAGATGCTGAAAGCTATCTATGGGCAGTGCTGCGTGACCGCCAACTACAAGGATTCAAGTTCCGCAGGCAGCATCCAATCGCTCCCTACGTTGTTGATTTTTATTCTCACGAAGCCAACCTAGTTATCGAGCTTGATGGTGGGCAACATAACGAGGAAGCAAACCAAAAGAGAGATGAAGGCAGAACCAAATATCTGGAGAGCAAAGGCCTGACTGTAATCCGTTTCTGGAACAATGAAGTGTTGGAGAATATGGAAGGCGTATATCAGGCTATTGCGGATACCCTCCCTCACCCTGCCCTCTCCCAGAGGGAGAGGGTTCCAGAAACCCGTTTTTCCAAACTCTTCCCCGCTGACCTGCGTCCGCAGGCGCATGAGATTATCCGCACATGGGCGTTTTATACCATCGTGAAAGCGCATCTGCATACGGGCACCGTGCCGTGGCATAATCTGATGATCTCCGGCTGGTGCTTGGCAGCGGATAAAACCAAAATGAGTAAATCCAAAGGCAATGTCATCACACCGGTTGATCTCATTATTGATAAAGGCGCAGACGTGGTGCGCTACTGGGCCTCCACCTCGCGCCTTGGCGCGGATACGGCATTTTCGGAAGATTTGCTAAAAATTGGTCGCAAGCTCACCACCAAATTGTGGAACGCCACCGCCTTTGCCGCAATTCACTTAAGCAAAATAGAAACAGCACCAACCACTGCCGCGCAAGATATTGCAGATAAGCGTATTACCGAAGCATTGGATTTGTGGATATTGTCACGACTTACCAAAACCGTCAGCAAAGCGACGAATACGTTCGCTGCATATGAATATTGCGACGCACGCGTTGCGATTGAAGAATTCTTCTGGAAAGATTTCTGTGATAATTATCTGGAACTCGTGAAAGCGCGTGCGTACGGCGAGATCGGCGATGCTAATGCGTCAGCCTCTGCGCACCTCACCTTGCATCACTGCCTGAATACGATTCTGCGACTGTTCGCACCGTTCATCCCGCATGTGACCGAAGAACTCTACAGTCATATATTTGCAGAGGAATATGCGAAGTCAGGCTCGCTTCATGCGCGCGGCATGTGGCCTAAAGGAGAAGATTATTCTATCCACCAGACTCATGAAGATGTCGGTATCCGCATTGTTGCCATTCTGGAGGCCGTTCGCAAATTTAAATCGGAAAGCAACGTGTCGATCAAATACCCGATTGAACAGGCGGTGTTATCACACCAAGATCAGAATGTGCTGGATAGCGTGAAGCCTGCCCTGCCCGACCTGCTTGCAGCAGGTAACATCAAGCAGCTAGATGTTGCTGCATGGAACGAAGGCTCCACGGACGGCATTCATACCGCAACCGAAGGCTTTCATGTGCAGCGCATTACACTGGCCGCTCAAGCGGATGTAGACTAACGTTTGAACTGGATTGCTTCGCGTTCGCTCGTGGGTGACGTCATCGCGAGGAGCGTGAGCTCCGTGGCGATCCAGATTTTTAACGCCGCATCTTTATCATCATCTGCAGATCAGCGATTTCCTGTTTGAGTTTTCCGATCTCGGCCTTCAGTTCGGCATTCGCCTCGATGGTGGTCGCCTTGAATAATTCGCGGGCACGGTCCACCCCGATGAACCCATTTTTACGACGCTCCTGCCCACTCCAGCTGACATGCTGCATCGCATTGACCATCACCCCGATAAACAAATTGAGCATGGTGAAGGTGGAAATGAGAATGTAGGTCACAAAGAATATCCACGCGTTTGGATGCATCTGCATGATCGGGCGGGCAATATCCGACCACCCCTCAAGCGTCATGATCTGGAACAGCGTAAACAGCGTGCTGCCCAGCGTGCCAAATAACTCATATGAGTAGTCCGAAAACAGCTTGGTCGCGATCACCGCAAAGACATAATACACGATCATCAGGATCATACTGACCGCAGCGATACCAGACAGCGAGGATATCAATCCCACCACTACCTGCCGCATGGAAGGAATCACCGAGATAAGACGCAATACCCGCAGGATGCGTAGCGTACGCAATATCGCGAGTTCGCCGCTGTGCGGTATGAGCGCAATGGCCACTACAAAAAAATCAAACAGACACCACGGATCTTTAAAGAAAGACCGCCCCATCGCAATCATACGGATAATCAGTTCTGCAACAAAGATCGCCAGCACCGTCATATCGATACGGTGCAGCAGAAGCCCGTGCGTAGCCATGATTTCCTGTGACGTCTCCATGCCCAGCGTTACGGCATTGAAAATAATCAGCAGAATAATGAAACGCTGAAAATACCGATGATTAATGAAGTTCCGAAGCTCGGCGCGCAGGCCATGCGGTTTACTATTTTGGGAGGCAATATGGTTCATAATCTATGCAATACAGCGAGTTAATTGATTTTATTCTAATCTGCCATATGCAGAAAAGTTTCACTGATTCTAGTTTTTGTCATCATTTTGTCATCGTTTATTTATAGAGTAGTGTCACGAGAGAGAAATCGCATGAACACATGGATTAGCAGAGTGACAGAAACTTCTACCCCAACAGGGCTACAATCCGGCGCGTCTTTTGCTGCCTCTTTCCCTGCTAAAATTAATGCGAATCTGGAAGCCTCGCAAGCGCAGAAGGAACTGGATACCACATTGCGTGTCCTTAACATGCAGCTGCAGAAGGTAATGAACAAGCGTATTACTGCAAAGGGCCGTGTCGCACGCGAGCTGGCACGCCACATGAACCAGCTGGATATGTTCCACGCCGACTTAAGCGCGCTGGGTAAAAACCTATCCTGCACAGCAGCACTCAATAAAATTGCATATGTCTCAGGCCAGATGCACCATCACCTTCAGCAGGACCACGCATTGGTGCATGGGGAGCATCATGACGACGACGATGTGCACCCGCTTGCAATGACACAATCGCTTGAACAGCATATTCATGCCTTGCCAATCATGGGTGAATTGCGCGAACAACAGGCGTTGATCCTTTCCATGATGGTGGATTCAAAGCGCATGCGTAAGGACGCAGTCGAAATCCATCGTGAGTTGGTTGATTTCGGTCTGTCCGTTGCGCTTGCGACCGCATCACCTGCTGAGAAAAGCCGTATGGAAGCGAAAGCTGTGGATACACTCTCTAAAGAGGTGGCTCTGGAAGTGGGTGAAGAAGCCGCTGAAAAGGGCATAGACCCTGCAGCACTTTACACGGACCGTCTGCGCACACGCATGCGTAAAATTACATCTGACGCAGAAGAAATTATCCGTGCACGCGCATCCGGTGCCAAGGAAAAGATTACCTCTTTATACATGGAACGTATTGCACCCAAACTCGTCGAGTGGAACGACGGATTAAAATCACTGCGTGCACGCTCTGCAAAAGCGATGTGCACATCGTTTGGAAAATCTGAATCCGTGATGCAGGCATTTGAGCAGACTGCAATTGTTGGAGAGCAGATTGAAGCCTTAACACGAACGGTCGATTCAGTTGTATCGAATGTGATCGCTCAACCGCCCGCTTCGCCATCGCAGATTGCGCAAAACCTACAGGCAATGACAGACGTATCCGGACAGCTGGTGGACGGTGTAAAAGTGGCACTTGATACAAAAACCGCACTACTTGCTCAGGAGAGTGCACATCTGCA
>Ga0315900_10011635_pt1 | contig 10880 bp, 8 predicted proteins | sample LakEriMetagenome_FD_203521 | JGI IMG/M metagenome (GOLD analysis project Ga0315900, IMG submission 203521) | Freshwater fungal communities from buoy surface, Lake Erie, Ohio, United States - Buoy 12 MA114 | ecosystem: Environmental > Aquatic > Freshwater > Lake > Lake biofilm | place: USA: Lake...
ATTGCCAGTGATGAGGCCCTCGCGCAGCAGCACCTCCACCTCCGCGGTCGTCGGGCCGCTCTGGGCCGGTGATTTGCCAAACAAACGCATCAGCGTCCGCGTGCTGAGCTCCAGCAGCCACACCAGCGGACTCGCCGCGCGGGAGAGCCAGTCCATCGGCCCCACCATGAGGCAGGCGATGCCTTCCGCATTGCGCAGCGCGAGGCTTTTCGGCACCAGCTCGCCGATGATGAGCGAGAGATAGGTGATGAAAGCCACCACCAAGCCGAACGCCACCTCCTCCGCATGCTCCGCCAGGAAGGGAGCCTCCTTCAACCAAGGCGTCACATAACCCGCGAGACTCGCCCCACCAAAAGCGCCCGCCAGAACGCCCACCAGCGTGATGCCGATTTGCACGGTGCTCAAAAACCGCTCCGGATTCTCCGCCAGCTTCAGCGCCAGTCGCGCCCCGGCGCTGCCTTTTTCAGCCCGCTCCAGCATCCGCGCTTTTTTGGCCGACACGATGGCGATCTCCGCCATGGCAAACACGCCGTTGAAGACGAGAAGCAGGAGGATGAGGAGGAGTTCGGTCATGGAATCAAGATGTGATGTGCTCCTTCATTATGAGCATCTCATCATGCTCTTCAAACCGTCGTTCCTTCAAGCCAGGACTTTCCATTTCTCAACCGCTGGAGGTTGTCGAGCGTCGTCCCGGCGATCTGACCGAGGGCCTCGTGGGTCAAAAAGGCCTGGTGGGAGGTGATGAGCACGTTCGGGAAGGTCAGCAGGCGGGAAAGCTCGTCGTCTTGCAACGGACGGCCGGAGTGATCTTCAAAGAAGATGCCTTCCTCCTCCTCATAGACATCCAGTGCCACGCCGCCGAGGTGGCCGGTCTTTAAGGCGTCGATCACGGCCGTGGTGTCGATGAGCTTGCCGCGGCTGGTGTTGATGAGAAAGGCACCGCGCTTCATGCGGACCACAATTTGCTCGTTGATGAGATACTTGGACTGCGGCGTGAGCGGCAGGTGCAGGCTCACGATGTCGCTTTGTGCCAGCAACTCATCCGGCGGCACATAGTTCAGTCCGCATGTGGCAGCCCACTCAGGCTTCGGATAAGGATCATAGCCGAGCAAACGCACGCCAAAGCCGCGAAACACCTCCGCCGTCACCTGGCCAATTTTTCCCGTGCCAATGATGCCGACGGTCTTTCCGAACACATCGAAGCCCACCAGACCGTGCAGCGAGAAATTGAGATCGCGCACGCGGTTGTAGGCGCGGTGGATCTGGCGGTTCAGCGTGAGCAGCAGCGCCACCGTGTGCTCCGCGACGGCATGCGGTGAATACGCAGGCACACGCACCACGGCGATGCCATGCGCCTTCGCGGCCGCGAGATCGACATTGTTAAAGCCTGCGCAACGCAGCGCGATGAGGCGCACGCCATGCTCCGCCAGCACTCCGATGCATGCCGCATCGACACGATCATTCACAAAGACGCACACCGCCTGCGCACCAGCTGCCGACGCGGCTGTTTCCGCGTTCAGGCGAAAGTCATGAAACCGCCATTCGATGCTTTCAGCGTCCTTCGCCGCCTCGCGGAAGGCATTCTGATCATAGGGTTTAGTGTCGTAGAAGCTGACGATCATGGCAGATGGGATCACACGATGCCGAGGGCTTTCGGCATTGCGAAGCCGGGAAAGATGCTTTTCACGTCGTCGAGGCCGACGCGTTTGGTGAGGACTTCGCTGAGTATGGTGCGGTAGTCGGTGGCGATGGCAAGGTCGGCGCCTTCGTCGAGATGCTCGTTGGCGAGGCCGCGCCATTCGCCGTGGAGCCGGCCGCCATTGATTCCCTGGCCGAGGACCATGTGGACGCCTCCGTAGCCGTGGTCGGTGCCTTCGCTCTGGTTTGATTTGAGCCGACGGCCAAACTCGGTGTGCACGACGATGGTCATTTTCGAATGGAAGCGGCTCATATCGTTGTAAAAGGCATGCAGGGCGCGGCTGAGCTCGCTGACCTGCTCGTTGAAGCGATACTCCTGGCTCTCGTGCGTGTCCCAGCCGTCGTAATCGACGGTGGCGACGCGGAGACCGGCATCCATTTTCGCGATCTGCGCGAGGCTGCGCAAACTGTCGCCAAGGCCGCCGATGTCGTTGTAGCTGACACCTTTTTCGGGCGTGTAGTCCTGCACATTGCCATCGCCATCCCGCGGGAGCTTGGTTTGCAGCGCCGTGATGGTGTCGAGCGTGAGTTTGCCGGTGCGGTGGATGCTTTCGCGGCCTTCGTAGAGGCGCTTGAGCAGCGCGACCTGGCGCTCATGGCCGTAGTTGAAGTCGCGTGCCTCGGTCATGGAGACGGCGACTTTGGAATGCAGGAGCGAGTCCGGCAATTCGCCGCCGACAGCCACCGCCGGCAACAAACCGCGCGGCGAGAGGGCTTCGATGGTGCGCGTGAGCCAGCCGCTGGCGACGCCGATGTCTTTTTGATCGGCTACGCCGCGCTCCATCATGTCCTGCGCCTCGAAATGGCTGCGGGAGCCGTTTTGCAGGCCGCAGGCATGGATCATGGCGAGATGGCCGCTGTCGTAGAGTTCCTTCAATGGCGCGGCTTCTTTGTGCAGGCGCATGTCGATGCCGTTGTAGCCGTTTTTGAGCGAGAGGCCTTCAAACTTGCCCGCATCAGTGACGCGCAGCCACTCGGGACGTGCGGCGATGTAGTCTTTGTCATTCGCAGGGCCGAGGAGGTTCAGTCCATCGCAACCGCCGCGGAGGAAAAGCACGACGAGGAGGTGGTCGCGGCTCTGCGCGGCATCCGCAGCGTAAGTGAGGCTGGAGATGCGGCTGGTGGCGAGGGAAGCGAGCGCGGTGGAGAGGAAGGTGCGGCGGCGCATGGGATTTATGATTTACGATTGATGACTTATGATTTGGAGATCGCCGTCAGTGCAGTTGTGGCGTGCTTTTTGGACGAGAGAATGGGGATAGAAGAATGACTGGTTTTGGATTCTCTTGTCCCCATTCTTCTATCGATGATCCGGGTGCTCATGAGAGGGTGAGATGTTGGTTGGATCAGCGGAGTTGATACTCCGGCGTGGCGGCGATGAGGGCGGTGAATTCGCCGAGGTGCTCGGCGAGGTCGGATTCGTCGAGGGTGATCTCGGCGTCGGGATCGTGGTGGGCGGGCTTGCCGTCGTCGTATTCGCGGAACCATTGGGTGAGTTCTTCGCGCGTGTGAGGCTCGAGAAGGCCGGGCGCGAGGCGGTCGAGCCAGTGCTCGGCGACTTCCTGCCAGGTCTTTTTATCTGGCGGCGTGCTGCGGAGGAGGTTCATACGCACGACGTCGCCATCGAAGCCGCCGGTGGCGAGGTCGCGGGCGAATTTCCAGCGTTTGAGCAGGCTATTCGGGCTCTGCCAGTAGTCGGCGGTGTCGGGATGGCCGGTGGGCGGTCCCCACATGAAAAGACGCTGGCCGCACTCGCCGAGCCGCCAGAGGAAATCGCCCTCGGGTCGCAAATCAGCCCCGGTGGCGCGGATGAAGCCGCAGATGAACTCCAGCGGGCGCTTGGTCTTTTGCCCAAAGCCGCCCTGCATCTCCGGCGAGAGCAAAATCTCGCGCATGACGTGCGCGATTTGATCGGGCGACTTTGCGTGCTCGGTCCACACCTTGGCGACGCGTTTGACGAGGTCTTCGTTCGGCTCATCAGCGATGAAGCGACGGCAGAGTTTGCGGCTCAAGTAAATGGCGGTGCCGGGATGGAAGGCGGCGAGGTCGAGCACGGCCATGCCATCGGCGAGCGGCGGTTGATTGGCCTCCAGCTCGACGCCGAGCACGCGTTTTTGATACGGATCATGCCAGGGCGCGTGGTAGTGAAAGCCACCGGTCTCGGGGAAGCGCTTGCCATCGTCGTAATACTCGCCGTCTGCAGCCGTCCAGCCAGTGAAGGCCCGCGCGGCCTCATACACATCCTGATCGATGAAACCATCCGCTTTGCCTTCGAGAGCGCCGGGCACCTCGCGCCATTTTTTGTGCAGGTGATTCAAATAGTGCTCCGCGCCGAGCGTGTGCAGTTCGAAGAGCTCGCGGGCGTAGTTTTCGTTCGCGGGACTGGCCTTGCTGCTGCGGTTGTTGAGGTAATACAGCATCGGCAGGCCCTGCGCGACGGCTTGCAGCATCTCGCGGAAATTGCCGAGCGCATGCCGCCGGATGACATCGCGATCATACGCTGGCCAGACGGCGCGGATGGTGTCATGCGCGTCGATGTTGACGTTGAAGTGGTTGTGCCAGAAATCGACGAGCAGCTCCTTCACCTGCCATTTGGAATAGCAGGCGCGGATGAGCGTGGCGACCTCGACCTCGAAGGAGCAGCGCTCGACTTCCTGATATGGATAGTCGTCTTGGCGCTGGACGCGGAAAAGCTGCTCCAGCGGCTTGTCGAGCGCGGTGAGGCCGCGTTTCTCCTTCACCTTGAACTTCTGTTTTTCGGGCTTTTTGCCGTCGGGAGCCTCCGCGGCCATCATGGCGGGCTTTTCGGCCTTCATCATCATCGCGGGTGCCATCATGCCCTCGTGCTCGTATTCGATTTCGAGCTTGTGGGAGGCGATGCGCTTCACCGCGTCGTCTTTGGCCGATGCATCCGGTTTGAGCTGCTCCTCGACCCACGCACTCCAGCCGATGCTTTCGACGCGGGCGATTTCTTCGGCGGTGGGACCAAAGGTGGCGCGGTTCAGCGCGATGTAGGCAGGTGATGGCTGCATGGCGAAAATGGCATCATGCGACTTCGAGAAGGTTCACGCTCGCTTGGGAGCCCAGGGCGTGGCGATGCGGATGTTCGATCTCGCGGGCGAGATGCTGGAGGAGCGTTTTGCCATCGGTAAAGCGGGCGATGGCCTGGCGCTCGTCCCATTGGCGGCGGAGTTTTTGGATGGGGCGTGTGTAAGGATGCGCGGTGAAGGCATGCGCGAGCGCGGTGTGATCGCGGAGGATGCGGGCGATGCGATCCGCATTGTCGGCAAGCGGCGAGGGCGCGGCCTCGACGGACGTCTCGGGCTTTTCAAAGACGGCAGTCACATTGCCGCCGTCCTCGGAGGTGAAGGTAGTGACGACATTGAGGCCCGCACGGCGTCCTGCCTGAGCGAGCGTGGCGGCGTTGAAGTTGTAGAGATGTGCCTGATGGAACCGGCTGGAGGGCCAGATGCAGCGGCTTTCGACGTTTGGCACCTCAATGTAGAGCTTGCCACCCACGCGCAGCCATTGGGCGGCCTGTTTGAAGGCCTCCACCGGATGCTCGAGATGCTCGGCGACGTGGAAGAGGGTGACGAGATGGAGACTGCATGGCTGCACGCGTGCCTCGGCGAAGCCGCCGATCTGCACGGGGATGCCGAGCACATCACGCGAGTATTCGGCGTAGCCGATGTTTGGCTCGATGCCGCGTGCGTCATGTCCGAGCTCACGCAGGATGAAGACGAGTTCACCGCCGCCGGAGCCGAAGTCGAGCACACTCGATCCAGGAACGAGCAGCGGCATGAGATGACGCATGCGGCCCTGCGCGACGCGGCCAGCACGATAAGTGTGCTTCAGCCGCGGCTGCCAGGCCTGTTTGTAGGCCACGCGATAGCCTTCGCGGTAAAAGTCGTCGATCTGGGTGGTGTTGGGCCGTGGATCGGAGAAGACAAGGCCGCAGTTTTCACAGATCACGCTACGCAGCGGCTGCCCATCGCGGTCTTTGCTCGCCACTTCGGTGAAGTGCGTGCTGTGGCAGAGTTCGCAATGCTCGACGAGCGTGGTGCTGATGGCGTGGAGGGGCATGAAGTGGCTGCGTGAGGAAAGAGTTGGTTTGGTTTTGGCAAGAAAACACGGTTCAGAGAAGCTCGGGAAATTTTCTTGTCCATCAATCTTCTTCTCAGAGCTATGGATGAGCGATCTCGACCCAGCGGGTCTTCACTGCGGCGCGGGTGGGGATTTGCCAGCTCTCTCGACGGTCGAGGAGTTTGGTTTGCTGCTGCTCGCCGGTGCTGTCGGTCCAGGCGAAGGTGACTTTCGAAGTGCTGCCGCTGACGGAATAGAGCAGATGGCCTTCGGCGCGGAGGTAGCGCTTGCCGCCGGTGTTGTGAAAGCGCACGCGGACTGTGCTGGCGGTGTTTTCAGGTGTGTCGAGCGCGGCGCTCCACATGGACTGCGACCAGAAGTCCTTCGGCTCGGCTCCGCGACGATGGATGCGGCCGTCTTTGAGGAGCGGGGACCATTTTTGGCCGCCATCGAGTGAGTAGTCGATGTGATAGGCGATGTCCGGGCTGGGTGGATTGCTGGAGGCGACCTGCGCGGCGGCGTGGATGCCGTGGATGCTTTCTCCACGCGGTGTTTTGAATTCGAGCGTGACTTTGGGCGAATCAAATGCGCCTTCGATGATGCGCGGGGCAGCTTGCTGCTTGTTCGGGCCGTAGCTGACGATGCCGCGTCCGCTGGCCTCATGCACGATGAGCGCGCCGTTGTCTTTGAGACGCGGGAAGGTGGCGGGATTGGCCTGGCAGACGGTGGTGAGAGTGATGGCGGCTTTTTGGAGGTCGTCGGCGGAGGCGTGGAGGCGCAGATGATACTGGCGGTGGCCTTTGACGTGGTCGGTGAGGTCGAGGCCGTCTTTGAAGGTGCCCGCTTCATGCCAAGACGTGCCGCCATCGGTGGAGACGGCGACGGCGCAGGTGGCGCTGCCGCGCAAAACGAGGCCGTTTTTGCCGCCGGGCTTGTAGATGCCCCACTCGCTTTCATCCGGCGGCGTGGCCCCGATGATGTAGGGCGTGAAGAACTCGAGCGTGACGTGTTTTTCATCGCTGCTGACGACGCCTTCGACGAAATCGGGCTGCCAGTGATACACGGCGTTGCCATAGCGAGCTTGGCCCTCGATGTGCGGCGTGCCGTTTTGCGAGCCGTGCATCTTTTCGGGCTGATTCACCCAGGTGCGGGAGCGTTCGGGGCCGGGGATGCCCTTGGTCATGGGATTGCGGCCCCAGAAGACGAAGGTCTTGCCATCCGCGAGTCCGGGCTCGAACCAGCGGCGGAGGCTTTCACCTTTGCGAAGCTGCACGATGGGCGGAGGCCCCGCGTAACCGGCGCGATACTCCGCGCTGTTGAAGGCGGCGTAGGAGGCACCGTCGTCCTTGTGCAAGCCGCAGATGAGCCAGCCTTTTTGCCGCTCGGGATGGTAATCGCGCCTCGCGAAGCGCTCATGGTGCTGCGAGATGGTGCTCAGCTCGAGCAATGAGGTGCCCATGGCATCATAGATAACGGTGGAGAGATCGTGATCGAGCATGCCCCAGCGGCCGTCGCCATACACACCGCCTTTGAGGAAGACCTCGAAGCTGTTGTGGCCGTGCGTGCCGGTGACACGGCTGCGGCAGGGGCCGAGCAGCGCATCCAGCTCGGCGGTCCATTGCGCATGTGTGGTGCCGCAGAGGCCGAAGCCATGCGCGAAGAGGCCGGTCCAATATTCGCGTGTGGCATGCTGCGAGCCATTGGCGAAACCTTTGCCCCACAGGTTTTCTTTTCCCTCCTCGCCGTGGGCGTAGTGGGTGTTGCGGAAGAACCACGCAGCGAGCGCCTTGTGATGATCGCTGTCTTTGTCCTCGCCCGTGGTCCTCACATACTGCGACCACTGCGTGGCCGCGAGGCGGTCAAACGAGGACATCGCGAGCTCGCCCGGATACCACGGATGATCGGTGGCGAGCTGCGGATCACCGACGGCAGCGTGGAGGCTGGGAAGGAGGAAAAAGAGCGAAAGCAGGAGCGGGCGCATAGGGTGGAAGATGAAAGATGAAATTCAGAAACGACGGCACGCATGACCTGCGAAAGCCGCGTGCATTCCCATCACCGCCAGGCGATTGCTCCACCGAGGCAGGAAGTTTTGTCGTGGGCTGGCGGCGGTTTTTCATCGCACTGCGAGTTGATGATTGACCGTCACCTTCTGCCAGGCTGAGCTTATCATCCTGAAAGCGACGGCGGGCTGAATGAAGCCATGCGTGAGCATACGATGAACTTCCCGTGCGGTCGCCATGTCCAGATCGTAATACCACTGCTCGGCAAACATCCCCCTCAAGTCCGTGAACCCGATGTGGCCGACCTGGCTTCCCTCACAATACTTGACCGCAGCCACAAGTCCAAAAACGACCCATGCCTCACGATACTGTGCGACTTGAGCATCTTGATCATCGAACAACGGCTGGCTGCTACCGATGAAAATGCCCAGGCGCCCCTTTGCGTCACGCACGGCGTGAGGCCACACACGCGTGGCAACAGATCTTGAGCCCGACATCATCGACTCAACGCGATCGGCAATCTCCTCGAGCCTGTGCAGTTCAACACGGTTGAGGGGAGCAGCCGCTCGTTCATGAACATCCATTCCAGCCTGAGATGCGTTCGACATTGTTGATAGAAAGGCCGAGGCACCGATTGCAGCGAGAGCCGTTCGGCCAAAATTGAGTTTCATGGTTTGGTTGGTGGAGAGTCCGAATTTAATCAGCCGCGGTGCCCGGCCTTCACACCACGCGGCGCGGCATCAAGCTCGCGCATTTTCATGGCACGCATGGTGAGTGTTTTGCGCACGGAGGCGGTGAGCTTCAGCAGGGCCTCGTCAAAGGTGTGGCCTGCGGAACGTGCGAGCACATCCGGGCCAGGGACGCTGAGCATCACGGAGAGATGATACGGCGGCGTCTGCTGCGAGAGCTGCTCGATGCGCACCTGGGCACGTGAGATGGTCTTGAGGGTGGAGAATTGCTCCAGCGTCTGATGGATTTGAGATTCCCATTTTGAGCGAGGGTCGCAGCCGAACCAGTCGAGTTGGATGATCATGAGGGTGTGTGGGTGGGAAGGAGTTTCCAACGGGAGCCGCGGTGTGTCCGGGGAGGCATGGCCAGGGGTTTATTTGGACACACGCACGGCTCCCGTCAGAGGGGTGACAGCGCTAGCAAGTGAGGGGTATCCCATGCCAGTCGCTGTGACGTGGGTTCAGCTCTTCGCCTTCGCGTGGTACGAAAAGCTGCGTGTTGTCCATCGAGCATGAGCGCAACGCCAAAAGAGAATATGCAAGCGGATGAAGTCGTGAGTTCATGGTGATTCTTTAGAACATTGAGATGCTGCCATGCGAACATCGGGGCTCCAATGGGCAGCCTCACCTCGCGCATATCAGCAAACGGCTGAGATGGCCTCACCAGTGCTCCGGCGCAGCCGCCACGGCGCTGGACTGGTGTTTGAGAAACTCCCGCTCCGCCCCCAGCCAGAAATCGAGCTCCTGACCATGCGGACGGCCCGCATGCAGCCAGAGGTGATAGGCACGCATGCGGATCTCCTCGCGCAGATGCGGCGCGGTGATGATCACCGGCGGGTCCGCATAGGCAGCGGGCATGCTTTTGGGGGTGGGAGATGTTTCTGGCTCGTCGTTTGGCTCCGCACCTGCGAGGGGAGCTTCCGCTTCCAGGCATTTCTCGATGGCATTGAGAACCAGATCCCGCTGCGGGTCCGCATCGAGCTGCGTGGCGCACACATGCCGCGTGGACCAGCGGGCGGCGAGACGGCTGGTAAAGGCACACAGCGGCCCATCACCATCCTCGAGCGCCACAAGCAATGCCCGCTCATCCTGCTGCTCCACGAGGCTATGATCCAGCCAGCGCTCCACATGCTCCGGCGGGCGTCCATGAAGACTGGCGAGCAAAATGAGCGGCGAGACCTCCGCGACGTGTCCAGCCATGGCCCGCACATCCAGCGCCTCCAGGTGGTGAAACGCCCACGAGTAAAACTGCACGCGCTGATTGCCGCCGAGCAGGCGCTGCATCTGCTCCCTGGCGAGCTGCACACGTGCTGCGGAGCCCGCGCCGTCATGCACGGCCACCACGGGAATGCGGGACTTTGAGCGAATGGAAAAGCCGGCAGGCTGACGGATGGGAGCGAGGTCCGAATTCATGAATCGCATGCTGAGCCCACGCATCGGGCGCCGCCATGCGCAGCTTCTCGCAGCCCTCTTCAGCAAGCGGATGAGTGCCCGTCATGTGGCGTCCTGCACGCGGATGACGCGCACACCGCGTCTCCACACGTCGTGGTGGCCGCTGGAGCCGGTGGCCTCGCGGATGACGATGTATTCGTGGAGGTTCTCATTCGTCAGCAGACCAGTGAGCATGCCATGATTCATGACAGCAAGTGCCAGCGAGGGGTCCTCGCGCTCGCGTTGCAGGATGTCATCGAGCAGCTCGCCCTCTTCCACGGTGGCAAAATCCTCGCGCATGATCTCACCCGCGGTGGTGTCCATCGGGCGGTGGCGCATGGCATCCAGGATGTCCGCATGCGCCAGCATGCCGATGATGCGCTCGCGCTTCATCACTGGATAGTCATGCTGGGCTCCGGAGAGCATCAGAGCGGCCAGATCCTGCAGCGTGGCACTGGCGGGCACGGTGTGAAAGCGCGTCACCATCGCCTCGCGCACGCAGGCACCGGAGACCACCGCACGCACTTGCGCCATCGAGGCTTCTTGCGCCGCGCCGGACCACACAAACACCGCGATGAGGATCTGCATCGGATTGTAGATCAACCCGGCCATCGCAAACACGATCGCCATGCCTTTGCCCACCGTCGCCGCGATGCTCGTGGCGCGGGCGTAATCCATCTTCATCGCCAAAACCGCCCGCAGCACACGTCCGCCGTCCATCGGGAAGGCCGGTAGCAAATTGAAGAGCACGAGGCCGATATTCACCGCCAGCAGACGCTCGATCAGGCCTCCTTCCGCGATGCCGAGAGCACTCACTGGCTCCCAGGCCTGCGCCAGCGTGAGCCACGCGGCGAGGCCGAGAGCGATCACCACATTCACCGCCGGACCTGCCAGCGCCACGAGCAACTCCTGCGAAGGCTTCTCCGGGATGCGCTCCAGCCGC
>Ga0315900_10011638_pt1 | contig 10878 bp, 4 predicted proteins | sample LakEriMetagenome_FD_203521 | JGI IMG/M metagenome (GOLD analysis project Ga0315900, IMG submission 203521) | Freshwater fungal communities from buoy surface, Lake Erie, Ohio, United States - Buoy 12 MA114 | ecosystem: Environmental > Aquatic > Freshwater > Lake > Lake biofilm | place: USA: Lake...
CCTGAAGAACCACTGGTTCCTGAAGTACCAGATGTACCTGAAGTTCCTGATGTACCATTTGTTCCAGAAGTTCCACTAGACCCTGATGTACCAGATGTTCCAGATGTACCTGAGGTTCCTGATGAACCGCTTGACCCTGATGTACCACTTGTTCCTGAAGTACCGCTTGTTCCTGAAGTGCCATTGGTTCCTGAAGAACCGCTAGTTCCTGATGTACCACTTGTTCCTGAAGAACCACTTGTACCTGAACTACCACTTGTACCTGAACTACCACTTGTACCTGATGTACCAGATGTACCTGAAGTTCCAGAAGTTCCACTAGACCCTGATGTACCAGATGTGCCTGAGGTTCCTGATGAACCGCTTGACCCTGATGTTCCACTTGTACCAGATGTACCTGAGGTTCCTGAAGAACCTGAAGTACCACTAGATCCAGAAGTTCCTGATGTACCACTTGTACCTGAAGAACCACTTGTACCTGAAGAACCACTTGTACCTGATGTTCCACTGGTTCCCGATGTACCACTTGTACCTGAAGTACCATTAGTACCTGAAGAACCCGATGTACCACTTGTACCTGATGTTCCACTTGTACCTGATGTTCCACTTGTTCCTGAACTTCCACTTGTTCCTGAAGATCCACTTGTTCCTGAAGTACCCGAAGTACCGTTTGTACCTGAAGAACCCGATGTTCCACTTGAACCTGATGTTCCACTTGAGCCCGAGACACCATCAGTTCCTGAGGTTCCATTTACACCTGAAAGTCCACTAGTACCTGATGAACCATCTGTTCCACCCGTACCATCTGTACCTGAAGTTCCACTAGTACCTGATGTTCCACTAGTACCTGAAGAACCACTTGTACCAGAAGTACCTGATGTTCCACTTGTTCCTGATGTTCCTGATGTTCCTGATGTACCTGAAGAACCACTTGTACCAGAAGTACCTGATGTTCCTGAAGTACCTGATGTTCCACTTGTCCCTGAAGTTCCACTTGTCCCTGAAGTTCCACTTGTTCCTGAAGATCCACTGGTTCCTGATGTCCCACTAGTACCTGATGTACCTGAAGAACCGCTTGTACCAGAAGTACCTGATGTTCCACTAGTGCCCGAAGAACCACTTGTTCCTGAAGTTCCACTTGTCCCTGAAGTTCCTGAAGAACCGCTAGTACCTGAAGAACCGCTAGTACCTGATGTTCCACTCGTGCCAGAAGTACCGCTAGTACCTGATGTTCCTGAGGAACCACTTGTTCCTGATGTACCATTAGTTCCTGATGTACCATTAGTTCCTGATGTTCCAGAAGTACCACTCGTACCCGATGTACCTGAGCTACCTGATGTTCCTGAAGTACCATCTGTACCGCTAGTTCCTGAAGAACCACTCGTACCCGATGTACCTGAGCTTCCTGATGTTCCTGAAGTACCATCTGTACCGCTAGTTCCTGAAGAACCTGAAGTGCCAGATGTTCCTGATGAGCCACTTGTTCCTGATGTACCATCTGTACCGCTAGTTCCTGAAGAACCTGAAGTGCCAGATGTTCCTGATGAACCACTTGTTCCTGAAGTACCATCTGTACCGCTAGTTCCTGAAGAACCTGAAGTGCCAGATGTTCCTGATGAACCACTTGTTCCCGAAGAACCTGATGTACCTGAAGTACCAGATGGTGCCGCTAATGTGGTTACTAAATATGAATAATATACACCTTCTGAATAGAATATTACTGTTCTGTTTGCATTATCATTGTTATTGATATAGATATCAACGATAATTCTGTCTGAAGGTACTAAAACCGCTGTTGTTGGTAGACCGTTTACCTTTATCTCAACAGGGTTTGTGTTACTTCCAGCCCAACCTATGTCGGTTGTATCTGATGTAAATAAAGTTGTCTTTGTTCCACCTGTAGTATAACTTGAAACAACATAATATACATCCAAATCATCATTTTCTGCAGCTTTGGTGAAGTAAAGATATGCGTGCCATAAACCGTTTGGAATTACGACTACATTCGGTACTCCTGGGTCTGTGATAAACCCACTATTAACCAAAACCCCTTGTTGATTTGCGGTTAAATTAACCGTAATTGTGCTACCTGAGAATAAATCTGTAAATTCACCCAACTCTTTATATGGACTTACATCTTGGGAAACTGATTGGTTGAAGAAGAAGTTTTGTCCTCCTGATATACCGTCTTGTCCTGATGTACCTGAAGAGCCAGATGTTCCAGATGTACCGCTTGAGCCAGATGTTCCACTAGTTCCTGAAGAACCACTCGTACCCGATGTACCTGATGAACCACTTGTTCCTGATGTACCACTTGTACCGTCAGTTCCTGAAGAACCACTTGTACCTGATGTACCACTTGTACCAGAAGTACCTGATGTTCCATTAGTTCCTGATGTACCACTTGTACCAGATGTACCAGATGTGCCAGAAGTTCCTGATGAACCACTTGTTCCTGAAGTTCCTGAAGTTCCACTTGTCCCTGAAGTTCCACTTGTACCTGAAGTTCCACTTGTTCCTGAAGTTCCACTAGTACCTGATGTTCCAGAAGAACCACTTGTACCAGAAGTCCCTGATGTTCCGCTTGTTCCTGAAGAACCATCTGTTCCAGAAGTACCACTTGTACCTGAAGAACCACTGGTTCCTGATGTTCCACTAGTACCTGATGTACCTGAAGAACCGCTTGTTCCTGAAGTTCCGCTTGTCCCTGATGTACCAGAAGTTCCATTAGTACCCGAAGAACCACTAGTACCTGATGTTCCTGAAGAACCGCTAGTTCCTGAAGTACCTGATGTACCACTTGTTCCTGAAGTACCTGATGTACCACTTATTCCAGAAGTTCCAGAAGTGCCACTTGTTCCTGAAATTCCACTAGTACCTGATGTTCCTGAAGTACCACTAATACCTGAAGTACCGCTAGTACCTGATGTTCCACTAGTTCCTGATGAACCACTTATACCTGATGTACCACTTGTTCCTGAAGAACCGCTAGTTCCCGAAGAACCGCTAGTTCCTGATGTTCCTGATGTTCCAGATGTACCACTTATACCTGAAGTACCGCTAGTTCCTGAAGAACCGCTAGTACCTGATGTTCCACTAGTTCCCGAAGAACCGCTAGTACCTGATGTTCCACTAGTTCCTGATGTACCACTTATACCTGAAGTACCGCTAGTCCCTGAAGAACCACTAGTACCTGATGTTCCTGAAGAACCACTAGTACCTGATGTTCCTGAAGTACCTGATGTACCACTTATACCTGAAGTACCACTTGTTCCTGAAGAACCACTAGTTCCTGATGTTCCAGATGTACCTGATGTACCACTAATTCCTGAAGTTCCAGATGTACCACTTGAACCTGAAGTTCCTGATGTACCACTAGTACCTGATGTTCCTGAAGTACCGCTAGTACCGTTTGTTCCTGAAGTTCCAGATGTACCGCTAGTTCCTGAAGAACCACTCGTTCCTGAAGAACCACTCGTTCCTGAAGTTCCACTTGTTCCCGAAGATCCACTTGAACCTGAGGTTCCACTTGTACCTGAGGTTCCACTTGTACCTGAAGTCCCGCTTGTTCCCGAAGAACCACTCAAACCACTTGTCCCTGATGATCCATTAGTTCCATTTACACCAGAAAGACCTGAAGAACCACTTGTTCCACTTGAACCTGAGGATCCGCTAGTTCCACTCGATCCCGAAGAACCACTAGTCCCCGAGGACCCACTTGACCCACTGGTTCCTGATGTACCGCTAATTCCACTAGTTCCTGAGGTTCCATTTGTCCCTGATGTGCCAGAAGTTCCATTCGTACCCGAGGATCCACTTGTACCTGATGTTCCACTAGTTCCTGATGTACCACTAGTACCTGATGTTCCGTTTGTACCTGATGTACCGCTTGTACCTGATGTGCCAGAAGTTCCATTCGTACCCGAAGAACCACTTGTTCCTGAAGTTCCACTAGTTCCCGAAGTCCCGTTAGTTCCTGAGGACCCACTTGTGCCTGAAGTACCACTAGTACCTGATGTACCATTAGTTCCACTTGAACCTGATGTACCGCTAGTACCTGAAGTACCGCTAGTTCCTGAAGTTCCACTAGTTCCTGAAGACCCACTTGTACCTGATGTACCGCTTGTCCCTGAAGTTCCATCAATTCCACTTGAACCTGATGTCCCGCTAGTACCTGAAGTACCGTTAATACCGCTAGTGCCTGATGTACCATCGATTCCACTTGACCCTGATGTACCACTAGTACCTGAAGTACCATTTATTCCACTAGTTCCTGAGGTCCCAGATATTCCACTGGTCCCTGAAGTACCATTTATTCCACTTGTTCCTGAGGTTCCAGATATTCCACTGGTCCCTGAGGTTCCATCTATTCCACTTGTTCCTGAAGTACCACTTATTCCACTAGTTCCTGATGTACCATTAGTTCCACTTGAACCTGATGTACCACTAGTACCTGATGTACCATTTATACCACTAGTACCTGAAGTTCCAGATATTCCACTAGTCCCTGAAGTTCCAGATATTCCACTAGTCCCTGAAGTTCCGTTTATTCCACTTGTTCCTGAAGTACCACTAATACCACTAGTCCCTGAGGTTCCAGATATTCCACTAGTCCCTGAAGTACCGCTTATACCACTTGTTCCTGATGTTCCAGATATTCCGCTCGTTCCTGAAGTACCGCTTATCCCACTTGTTCCTGAGGTTCCAGATATTCCACTAGTCCCTGAGGTTCCAGATATTCCACTGGTTCCTGAGGTTCCAGATATTCCACTGGTTCCTGAGGTTCCAGATATTCCACTAGTTCCTGAGGTTCCGTTTATACCACTAGTTCCTGAAGTGCCATTTATACCGCTAGTCCCCGATGTACCATCTATACCACTTGTTCCTGAGGTTCCAGATATTCCACTTGTCCCTGAAGTTCCATCAATTCCACTTGAACCTGAAGTACCACTAGTACCTGAAGTACCGTTAATACCGCTAGTTCCCGATGTACCATCTACACCACTTGTTCCTGATGTACCAGATATACCACTAGTCCCTGAGGTTCCAGATATTCCGCTAGTTCCCGAGGTGCCATTAATTCCACTAGTTCCCGAGGTGCCATTGATTCCACTTGTCCCTGAAGTTCCGTCAATTCCACTAGTCCCCGACGTACCATCTATACCACTTGTCCCTGAAGTTCCTGATATTCCACTAGTACCTGAAGTTCCTGATAGTCCACTTGTACCAGAGGTTCCATTGATTCCACTTGTTCCTGAAGTACCGTTTGTACCTGAAGTTCCATTGATTCCACTTGTACCCGAAGTTCCAGATATTCCACTTGTACCCGAAGTTCCAGATATTCCGCTAGTTCCCGAAGTTCCAGATATTCCACTTGTTCCTGAAGTGCCATCAATACCACTAGTACCTGAAGTTCCAGATACTCCACTTGTTCCTGATGTACCATCAATACCGCTAGTCCCTGAAGTTCCGTCGATTCCACTTGTACCTGATGATCCACTTGTAGATCCTGTGATACTTGCTGTGAGGGATGAAAATGCGATCTGACCTGAAGTACCCGAGGTTCCTCCAGTGAAGTCAGTGACTATGTATAATATATCGTCAGGGGCGGCCGATAATACTATTGGTAAGTCCGTTATTCTAGTGTTTGACATAGATTATAAATATTTTTTAATTTTTTTTTATTCAGTTATTCGTTGAAATTTATGATGGTGGTATTTCCTCTTGTAATATTAAAGGATTACCATCTTGTGTAATCAAATCGAAACCATCTTGAGTTATAATTTGAATTTCGAAAACAAGTGGAGTACTACTTGGTGTTGGAGTATTTGTTGGAGTTGTAGTGTTTGTAGGTGTCAGTGATGGAGTCGCAGTATTGGTAGGTGTAATTGATGGAGTCGGTGTATTAGTAGGTGTAATTGATGGCGTTGGTGTTATGGTTGGTGTTGGAGTTGGTGTCGGAGTCGTGCATTGTATATTAACAACAACACCATTAAGCATGTCATTTCTGGTGACCGCAGAATAATAAATGTCATTGTCAACATAAACATTGAATGGTCCTAAAGCATTGGAATTCGAGGTTAGTCTGACAATATACGTGGTACACCCAGTTACATTAACTTGTTGTTCGATCTCATTATTACAACCAGGTGCAATATTTGTAACTAAAATAGTGTAAAGACTCATCTAATAGTTTTATTAAATAAATACTACGAGAAATCTATTTGAGTTCTTTACTATTCAAAAATATAAAATGAATATTTTTCGGGTGTCGCTGAAAAAATAATCTCGTTACAAAGGTTCACAAATTGAGAACAGACAACTTGATTGTTGAATGTTAATGTTGACCACACAAGACGCTAATTCGATAGTAATTTCGAATGCACAACCAAAAGTACAAGTCAATAATTTTATGACTTCACAATTGTTCGCATCAACCAATTTCAACATAATTTCAGGGGCAGTTGAAAATATAGATGGAATTACGCTGTTGTATTGAACAACAGGAGGTACAGGACCTGAAGATATTGTTCCTAAAAGAGTTTGATTGTTTCCATATACATCAGCAATGAATACACTTATTGGAAAAGTTCCTCCTGAAATTTCGGTTATTCTTATCTGTGTCATGACAAACAAATTATATCATATCCAATAATCAAATCGATTACAATTTCTTGTCCTTCCAAAGAAGTATTGTTCTTGCTAGTTTCGATTGTTATTTGATTATTTGTTGAGTCTATTGTGACTCCACCAATACCAGGAACTCCGAGTAAAAGAGTACGTATTGTATCATACCAATTATTATCCGTTGGTACTTGAACTAATGAAGTTGATGTGAAGAAACTTTGTGAAGCGACAATTCCTGATGGATTCACAGAAACTTTTGCTGTAAAGGTTGCACTTATTAATTCACATGCTGTATTACCTGAAGTTAAATCGAAGTATCCCTCGTTCAACATTTGAAGTAATCCGAATTTAGTTGGAGACTCTATGTTAAAAATCTCAGCTCCCATCACATAAGTTTGATAAGAAGCGTAATTTGAATTACAACTGATAGTCGTATTTCTTGTTAAAGAACACCCATTTACATCAACCACCGTAAGTGAATAAGTCCCAGCGGTAAGACCACTTACTTGTATTTGTTGTGGTTCATTTGGTACATTGTCAGACCAATTGAATGAGAATGGTGGTTCTCCCGAAGTTATGAATGCGGTAATTTTACCACTGTTTCCACTTCCACAAGACGTACTTATTAATGAATAGTTTAGAGGTTGGCTTGAAGGAACTAATATATTTGTTGTTTGAACACAACCACTAGCGTCAGTCACTGTAATAATATGAGTGCCTGAAGAAAGGTTGTTGAATGTCACCGCACTTAAGTTTGTATCAATAACATTTTGTATTCCATCTACAGAATAATCCAAAGGTAATGTTGCCCCTGATGTAGTGTAAATTGTTACACTACCATTATTCTGTCCACATTTAGTTCCACCAACTTGAGTTGAAATTGTAAATTTATTCACAGTTAAGAGATTGACCTCTTCAACAAATGAACATCCACTATTATCCGAAACTGCAACTGTATAGGTCCCTCCACTAAGGTTTTGGAAAATTTGTGTACTTTGGGAATTTGTTATGTTGAGTTGATTACCTGTAGGATAAATTAAAGTATATGTATATGGAGTCGTTCCCCCAACTAAATTGACTGTAATTGAACCATTGTTTGTTGAACAAGTTGAATTCTGCCCTTGTACTGTAATACTTGACAAACCTCCTGGTGTTTCAAGAGTTATACCCGCTGTCATTTGACATAAACCAGCGTCTGTTACAAGAAAATTATATTGACCTGCCGATAAACCTGAAATACTGAAAGTTCTTGAGTAAGACACCGCAACATCTCCCGTTGAAGCAGAATAATAGAATGGAGCAGTTCCCCCAGTCACGGTCATATTTATTACACCATTTGATTGAAGACAAGTTGGTGCAGTCGAAGTAAATAAGCCAAGACCAATTGGACTAACATCAGTTACAGTTCCTGATTTTGATAAAGTACAACCATATGCGTCAGTCACTGCAACAGAATATACACCAGATGTAAGTCCCGTAATCGTACTTCCTGTCTGACCGTTGTTCCAAAGGTATGAATATGGTGCCAATCCTGTTTGACCCGTGACAAAAATCTTTCCTATTGGGGTTCCACCACAACTTGAGTTTGGCACAACGTACAAACCAAAATCCAAAGGTTCGGAATCCTCAACTATAAACGTTTGTGTGAATGCAGTACATCCACCTAAGTCTGTTATTCCCAAATAATAAGTTCCAGCACTAAGTCCTCCGAAAACTACGGCATCTGTATTGGTTGTTGCAGATGAAAGGTAGTTGTTATTAACATCAAAAAGAGAGAAGTTAGTTGAAGAATACAATGAAGTCGATGATCCCGTCACGGACCCATTGTCCAATCCACAAGTTGTATTTTGAACCGCTGAAACTGACCCACATACACCACTTGAAATTGGTATGTTTATAAAAAACTCACTATTAACAGGTAAAGTACTATCGTTTACTCTTAATTCATAAACTCTACTAGCCAATCCCACCAATGAAGCGGGTTGAGCAACAATAGTTTGTGGCGCATATACAGGATTAACAAATTGTACTGTGTATGGCGGGGTTCCTCCACTTACATACAGATTAAATGCTCCCGAATTGTTATTGGAACAATCACCTGTTACTGCTATGTTATAATCTAAAACCGCCATTAGCTTTCAAGACAATTAATACTTATATTTATTCCCGAATTCAAAGAGAGAACTTCGTTGAAATTTCTTTCCGTACAAGTTAGACTTGTAATAGTCAATTCGTTTCCATTTAGGAAGAATGTAAAACCATAATCATATAGTTGTGGAAGATATTCAATAAGAGCATTTCTCCACATTGTATTTGTTGGTACATCAGTTAGTCCATACCCCTCATAGAATTGTTCTTGGATTATAATATCCCCACCAATTCTTAAATCAACGTACCAACTACTTTGTACCGAATTTGTAATACAATCATTTAATGTCAAACCACTTTGTGCCAACATTTTATTGACTCTATTTGACAATATACTACTGAAGTTACTTACATCTACATCCCCATTCAACCACGGAAATATATTAAAGTCAGTGTACTCAGTTGTACAGTTATAATCAAAAATATTTGATATTATAAAACAAGGTTCAACAGGTACAGGAAGGAATTGACAACCTCTTTGTCTTCTATATACAAATTTCTGTCTTTGGAAAATTGAGTTTTCCATTCTGACACCTGTATTCCAAATTGTTGTTGCTGGAAACATCTGTTCAACCAATGTCATCCAATATGGATTGATTCCATTAACGTAATCAATCAATTTCTGATAGGTATATTTGTTATTTGGTATTCCTACGGTACTTTCAGACTCAATATATTTCCAAAATATTGATTGTAGAGTTGGATAGCCTCCCGTTTTACCATCTGTAATATATTGACGGTTTCTTACATTAATCATGTTCTCCCAAAAAGTCTGAGAAAACTCGAAGAATGTTTTTTTCTTTGGCTGAGGATTAACAAAGGTACTATCAACCCCACCTGGCACAGGATAGCCGACTGTCAAACCTGACTCAGGAATTGGATAATCATATCTTCTTGATTGGTCCCACACATCATAAACTAAACCTTGAGATGGGTTCAAAAACAAATCAACATTCTTTACATTGAGAACTAACTTCTCATTATCCACAAAGTAGTACGCATTGTAGTCAGCGTTTGTCGATACTCTGATTTTTGAATCATCTTCTAGCCAAGATTTATTATTGTCAACAACTTTTTTCAATTTGAATCCCTCATTCATATAAGGAAAATCTCTAAATCTATTCAAATATAATTGCCCGTAAGTGAATGGTTGTAATTGAGTTTGAATATCAAAGTTTTGACCTGTATATATTTGCCCCGTGACAGTTACTTGGTCAGGACTTCTATGAGTTGGGGTAGATTCATACCACCCTGCTCCCAATTGAAAGAAATAGGTTTCAGTGTTTACGGGAGCTTTTGGGAAACCTTCAGTATCAACGGGGTAATCAACGAGTCTCGTATTAACATCTTGATAAGTTGCAGTCGAAGTGAACGCACTGAATGTTTGTCCTTTAATTTTATATGTTAAACCTGGTATAAAACTCGGAGTATTCTGAACATAAGTACCTCCCGAAATGGATGCCCATTGAGTGGTAAACTGTTCCATATTAATTTTTTGGTCAGCTAAATAAATGTGCTCATTATATTCAATCAATGAATCAGGGGCACCAATAAGCCTCATAAGAAATTCAACCGAACGTCTTGTTCCTTTCGATTTGAATAAATAAGATGCGTTCAGAATAAGGTTACGATAGAAAGCGTAATTCAATTCTGTAGGAGTCAATGCTCTTGCATATCCAGGATAAGTTGGAGTCGAGGTATTTCCGAAAACCGAACTCAAGAAATCTTCATTCGTTATTGGAGAGAAGTTGGAAGTCCATCCCAATGTTTGTGCTAAATTCACTAACAACTGAGACGGAATATCGTTCGATGGATTATAATTGACTGAGTTCATAAATGCTAATGCATCTATAAATTGTTTGATTTGGTCAAAACTTCTTCCGTAAATTTGGAATATCTTTTCTACCTTTCGACCCAAAGTATCGAATTCTTTCAGGGAATCTGAAACTAAAAATCTAGAAACCAAGTTGGTTTTAAAAGTATCTAAATTAACTGCAATTGATTCCAACTGAGTCAAGTAGTCCTCGAAAAGAAAAGATTTAATATCCAAGTTCCAAGGCCCCTCTTTCGGCCACGTCACTTGTTGATAATTTGTGAAAAACT
>Ga0315900_10011639_pt1 | contig 10876 bp, 10 predicted proteins | sample LakEriMetagenome_FD_203521 | JGI IMG/M metagenome (GOLD analysis project Ga0315900, IMG submission 203521) | Freshwater fungal communities from buoy surface, Lake Erie, Ohio, United States - Buoy 12 MA114 | ecosystem: Environmental > Aquatic > Freshwater > Lake > Lake biofilm | place: USA: Lake...
GATGGAAAATATTTATTATATCCATTAGACACACTTATTATTTTATCTGCTTTTTGAAGAGTTAACCACTCAGTTTCAATATGAGCTTTATGTAAATAATACCCATCTATTGTATTAATATCATTACAATTATATATACCTACTGTAGCTAAAGCATTAGAAGATAATTGCATTGTTAATAATAAAGGAATATTATAATGTTGAGATAATAATAAACCAGCGTAATATGTAGTCCAATCATAAGCATGTATTATATCCGGTTTAGGAAATTTTAATGCTTCAGCGAAATATATAGAATGACCTAATAAAGTTATTATAGTTCCATGTTGTACTTCTAATATAGGATTCTTAGCTTCTCTATAATTTTTAATTCCTGGATTATTATCAGGATATCCTACAACATAAAAATCAATTTTATCTTTTAGTTGTTCATATATATGTTTAAATTGTATCCCTAATCCTCCTATGGGTTGAGATATACTATCAGGAAATAAAACTAATACTTTCATTTTGTTAATATAATAAAAGTCTTTTAAAAATACTAATTTAATCTTATTTTTATTGTTCCTGCTGTATGGTATAAACCTCCTAATGGTATTCCTCCAGTTGCTGCAGCAGCATCGTTTGCGAAATTACAACTTTCTGATACTTGAGATAATACAGCTGTAGTAGTTATGTTTGAACCTGATATTAATTCTACAGAAAACGCATTACGTCTTACTATATCTCCAGTGAAAGGTGCTTGATATCCATTACCTACAATAAATACAGCATTTGAACTAGTTTGGTTATATGTACCAATTACATGCTGAGGCCATAGAGTACTTAAAACACCTATAGTATTAGTAAGTGCAATAGTACCAACTCCTTCAGCATGTGAATAAGAACCAGATGCTACTGTACTATAACCTTCAGCGTGTGAAGCTTCTGCCGATGCTACTGTACTCCATCCTTCTGCATGAGATGCTCTACCTGATGCTGTTGTATAGTATCCTTCAGCGTGTGAAGCTTCTGCCGATGCTACTGTATCATAACCTTCAGCGTGTGAAAAAGCACCTGACGCTATTGTATGTCTTCCTTCAGCATGTGATGCAAAACCAATTGTTGTAGTACCCCATCCTTCAGCATGAGATACACTTCCTGATGCTAATGTATTTGCCCCCTCAGCATGACTATTTCCATTAAATCTTGTATATCCTGATATAGAATTATTAATTAAAATACCTGATGCTATTGTTTGATAACCTTCAGCATGAGAAAATTCACCAGATGCTGTTGTTCGATAACCTTCAGCGTGTGAACCAATTCCAGACGATAACGAACCACTACCTTCTGCATGAGAATAATTTCCTGATGTATGTGAATATACACCTTCTACATGTGAATAATCTGCAGATGCTGTTGTTCTAAATCCTTCCGCATGTGAACCTATTCCTAAAGTGATATTATAAGCTCCTTCAGTATGTGAATAACTTCCTGAAGCAATTGTATAATAACCTTCGGCATGAGACACACTACCTGATGCTATTGTGCTTTCTCCTTCAGCATGAGAAACAAATCCTCTAGTAATTGTTCTATATCCCTCAGCGTGTGAATAATCACTAGATGCTAATGTAGAATTACCTTCAGCATGTGATGAAGCACCAGATGCTGTTACATATATTCCTTCTGCGTGAGAATGTGGACCTGATGCTATAGTAATTGCGCCTTCAGCATGTGAACCACCACCTGATGCTAACGTAAAATATCCACCAGCTTGTGAACCCTCACCTAATGCTCTAGTACCAACTCCTTCAGCATGTGAATAAGAACCAGATGCTACTGTACTATAACCTTCTGCATGTGAAGCTAAACCAAATGCAGTTGTATCATATCCTTCAGCATGAGATAAACTTCCAGAGGCAATTGTACCTGCTCCCTCAGCATGACTTGAACCACTAATAATATGATATCCAGAAATACCACGAACTGGTAAAGGACCTACAGAAATTCCTGATGCTACTGTACTAAAACCTTCAGCATGAGAATATAAACCTGATGATATTGTATTCCTTCCTTCAGCATGTGAATAATCTCCGGATGCTGATGTAAATATTCCTTCTGCGTGAGATGCAAATCCTGATGATATTGTATCATATCCTTCTGCATGAGATGCATAACCTGATGATATTGTATCTAGACCTTCGGTATGAGAACTATCTCCGGATGCTACCGTAAATTCACCTTCAGCATGAGAATATTCTCCTGATGATATTGTTTCGCGGCCCTCAGCGTGTGAATAATTACCAGTCACTATAACTTCATTACCATTAGCTAATGAACCTGTTATTCCTAATGATCCTGTTATTGTTTGATTTCCAATAAATATATTTGAACCAGTAGTTGCGAAGGAGCCAGTTGCTATATCTCTTCCTACTAATTGCCAACCACTACTATTAGATATACTTCCTGTATCTATTAATGAATAAAGTTCATTAGTATCTTTTTGAAATACTAATAAACCTTCATATGAATTGTAAACAGGAATATTAAATCTTGATGAAGAATCGGCTACTACTGTTCTTGAATCTATAGGTTCTGTTGTAGATGGATTAAATCCTTGTATTGTATTTATAGCCATTTTATGATGTTCTTAATTCGTATAAAATTGTTGTTGCTGATATATTATTTGATCTATATACTTTATAATTTCCTATAGTAGTTACTGTAAATACTCCTAAGTCATTTGAATATGAGTTATTTACATTTAAAATACCTGTTAAAGTATATGAAGAATCTATAACTATATAAATATATTGAGCAGATGTAGTAACTGTAAATTGATATAAATGAGGATTTACAGTACCTTTAGCTATTCTTCCTATTGTTCCTCCAATTGTAGTATCCCATAATGCTACATTTTCTAATTGAGCTTGAGTATAGCTTGTATCAGAAGACACACCATATCTTACACTTCTTATTTTAGTATAAGATGTTGAAGTAGATGTTGTTGTTGTTAATGGAGGATTATTATCAGAACCTCCTACACCTGAAGAAGAATAATATGCTGTAGCAGATATAGTAATGGTTGCTGAACCGGTTGCTGAAGCTGTTACAAAGTATATTGAATCTACTGAAGAATTTAAAAAATTAAATACCCAGTTATTAGACGCGCCTGAGGCAGATGTAAATAATATACTTCCTGTTGCTCCTTGTTCAATTTGATTAGAAGCTGCATTTAATTGTACTATAGGAGTTAAAGATAATGTAGGATTACCTGGGTTTGTTTTAGATAATGTACCGGATAATGAAGATGATTTTACTAATATACTATTATCTAATGGATTACTAGCAGTTACATATAAAGTATAAGTATGACTACCAGAAGTAGTAGTTGCGTAAGATAAAGATGTACCTGAACCAGTAATTGATAATAAACTAGTTCCCTCATATATTGAGGCTGATATTAAAGTATACCCTCCATTACTCCATATGGCTGAAGCAGTATAACTATCTAATACTTGATTAAATCTATCAGTATCAAATGTACTATTATATGAAAAAGAAGATATTGATTGACTTTCTGGTGTTCCAAATATAAATTTTAATCTTCCATTTATAAAACTAACAGTAACATCATTAGAATAATCAGCTACTTCAATTTCATTTAAAGATATAGAATTATTACTACTGCTAATATAAGATACAGATGATGTTAGTACTGTGTTAGCTATTGATGCTGTACCTTGTAATGAACCAGTAAATGATGTAGCTGATACTGTTCCATTTATAGTTTGATTTCCAATAAATATATTTGAACCAGTAGTTGCAAATGAACCAGTATCAATTGAACCAGAACCTTGAGAACCCGCTGGACCTTGAGGTCCAACTGTAGCTACAGTTATAACATTAGTTACAGGTTGAGTAACATTTACTGATGTAGATTGATTATTATCATTTACAGTAATTACTCTATCAGAGTTATTTATTGTAACAGTATTAGTTGATGTATTTATATTAACACTCATTATCTAGTTACTTCTTTACTTAAATTAATATTTCCTTCTAATAAACGAACAGTGAAAGGACATGCTCCACTTCCTGAGTATATTTCTAAATCATATTTTGCTGTAGGAAAGGTAAAATTAGATGAAGTACAAGATGCTATATAAATTCCTATAGTTCCACTAGCAGGAGGATTAATTCCTGAACTTCCACTAAAATTTAAACCTGTACCATCAGGATTTAATGAACTAGATAAAGTAATATATGTTGTAGGAGAGTCATCAGCAAAATTAGATCTAATCATCATTTTACCTGCATATCCAGATAAATCAATAGGATTACCATTTGAATCCTTATATTGAATTTCAAAATTTACTGTTGTACCTTGTTCTATAGTAAATGAATATTTTCCTGCTGCCATGTTTTTAGTAATAAATATTGTAAGTTTTTATTATTTTCCGTATTCATGTTCTAGTATTTTTCCTACTAGATCAGAACGATGGTTTTCTTTTAATTTAAACCATTTAATTTCATCTATTTTCTTAGATAATTCTATAACATATGTTAAACCATTCATTTGTCCATCTGATGTTTTAATATCAGTTTGTTCATTATCACCGTTTATAACAATTTTACCTGTTTTACCTAAACGAGTTAATATAGCTAACATTTCACCTTTAGTTAAATTTTGAGCTTCCTCTACAATTAAAATATCATCTACTGTTTTACCACGAATGAATTGTACAGGCATTGCTTTTACTTTCTCATCTTTAATTAATAATGCTACTTCATTTTTATCTTTGCAGCATTTATTTAAGTTTTCAACTAGAGCTTCCATGTATGGATCAAACTTTTGATTTAATTCACCTGGTAAATAACCTAATGATTTACCTACTTCAATTGCTGCTCTAGTGTTATATATACAACTTATTTGTTTTTTCTTTAAAAAATCTAATGCTGTATTAGCACATACTAAACTTTTACCTGAGCCTGCTCTACCTGTAATAACTACAATTTGGTTTTCAATAATTAATCGTTTGGCTTCTTTTTGTTCTTCATTTAATTGAACAGCATTAATAGCTTTAATTTCACTTTTACGTTCACGGTTTGGTTCTTTCATAATAACTATTTATTGATAAATATGTTAAAAAAAGCCCGAATATAATTCGAGCTTATTTATAAATTAAATTGGATTTTCACTCATTATAATAGGAGGAATAAATTCTATTACTGTTAAGTTTAGTAATTTATCTTTAATAGATAAAAAATCATCATTATTAATTACTTCCTCTCCTATAACCCATTGATTATTTTTGTCTTTTATAAATTCTAAAATGGATACTCCATAAGTAAATCCATTTAATTCATTATATTGTTCTTGTGTTGCTTTTAGTACCATAATAATTAAAGTAAGTAAGTATCAAATGCTGTTTTGAATGCTGTATTTTCTGCTACTAAATAAGCTCCTAACCAATAACAAGATACTTGATGTGAACCATAAGAATTATTATTTCTAAGTACATCATATACAAAGTTTGGTGGTGTTGAAGCTGTACGTGTGTGTGTTGTTACTGTTGTTCCATCAACAATTGTAGTGACTGTTGAAGAATTAGTATGAATTGATTTTAAATTAGCGTTAGTAGAATAAACAGCAGCAGGAGATATTGAACCTGCATCTTGATTAATATAATTAAATTGACTAGTACCTATTCTAAAACCATGATTTAAATCATTACCGTTAGCTACACCATCTACATATTGACTAGATACTGGTATACGAACATAAGCTCCTCTTGATGCATCATTATTTTGATAATTAACACCATTAGTTGAAGGATTAAAATTTGTACGGATATATGAAGTTACTCCATCTCCTGTAAAACCTTGATCAGAAGTAAATGTAGGTGAATTAACTAATGTTGATTGATATTGAGTAGGTGATTTCCAATTTAAGGTTGCAAATTCTTTACTACCATCATTAGCATATACATAAAATACATCAAGTTTATTCCATATACCTGCTGATTTTAAATCAAGTATAAGTTGGTTTTGTTTTATTTGTCTTGAAGTACTAGGTAATGTATATCCTAAAGCTGTTCCTCTAGCTAAAATAGATAAATATTCACTAGAATAAGCAACAGATTGTACTCTAACAGAATTTTTATTAATATTTAGACCTAGTCCTAATTTTAACATATAATATTATATAAGTATAGATCTAGAACCACTATAAACTATAGCTACACCTGAACTTTGAGTTACAGATATTATCTCACCAAAAATAGGTATTCCAGCTGACCATGAGCCAGTTAATGTATTTCCATTCACCAGATTTCTAACTACGACATTAGAAACACATGTTGTTAAAGGATAATATACATATCCATCTGTTGCTATTGTAGCAGAACCACTTATTACGGCTCCTCCTCTTAATCCAAAAGCATCCACATTATTATCTACTGTATTAGGCATATTATTATTTTATTATAAATATGGCAAAAAAAAGCCCGAGTCAAAAACTCGGGCTTAATTTTTATTGTTTATGTTTAGTATGTAATTCTATTAATGACAAAAGTCTTAACTTTTCTGTTTGATTAGATTGTTACTACTGTTACTGTATTATTAGTTTGTAAATATTGAATATCACCATCTGGATTTCCACTATTGCAAGTCATTAATGCTGATGGTACTGTTAATGTTATTGTGTTTCCTACTATATTTAAAAATACATTATTATTTCCAACTGTTTCTCCTAAATTTGTACATGAAGGCAAGTTTATTGTTGTTAATGATGTACAATTTTGAAAACCATTATTTGGAATAGTTGTTAATAATGGGAAGCTATAGCTAGTAATTAATGGATTATAATTAAGAGAATTATTTGCAGCAGTTATTAGTGATGGTAAAATTATAGAAGTACAAGAAATAACGAAACTAAATGAATACTCACCTATTATAGTAACATTTGGAAAATTAACACTAACAATACCAGAAGTGTTAAATGCATCTCTTTTTATTTCAATATAAGCACTAAAAGGTAAAATTAAATCACTCAATACTACACAATCTGCAAAAGTAGCATAAGGCAATATTCCTCCACAAGTCATTGCAGGTAAATGTATTTTAGTTAAACCATAACAACCATTTCCTATATTATAATCAGAAAATACACCATCTTCACAAGAAACAATACAACCAGTATCTACAATTTCTAATATTGATGTTCCTGTTGGATCATTATCTCCAAACAAATATTCTCTTAAAGTTATATTTGAACCACCTATTAAAACTATTTCATTCCCATTTACTTCTACACTAGTAAATTCATTACCATATGTTGGTAAATCAAAGAATGTGTTCCAATCATTAACATCATTAGCATTCCCAACTAGTAAATTTGCATTTGCTATATCATCAAATGTTAAATTCAATGAAAGAGCAGTTGTTGTAGTGGTATTAGGACCACCTCCAGTTCCTGCAACTGCAGTATTAGATTGAAATGATTGAAATAAATTAGGATTTTTATAAATCTCATATAATCTTATTTGATTACTTAAATAATTTATATATTGATTATATTGGTTAATTTGCTCTTGTAAGGGCAGTTTTTTGATATAATCAATATTTTTAAATTGAGGCCAAGTGTATTCGTAATACATATTAAAATATATTTATTATAAATATAGCAAAAAAAAGCCCGAGTAAAACTCGGGCTTAATTTTTATTTTTTAACTCAGATTAAAGGGTATTTAAACCACTTACTAAGATTTTACCATAGAATTCAGGACGAACCATTTTCTTAGCATAACGAGTTAATAGACCTTTACGTGGAGTGAAAGTATCTGGATCGTATACAAGTGGAGTCATGATTAATGGAATGTAAGGAGCAAAAACAGCACCAGTTTCTAAGAATTGTTTACCTTTGAAACCCATTAAGATGGTATTTTCAGTCATGTATGGGTTCTTATAAACATCATACTGATTGTTTAAGTTACCAACTTTCTGTACACCAAAAGCGTAAGTCATTTGAGCAGCATCACCTTTAGCGTTAGTAGCAAATCCTGGGATTGATTCAAGAACAGTAGCTACTGTAGGAGAACATACTAAGAAGTTAGCACCACCACGTAATGTTTTCTGGTGAATGATGTTACTTAATTTCTGCATTTTAGTTCCTAAAGTTTGGAACCAACCACCTTGAGTGTTATAGAAACCTAAGTTAGTTGTTGTACCGTTACCTGTTGCACTTGTGAAAGCAATATTATTAATTGCTGACCAATATTCAGTACCAGCTGAAGCGTTTTGGATTAACATATCTAAGATTTCTAAGTCAACCTCTAATGAGATGTACTCACTCATGATACTAGTTAATTCAGCTTCTGCGTCTAATGCATGGTAAGCATTTAAATCTTGAGCGAATTCAGGTGTCCAAACAGCTCTTAACTTACGAGTTTTAGCTACGATTGGCTCTGATTTCATTTTAACGTTGATTTCAGGAATTGAGATTGGGTTGTTATTAGCATTTAAGCTAGTATTACCATCTTCGAAATCACCACGTAATTGATCAGTTGGTTGTAATTGGAATGAAGCAGTTACGTTAGCTACAGTAGCAACATCACCTACTTTAGAACCAGTTACTAAGAAAGTTACTGTTCCAGTTGTACCACTAAATACAGTACCGGCTGTAGTAGTGTAAGCAGCTTGAATATCACTTGGTTGGAAACCTGATTGTGAAGCGATAGTGAAAGCACGTACACCATTAAAATCTGTGTTTGCAGGTAAAGTAATAGTTACTTTTTTCCATTGGCCACCAGCTGGAGAAACTGAAGAAGCTGAGTAGTTAGAATCAAAATTAAAATCAGACCATGAAGCAGAAGCTACAGTAGCTGAACTAAATGATGATGTGTTGTTGATAGAATAACTGAAACGACCAGCACCATATAAACCACCGTTTGCAGAAGCAGTAGCTCCTGGGTTAGTTACACCGTATACTGATTCAGTACCATAGAAACCAGCACCAGCAGCAGCAGTGAATGGAGATTTAGTTGTACCATACTGGAAGTCTAAGAAAAATACTAGACCTGAAGGTAAATTCATTGGTTGAACGCTAACGAATTCTTTAGCAGCGATTTGACCAAATACTTTACGTACTAATGGAAGAGCTACACCAGCCCATTGTTCACCAACACCAGCGGTAAAAGCAGCACCTGCAGTACCAGCACCAGTTTGTGAAGTTTCCATTACTAATTGTTTTGCCTGATTTTCAAGGATCATAGACATGTTGTTTTTATCGGTTTCTGATTTTAAACCTTCTAACAAACCTGTCTTACCCCATTTCGCAGCTAAACGAGTTGCGTCACTTTGAAGAGCTTTCCATGGGTTAGCGCCTTCTAATAATGATTGAATTGAGTTCATTGTTTTTTAAAAATTAAATTGTTTTTTTGTTTAAATTAAATAATACCAGCTAATTTTTGGAATCTAGCAACCATGTCATTAGATTCTACAATTGGTTTCTTAATTTGAGCCACGCCTGCTGGTTTTGATGCGCGACCTAAGTTTTCTTTAATTGAAGATTTTGATTTTGATAAATTTTCAATTAATGTTTCGTAAACTAATTTAGCTTCATTTTTAGATGTAGTTTTGTCAAACGCAGCTAATACTTTAACTTTTTCTGATTCAGTAAGATTTTTTGTTTTGAAAATCTTGTTTGTGTAAAGTAATTTAGCGTTTAATAAATTAATTTCATTAAGTTCTGAACGTAATGTTTTGATAGCATTCATTGCTTCATCAAGTTCTTTCTTTAATTCATCAACTTCTTCTTTTTTAGCTTCATCCATTTCTTTGTCTTTTAATTCAGCTAAAACTTCATCGATATTGATTTCTTCTTCAGCTTCCATTTCTTCTTCTCCAGCTTCAGCTTCCATTCCCTCACCGGCTTCAATTTCGCCATCTGAGATCATGTCTTCAATTACGCTTTCGATAAAGTTTTTAAGATCTTCTTCGCTCATGTTTTCAAGATCGATTTCTTCTTCTTCACTTTCTTCTTCACCTTCTTCTTCTTTAACTTCTTTAACTTCTTCTTCTTCTTTTGATTCAGTAATTTCTTCTTCAATTTCTGAAGTTTCACTTAATTCAGCTAAAAGTTCATCAAGGTTAATTTCTTCAATTTCTGCTTCTACTTCTTCGATTTCTTCTTTTTCTTTCATTTCTTCTAAGTCAGTGTTAACTTCATCAAGATTTTCTTCCATTGTGTCGTCTTCTTCATAATAGTTGTCCATCTCGTTGATTTTAGCAGCTAACATAGATTTTAAATGAGGTGTAAAAGATTCTTCTAAAGCAGCTTTAGCATTTGCAATAGCAGTTTCTTTGATTGCTTTTGCGTCGGCAATAGCCTCTTTTAACAAATCTCTGTTTGTCATAGTTTTTGTCCTCAAATTGTTTTTTGGAAATACGCTTAATTACTGTAGCGTAATAGGGATTATTAATAAATAGATGCCGTATGTAGATTTGGAACGGCATATTCACATATAAATATATATGGAGAGTTCAAAATGCGAAGAGTTGCAAAAAAGAAACCCTCCTTTTTAAGGGAGGGTCTATTTATAAATATTTTTATAGAAATTAATTAAAATATTGGACAAGTTCCATTAGCACAAAGTATTTCTGTTATTACTGAATTTACTTTAGCATACGGGTTAGTATTGTGAGTTAAACCTTCATTTAAACCACTTTTAGTTACTTGCATCCATGATCCTGGATTTGAAGGTGTTGATACAAAGTCCCAACATAATAGTTCAAAATCATCTTGTACTTCCATTGTTTCACCAAGTGGTTTTAAGCTACCCATACCACGTGAAGATACACCTATAGTAATGTTATTTTCAATAAGTGTTTT
>Ga0315900_10011641_pt1 | contig 10876 bp, 9 predicted proteins | sample LakEriMetagenome_FD_203521 | JGI IMG/M metagenome (GOLD analysis project Ga0315900, IMG submission 203521) | Freshwater fungal communities from buoy surface, Lake Erie, Ohio, United States - Buoy 12 MA114 | ecosystem: Environmental > Aquatic > Freshwater > Lake > Lake biofilm | place: USA: Lake...
ATTGGCGCAACGTCAGTTGGAAATAGTAATAGATATAGAATAGGGCGTCGCTGGGATGTGGGAACGTTACCCAACTATATCGTAGGCGAAATCGGCCAAATCCTCATCTACAACCGTGCTATCACAGCAGCTGAAGTCGGCTCCAACTACAACGCCTATTCCACCATTTTCAGTGTATAAACTCGATACCTCTCAAAAACATCTAATCCTCGCATTTTCAAAATGCAATGATTAGATAGTATTGACCCAGCTCTCCCTTTAAAGAGTCGGCACGGTGCTCACTACTTCAGGCGTGTATCCATATGGGTTTCCCACCATAACACCCATTGTATAGAGGGATCCAGGATTCAGCTCATTAAAGCTCATACTTGTTGTGCTCACATCATATACATACTGGGCAAATGTGGGATCGCTTGGCTTGGAACTGTGACTCATAACAAGATATGTTTTCCAATTCACTGGAACTGGGTCAGGAATGGCCCAATCTATTTTTACTGTAGTTGCATCAATCCTTTCACAGCTGACAGAGAGCACACCCTCTGTTATTGCTGTGAGACCCAAGGCAGTAGCATATGCAACCCCTTCACCCCACGTGGCACCCCCATCGACGCTCGCTTGAATAGTGGCATTATACGCCTCACCATTGATCAGGCCCGTTGCACTAACCGAGGCATCCGATACATCCAAAATGTATTCTAAGCTGGGACTACCTGCATCTACAGGGACAACGTTCAGTCTGTATTTTGTAGCTATTGTACCGTCATTGGGTGCTCCCCAGTAATATTTAACTGACTGGGGGACGTCATACATGAATCCGAGCTGTAGAGGTGGTCCAGCCACGAGAACAGCACGGGCTGTTCTGGCAGGATAGGATGCCGCGGCGCCCCACGTATCTCCTCCATCGCTACTGGCCTGAATAGTACCAATATAACCCATTTCATCCGTGAGCTCCGTGGCCTCATAAGAGAAAGTTTCGCCGCTCGCACCGCTGGCATCTATAACATACTCCAGGCTCGATCCTGATGTAGGCGTGAGTGTAAGCTTATATTTTGTAGGAACATCGCCGTCAGTCGGAGGTGCCCAATAGTATTTAATCGCAAGTGGCTGTGTATAAAGGGCCTCCCCAGGAATAGGTGTACCTACTGTTATAGGCGTTGGCGCCACAGGTTCAATGCTATTCATTTATTATTTCAAACATTTTATTCAGAGCCATCGTTATCACCCTCAGCCTCGTCAGCCTCATCCTCTTCCTTCCAAGAAATCTCCAAAGTATATTGCTTTCCCTCTTCATATTCTTCCTCGACGAAGCAGATGCTGCATCCAGGAAGCATATCTTCGACGATGCCCTTCAGCTTCCGCAGGGCCAACCTCTCTTTGAAGCGGCCAGGCTGGGGCAGGTCGAGGCTTATGTACCACGCCCCGCGTGCAGTGGCGTCTTTCAGCATTTTCGGCGCTCTCTTTTCGAACCAGTTCATCCAGTCGGCACAGAGCCGAGCGAAGCTGTGCGCCTCCTCCTCTCTTTTCTTGAGTGCCGCCGCCGTGGCCTTACGGAGTTGCTTGGCTGTGGCAATGAGGGGTACTGGCTCGGCTTCGCCGAGCTGAACCTCTCCAAGCGTAATGATGCCGCAAGGCTCATCCCCGTCGTCTTCCATTCTCTTCTCTTGAATATTCGAACGCACTTAGGCCTAGGGGGTAAGGCCCCCCTCTAACAAATGCTACCAACGTATAGAGTCAGAGCGCAATGTCAGCACCGACAGCGCCCCTTATTGATATTCGCCCCGAAGTGGGCTTCAGTAGTATCTTGTTCTACTGGCGCCCCCCAGCATCTGACGGCGGCTCCCCTGTCCTTTACTACACGCTCGACTGTCCCGCCATCTCCTTTACAGCCAATATCAGCACCACAGCCGACACCTATCTCGTGGACAATCTCGCGAGAACCACGGACTTCACCTTTACAATGACGGCAACGAATGCGAACGGCACCGGCCCGGCGGCAACCTATCGCACTGTGCAGACCGGCCTCATTCCTTTCGGACCCACCCAGGCGACGGCCAGTACCCTAACTTCCTCTATTGCCTACCTCACATGGAACCTCTCCACCCTGGCCACGAACGAGGCCACGCCCAAGTGGTTCGTCGTCACGATCTCGCCGAGTACGCCCACGATGTCGAGCTTCAAGCGCTGTGCCTACATCTATGAGCGTGCCAAGACATTCACTGTTCCCTCCACCAATATTGCGTATCAGTTCCTCGTGCAGGCCGTGGCCGATCCAGGCTACTGCGTCCCTTTTGCGTACACGAGCAGCCTTCTCTTTGGCTCCCCTGCGCCCTTTTCACCAAGCACTATTTCGGGCATGCGTGCCTGGTATGACGCCCAGGACACTAACTATTTCACCATGGTCGGCACCACGAGCACTGTGTCGTCTATCTTGGATAAGTCAGGACAGGGCTTCACTCTCTCCAATCCCCTCGGCGTCACCCGCGGTGTCCAGAAGTTCAATGGAACTTACAACTCCTTTTATGAGGCCAATGACAGCGGCAATAATCGTTTCGGTTCCAATGCTTCTTTCACGGTAAGCCAGCCATTCACGCTGGTCACACTTGCTCAAGCCTCGAATATCAACCAGTGGCATATCTTGATGGACTCTCCAACGGCAGCGGGTCGTGTGATCTATTACTACGATAACAATAATGCGCTCTGGACCCTTAATGCTGGCAATGATGTTCGCATAAACTATGATATCAGGACAACACCCAGCAGTTTGCTCGTTGCCTATTACAGCACGACGAACTCCTTCGTGTATATGAACGGCTCGACAACGGTATCGAACGCGAACGTCGGCACCACGAATATGACAAACGGTATCTGCTTAGGAAAGCATCCCACTGTCTCCTTTAACTACACGGGCCACCTCTGCGAGTTTATGATATATAACCGCGTGCTCACCCTTACTGAGCGGCAGCAGGTCGAGGGCTATGTCGCGTGGAAGTGGGGTATTAATGGGGCCCTCCCGTCGAACCATCCCTATAGGAACGCGCCCCCGTGAGCCCTCTCCCTCCCTTTATAGTTCAGTGTATATAGAATATACCGAAAACTATAATAGCAGACCCGAGCCTACCCAAATGTCAGCCAGGCCCCACCCTATTTCGATATCGCCTATTGTAGCGAACCCCCAGTTCGTGAGCTACCTCTATGGCACCATTGTCCGCAAGGCCGGTAAAAAGGCCGCGGCCAAAGAGCATTTTTCTAATCACAAAGACCTCTGTATGGTCAAGTACAGCACGCCCACTGAGGGTCGCCTACGAGCCACCTGTGACGAGGAACTCGCCAAGGCTGCAGTAGGGAGGCTAGGATATGACCCGGATGATATCACTATATTGGGCGGCACCGCCCTTAACCTCTACAGTTCCATGCTCACTACTAACTACCGTATTCCCCCTCTCCCACCCAGCAATGTGAGCACCTATAAAACATATATGGAAACGGACGACATTGATATGGTCTGGTGGCCATATATCGACCCTGCGCTCGAGGCAGGCCACACTGTTCTCTCGAAAGGCCTCCACGATTTCTGCAAGGATTTCGTGAATGAGATCAACGAGAACCTGCGTGAGGGCCGCCGAGAGATCGAGGGATTCGTGGAGTATGCCCTGCAGCAGCCCGTTTCTCTAGCCCTCAACTGTACTCTTTCAGACTATATAGACATCGGTGTGAATACGGCCACCATTATTTTCAAAATCAACGGGACGCCATACAAAATCGCCGAGATTATGATTCACGACGGCTTCTCCAGTCAGCGGAATGATTTCCTCGGCACACCAATCCGCTATCTGTTGCCGATGGTGGATGACGTCAGTTATATTTCGAAATACGCCCGTGCTATGGCAAATCGCCCCTATTTCAACGTGATGCATGGTGTTGCGCTGGCCGATCTTGAAAAGTTCATAGTCCTCCAGTTCTTTCTTTTGGGGAATACCTTGCGTGAGCGGCCAGATATGATGCGTGTGGCGAAGGCGTGGGGCAGAGCCTATTATTTGGACGCTCTTTTTGGGAAGCTTATCTTTGAAGCAGAGCAGCTGGGGTTGAGAGGGCATATTATGCTAGATGCCCGTACTGATATAACCGATCTGATGAATGTATTTGACGAGGCATCAGAGACACTTCGTAGTGTCTATGCGAAGGAGATAGCGGATCTCTGTGGGGAGTTGCCTGAAGGCCGGCTCTTCCACGCCTCGCTCCACTCCTTTTGCGTCACACCCAACATTCCCGCGTCTATTCCCAGGGATTCTGCCCTATACACGCGCATACGTGATATGTCGAGGCGGCACAGGGGGATGGCGAAGGCTTCCGTTCAGGAGGCGTATGCGGAAATGGGGAGAGGGGGTGGAACACGGAGGCGCCGCAGGGGCTTTAGGAAAACCAGATCAAGGCAGATAATCCAGGGTTTCAGGGGGATGATCCTGAGAAGGTAGCTAGATTATCGAAGGAGTTTGATGAAATCTTGAAGGCGGCGGGGGTAGAAGAGGCATGAGAAATTTATACTACTTTCTCGTAACCCGGTATGTACATCATACTTCTTTGTAGAAACTACCAAGAAGTGCTCCCCCGCCGTGCGTAAAGCCCCCTTCCTTTTTAAAGGCCCGCGCCACTAGATTCAGCCAAAGATGTCAGTCATCACTAACTTTAAAGGGCAGGCGGCGCAGGATGCATTTGTTCTATGGGTCCTAAAGGGGAAGCGCGACGGCTATTTCCTGGAGATCGGTTCCAACGACCCTATTACTATCAACAACAGCTATATCTTAGAAAAAGAGTATGGCTGGAAGGGGATCATGGTCGAGTATGCCTCCAACTATCTCCAGAAATATTTGGAGCATCGCCCCACGGCCATACATATTATGGAGGACGCAACGCAGGTTGATTACAATGAAGTACTGCAGCAACTTGCCCCGCCTGGAAAGGTTGTGGATTACCTCCAGATCGACCTCGAGGTCAGCAATGACAGCACGATGGGTGCTCTTCTTCAGGTTGAGAAAACCATGGAGGCAGGATATAAATATGCAGTGGTTACGTTCGAGCACGACATTTATTCGAATGCAGTCTATAAGACCCACCCTCGGTCCAGGGAGGTCTTCGCGAAGCACGGCTATGTCCGTGTGTTTAGTGACGTGAAGAATATGAACAACCCCTATGAAGACTGGTATGTCCATCCAGATCTCGTTGATATGTCGCGTATAGAGGAGGTGCGCACGGAAGAATCACTAGAATGGACTGATATCTTGGAAAGGTTGCGACAGACCCGGTCCTAGTCCTCCCCTTTTTGTGAGCCTATGGTAGAGCCCGCGCCACCGCCCCCGCGATGGAGAAGCCAGAGAATATGAATGCGTTAAATGACATGGTGATCCAAGCCATTACAACAGGCGACTTGCCTCTCTTACAGCAGCTCGTTGAAGATGACGGTGCCGACGTGAATGGAATATATAGTGGATGGGACATAGACAGTTACGAGGTTACTGATACGATGTTTATGATTGCCGTCCAGTATAAGAAGTTTGATATCATAGACTACTTGATAGGAAAGGATGTCGATGTAAATCAAACCTTAAAAGATGGGACACACGCCTTGATTGCTTTATTGGTAAATGACAAGGTTCTGTGTGGAGAAGCCCAGCTCGCTCGCGATTATTACGAGGGCCTTTCGGAAACGATGGCCTTGATGTTTATGAAGGGCGCAGACATACACGCAAAAGACGCGAATGACTATAACCTGCTTATGTATGCTACGCAGTATGCACAGGACTTTGATTTCATCAAAACTCTTATACATCTATATGTGAAGTCCCCTCCTATAAAGGAGAAGAGTAGGACTGGTGATACCCCCTTGATTACGATGTTTATGTCCGAAATATGTAGTTTGAATGGTGATGATTATATTGAGAAGCAGTATGAACAGAGGTATAAGATAGTGAAGTTGCTGATATCTCTAGGGGTTGATGTGGATGCCGTGAATAAGCAGGGCGACACTGCCCTATCAAGGGCAATATTTAGTAACAACTTGTACGAGGGGAACCGCGGCAAGGTCTATAAGAACCAGGCGAAGTTGATAAAGCTTCTTGTAGAGAAGTCATCTACAATACAAGAAAGTATTGTTAAGTTTACTATTCCTAGCCGCTTTAGCGGCGATGGTTTCAAGAAGGAGATAGCAGATATCTTGAAGGAGCCAGGGGTCGTTGCGAAGTTTGAGATGCCGAAGTCCGAGCCGAAGCCAACGTCGAAGTCGGCACCAAAGCCAAAGAAGGTTGTATGGGACAAGGAGACTAAGGACTTTATAACAGTTCGTAATAGGAACCATCAGCTTCCTGCTGCAACTGGAGCCGCAGCCGCTGCCCCCTCTGGACCCCAGCCGAAGGTCCCAAGCTTGTCCGCCCTGACCTTTGTTACCAAGCTGGCTGGTTCCACGGGCGCCAAACTGTATATGGATGCGACGACGGGAAAGAAGTGGGTTGTGAAGCAGGCCGAGCGGGGCGGTGGAGTCGGCCATGTGCGTAATGAGGCAGCAGCAAACGCAATCTACACTGCTCTAAAGATACCTGTACCCATTTTCAAGTTTGACGAGGCCAATGGCGCCCTCATTTTGGAGTACATTGAAGGGAAACTGCTCCGTGAAGCCACGGAAGCCGAGCGCGAGAAGGCGATCAAAGAACTGTCAGCGACGTTCGTGGTGGATGCTCTTTTGGCCAACTGGGACGTTATAGGACTCGCCTACGATAATATACTCTTGCCGGCGGATGGCTCTCCAGCTGTGCGTATTGACAATGGGGGAGCCTTGGAATATCGTGCCAAGGGGGGGTTGAAGAAACTCAGTCCAAGAGTTATTGAACTGGAGACGATGCGCGACCCCACAGCAAATCCGTCGGCGGCCAAGATATTTGGCCACCTGACAAATGCCGATATAGAGAATCAAATAAATACTATTATAAAGCCGAACTTCAATAACTACTCATACATTCGTCACGTTCTTATACCACCAACTATTGAGAAAGTTATGGGGGAACGCCTAGACTATTTGTTTTATGAGTATAGCCCTGAAGAGAGGAACATTCCCAACACAAATACGATATCACTCAAGCGCATTTTCAATACTTCAAACATAGCAGTGAATGCGATAGATCCCAAACTCTCTTACAGGGCCCACTCAGAGGAGGATATAAAGGAAAAGATAGAGCCGCGCACGAAAGCGGGTAGTCCTTTGACACCGCTAGACGTGCTCACTTTTAAGGAGTTCTCAGAGTCGCCTCGATTGAATAGGTTTCTTAGGTCGAACGAACCGTATTTATTGGTAAATGGGAGACTGAATGATTTATTACGGAAGAAGTTCCCTATCCCTGTGGTCACATCGATCACAGCAGGGGTTGAATACAACAAAAAGCTAATGTATTATTACTTTGTCAATCTGTATAATGCCATACAGAAACGTCCCATAGAGTCCCCAGCAAAGTTGCTACGTGTCTTTAGAGGCACGAGGGATTGGTATATGGCTGAGGAGCCCTACAAGTTTTTCTATATGAATGCGTTTGCTTCGACGTCGCCCGAACTGAGAATCGCGAAGGGCTTCACGAAGGAACATAAGATGATATATATATATTATATTCACCCCCTTGCAAGATATACGTATATAAACTCGGTATCTTACTTTAAAAACGAGTATGAAGTGCTTCTCACACCATATCATCGCTATTTGTATGTGGATACGAGGGTTGTGAAAGAGAATACATACAAGATATTTTGTGTGTTGCCCACGGACCTGACTATTCCAGACACGTATGATGGGTTTATGGAGTGGAGGAAAACGATTGAGGGGAAGACGACAGATTATGATAAGGCGAGGCTGCACGAGGAGTTGGCGGGGGAGGAGGCGGCGATGAAGGGTGGTCGCATATCTCTCTTGAATCGCACGCGACGTGGTCGGACTCGGCCCCGCAGTCCGACGAAGCTCAAGACAATGAAGGCGCGCTCGCGTGTCTCGCGGTCTGCCACGCCTCGTTCTCCCTCTAAAGCGAAGGAGCGAGAGGAGCGTTGGACGGCTCCCCTGCCTATGTTTCCAGGCAAGGCGCCCACGAAGGCCGAGATGGTGGTCATAGAGCAGATGAAGAAGTTGATTGAGAAGGATCCCATAGACGAGTAGGGGGGTAAGTTTTTCCCATATTCATCCGATTATGACCAACACTCGTCGCATCCCGGTATTCACTAGAATATATTCATAGTATGATGATAGTATAGATTCTTTTCTATCATTATAATATAATGGTAAAACATAGACGTTCAACTGCTAGGAGGAAACGTCGTTTGGTGAGGGGTGGAGGCCTGGGCAGTTTTACTCGTCGTCTTTTTGGGAGGAGGGAGAAAGAGACAGAAAGGGCTGTGAGAACATTAAGAGAAGAAAAGGCAAAGGAAGAAAAGGCCAAAAAACAGGCAGCAGAATATGAACAACAAAGGGCTATTGTTCTTCCTACTAGAAAAGAGCTGAAACAGAGAGAAAACGCTCGTGAGAAGGCTCGTGAGGAGGCTGATAAAAGGGCTCGTGAGGAGGAGGCTCGTGATAGAGCTCGTCAGGAGGCTTCCTATAAAAGTACAACGAAAGCTTTTAAGGAGAGGGAGGAAGCCACTGCTAAGTTATCTAAGGCTGAGGGGGAACTGGAAAAAGCAGAATTAGCCCTTGGACAAACTAGACTGAATAGCCTTCATAATAATGCTAGTAGGAATGATATCGAAAAAGCAGAAAAAACTAGGAATGAAGCACAGGCACTAGTAGATAAACTAAAGGAAGAGCTGAAAAATGCCAAGGGAAGAGCTAATAAAGAGCTTGCAGAAGCAGAACCCTATATTAAGGGAGCGGCAAATGTGGCAATGAAGGAAAGTGCTAATGCAGCTGAGATTGCTAAGAATGTTGAGGCTGGTTTTAAACCTTTTAAGCTCCCAGGAAAAAAAGAAATAATAGTCACAGACAATATGAATGTAGAAAATAAAAGTAAGTTTATTAAAGATATAGACACATTATATGACCAAGCAGAAAAATATAAAGCAGCAGATGAAAATGAGTTTGAACGTCTTTTATTCTGGCAGACTGTTACACCGGATCTTAAAAAATCATTAAGGGATCAAACAAATATTAAAACAAAGTTGGAAGTAAAAGGAGGAAACGCTAAAAAGTTGGAAGATATTATTAAAAACATTCGATTTTATGCATATGCAATCTTACACCTCATACCAGGGGCTCCAAATCTTGAAAGGGAACAAAGGAAGTTTAATATGTTATTTGATACAAATGATATAGATAAGATTATAGAGTATTCAGATAAAAGTTTGAGTGATCTAAAAACGTATGAAACTAATCTTTCAGAGTATTCTAAATATTTTGAAAAGGTCAAGAGTAATAGAATATCTACTATAAAGAAGTTACAAGAACCTTTGATCGCAATAGATAGGTTAGGGACTGCGTTAGACCGTGCAAGTACTAATGCTGAAAAGGAGGCAGCATATAAAGCTCAGATTAAGAGGTACTTTGATAATATTAAAGAGGACCTTGCATCGATTTTAGCACAGAGTCAGTATGACAGGTGGGTACAATATGTTTTTGATTATAGATCAATGATTGATACACTTATTAAAAATTATCTTCCTGGTGGGTATATGGATGATTTTGAAGATGCATTTTCAAAAAAGTATGACGAGTTGTCTAAATATACGGCGTAGTACGTGCAACAAGATGAGAGCGGGTAATCAAGTGATAGGTGGTGAGTTTATTCGTAGGCAATCGTTTTCTTCCTATAAAGATGGCATATGCGTGTAAGAGGTGGTGTATGGTGAGAATGGAAGTTTAAAGGAGTAGTACGAGTGCCCTGTATAAGATGCCAGTGTGGAGTTACGCGACATACCCAATAAAGTATGGTGCAGGATTGGAGAGTACGCAGTGCGCGGGAGCGTGTCCAATGACGTATGTGATGGTATCGAATGGAGGGAAGGAGGACAGTGGCTGGACGACAGTGCATCGAGGGCGCAAGAGTAAGAAGCGCAGTTAGTGTGTAATGCAAGAGATCTTGAAGCATCAGCTGGGAATCCGAGTAGATGTTTGAAGATAGTAGGGCGAGTGTAGCGGTGTGTGAAGATTCCAACTGGATCCCCCCATATTCTCTTGGGATGTGGTGAGTATGCAAGAGAAGAAGTGTGTGTAGCTGTGATTCTCTTGGGTGTGTGAAGATTCCAACCGGATCCTCCCATATTCTCTTGTGATGTGGTGAGTTCAATGCAAGAGAAAGTGTGTTGTCGATAGGGGTATTCGGGGGCAGTATGAGTTTCTGAAGTAGGCCACCCGGATTCTCTTGGGTTGTGGTGAGTGTTGTATGTAAGAGAAGGAGTGATCTGTTGTGATTTTAGTGAGTGGTGTGAGTTCTAGAGCGGGCCACCCGGATTCTCTTGGAGTATGGTGAGGGCAGCGCGAGCGAAGCGAGCGCGTGTGCAAGATATAAATAGGGGGGCTTAAAGACACTCTGGGTCCCTTCGATAAATTTATTCGTTGGATTATTCCTACTGCAGCATTTTAGTTGAGATCTTAAAATGGGCTGACATAAATATATCATAACTCTCATAAATTTACAACGAGATTTTTGGACTTAGGCTTATGACATAAAAATCGATCTTGTAAATCTTATGAAAAGTTATGATATATTTATGTGGGTCTTTTTTGAGGCCCGCGATTTTTGCTTTTTGCCGATTCTAAATTTATTTTCGGAAACCTCAGTAGAATCACATTGGATTAAAAATCCAATATTGAAACTTTGTTTCAATGTGATTCTACTGAGGTTTCCGAAAATAAATTTAG
>Ga0315900_10011643_pt1 | contig 10875 bp, 14 predicted proteins | sample LakEriMetagenome_FD_203521 | JGI IMG/M metagenome (GOLD analysis project Ga0315900, IMG submission 203521) | Freshwater fungal communities from buoy surface, Lake Erie, Ohio, United States - Buoy 12 MA114 | ecosystem: Environmental > Aquatic > Freshwater > Lake > Lake biofilm | place: USA: Lake...
CGGCAGGGCAGTGCTTGTCCACGTGGGGCAGCTCCTCGTGCAGCCACACATCGCGGCCCTCCTGCATGTTCACGCTCCAGCCCAGTCGGTCGGTCACGATCACCTTCTGCACGGTGGGACAGGTCTCCAGCGCCTCGTCCACCACGCGCTTCACGGGGATCTGCTTGTGCCCGCGGTTCAGGCCGTCGCTGGTGAGCACCATGGTGGCCTCGGCGTCCTGGATGCGGTCGCTCAGGCTCTGTGCACTGAAGCCGCAGAACACCACGCTGTGGATGGCCCCGATGCGCGCGCAGGCCAGCGTGGCGATCACCAGTTCGGGCACCATGGGCATGTAGATGCAGATGCGGTCGCCCTTCTTCGCGCCGTTGCGTTTCAGCACGTTGGCGTACTGACACACCCGCTCGTACAGTTCGCGGTAGGTGAGGCGTACGAAGCGCTCCTTGGGGTCGTTCGGCTCCCAGATGATGGCCAGCTTGTCGCCGCGCTCCTTCAGGTGCCGGTCCAGGCAGTTCTCGGTGATGTTCAGCCTGCCGCCGATGAACCACTTCACATCCGGCTTTTCGAAGTCCCACGCCAGGGTGGTGTCCCACTTGCGTTGCCAGGTGAATTGCTCCGCCAGTGCGGACCAATATCCTTCGGGGTCGCGGATGCTCTCGGCCAGTTCGGCGTCGTACTCGGCTTGGGTGCGGATGCGTTGGAGGGCCATGCGGTCGTTGGACGGACTGCGTTCCGTGCCCCCGAAAAGTAGGACCTCCGGGCGACCGTGACGCGGTCACCGGCCGCGACAGGTTCAGCCCCGGAGCCGCCGCCGCAACGCCGCCATCTTCAATGCGGCCACGGCGCAGTCCACGCCCTTGTTGCCGTGCTTGCCACCGCTCCTGTCCCGCGCCTGCTGGATGGTCTCATCGGTGAGCACGCAGAAGATCGTGGGCACGCCGGTGCGCAGGTTCACGTCCATGATGCCTTGGGCGGTGGCCTGGCAGACGTACTCGAAGTGGGGGGTCTCCCCGCGGATCACGCTCCCCACGCAGATCACCGCATCGGGCTGCTCGGCCTGGATCAGCAGGTTGGCCGCAGGGGCCAGCTCGTAGCTGCCGGGCACGCGCTCAATGCGCAGGTCGGCCTCGGCGACGCCGTGGTGCAGGAGGGTCCTCCGCGCGGCCTCGGCCAGGGAATGGGTGATCTCCTCGTTCCATTCGGCCACCACCAGCGCGATGCGCATGCCGGTGCCGTCGGGCACGCCCTTGGGGTCGTAGTGCGAAAGGTCGGTGAGCGCCGTGGCCATGGGGCGCGAGCGGATCAGCCCTGGGCGGCCATCTCCTCGGCGCGGGCGGCCATCTTCTTGGCCACCGAGCCGTCGGGGGAGAGGGGGAAGTCCTTCGCCACCCGGCTGAAGGCCTTGGCGGCGCTCTTCCAATCGCCCTTCTGCTGGTACACCATGCCGGCCTTCATCAGGTACATCGGCGTAGTGAACTCGTTCTTCATCATGTCGGCGGCCTTCTCGAAGCGGCCAAGGGCCTCGTCGGCTCGGCCCAGCTCCACCAGCGCATCGCCCTGGTTGCCAAAGGCCATGGCACGCAGCACGTCGTCCTCGGGCTCGGCCTCCTCGTAGTAGGAGAGGGCGGCCTCGTAGTCGCCCTTCTGCATCATGATGCTGCCGAGGTAGAAGTGCGCGAGCTCACCGCTGGGGGTGCTGCCGAACTCGTCGGCGATCTCCAGCAGACCGGGATAGTTGCCGTCGCCGTTCATGGCCAGGTCCATCGAGTCGATCTCGAAGTAGTACTGGGCCTTCCAGATCGCGTCCAGCGCCTGTTTGGCGCGCGGCTCGGCGTAGAACTTCCGGTAGCCGAGCACCAGCACCACCAGGGCCAGCACCGCGGTCACCCCGATGCTCACGGCCTTCTTGTTCTTCTCGAAGAAAAGCTCGGTCCGGGTGTACACCTCCCCGATGTTGAGGTCCTGCTGTTCAGGTTGCTGCGGTGCCTTGGTGGACATACGTGGTCGGAATGTGGGCCGCAAAAGTACGAGGTTCCGGCGTACGTGGCACAAGCGCCGGCCCATGTGTTGACAGGCCCCTGTGGAGCGCGGCCGGGACCGGGCCCGGGGGCCGGCCGGGGGCTATCTTTGGCGGCCCGCCGTGCACCTCGCCCAGCTTCACCTCTTCCAGTTCCGCAACCACCGCGAGGCCGACCTGACCCTGGGCCCCCAGGTGAACTGCTTCACCGGTCCCAATGGGGTGGGAAAGACCAACCTGCTGGACGCGGTCCACTACCTCAGCCTGTGCAAGAGCTACTTCGAGCCCACTGACCAGCATAACGTGCTGCGGGGCGAGGAGGCCTTCCTGGTGAAGGGCCGCATGGTGACCGGGGAGGGGGCGGACGACCTGTCCTGCAGCGTGCGCAAGGGGCATCGCAAGGTGTTCAGCCGCAACCGGAAGGAGTACGACCGGCTGGCCGACCATGTGGGCCGGTACCCCGTGGTGATGATCACCCCGTACGACGGCCAGCTGGTGGTGGAGGGCGGGGAGGTGCGCCGGCGCTTCCTGGACGGGCTCATCAGCCAGTTCGACCGGGCCTACCTCGACGCACTCATGCGCTACAACCGGGCCATGGCCCACCGCAACCTGCTGCTGAAGCAGGTGGGGCGGAGCGGCCCGCCGGACAGGTCCCTCTTTGAGCCCTGGGACGAGCAGCTGGTGCAGCATGGCGAGGCGGTGCACGCGGTGCGCAAGGCCTTCCTGGCCGAGCTGGTGCCCCTGCTGGTGGAGCACTACATGGGCATCTCCAGCGGTCCCGAGCGGGTGGGCCTGGCCTACCGTAGCGAGCTTGAAGGCCGGTCCATGCGCGAGCTGCTGGCCGCTGCCTGGCCGCGTGACCTAGCGGCCGAGCACACCACCGTGGGCGTGCACCGGGACGACCTGCTGTTCACCCTGGAGGAGCAGCCGCTCAAGCGGTTCGGATCGCAGGGCCAGCAAAAGACCTTCCTCATCGCGCTGAAGCTCGCGCAGTTCGACCTCACCGCCCGGCGCACGAGCACCACGCCCATCCTGCTGCTGGACGACATCTTCGACAAGATCGACCCCCAGCGCATGCGCCACCTGCTGGCCCTGCTCGGTGGCGGGCGGTTCGGCCAGGTGCTCATCACCGACACCGACCCCCGGCGCCTGCACCAGGTGCTGGACGGCCTTGGGCTGGAGGTGCGGTTCTTCCACCTGTCACACGACAAGCCGATCGCCCATGAAGCGCTCCAACCAACGATCGCTGGCTGAGGCCATGGCCGACATGGTGGAATCGCTCGGGCTTCGCGAGAAGCTCGACGAACAGGCGCTGCTGGCCGCGTGGGACCATGTGGCCGGCCCCATGATCGCCCGGCACACCACCCGCCTGCGCTTCCGGGCGGGCGTGCTGCGCGTGAAGGTGGACTCGGCCCCCCTGCGCCACGAACTGGGCTACCAGAAGGATGTCCTGCTGGGACAGCTCAACGAACACCTAGGGCGTGCGGTGGTGCACACCATCGCCCTGGACTGAGCGCGGCTCAGAACCGCTCCCGACCGCTGAAGAAGAAGTTGCCTTCTATCTCGGCGTTGGCGTCGCTGTCGCTCCCGTGCACGGCGTTCTTCGCCTTGCTCTCCGCGAAGCGCTTGCGGATGGTGCCCTCCTCGGCCTGCGCCGGATCGGTGGCCCCGATCAGCTTGCGGAAGGACTCCATGGCGTTATCCTTCTCCAGGATCGCGGCGTAAACGGGGCCGCTCGCCATGTAATCCACCAGCTCGCCGTAGAACGGGCGCTCCTTGTGCACGGCGTAGAAGGCGCCGGCCTCCTCGTGCGAGAGGCGGGTGTATTTCAGGGCCACCACGCGGAAGCCGTTGCTGATGATCATGTCCAGGATCTTGCCGGCGTGCCCTGCGGCCACGGCCTCAGGCTTGATCATGGTGAAAGTGCGGTCGGTTGCCATCGGTTGTTGAAAAAGCGGCGCAAAAGTAACCGGTACGGCGAAAGCGGCCGCCGTTCCGGCATGTTTCCTTCGCCCATCAGGGGCCCGACGCACCACCGGGGCCTCATTCAAGCACCCATGACACGACCCCATCTCCCCGTCCTTGCCCTGTTGCTGCTCGCGCTCGCCGCTTGTGGTGGTGAGGGGCCGCCGGCAACGGAGACCGGTACCGACCAACAGCAACTGGTGGTGGTGGGCGAGGAGGCGCCGGCCTCCTCCCTGTACCAGATGCCCACCCCGAACGAGCTGTTCTCCATCGTGCGTGAGATGGCCGGGGAGGGACAGAAGCGGATGATGAACCCGGCGGCCAACGTGGACCGTTACGTTTCGCTCTCGTCCCGCGCGCTCAACTTCGGCGTGTACGCCACGGACCTCATCTACGCCAGCTATTTCAAGCTGAACGTGGAGGTGGTGCGCTACTACCTGGCGGTGAAGAAGCTGGGGGACAAGGTGGGTGTGGGCGGTGCGTTCACCGACAACGATTTCGTGCGCCTGGAGGCCAACCTCACCCGCGGCAACACCGATTCGCTCGAGACGTTGAGCAATGAGGCCTATTACAAGGCCTACGCGAAGCTGCAACAGGAGGAGATGGGCGCCACGCTCTCCCTGGTCCTCGCCGGCGGCTGGGTGGAGAGCATGCACCTGGTGATGAACCAGATCACCACCTTCGACCCCAATGCCCCGCTGGTCTCGCGCATCGCCGAGCAGAAGGTGAGCCTGGAGCACCTCATCGACCTGATGGACCAGTACAAGGGCGATGCGAACGTGGCGCCCTGGTACACCAGACTGGTGGCCATCCGCGACATCTTCGACCGCCTCGAGGTGAAGCGCGTGCCCCACCAGGGCCGCTCCGCATCGGGCCGCATGGTGCTGGGCGACGATATCCAGGTTTTGCTCACGCCCGATCAGTACGAAGCCCTCACCAAGGCCGTGGAACAGCTCCGCTCGGAGGTCGTGCGCCCCGAGGACCAGGCCTCCGTCAAACCCAACGCCTGACAGCCGATGAACGCGTTCCGAAACGGGCTCATGGCCGTGGCCGCCACACTGCCCCTGGCCATCGCCGCACAGACCGATTGCCTCGATTACCACCGCTTCAACTGCGAGCGATCGCCCGATACGCGCTTCTCCCTCAACGGGCAGAGCAAGAGCGCGAGCGTGCAGGTGGGCGTTCCCACCGAGCTCAACATCATCGTGTACAAGGGGCAGGACTACCGCATCTCCGTGTGCCACGACCAGCGCATCCTGGGGGAGAACCTGTCCATCCGGCTCGTTGAGAAGGTGCGCGAGCAGCGGGAGGTGGTGGAGGATGTGAAGGAGAAGGAGGCGGTGCTGAACGCCGAGGGCGAGCCCACCGGCGAGGAGAAGGACGTGGTGCGCTCCGAGCGCAGGAAGGTCTACGAGGATGTGCGCAAGGTGCTTTGGGACAATGCCGAGCACGACATGGCCAGCGAGGTGGAGTTCTCCGCGACCAGCAGCCGTCGGCTCATCGTGGAGGTGATGGCGCCCGGTGTGCCGGATGACAAGAACAAGCGGGGGGTCGACATCGGATGCGCCGGCATCCTCATCGAGCACATGCCCACGCCCAACATCGGGTTCTGAGCACGCGGCCCCTAGCACCCAACGGGGCGAGGCTACCTTTGCCGGGCATGTCCCACCGTCCTTCAGCACCACCCGACCAGGTGGCCCTGCTCGCCCGCGAGCTGGAGCGGCCGCGTCGCATCGCCATCACCACGCACTACAATCCCGATGGGGATGCCATGGGGAGCAGCCTGGGCCTGGCCCATGTGCTGCGGTCCATGGGGCATGCGGTGCAGGTGGTGCTGCCCAACACGCCGCCCTCGTTCCTGCACTGGATGCCCGGTCGCGAGCAGGCCATCGCGCACGACACCGGTCCGGCGGACAGCAAGGCGGCCATCGCGGGCGCCGAGGTGCTCTTCTGCCTCGATTTCAACCGCCCCGACCGCGTGGGGCAGCTGGAGGACAGCGTGCGCAAGGCCAGCTTCCGCGTGCTCATCGACCATCACCAGGACCCCGACCCGTTCACGGCGATAACCTTCAGCGACGTCACCTCGTGCAGCACCTGCCAGATGGTGTACGACATCGTGGAGGCACTGGGCGCTTCCGACCACATCGGCGCCGATGCGGCCACCTGCCTGTACACCGGCATCATGACAGACACCGGCTCGTTCCGGTTCAGCAGCACGGCCCCCCACACCCTGCGCGTGGCGGCCCGCCTCATGGAACTGGGCGCCGTGCCCGACCACATCGTGAGCGCCGTGCTCGACGACAACACCGAGGACCGGCTTCGGCTGCTAGGCTTCGCGCTCAGCGAGCGCATGCAGGTGCTCCCCGAGCTGGGTACGGCCATCATCTCCCTGTCCAAGGGCGATCTGGAGCGCTTCCGGTTCAAGCCGGGCGACACCGAGGGCCTGGTGAACTACGGCCTGTCCATCCGGGGCATCCGGCTCGCCGCGTTCTTCATGGAACGGGGCGATCTGGTGAAGGTGAGCCTGCGCTCCAAGGGCATGCTGCCGGTGAACCGTTTCCTGGCGGAGCATTTCGAAGGAGGCGGCCACATCAACGCCGCAGGCGGGCAGGCACGCACCACCCTCGAGCCCGCGGTGCAGCGCTTCCGCGAGGCCCTGCCCGCCTTCATCGCCGCGCATCCCGCATGATCCGGCCCCTGGTCACCCTGTTGCTCCTTGCGGCGTGCACGCAAGGTGACCCACCGCCCGCCCAGCGGCCCGTGCCGCGGAAGGACGAGCTCATCGAGGACAACAAGCGCTGGGCCGCTCGGGAGGAACGCGAGATCGACCTATGGGTGCGGCGCCAGGGCACGGCCTTCAACACCTCGGGCACCGGTGTGCGCTGGCGCCTGGTGCGTGACCTGCCCGGCGACACCGCCCGGCCCGAAAGGCTCGCGACGGTTAACTACCGCATGCTCCTGCTCAACGGCGATACCTGCCATGCCACCGGTCCTGGAGCCCCCGAGTCGTTCCGGGTGGAGCACGACGATGTGGAGAGCGGACTGCACGAGGCCATCCAGCATCTTTCCCCCGGCGACAGCGCGGTGATCGTGATCCCCAGCCACAGGGCCCACGGCCTCGTGGGCGACATGGACAAGGTGCCCATGCGCAGCACCGTGGTGTACCAGATCGGACTGGTGGAACTGCGCGCGGCAAGACCATGAGGCACCTGCTGTTCCCCTGCATCGCGGCGCTGGTGGTCACCGGCTGTTCCCGTTCGCCCTATCCCGGGCACAAGCAGCTGGACGAGGACCTCTACTTCAAGCTTGTGGCGCTGGGCGAAGGCGAACGCCATCCATCGGACAGCGACCGGGTGGTGCTTGCGGTTCGGGCCTGCAGGGAGAAGGGCGCTCCGGGCTCGTTGTACAGCACGGAGCAGTATGCCGAGGCGTGGACCTTGTTGGGAGGTCCGCTGGCGCCCGTGCTCAAGCGGATGCGCGCAGGCGACAGCGCCACCGTTTGGATGCGCGCCGTGCGTGTGCCATGGGACAGGCTTGGTGCGGGCGTTCCGCCGGCGGATACCGGCATGGTGCGGCTCGACCTGGCGCTGCGATCGGTGAAGAGCGCCGTGGAGGTGAGGGAGGAGGAGGCCGCCTACCAGGCCTGGCGCGCCGACCGCGAACTGGAGGAGCGCGCCCTGCTCGAACGCCACTTCGCCACGCATGGCATCGACCGTGAGGCCACGGCCCATCAGGGGATCCACATTTTGCAGCAGCGACATGGCAGGGGCGCAGCGCTGCGCACCGGTGATGTGGTGACCATCGCGTACGTGGCGCACGGGCTCGATGGCACGGTGTACGACGATACCTACAAGGCCGGCACTCCGCTCACCTTCCGCCTGGGCGATCCCGGCCAGGTGGTGCGTGGCCTCGAGCTCGGCCTGCGCCGCTTGCAACGAGGCGGCCGTGCCACCTTCATCATCCCTTCGCAGCTGGCCTTCGGCGACGATGGCTCCGCGGCCGGGATCGTGCCTCCCTTCACAACGGTGGTCTACGAACTCGAGGTGCTCGAGGAGGGAGGGTCCGAGTTGCCCTGAGCTCAGGTGCCCAGCACGAAGACCGCGGGGCGCTTGCCCAGCACCGGCACCGCCGAGCGCCATTCCCTCACCGTGCGCGTGCGGATGAGCGCATCGGGCTGCGTGATGTTCACCGCCAGGCACAACCGCGTACCGTCCTGGCAGGTCTGGAGCAGGTCGTGCAGCATGGCATCGTTGCGGTACGGTGTTTCGATGAAGAGCTGTGCCGCGCCCGTACGCTGCGCCTCGGTCTCCAACCTGCGGATGGCCTGCCGGCGCTGGTCGGGCTTCACCGGCAGGTAGCCATGGAAGCTGAACCGTTGTCCGTTGAGCCCGGAGGCGGCCAAGGCGAGCATCATGGCCGATGGACCGGTGAGGGGCACCACGGCGATGCCTGAGCGGTGCGCGGCCGCCACGAGCTTCGCCCCGGGGTCGGCGATGGCCGGCATGCCGGCCTCGCTCACCAGCAGGCCTTCCCGGTCGCGCAGCAGGCGAACGAACGCCCCGACCTCCGGCTCCTCCGTGTCCTTGTCCAACCGGTGGATCTCGAGGGGGGCAAGGTCGAGGCCCGGCACCATGCGGCGCAGCATGCGGCGCGCCGTGCGCTCGTCCTCGGCGAACACCAGACGCACCCGTGAGGCCAGCGCGATGTTCTCCGGCGGAAGCTGTTCGGTCCCGCCATGCTCACCGAGCCACACGGGCATCAGGTACAGCCGTCCTTCAGCCATGGCGCACAAGGTCGGCGGCCAATACTGCGCAGGCCTCGTCCAGCATCCTGTACACCGCCTCGAACCCCTCATCGCCGCCGTAATACGGGTCGGGCACCGACAGGCCGGCCCGCTCCGGTGCGAGGTCCATGATCAGTGAGACCTTGGCGGCCAGCTCCGGCGAAGGTGCCAGGGCGAGGATGTCGGCCAGGTTCTGCTCATCCATGACCAGGATGCGGTCGAACCGGTGCAGGTCATCCACCACGAACTGCCGCGCGCGCAGATCGCTGATGTCGATGCCATGTCGTTGCATCGCGCGCACGGCCCTGCGATCGGGCGCTTCGCCCCTGTGATGACCGCTCGTGCCCGCCGAATCGGTGGTGACGGCAAGGCCCCGCTCGCGCACCAGGTGGCGCAGCACGCCTTCGGCCATGGGGGAGCGGCAGATGTTCCCCAGGCACACCATCAGGATCCTCGTGCTCATGCGTGGCGTTCGTTGCTGCAAAGGTGCGCGGGCCCGATCATCGCCGGTCCCGGTTCCAGGCAGGATGACCAACTTGGGGCCGTGGATAAGCGAAGGCGGCCGCGGATGCACGATGACCTCGATGCCTCCGTGGGCCCGGGTGCATCGGTCGGTGGTGACCGCGCGGCATGGGCCCTCGTGGTGGTCGTCCTGTTGGGCCTTGTGGCGCTGTATGCACGCACCTTCGACTACGGCTTCACCGCGTGGGACGATACCGGCCATGTGTCCAACGATCCGCTGCTGGGCCCCTTGGGACCGGAGCAGGTGCGCGTCTAGCTCGGCGCCAGCCCGAACCAGGTCGGAAGGGGTGAAGGAGCTGGAGCCCTTCGTCGGTCTGCCCGGTGCGGACACGGAACTCTATGCCAGCATGGCGTTCGGTCCGATGCACACCGGGCGCTGGAGGAGGCCATCGCACTGGCCGATACGGCGACCGCACGCGAGCCGCAACGGCATGAGATCTGGTTGAATCGCGTGCACTGCCTGGCGCGTGCCGGTCGACCGGAGCAGGCCCTGGCGGCGCTGGACGTGGTGAAGGGTTCCGGAAGCGATGAGGCCGAGGCGTGGTACACCAGCCCGTTCGTGCGCCTGCTGCAGGGCGACACCGCCGCGGCCTGCGCCGATGGGCGGCGCTCACTGGAATGGCCGTTCAAGGACGCCGAGGCGGAGCGTGCGCGGCGCGCCTTCATGGACCGGTTCCGCCGGTAACGACGAAGCCCCCGGAGCGACCGGGGGCTTCGCAGAAATGTTCTGGTACGCTCAGTGGATGCTGAGCTTCTTCTCCAGGTCCTCCAAATAGCCGCGGAACTGCTTGTCCGTCTCCTGCAGGTTGTTCACCGTACGGCACGCATGGAGCACCGTCGCGTGGTCCTTGCCGCCGCAATGGGCACCGATGCTCGCCAGGGAGCTCTTGGTCATCTTCTTGGCGAAGTACATCGCGATCTGGCGGGCCTGCACCACCTCGCGCTTCCGTGTCTTGCTCTTCAGAAGCTCGATCGGCAGGTCGAAGTAGTCGCACACCACCTTCTGGATGTAGTCGATCGACACCTCGCGGGCGGTGTTCTTCACGAACTTGTCGATCATCTGCTTGGCCAGCTCCAGGTTCACCGCGCGCTTGTTCAGCGAGCTCTGCGCGATGAGGCTGATCATCGCACCCTCCAGTTCGCGGATGTTGGTGGTGATGCTGTAGGCCAGGTATTCAACGACCTCCTTGGGCAGTTCGATGCCCTCGGCGTACATCTTCTTTTCAAGGATCGCGATGCGAGTCTCGAGGCCAGGGGTTTGCAGATCGGCGCTCAAGCCCCACTTGAAGCGGGAGAGCAGCCGTTGCTCCATCCCCTGCATCTCCACCGGCGCCTTGTCGCTGGTGATCACGATCTGCTTGCCGGTCTGGTGCAGGTGATTGAAGATGTGGAAGAAGACATCCTGTGTTTTCTCCTTGCCAGCAAGGAATTGAACATCGTCGATGATCAGCACGTCCATCATCTGATAGAACTGGCTGAAGTCGCCAACGGTGTTGTTCTTGACCGCCTCGATGAACTGTTGGGTGAACTTCTCGGCGGGAACGTACAGGATGGTCTTCTCCGGATGATGCTTCTTGATCTCGATGCCGAT
>Ga0315900_10011646_pt1 | contig 10874 bp, 16 predicted proteins | sample LakEriMetagenome_FD_203521 | JGI IMG/M metagenome (GOLD analysis project Ga0315900, IMG submission 203521) | Freshwater fungal communities from buoy surface, Lake Erie, Ohio, United States - Buoy 12 MA114 | ecosystem: Environmental > Aquatic > Freshwater > Lake > Lake biofilm | place: USA: Lake...
CGGACGCCCTTGCCGCGCTCCGCCAGGATCGTGGCGCTCCCCGGCCAGTTCTCGATCAGCCACCCTGGAGCGGGCAGGTCTCGCAGGGTCCAGGTGAGGTTGCGCCCCCGTTTGCGCTCACGTCAGATTGGCTTGCCAGAGCGCCTTCCGCCCGTAGGTCAGCCGATCTCGGATCACCGGAAACCCTTTACGGCGACTGTGTTTCCTGGCGATCAGGAAATCGGCGCCCCGCTGCTCGGGGTAGAGGGAAAAGGGCGGTTGGCATGCAACGCACCCGCCTGCACCAGCAGTCCCTCAAGCTCGACGCGATTGCGTAGCTGGCGCAGAGCTTCACTCTCACCGCCGGCATCGGTGGCGTAGGTGCTCTGGGCCATGGCCACGCCCAGGCTGTTGGAGTAATGACCCACCTGAGCGAGCAAGGCAAAGAAGCCACGCTCACACCGGTGCCCGCCCGTACCGGCGAAGCAGCGAGGAATTGACGATCACCGACAGCGAGCTCAGAGCCATGGCCGCACCAGCGATCATCGGGTTGAGCCAGCCCAGGGCAGCGATCGGCACGCCGAGGCTGTTGTAGATGAAGGCCCAGAACAGGTTCTGGCGGATCTTGCGCATCGTGGCTCGCGAGAGGCCAATCGCCGTCACCACATCGCGCAGGTCGTTTCTGAGCAGCAGCAGGTCGCCCGCCTCCTTGGCCACATCGGAGCCGGTGCCGATGGCGATGCCGATGTCGGCCATGGCCAGGGCCGGGGCGTCGTTGACGCCATCGCCCACCATGGCCACCACCTGACCGGCCTGCTGCAGGGCGCGGATGGTGGTGGCCTTATCGGCGGGGCGAACCTCGGCAATCACCTCGCGGATGCCCACCTGGGCGGCGATGGCCTGGGCCGTGGTGCGGTTGTCGCCGCTGAGCATCACCACCTGAATCCGCCGCCGCCGCAGCAGCTCCACCGCCTGGTGGGCCTCGGGGCGCACCGTATCGGCCACCGCCAGCAAGCCCAGCACCTCGGCTCCCTGGCCCAGAAGCATCACCGTGTTGCCGGCGGCCTCCAGCTGCTGCAGGGGGTGCCGCACCGCCTCGCTGAGCTGGGGCACCATCCGGCCCGCCAGGCTGCGGTTGCCCAGCCACAGGCTCTGGCCAGCGACCACTGCCTGCACTCCCTCGCCCACCTGGGCCTGGAACTGCGTGACCGGCAGCAGCTCCAGCCCCTGCTCTGACGCGGCATTCAGCACGGCGGCAGCCAGGGGGTGCTCGGAACCGTGCTCCAACGCAGCGGCCCGCTGCAACACCTGCTCCCGGGTGGCTGCACCCAGGGGCACCACCCGGGTGAGGGAGGGCCTGCCGCGGGTGAGGGTTCCCGTCTTGTCGAACACCACGGTGGTGAGCCGCTCGACGCGTTCGAGCACCTCGCCGCTGCGGATCAGGATGCCCAGCTCGGCCCCCTTGCCCACGCCCACCATCAGCGCCGCCGGGGTGGCGATGCCCAGGGCGCAGGGGCAGGAGATCACCAGCACGGCGATGAAGGCCAGCAGCCCCTGGCTGAAGCTGCCGGCCAGGGTCCAGAGGGCAAAGGCCGCAAAGGCCACACCCACCACCACCGGCACGAACCAGGCGGTGACGCGATCGGCCAGCCGCTGCACCGGCGCCGAGCTGGCCTGAGCCTCTTCGACGATGCGGATGATCTGGGCCAGGGCGGTGTCGGCACCCACCCGGGTGGCCGTAAAGCGCAGCAGACCGGCTCCATTGATCGTGCCGCCGATCAGCTCAGCGCCCACCTGCTTGCTCACCGGTAGGGATTCGCCGGTGATCAGCGCCTCATCCACGGCTGATTGCCCCTCAATCACCACGCCGTCAGCCGGCACCTTCTCGCCCGGGCGCACCAGCACCAGATCACCCTGCTGCACCGCCTCGGCGGGCACGCTCATCTCCTGGCCATCGCGGATCACGGTGGCCGTAGCGGGCTGGAGATCCAGCAGCCGCCGCACGGCCGCTGAGGATCGCTGCTTGATGATCTCCTCCATGTACTTGCCCATCAGGACGAAGGCGATCACCACCGCCGACACCTCGAAATACACGCCCCGCTCATCGATGCCCACCGGCAACAGCTGCGGTGCGAACACGACGACCACGCTGTAGAGGTAGGCGACCGAGGTGCCCAGCGCGATCAGCACGTCCATGTTCAGGGCCCGGCGCCGCAGGGCGGCCCAGGCGCCGGTGTAGAAGCCCCAGCCGCCGATCACCTGCACGGGGGTGGCCAGCAGGAACAGCCACACGCCCCAGGTGAGCCAGGGCAACTGGGGAACGGGGGCCCAGCTCAGCAGGCTGACCCCGGCCGCCAGGGCGATGAAGGCGGCGGCCCGCAGCACCGCCAGGGCCAGGACCCCCGTGAGGGCAATACCGACCCGGCGGCGCATCCGCCCCAGTTCCTGCTCGGGCGCCAGGAAAGTCTGCCGGCAGCCCTGGCTGCAGAAGTAGTAGGTGCGGCTGCCCCGCTGGGCCGAGAGGGCCGAGGCCGTGGGCACCACCATGCCGCAGATCGGATCCTTGGCCATCGGGCTTGATGTCGTCGCTGCAGCGTGCATGGCTGGGGCCTCACCCGAGCAAAGTCTGCTGAGCTCTGCACGTCCTGACGCGAAAGGAATCGCGACAGATCCCTTGACTCTCCAGCTGCTGGAGGGATGAGGCTGGAAGGATCCCGTTCCTCACAGCCACCCATGGCCTCTGCCACTCTTCGCGACGTCCGGCTCTACCGGATGGATCTGCCGGACCATCCCTGCCCCTGGGGCCTGCGGGCCCTTCGCCTACTGCAGGAGCGGCACATCCCCTTTGAGGATCATCGCCTCACCTGCAGCGAGGAGGTGGAGGCCTTCAAGGCGGCCCAGGGGGTGGCAAGCACCCCTCAGATCTTCGCCGGCCCGGAGCGGATCGGCGGCTACACCGAGCTGGCTGCACGGCTGGGCATCAGGCCGGAAACGGCAGAGATCTCCTACGCACCGGTCGTGGCGGTCTTTGGCAGCGCTGGACTGATGGCACTGGTGCTGAGTGCCGGGATCAGCGGCTTCATGGGCCTCGCGATCTGCCTGCTGGCGATGCTCAAGCTGATGGATGTGGAGGCCTTCGCGGCGAGCTTCCGCAAGTACGACCTGATCAGCCAGCGCTGGCGGGCCTGGGGATGCCTCTATCCCGGCCTCGAACTGCTGGTGGGTCTCGGGATCCTGCTGCCTCCACAACCCACCAATCTGGCGCCGCTGGTGGGAGCTGTGGCCCTGTGGCTCGGAGCCATGGGCATGGTATTGGTGGGCAAGGCGGTGTTCATCGATCACCTCGCCCTCAACTGCGCCTGTGTGGGCGGCAACTCCAAAACACCCCTCGGAGTGGTGAGTTTCGCGGAGAACCTGATCATGGCCCTGATGGGAGCGGTGATGGTGATCCGCTGAGCCGGCGGCCTCAGCATCTGAAGCGCTGCTCCAGCGCAGCTATCCCGGGTATCCACCAAGCCCCGCAAGCCGGGATCACCCGAGCCTCCGACCATCGCGGAGCGAGCACCATGGGGATCGGTGCTGGCTACAGCAGCTTCTCCACCGGCGGCCGGCCTCCGGGGGTTCTCAGCAACAGGGAGAGTCGCGAGATCACCAGCACCAACGTGAGGATGCCGATCAACGGCGAAGAAAAGTTCTGAAGATTGATCACCCCGAAGTTGCCGGTGTGCAACCGCAGCAGCCAGGGAGCATCGATGTTGAAGTACAGCATCGTCCCCTAGACGGCACCCGATAACGAGGTGAGCGCCAGGGGTGCGGCGGCGATCGGCACCAGCAGACGATGAAGCATGCGGGAGCGGCGGCCTGGCTTCATCCCCGGGCCCTCCGCAGCGCGTCATGAAGCGCCCGCTCATTGGCACAGGGCATCCAGAGGCTGCCCATCGCAAAGACGCCTGTGCACGAGGGCAGGCCCACCGGGACCAGCGTGGCGATCGGCAGCAGACAGTGCCATCCGATGACTCCACGGGGTTGCAGACCAGTCGTCACGGTTCCTTGCTGACCGCCTGTGCATAGGTGGCAAAATCCTTGCAGGGCATCCACTCCTTGCCCATCGGGAAGGCGCCGGAGCACTTGAGCTCCTTGGCGCGCTGCTGGGCAGCGGCTTTGGTGGGGAACATGTCGTTGGCTTGAGCCGGAACAGGGATGGTCGAACCGGCCCCGATCAGCAGGGAGGCAGTGAGAAAGGCCTGGGGTGCCAAGAAGAGTTTCATGGGAATCCGTGGATTGAGACTCAACGAAGAGTTCATCGATCAGAGACAACCGATTCAGAGAAAAGCAATTCAGAGAGAAGCAATTCAGAGAGGGTCAGTTCAACGAAAAGAAGGTATCGTAGCGGTGGTACTCCGGCTTGTTCAGACCATCGTGCTGCAGCATATTGCGCAGCTGAATGATCTCGCGGCGCTGGGCGACGATGATGGCGTGCGCCAGGCGCTGAATCGTTGGATTGCTGGATTTCTCCAGGGCATCGTGGGCCATGATCAGCGCACCGCCGTGGTGATGGAGCATCCCCTCGAGGAACCAGGTCACCCGGTTTTCGGGCGTGGGGGTGGAGGCCATCATCTGCATGGCCTGGATCTGTGCGGAGCTCATGCGCACCAGATCGGCCATCGCATTCGGATCGCCGCCCGGTCTGAGGGTCACGGGGTAGACGGGCGCCTGGGGGTACCAGGCCTTGCGCCACTGGCCCATCGCCTTGATCTCCTGGGCCTGATCGCGCCAGATCTCCTTGGCGAGCGAGCCCACACCCGGTACGCCGATGTCGAACACGAACTCGCTCATGCGCAATGCACCGGTGTGGTGCTGGACCATGGCGTCGATCCAGCGCAGGTCGTAGGTGCGGCCGGCCGGGCCCCCATCGTGGTTGTGGGCGCTGTGATCCATCGGCATGGGCGCTGACGTGGCGGCCGGCGCCGGCCCTGCGGCTGGGGCGGGCATCACCATCTGATGGTGCAGATGCGGATCCATCTGGGCCCGGGCCGGGACCGTGGCCGCCAGCAGGCCGAGCAGCACCAGGGCGGCGGAAACAGAGCGCATCGTGGGGACGCGGGGAGCAGGCCAGCCCTACAATGCACTCTCCCCTTGGTGGAGAGTCAAGTGGTGTCTGCCCCTGCCTTGATGCCGCCTCAGAAGATCGGCGCGGTGGCGCGCCGCTCGGGCCTCACCGTCAAGACAATCCGCTTTTACTGCGATGAAGGCCTGATCCAGCCGAGCAGCCGCAGCGAGGGTGGCTACCGCCTGTTCGATGAGGCGGTGTTCTCAGAGCTCACCCTGATCCGCACCCTGCGGGCCATGGAAATCCCGCTGCAGGACGTTCGCCAGATCCTGGAAGCGCGGCGTTCGGGCGTCTGCACCTGCAGGGAGCTGAACACGCGGATCCGCAGCAAGGCCGGTGAAATCGGGGAGAGAATCGTGGCGCTGCAGGGTCTGCAGGCCGAGCTGTTCAAGATGCTCGACAGCTGGGAGGCCTGCGGGGGTCGCGCTCCGGATCCTGCCCGTGCCGTGCTGGTCGCCGCCGGCTGCTGAGCAGATTCCTGAGCAAGGCCATTGGAACCAGTCGACTCCATCTCTGGCGCGGCCCTGGGGGCCTCAATGGCTCGTTGTGCCACACCACAGCTGCTACCAGCTGGCCATCTGCTCGATCTCCTCGCTCTGCACCCGCATCATCGCCGCCTCCAGCTCCCGCAACTCGGGATGGATGGTTTCCCACCGGGCATGGGAGGCCATCATCACGCCCATGCGTTGGTGGGCGGTCATCTGCTCCAGGAAAGCCCGATTGCAGTCGGGAGCGTTGCGCAGGGCCTCGAGGCTGGTGGAGAAGCCAGGCCTGCCCCAGCCCATACCCATCCCGCCACCCATACCCATCCCGCCGCCCCAGCCTGAGGCGGTGTGGAGCATGAACGGATGCATCAGCTGGCCATCGGCGGTAGCTCCCTTAGCCGCCGCATGGGTTGGGAGGTGCTGCCTGAGCACCACTTCAACCAGGATCAGGCGGGCCTGCTCAACGCCTCCGCTGCCGGCCTGTAGGCCAGCCAGCGGCCGCCGGCGAGCAGCAGCGCTCGATCCGAATGGAGTTCAGGCGCCAAACCCCCGTGGCGCGCGTGAACAGCCGCGAGGAGGCGCAGCTGGCCTGGTTCTGATCGAGCCGGGTCGGCAATTACCCCTGGGATTGGGCTTCAGTCGTCAGACGCTCCTGATGTTTCTGGTTTCCATAGGTGGCAATCTTCGTCAGAAGGCAGAAGCCGTGGTTGCCGAGCAGTTGGTTGATTGGCAAGGAGATCACGCTGGCTTTCACGTGCGGCCATGGGCTGTCGGATCAAGAGCGATTGACGCGACGAACGGGTATCCCGTCCTCCACGACCCTGCGGAGCAAAGCCTTCATGCACTCCCCAGGCTGCTGCAACCGGATGGACACCGAGGGAACAATCCTGGGTGATCCCTCGGGAATCGGCAGGGGCAAACTGATGACAACACGGATCGATTCAGCTACAACCGCGGCCTGCTCCTGGTTGTCCATGCCATCGAAAGCAATAAGCAGTTGATCTTCTCTGATGCGTACCACGATGGCGTCTTCCTGCAGAATCTGACGCACTCGTGACTCGATGACCTCCAGCACTCGCGCGGCGCTCTCGGCTCCGTGGCTCTCGTGAATCACCCTGAAGTTGCGGAGGTCGCAGAGGGCAAAGGCCAGCGGCCGCGTCTGGCGACTACCTGGAGGATGTCGTCGCGACAGCGTCTCGATCAGTTGCGTGGGGCTCACCAACTCCAGGGGTGGCGGAATCTTCTGACACCGGAGCTTTCCGGCTTCCACTCCTTCCCAGCAGCAGCTCAGCACGTCCCCCACCCGCACCACACGGAGGCGGGATCGACGCTCCTCAGCGTTGGCTCCTGAGGTTTCAGCGATCTCACCGCAGGCCATGGCCTGGTCCGATTGCAGAGCCTGCTGGCAGAGCGCATGCACAATCACGGCCACATGTGCGGAGAATGCCTGATGCAAACGCCGACCCACCAAAGCGGGCGGGGCCAGCCCGTAGCGGCGGTATGCGGCTGGATTGGCTGCGGTGCAGATGAAATCGGCAACCCCTCCATCCGGCAGTCGCACAGCGCGCAACACGATCTGCGGCCCGCTCGGAGTCATCAGCACGTCGGCAAGCCGGTCCTGATCGAAGTCCCGGCTCTGCTGCTGGCCGACCAACTCGCCTGCGTCCTGAAAGGCGATCAGCCAGCGGCACGGGATACGGCCCTCTCCCCGGTGGGGCCAGGAACAGAGGCGCAACCAGCGATAGAAACCCTGCTTCGTTCGCAGACGAAGCAGGGGCTGGCGTTGCCAGAAGGCGGGATCGCCTTCAAGGGTCTCCTCCGGATGCAGCAGGCTGTTCAGGCAGGTCCCGAGCAGTTCCTGGGGTCTCCAGCCCAGGACCGACTGGACCGAGGCGCTCACCCAGGCGACCTGACGATCTCCGTCCGTTTCCATCAGGAAGGCCGAGACGATTTCCGCCAAAAGACGATCGCGGTGCCCCTCGTCGGCCCGCGACTGCGCGGGCGACGTCAGATCACTCAGGTCGGTGAGGGTCAGGCAATGGCTCGCGATCCCGGCACCCTTCAGGCCACTGACCTCCGCGAGCACGCGGACGGGCCCCCCTTGATCGTGCTGCAGCTCGAACTCCGCCCGTTCGCTCCGGCCGGGGTTGACCCTGCACAGGCGCAGGAGGCTGGGCCGTTGCGACGGATGGATTAGGTCGGCCAGTGGACGACCGAGCAGCGTTTCCGCGGGCCGATCGAGCAGCGCCGCCAGACGCGGATTCGCGAAGAGCAACCGGCCATCGGCGGACAGGGTTCCGATGCCGTCGGCCATCTGCTCCACGATGTCGCGGTAGGGCTCACGGGCACCCTGGGGCAGGAAGAAGCGGGCATAGGTGCCAGCGGGACCGTTGGCACCGACGAGCAGCACATCGGTGCAGCCGTTCGTGATGGCGGTGAGGGCCGCCTCCAGCTGATCGATGCGACGTTGCAGGGCTTCACAGCCGCTGCTCTCCTGGTCGGCGTCTCTCAGCTGCGGGGGAGGGCTGCAGACCAGGCAGGGAACGGCCAGCACCCCGGCCTCCAGTGCAGCGGCGGGATTGCGGCTGATGTCCTCGATCCGAAGCTCAACCCGATAGGGTTGAACTCTCTCGCAGAGTTTATGGATCGCGACCAGTGCTCTTGCTGAGTTGGAGGCGGCACCGCACACGAAGAGGGTCCAGAGCCAGGATCGATCTTCGGAACTGAGGGTCGGCAGCTCCGGGGCAGGGGAGGGCATGGCTCAGGATGATCTGGAATGGGTAAGAACGTGGCTCAGCCGCTGCCGGAGTCTGCGCAGGGCCCGCCGTTCGAGGCGTTGGATGCAGTTCTTGCTGACCCCCATCATCCGGGCTGCTTCAAAGAAGGAGCGGCGCTCGTGTGATCCATAGCGAAGGATGAGCAACTGCTGTTCCGGTGCGTGGAGCGTACTCACATGATCATGAAGCCAGCGGTAGTCATCGTCGGGGGTGAGGAAGCTCTCGTCACTGACAAGATCCAGAAGACAGTTTTCCCCATCGCCGTTTGCCAAAGGTTGATCGAGGCAAAGGGTGCGGCATTGGGAGAGCACCTGCAATGACATCTCAAGTAGATAGGTTTTCTCGCCCAGGCTGTCTGCCATGGCCCGGCTGGAGAGAGGCTGCTGGGAGCTGGCCTGCAGGAGCTTGGCGCGATTGGCCAAACGTTGAATCTGGCTGGGAATCTTGATGCTGCTCCCAAACTCCTGCAGATGGCGGTTGACGGATTGTCGGATCCACCAACTTCCAGAGGTTGAGAATTTGCAACCACGACTGGGAGCAAACTTTTCGACGGCTCTGATCATGCCAAGGTTTCCGGCCTGAAGCAGATCCAGCATTTCCAACTGGTGATGTTCAACCCAGCCGCGATAGCGACGACACATCGCCACGACGAGCCGCAGATTGGCTGAGAACATACGGCTCTTGGCACGGGCCCCCCTCTCCGCAGTTCTGGGGGCGGCTCGGGATGGCGGAGCCATTTCTGCACGATGCCCCCGAGGTGAAGTTCCTCAGCGGGGGAGAGAAGAGGGATCATGCCCACATTCCGCAGGTAATCCTGCCGCCCATCATTAGAGATGTTGCAGTGCTGAGTGGCAGCAGCTTGGGATTGTGGGCGCACGACTTCAGCGGAAAGGTTTCATGGTCTTATCAGGGTTGAAGAAGCGGTGCCTGCCGACCCATGCGAAGGGCATGATGCTTCCTACCCTCAAAGGGACAGCTCAATGAAAACGAGGTTCTAAACCGTGATGTCCTGACAGATTCAATGCTACATGCCTCTCACTATGAGCAGGAAGCTGGACAGCGTTTCCGGCATCTTTGTGGTAAAGTTGCACGTTGCCGATAGTGTTGGCGTCAGAATCGATTCCCCAGGTCGGTTACAGGTGTGAAGCGACGTCCGATGCGCGGAAACTCTGTTTCGCCGCCGATGAGCACCGGATCAGATACACCATCTGCGTCCAGATACGCTGCCCTGTAATCCTAGCTTGTTGCTCGTATTCTGCGGAATCACGGGTGAACCAGTCTGTGTGAGCCTGAAAGTACTGACCCTTGTTGTAGCGCTGTCCCTGCAGCGGTTCGCCAAGGTCGGGCGCTGCCCCGAACAGGGCGGCGAAGCGCCGATCCAGCTCCAGCCTCAGCTCCGGTGCTGCCTTCGACAGATGGCAGGTCGTGCTGATGCGGTAGCCGGCGATGCCGGTGGTCACGCTCGAGGGCACCAGGCTGCGATCGATCGCGCAAATCAACTCGCGGCATTCGTCGCGATTGAGCCGCTCGGGAATCTCCAGGATCTGGGCCAGTGGGGTATCGAGCGCCAGGCCCGCGGTTGATGGAGAGGATCGAGCAGAGGTGGCTTGGCCCAGTCCGCGCAAGGTGCAGGACAGCTGGGATGATGACCCGCTTCTGTGGCTGCCGGCGTGAGCAGTTCCGGTGCCTGCAGCTCGGCCACGGTCTCCACGGCATTGAAGCCGTTGGCGAGGGCGCGATGCAGCAGTTCCTGCCGGTCGCAGCCTCGGTCGCGGTTGTGGCGCAGCCACTCACGCCATTCCGGAGTCAGGGGGCGATCCACGCTGCTGTGCCCAGCCGGATGGGCTCTCACATCTAGGATTGGCTTCAGGCTTCTGGCAACAGCGTGGACACGGCGCTGCCCGAGCGGCCCCTGCCAGGGGTGCTGATCGGAGGCTGCCTGCTGTTCGGCCCGGATCGAACAATCCCTGAGGTGCCCTACAACCCGGATCTTTACTTCTGGGGCGAAGAGATCTCGGTGGCTCTGCGGCTGTGGACACACGGTTTCAATCTCAACAACCCTGATCGCATCCTGTTGTTTCATCTCTACAAGGCTGCGGGCAGGAGTCAGCTCACACACTGGGCTGATCATGCCGACTGGGATCAGGCCAACGGGCTTTCTCTGCAGCGGCTGCAGGCGCTCATCACTAGCGAGGGGCCTTGAGGCCCCCTATGACCGGAGCCGCACCCGCAGCCTCGAGGACTGGCAGCGCTGGAGCGGCGTGGATCAGATGGGCCGGCAGATCAGCACCGAGATGCGGGCCGGGCGCTGGTGGGCGGAAAACTGCAGCCGCTGCGACATCTGGCTGAGTTCATCACCTCCCGCAGGGGTGTTGTTGCATCCTGCCACTTCTGGCGATCGAAGCCTTGGGTTGCATGGACGGTGAGGGGCTGCGGTGATCAAGCGAGCCCGTTGCCGCTGATGCGCAGCAGCACTACTTCCTTGAATCGGGGCTGCCCAACCGTCCTGGAAAAGGGCATGCA
>Ga0315900_10011647_pt1 | contig 10874 bp, 10 predicted proteins | sample LakEriMetagenome_FD_203521 | JGI IMG/M metagenome (GOLD analysis project Ga0315900, IMG submission 203521) | Freshwater fungal communities from buoy surface, Lake Erie, Ohio, United States - Buoy 12 MA114 | ecosystem: Environmental > Aquatic > Freshwater > Lake > Lake biofilm | place: USA: Lake...
CACGTATGCCAACTGGACGGGTCCGGCGACCGGGTCCACCGGGGTCAACATCACCTACACGAAGGACGCCACCGGGTGGGATGCCACGGCGACCCACGCTGGCGCCAGTGTGACCTGCCTGATTGCCGTCGGCAGCAAGGCCACCGGCACCATCGTCGAAGGTGTGCCCTACGGAACGGACTGCAAGTAGACCGGCCTCGGCTGATCTCGCAGAAGGGCCGGACCTCAGTTCGGCCCTTCTTGCTGTTCTGGTCCGACGGCGTTACGGGAATCTGCAGGAGCTCTCGCAAACTGGAGGGGACGCCGGCAGGGCCTCCGGAGGGGAGTAGGGTCCAACATCATGGCGGGCAATGGGTTGTATCGTTGTTCCATGTGTGGCATGATCATTGCTGTGGCTAGGCGGACTGGGCTGGATGGCATTCCGCTGTCGCCACACTTCTTACTCGGATTGGAGTCAGGACATGTCGCGTGAACGCAAGGGCTTTACCCTCATTGAGCTGCTGATCGTCGTGGTCATCATCGGCATTCTGGCCGCCATCGCGATCCCGAAGTTCGCGGACACCAAGAAGAAGGCGATCGTGACGGCGGTGAAGTCGGACCTCAAGAACCTGATTCCGCAGGCGGAAGCGTGGTACTCGGACGCCAACACGTATGCCAACTGGACGGGTCCGGCGACCGGGTCCACCGGGGTCAACATCACCTACACGAAGGACGCCACCGGGTGGGATGCCACGGCGACCCACGCCGGCGCCAGTGTGACCTGCCTGATTGCCGTCGGCAGCAAGGCCACCGGCACCATCGTCGAAGGCGTGCCCTACGGCGCCAACTGCAAATAAGTTCGGACGCCATCGGGCACACATGGCGTGCCTTACGGGGTCAGTCACTTCGGTGGCTGGCCCCGTTTCCATTGGCGGGACGTCGCCTGCCGGTCCAGGGCACCCCCGCCATCCCCGCGGGCCACGCCAGCGTGCGGGATTCCGGTTCATCCTGCGGGGAATCGGTGGCGCAGCCTGCCGCGCGGGCGTGCATCGTGGGGCATGACCGCGCCGCTGCATCCGGGAGTACGCCTCCCATCGAACCGCCTCGTCCGCCCTGGGCCAGCCGTTCCCCCCCGTGGTGTCTCTCTGATCGAGACGCTGGTAGCCCTTACGCTGCTTGCCACCGCCTGCGGATCCCTGCTGGTCCAGATGGTGCGGATCGAAGAGGGCTTCGATCGATCACGGCAGCGTCGGCGCGCGCTCGAATGGCAGCGGGAGGGGGTATATGCCGTGGTGGGGGCGGCGTGTCAGAGCATGCCCGAGATGCCCGGCGCGTGGGTCGCGCCGCGCCTCTGGCACGAACGACGGACCACGGGCGTCCCCGGCGGCCTTGATGCGGTGCTGGTCACGCGCAGTGTTCCCTCCTCGCCGGCCTGGCGGGCGCTACAGCTTCACTGGACCGTGGAGGCATGGTGCGACGAGCCGGACGATCACGGCACGGAGTGACCCTCCTCGAACTCCTCATCGCTCTCCCTCTGGTGGTGACCGTCGGGGCGCTGGCGATCGGGTTTCTCCTGACCGCCGTCCGGCACGCCCGTCGCGTGTCTGAGCGAATGGCCGTGCAGCAGCAGTTGGAGGGGGCATACGCCGTCCTCATGGCTGACATGGAGCTCCTGCGCGCACACGACCTGCTGACCGTGTCTGATACGCTGGTGGCATGGAGCGTTCCGCGCTGGATCGGCATTGTCTGTGCAGTCGAGGCGCCAGTCGCCGGGGGGGCATCGCTCGTGGTGGCGGCCCTCGGCTTGGGGGATTCGACTCCAGCCCTTCCCACACCGGCTCTCGACGTGGAGTCATGGGAGCGGGACGCGGCATGGCTGTCTGCGCCGCCACGGCTGGTCCGGTGGTCGCCGGAGCGAGTGGAACGGCTGCGCGAGCCGGACGCGTGCCCGCCGATCGGTCCGCGCGTGGTCCCCCGATGGCGGGTCGTTCTGCGCCCCGACTCCGGGCGTCGCACCCGCCCGGAGGTCGGCTTCCCCATGGTCTTCAGGCGACCGGTCCGTTTTCACCATTATGCAAGCGGTGGACGCTGGTGGCTCGGTCGCTCGCTCCTCACGGAACGCGGGTGGGCGACTCCGCAGCCGGTGGCCGGTCCCTTGGCGTCGCCCGGAGCAGGGGGGATGCGCGTCATGGTGCGGGCGTGGACCGGACGGCCGTCGGACCTCCCCCCCAAGGTCACCACCCTGAGGATTGTGCTGCGAGGGAGCGACCGCGGGGGGAGGGCTCTCGACTCGATCCGGATGGAGGCCCTCCTCGCGGCGGCCACCGGCACCCCCCCATGACCAATCACCGGGGGGGCGTCCTCCCCATCGTCCTGCTGGTGCTCGCGTCCGCGGTCCTGCTGGGGGGGGCCACGCTGGATCGCGCATGGTCCCTCGAGCGGGCTGGCCGGAACGGGGCACACCGAGAGGGCGTGGCGGTCTCCCGTCTCGGAGCAGCGGCCCGCGTGCTGCGACGTGGCGTGCCACGGGGGGCCCTCCTTGCGGCACCGCCGGGCGCCGGACCGGTCGAATCCGCAGACGGGATGCCGGCGGCTGTCGCGCGGTGGTGGCGCACCCATCCGCTGGTTGGGGGCGTTGACGTTCATCCAGTCGCCGGAATGGCCACAGCGGAGCTCGCTGGCGGCCTACGTCACCTGGTGTGGATCGCCCCTCCCCCATGGCCGATTGTCTGGGACCAGGGGCTCGGGGTGCGAACGATCCCGGATGGCAGCGATTGGCTGCGCCGTATGGCTCCCCTCCGCCCGCGTTGCCATCGCCTCTCCCGGACCCCAGTGGGCGATCACGATTACCCGGCCGGCCGGTGCCTGATCGTGGACCCCGCGAACGCCCCTCTGCAGTTGCGCGTCGAGGGGTTGGTGGTGGTTGATGGCGACATGGTTGTGACGGGTGACTGGGAGGTCACGGGTCTTCTGATCGGATTGGGGTCGATTCGGGTCGCCGGCGGGCGACTCCTCGTGCAGGGAGGGGTGGTCGGGGACCCGGAACCGACCGTCTGGTCGGTTCCGGGGCTCCATCTCCGGCCGGATCCGGCCGCGGTCGACCGGGCGCTGGCGCTGGCGGGGCGCCCCACGCGGGCACCGTTTCATCTCTGGCAGCGGCTCCCTTGACCGACCGGCTCGGGCCGGGGCGTTCCCCCCCGTCCGGTCCAAGCCTAAAGTGTCACAGCGTCAAACCCTCGCTTTGCACGGTGCAAGTGCTATCGTTACTTCGCAACAACCGGGTCGTTTCATCCGTGGAAAGCCATCCCCGTGGCGAAGTTATCCACGTCCGGGTGTGAATACCTCACTGGGTGGGTGCTTCGACCTGCCTGCGTACCCCTTGTGCACATGGCGCTTTTCGGCCGGAAAAAGGTCACCGTTGGTCTCGACATCGGGTCCGGGTTGGTCAAGGCGGTGGTCATCGACCACGCCGGGCCCGTCCCGGAGATCGTGAAGGTCGTGATCACACCGCTCCAGGAGTCGGCCATCGTGGAGGGGGAAGTGATGGACCACGACGTCGTGGTGGATGCCATCCGGCAGACGGTCCAGGCGACGGGGATGCAGAAGGTCAAGTCGCTCGTATCGGCGGTCGGCGGGCGTGACGTGATCGTCAAGAAGATCGCCATGGAGCGCGTGAAGGAGGTGCAGGCGCGCGAGCTCATGCGCTGGGAGGCCGAGCAGCATGTGCCCTTCGACATGGATTCGGTCGAGATCGACTTCCAGATCCTTGATCCGGACGCCGACGGGCTCGACATGAACGTGCTCCTCGTGGCGGCCAAGCGGGACCTGATCGAGGCGAAGCAGCAGCTGCTCACCGACGCGGGCTGTCCGGCGGCCGTGATGGATGTGGACTCGTTTGCCCTGCACAATGCCTTCGAACGCAATCATCCGGACGCGATGACCGGGACGGTGGCCCTGATCAACATCGGGCACGATGTCACCAACTTGAACATCCTCGACGAAGGCATTCCGGTGCTCACCCGGGATCTCGGTGTGGGGACCCGTCGGCTGCGCGAGGATCTCCAGCGGGAGCACGGACTCACCGGCGACGAAGCCGAGGAACTGCTCCGCGGCGATCAGCCCTCCATGCTGCTGGATGGCGCCATCCACATGCGCGGTGAGGAGCTCTCGCTCGGGCTCGAGCGGGCGGCCACGTTTCTCGCCACCTCCTCCCGCAGCTACGGGCAGGTCCGAGCCGCCTTCGCTTGCGGTGGCGGGGCCCGCGTCCCGGGGTTACTGCCTTGGTTGGCGGATCGGCTGCGGATCCCCGTAGAGCTCTCCAATCCATTGGCTCGGCTGGCCATCCGTGATGGTGCCATGGAGTTCCTGTCGATCGACGAGGTGGCGCCCATCCTGATGCTGCCCGTCGGCTTGGCACTGCGGGACGTGGCATGAGGCCGGACTCGCCATGCTGACGATCAACCTGCTTCCGAGCAAGCGGCCTCGGCAGTCGGCGTTCGCGCAGATGGATGCGCGCGCGGCGCTGCTGGCGATGGCGGCCTCCGTTCGGGATCCCCTGTTGGTCGGAGCGGTGGCCCTTGTGCTGGTCATGGCGGGCGTGGTCGGTCTGTTGCACGTGCGTCAGGCAGCACGGTACGAGGACGTCACGGCCCAGCTGGACCGGGCGGTGCGGGACTCCACCCGCTACTCCAACGTTCTGGCGGCCCGGCGGCGCGTCTCGGCCGAACGGGATTCCGTGACGCAGCAGCTCACGATCATCCGCGGCATCGACAACACGCGGTATCAGTGGGCGCATGTGCTGGACGAAGTGAGCCGGGCGTTGCCGTCCTTTACGTGGCTCACGGCCCTCGAGCAGACCAGCACGCCGCCCTTGCCGCCCGCTGCGGATTCGGCCAAAGCCCCCCCGGCCGATTCAGCGACCGGACCGAAGGCCGATTCGGTACCGGTCCCCATCCGGTTCAGACTGGTGGGGCAGACGATCGACATTCAGGCCTTGACGCTCTTCATGCGCCAGCTGGAGTCGTCGCCGTTCATTCAGTCCGTCACGTTGACCCGATCGGAGATCGTGATCGTCGACGGCAAGGAAGTCACGCAGTTCGAGTTGGGCGCGGAAAGCGAGAGTCCGCCCCTCAGCGAGCTGCGGACCGCACCCCTTGTCATTCCCGTGCGCTGACCGATCGCCATGGCCCTCCTCCCCGAAAATCAGAAGGACCAGGTCAAGGTCTTTGTCGGCTTCCTCGCCGTCGCCCTTGCGGCAGCGTATTACATGTATCCATACGGGACGCGCGAGGCCGAAATCGAGACGGCCCTGACGCAGGTCGAGGCGCTCGAGGCGTCAAACCGGAAGGCGGCGCGGGAGTTTGCCTCGGGCAATCTCGAGGTGCTCCGGGCTCAGGCGGCGCAGAATCGCTCGGCGCTCACCGTCTTCCGCCGTCTGATTCCGACGGCCAACGAGGTGCCAGCGCTGCTCGAGGAAGTGAGCACGGCCGCTCGCCGAGCCGGGCTCGACGTGGGGGGCGTGGTGCCCCAGCCCGTCATCCCGGGCCGCCAGTTCGATACCTATCGGTACACCGTCACGATGATCGGAGGCTACCACCAGGTGGGGCAGTTCCTCGCCAACGTCGGATCGCTCCCCCGAATCGTTGCGCCGGTGTCCGTGTCGGTGCAGCTGGGGGCAGGCACCGGAAGCGGGAGTCGACCGGCTGGTGCCCTTGCCTCCACGATTACCCTGCAGACCTACGTCGAGAAGGACCGTGGCCGGTCGGCGGCACCACCGGGAGGTGCCCCATGAAGCGCCAGCTCGCCGGTTTGGGGGTCTGCGTGGTGTTCGCCACGCTGGGCGAGGCGCAGGCCGGTCCGCCGTCGCGATCGGACACGGCCAGGGCGGGTGCGCCGGCCGCGCCACCGACTCGGGACAGCGCCGCACCCGCGGTCAGGCCAGCTCGGGGTTCCAAGCGACCGGAGATGCCCAAGGAGATCGTGCTGGAGCGTGAAACGTTCGATTACAGCAGCGGGGGGCGCCGGGATCCGTACGCCTCACTCATGTCCAGCAGCGACGTGCGACCCCTGATCAGCGATCTCAAACTGGCTGTCGTGGTCCTCGATCCCGTCGGCAGCAATCACTTGGTCGTGTTGCGCGACATGTTCACGAAACGGCAGTACCGGGTGCGGGTCGGGCAGCAGCTGGGGCGCCTGCGGGTCTCTGCCATCCGTCCGAGATCGGTGGTGTTTACCGTGGAAGAGTTCGGTTTCAACCGGCAGGAGACGCTGCAGCTGAGCAGCGACACGACGAGGAAAACGAGGAACCCATGATGGGACCGATCATTACGGCCGCGTTGGCGGCCCTCCTGGCCCTTGGGGGAGTCGACGTCCGACCGACCGGCCACTCCGTGGCGGGCGAGCGGGTCCTGGGGCGTGTCTCGGCCATCGACCTGGCTCCCACGGATGGCGGCCTTGCCATCGTGCTCCGGCTGGATGCCGATCTGCCGGTTCGGCACTTCGTGTTGGCGCAGCCGTCGCGGATCGTGGTGGACATCGCAGGCGCCAGCCTCGCCGTCCGCGCCGCGTACGATGGGCAGCTCCGAGGACCGGTCCGCAATGTCCGGTTGGGTCAGTACATGCCGGACACGGTCCGACTCGTGATCGATCTGACCGGTCCGGAGGCCTATCGGGTGGAGCGGGTGGATGGGCATGTCCGCGTGCTGCTGGAGGTGCCCGCCGCACCGGTGTCGCGTTGGGGGACGACCCCGCTCCCGGTTGTCGGTGCGCCGCAGCTGATCCCCGCATCGCAGGCGCCCGGGGCTGAGCTTCCGACGGTTTCCCCGCCGGCCAAGGTGCTGTCATCGGCCACGACTGGTCCACTGGCGGCCCAGACGGCGCCGGTGGAGTCCGTGGAGACTCCCCCGCAGGAACGTGCCCAGCCGGCCCCGGCGGCGCCAACGCCCCCGGACATGCTCCGCGACCCGATGACCCCACGGACCGTCGGACCCATCGGTGCGATGGGCAGCGTCGCCTCGGCGCGGCGTCAGCCACCCCCGAAGCCGCGGATTACCGTGCAGTTCGACAACGAAGACATCCGCGATGTCATTGCCGCCTTCGCCACATTTTCTGGCCGCTCCATTATGGTCGGCCGGGATGTGACCGGGAGCGTGACCGCCGACCTCAACGACAAGCCGTGGGATGTGGCACTGCAGGCCATCCTGCAGTCACAGGGGTTGGCGGCCACCGAAGACGCCAGCGGCATCATCACGGTCGACAGCTACAAGAATCTGGCGGCGAATCAGGCGCTCGAACCGCTGGTGACCCAGGTCGTCAGTGTGAACTACGCCCGGGCCTCGGCGCTGGTCCCCACGCTGACGGCGCTGCTGGCACGCGACTGTACCGGCGCGGGCGCCCAGCAAACGGTGGCAAGCGCCACCGGAGCGCAGGCTGGTGCGGCCGGCTGTGTGGTCCGCGGACGAGTGGCCGCGGATAGCGCCACGAACAAGCTGATCCTCTCTGAGGTCCCGTCTCGGCTGCCCGAGCTGTTGTCACGAATCCAGCAGCTGGATTTGCGTACCCAGCAGGTGGCCATCAAGGCCAAGATTGTGTTTGTGAATCGTACGGGTATTCAGGAAATGGGGCTGGCGTATGATCTCGGACAGGGCAACAAGCAGTTCTTCCAACAGCTGGTTCCCCGGACGGATCCCAATACGCTGGTGCCGACGGACACGGATGGAGACGGCGTCCCGGATGCCATGGGCGGGGGACAGCCGTTTCAGGCTCCGGCCCGCATTGCCCTTGGCGGAAACGCCATCGCCGGCATTGCCAATGCGAACAACGCCATCAAGCCCAACGCGCTCAATCTCATCTACAGCGTGGCACTTGGCCGTTTCCAGCTCTCCGCCTTCCTGAACGCGCTGCAACAGACGTCGCTCGCCGAGATCCAGTCGGAACCGAGCGTGACGACGGTGAACAATCGGAGTGCCGAGATCTTCGTCGGGCAGGAGATCCCGATCCGGGTGATTGATGCGAATGCCGGTGGGGTTGGCGGGGGCGGTGCCGCTGGCGGTGGCGGTGGTGGCGGTGGCGGTGGCGGCGGGGCTGGGGCCGGCGGCGGCATCCAGCCGAATGCCGCGATCTTCTTTCCCCGGGCCGCCGTGACCAAGGAAGAGGCCGGCATCAAGCTGTCGGTGACCCCCCAGATCACCAACAACCAGATGGTGATGCTCAACATCAACGCGGAGAACTCCAGCGCCGAACTGGCCTCGAGCGACATCGGCGTGGTGTTCAACCGGCAGCGCGCCCAGACGCAGGTGCTGGTGGCCAACGGGGAAGCGGCGGTGATTGGCGGCCTGACCGTCACGGAAAAAACCCTTTTCCGGACGGGCATCCCCGTCCTCATGAATCTCCCGTTCGTCGGCAAGCTCTTCTCGACCACCTCCCGGAACGAAGCGAAGCGGGATCTCCTCATCCTGGTAACCCCGCACATCCTTGAGGACGACGCGACCCCACCGGGTCGCTGAGGTAGGGAGCCACCACCCATGTCACCGATCGAGCACGGACTCGCGCGCCGAGGACGCCTCTCCAGGGCCCTCATTCTCCTCGGGACCGCGTTGCTCCCCGCCTGTGGCGACGAGGTCATTGACCCACCCTTCCCGGACACGGTGAGGCCCCGGGTGGCTCTTGCCCGTGGCAACTTCGTGGCGGACTCGATCCTGACCGTGAACGTGACCGCCACCGACAACATGGGGCTCAAGCGGATCCGGGTATTGCTCTCCGGGAGCTTCTCGGCCTCGTACGACACGGTCATGACCAGTGCGGTCACCACGCTCGGGCTCACGGTCACCGTTCGCGTTCCCCCCGCTGCCCCCATCGGCGGTACGGTCAACGCGCTGGCGGTCGCCTCCGACGGCGCCGGCAACCTCTCGGACACCGCGCGCGTAGCCCTGACGGTCGGCAATCTGCAGCCCCCGATTGCCGCCATCTCGAGTCCGGTGACTGGATCACCCGTGGTAATCGGCAAGTCGCTGGTGGTGGGATTGGTGGGGCGCGCGCGGTACAAGGTGGCCCTGCTGGGATACGAAATGTCCGGGGCGCTCGCGCGCCGCGATTCGGTCAGCTTCAAGGCCCCGTTTCGGGACTCCGCGGCAGTCCTCGACACCATCGTGGTCCCGGATTCGGTGACGGGGAAGGTGGTAACGCTCACGCCGTTTGTCGTGGACTCGCTCGGGCAGCGCGTGATCGGGACGGCGGCATCCTTCGCCGTCCAGGCGTCATCGAGCGTTTCGAGCATCCCGATCGTTTCCATGGCCGTCCCGGGACGCATGGAGACCATGGATTCCGTCACGGTGATCGCCACCGATCCCGTTGGGATTGCGACGATCGGCTACGAGATGCGCGGCGTGACCGGACAGCTGTTGGCCATCGACTCCGCCTCTTCGACCGGCGGGCTCTCGACGCTGGCCCGGACGTTCCGCACCCGCCTGACCGTCACCACATTTCCGACGCCGGTGGTGATCACGGGTTTCGCTCGCAACGCCAATGGACGACGGGAAGTCGCCAGGCTCGCGTCCGGCGCCATCCGGACCGATTCGGCCGTCGTGGTCGCTGGCGTTACCAGTGCGCTCCCGGCCGGTGGCGCCATCGCGGATGCGGTGTATGTCCCGCGCACGGATCGCCTCTATCTCACGAACATCGAGCGGAACTGGCTGGAGGTCTTCAGTCTGGCCGATTCCAGCTTCAAGGCGCCGATCGCCGTTGGCTCACGCCCATGGGGCATCGCGCCGTGGCCGCGCAACCGGAGCGGTGAAATCGGCGATACGCTTCTCGTGGCCAACTCGGGCGGCACGAACCTGAGCTATGTCGACCTCACGGTGGGAGCCTCCGGGCGCGAGGTGTTCCGCTACCCTCTCCCCAACGTGATCGCCTACAAGGTGCTCTTCACGCGCGGGGACAGCACGAAACCGTCGGAGATCAAGCGCGTCGTCTACGACTTCTCGGACCGTCCCCAGTATCTGGCCACTCTGTGTATCGGACCGGTCGAGGCCGGTGCAACCTGCCGGGAGGTCCTCGCCGTCCATTCCACGACGCCGACGCCGGGACAGACCAGCGGCTTCGCCTCGCAGGGCACCATCCGCTGGGAGAATCTCACCCGCCGCAGCACCCATCTGTTCTTCGAGCACGCCCTGGGGCTCAATGGCTCCGGCAACGGAGACACGCTCATGGTCACCCGTTTTGCCGCCGGCGGAGTGGGGGCAGACTCGGTGCTGGTTCCGTTCGACACGCTGTTGCCTCCTGTCGTAGTCCGACTGGCCGATCTGGCCTTCCGCGATACCACCTACGTCCGCGGTTCCGGCAACTTCCGACGTGCGGTCTTCGGGGAGGGCGGGCCGGTTCTGGGCAGTCGCGTCCTGAACTACGACGCCACAGCGGGATTCGACCTCAACTGGCCCGTGCCCGTCATCGACCGCGGCGTCTCCCGGACGACCGAAGTCACCGACTACATCGCCAACACGTTCAGCCGCGTCGAAGGTGTCGGTATCAACTTCGATGGCGAGTTGAGTGCCGTGAAGGGTGACTCCACCTACCTCCTGGATCGGACGCTGCGCCTGCAGGGGATCCTCCAATCGCGGTCCGGAATCGGCGGGCTGGATTTCCACCCGCTGAACGCCGGCACGAACATGGCCAATCTGCGGGCACGGCTCAGCTTCGTTGCCTCGCGGGATGCCGTGATCGACGTCTTCGATACCTACTGCTTCCGCCGGATCGCCCAGGTGCCCATCCGCGACCCCATCATTGGACCGGTCCGGTCGACCGTGCGCCCAAATGGCCAGCTCGTGCTCGTGGGGTCGACTGCGCGAGGGGTCACCATGGTGTCGTTGCCGGACACCTTCGTCACCTCCTGCCAGTAGGCC
>Ga0315900_10011648_pt1 | contig 10873 bp, 8 predicted proteins | sample LakEriMetagenome_FD_203521 | JGI IMG/M metagenome (GOLD analysis project Ga0315900, IMG submission 203521) | Freshwater fungal communities from buoy surface, Lake Erie, Ohio, United States - Buoy 12 MA114 | ecosystem: Environmental > Aquatic > Freshwater > Lake > Lake biofilm | place: USA: Lake...
ATTTTTTTGTAAATTCTTTTAATGTTTTATTTGGATTTTACTCATGGGTTGGCTACGGAAAAACCCTCGACAAAACACTGCCAGAAATAAAGCGTTCCATATTATCCCCTGTGATGCTGAGAAAAAATCAATTAAACAAAACGAAACTTATTCATTTGCAATATGCAAAAGATTATAAAATTGAAAAAGATCTCTTAATTATTTGGAAATGTATCAGGCATTTGGGTAATTAACAACATAAGTAATGTTTTTTACCTTTATAAAAAATATTCATTAATTTTTAAACATCTTTAAAAAGTTTGAGAGCTTATCCTTCAATTCTGTTCGAGGAATAATTTTATCCAAAAAACCGTGTTCTAAGACGAATTCAGCTGTTTGAAATCCTTTGGGTAAATCTTTTCCAATCGTTTCTTTTACAACTCGAGGTCCAGCAAATCCAATTAAAGCCCCAGGTTCTGAAATATTTAAATCTCCTAACATCGCATAACTTGCAGTTACACCACCAGTTGTAGGGTCGGTACATAATGAAATATAAGGTATGCCAGCTTTATCCAATAAAGATAATTTTGCGGAAGTTTTAGCCATTTGCATTAAAGAAAATGCTGCTTCCATCATCCTTGCTCCGCCTGATTTAGAAATAATAAGTAATGGTGTTTTATGTTTTAAAGAAAAATCTATAGCTCTGGAAATTTTTTCACCTACTACGCTTCCCATAGAACCCCCTATGAATGAAAAGTCCATGCAACAAACAATTAAATGATGTCCATTTACTTCACCATAAGCCGTTCTTAATGCATCTTTTAGACCAGATTTTTTAATGGTTTCTGTTAATCTGCTAGTGTATTTTTTAGTGTCAGTGAAATGCAAAGGATCGCCACTTATTAAATTCTCATCAAGTTCAGTGAATAAATTATTATCAAAAATAATTTCAAAATACTCAGCGCTACCAATTCTTTCGTGTTGTCCGCAGTCAATGCAAACATGTTTATTGGCTTTATGTTCTTGACTGGTATGAATTTTTTTACAAGCGGGGCATTTATACCACAACCCTTCAGGGGTTTCTCTCTTTTCGATTGTTGTCGTTGTAATGCCTTCTTTTAATCTTTTAAACCAACTCATTTATTTTAAGTTTTAAATTATAAGTATGAAGTTTATAATACATAATTTCTTACGATTATAAACTAACCACTTTTATCTATGCTATGGTAATTGTTTGATCAAGGTACACGTCTTGAATTACGTTTAATAATTCAACGCCTTGTTTTAAAGGTTTTTGAAATGCTTTTCGCCCCGAAATTAAACCTTGACCTCCGCCTCTTTTATTAATAACTGCGGTGGTAACAGCTTCCGCCAAATCAGAGGCGCCTTTGCTTTCTCCTCCACTATTTATCAATCCTATTTTACCCATGTAACAATTCGCTACTTGGTATCGACATAAATCTATTAGATGATTAGTCGTTAGTTCCGAATAAACTTTTTGATGCGTTTTTCCATGACCAACTGCTAAATAACCCCCGTTTTTATCTGATAATTTCTGTTTAATGATGTCTGCCTGGATTGTAACACCTAAATGATTGGCTTGTGCTGATAAGTCTGCCGCCGTATGATAATCAACGCCATCTTTTTTGAAGGCACTATTTCTTGTGTAGCACCATAAAATAGTTGCCATGCCTAGTTGATGGGCTCTTTCAAAAGCTTTTGCAACCTCAACAATTTGTCTATTTGATTCTGCGGAGCCAAAATAAATGGTTGCTCCAACAGCCACTGCCCCTAAGTTCCAAGCATCTTCAATGGTTCCAAACATGATCTGATCAAATTTATCTGGATATGAAATAAATTCGTTATGATTTATTTTTACTATAAATGGTATTTTATGAGCATATTTTCTAGCAACAGAAGCTAAAACACCATAGGTAGAAGCAACCGCATTACAGCCGCCTTCTATTGCCAATTTTACAATATTTTCACTATCAAAATAAATTGGATTGGGTGCAAAAGATGCTCCCGCACTATGTTCAATACCTTGATCAACTGGTAAAATACTTAAATAACCAGTATTTGCTAACTTACCACTACCGTACAATTGCTGTAGGCTTCTTAAAACCTGAGGACTACGATTGCTGTAAATGAACGTTTGATCTAGAAAATTTGCGCTAGGAATAACGATATGATCTTTAGTGATGGTTTTACAAGTATGGTTTAATAAATCATCAGCACTTGCTCCAAGTAAATCAGTTATTTTGGACATAAGATTTTATTTTAAAAAGAGAGCAAATCTAGTAAAAAAATACAAAAAAAAGCTGGGTTCTAAAAATTCAATTTTAAAAGATTTCAGTAAAAATCTCAAAGCTATGACTCTATCTTTTAAGGTTTTAGTAATTAAAATAGCGTATTTTTTGTAAATCTAGTCCATTTTTCTTGCCCATCTATCTGCGCATTTAATCTTTAATGTTAAGATTTTGATTTTTGATGATGATTACTGCAAAAAATGAAAGAAAATTTTATAGAGTGTCAAATCTATGAAAGATGATTTAAATTCTTAAAAAAAACCTAAATCCTTTGGTTGAAGGACAAAAGAGATTTTTAATCGGGAAAGTATTGAAAAATTTAACTTAGAATTTAGCCCTAATTTTACGCACCTTACCTCTTTTATTAAAGAATTTGTAGCGGCTTTTATAAAAGCTAGATTTGCTTCTTAGCACATAACTATAACTAAAACTCATCGTCATGTAAGCATCTTTGTGTGAACTGTCTCCTCGTTTGTTCTTTGGATTCTCAATTGGATCATAGCCAAAATTTTTTCTGAAAGCAGGATCAATATCCGTTAACTCTACTGTTCTATTTGATAAGGCAAGGCCTTGGGGGGTTAATGTGCTTGGATCTGCCCAACCTGTATTAATATCATCTAAATAATCAGTAAACGTTTTTCTTAAATTAAGTTCAAAGCCTATCCTATGCCTTTTTTCAAATGTAAAATAACAACCAAGACCAAAAGGGATATTTAAAACAACACTTTTATATTTTACTCCTTCTGTTTGCAAAGGGCGTAACTTAACCCATTCTCCATTGTATAGCGCTTTAGGATTTGTGTAAACACCTCCAACGCCACCAAAAAAATATGCTCTAAACCCATTACTGTATCGATAATTGTTTCCTAAATCATTGTCTTCATAAAAGAAAACTTGACCAGTAAGCCCAAGGTCAAATAAATCATTTCTAAAATTTAAATTACGAGCGTTACGAGCCGGGTTCGAAGATAATTTATCATCTCCTTCAATTCGCAAATAATCAAGCGCTAATTTTATTGACACAAAAGAGTGCACCTTATACCTCACAAAACCACCAACATTCCAGCGGGTTTTTGCCATTTTTAAATCCGCTACAAAATCTCTTCTGGTTTTTTCTTTCCCACCAATATCTCCTAAATAATTGGAAACACCTAAAGCAATCCCATAATCCAATCGGCGTTGAGCAGAAGTATTAATTATTGCTATAAAAAATAACAAAACCGTAAAAATTATCCTCATCAAAAAATGCATATGAAACAAAAATAGGTAAAATAATTTTAATTTTATACCAAAAAAATTTCTTCATGCTAATAAATAAATTATTTAACATTCAGTATCCAATTATTCAGGGTGGAATGATTTGGTGTAGTGGTTGGGAATTAGCATCTGCTGTATCAAATGCTGGCGGTTTGGGATTAATAGGGTCAGGGTCGATGTACCCTGAAATTTTAAGAATACACATCAAAAAATGCAAAGAAGCTACACAAAAGCCATTTGGAGTTAATCTGCCATTGCTCTATCCAAATATAGAAGAACATATAAAAGTTATGATTGAAGAAGGGGTCAAAATTGTTTTCACCTCTGCTGGAAATCCTAAAACATGGACTAGCCATCTTAAAAATCATGGAATCCTCGTTGCACATGTCGTTTCAAATGTTAAGTTTGCTTTAAAATGTCAAGAAGTTGGGGTTGATGCCATCGTTGCTGAAGGTTTTGAAGCTGGTGGACACAACGGTAGGGAAGAAACAACGACACTTACTCTTATTCCAGAAATTAAAAAAGCTATTAACATTCCTTTTATTGCAGCTGGCGGAATTGCTTCTGGGCAAGCCATGGCAGCGGTAATTGCTTTAGGGGCAAACGGCGTACAGGTTGGAAGTAGGTTTGTGGCAACAAAAGAATCAAGCGCTCATGCTAACTTTAAAAACGCCATCATCAATTCTAGAGAGGGGGATACCAAACTTTTGTTAAAGCGTTTAACGCCAGTTCGACTGTTAAAAAACAACTTTTTTGATCAAGTTAGTGAATTGGAAGAAAGGGGTGCAACTGTTGATGAACTGTCAATTTTACTTGGAAAAGGTAGAGCAAAAAAAGGCATGTTCGAAGGAGATTTAATTGAAGGGGAGCTTGAGATTGGGCAAGTATCCAGTCAAATTAAAAATATTCTAACGGCAAAGGAAGTCATCGATGAATTGGTATCGGATTATAATAAAACCATTCAATTATTAGGCAATTACATGATTTAAGTTACTTTTTCAATACAGCTCAATAACGCCAAATCATAACTCAATAATCCAAATCCGCTAATACTTCCCTTACAGTATTTGCCTATATAAGAAGTATGTCTGTAATCTTCTCTGCTAAAAATGTTGCTGATATGAACTTCTATTACTGGTGATGTTATCGCCGAAACAGCATCAGCCAGTGCAATAGAAGTATGTGTGTACGCTCCTGCATTTAAAATGATTGCGTCAGATGTAAAACCAATTTCTTGAATTTTATTGATTAGCTCACCTTCTATATTACTTTGAAAATAGGATAAGGAAATATGTGGAAATTTTTTAGTTAGAATTGAAAAATAATTCTCGAATGTTTGATTGCCATATATCTCGGGTTCTCTAACTCCCAAAAGATTTAAATTTGGACCATTGATTATCGCTATCTTTAACATCAAATATTTTAATACCACTTAAAAGTAATTAAAATTGTTACTCTGGCAAACAAATATTAATGATTTCAAATATTATTTAAGTGTTGAGAAATCTTTTGCTAAAAACTCAGTTGTTAGCTATGAAAATGATTTATTGAAACTGGCTACATTTATGAAGATGGTCGCTCCAACTAAACAACCAAGTGATGTGACGCTGCAAGATTTGCAGTTTTTTTTAAAATACATTTCCGAATTTCAATTTACAGAGAGTACCCAATCACGAATCATTTCAGGGATAAAGCATTTTTATAAGTTTCTTATTTTAGAAAATTATACCGAACACAATCCTGCTGAATTACTGCAAACACCAAAAATAAAAAGAAAACTTCCTATTTATTTAGAAGTGCAAGAAATTGATTTAATGTTAGCAAACATAGACAGAAGTACTACTGAAGGAGAAAGAAATTTAGCAATGCTTGAAACGATGTATAGCTGCGGATTAAGAGTGAGTGAGTTGATTTCATTAAAAATTAGTGACGTGCATTTTAAAGAAGAATTTATTTCAGTCATTGGTAAAGGAAACAAACAACGTTTGGTGCCCATTGGTGAAAAAGCTTTGTCGCATATTAAAAATTATTTGACGCATCATCGCATTCATATTAACGTTAAAAAAAACCACATAGACTCTTTGTTCTTAAGTAAGCGTGGTACTTCTATATCACGTCAAATGGTTTTTTATATGATTAAAGATTTGGCTGAAAAGGTTGGCATTAAAAAGGAATTAAGCCCTCATACATTTAGACATTCCTTCGCAACGCATCTGATTGAAGGAGGGGCTGATCTGAGGGCTGTGCAAGAAATGTTAGGTCATCAAAGCATCATTACAACAGAAATTTACACGCATCTCGATCACTTTTTTTTAAGAGAAAACATCCAAAGTTTTCATCCAAGAAATAAAAAAAATTAATTTATAGACCACGGTAACTAAAGTTTTGAGAAATTAAGGATTGTGTTTTAAAAAATAAAATTTAAGGTTAAATAAATTGTGCAAATAAATCGGAGTTCAAATCTCTTCTTATTACAGCAAACAAAAAGCCCTTGAAATCAAGGGCTTTTTGTTTCTATTTTAATTCAACTTGTTTGTTAAAATCATCCTACCTCCCAATCACAAATTTTTTGAGGCCTTGCTCGCTGCTATTCAATATTTTAATGAAATAAACAGCTTCGGCTAGGTTACTCACATCAATTTTGAAGGCTTCGCCATTCTTTAAGTTCACGTTGTTAAGGGTAATTAAGGTTTGGCCTAAAACCGTATACACGCCAATGGTTACATTGTCAAGGTTTTTGTTGCTGACGATGGTTAAAACATCTCCTGACAAATAAGAGTTAAAGTTATAATTGAATTTAACTGGCACACAATGGGCATAAATTATTTGCCCAACTTCATGCACTGTTTTATCCAAATCAACCTGCTCGAGTTTGTAATAGTAAATGGAATCAATGTCTAAATTCTTATCTATGACCTCGTAATGATTAACCGTGTAGCTATTGACGCTTCCTTTCACTTTGGCAATGGGTGCTGCAAAGTCTATCTGGTTTGATCTTCTGTATAAAAGAAACGAATCACAGTTTATTTCAGTGGCGGTGGTCCATTTAATCGTGGCTTTACGATCGGCGCAAGTGGCTGAGAAGTTAGTTAGCTCAATGGGTAAAGGGCAGGGATTGTTGATGGTTGCATTGATGCTTTGTGAACAGCCATCTGAACCCGTAACCACATAAGTATGGCTACCTAGGGAAACTCCAATGACATCATAGGGTGAAGTAGCAACTACAGCTAACGTTATCCCACCTTCGGTAATGGTATAATTGGGTGCGCCGCCTGCAATGTTAATACTCACAGTACCTGTAGGACTCCCACAATCGGCATTGGTGATGCTTGACGTAAGCGTTAAGCTATTAAGTGATCCTGGAACAGTGATGACGGTTGTTGCTGGAGGGCAACCATTTAAAGAATTTGTAACCTGTAAGGTATAATTACCAGGCGCATTTACTGATAAGGTATTGGTATTTATCCCTCCTGGAAACCAAGTATAAACGTTAATACCAACCGTGGAAGATGATGTGCCAGTTAATAGGACTGTTGGGTTGGCACAACTTAAGGTATTGCTTAAGCTGGCGTCGGCATCGTTAGTTTTACTTCCATTGACTGTAAATACCGAAAATGTGCTACATCCAGTGAGGGTGTTGGTAGCGCTTGCTGTATAAGTACCTGGAATAGTAATGAAAGATGTTGAAGGCGCACTAACTAAGCCAGGACCGTTAGTAACAGGATTACCTAAAATCCAAGTACCTATGCGAATGCTTGGATTTAAACAAGTTAAAATTGGAAGAGTAAAAATAGTAATAAAAGGTCCAGTTGTATTTTGAAAAACATTAACTACTGTGCTACCTGGACAACCTAACGTATTTGTAGCTGTTGCAATATAAGCGCCAGCCACATTAACTGTTGCGGGATTAGTTGCATTAATCAATGCGCCACCATTCCAAACGATGTTGGTTACTGTGCTTACCGCCGTTAGAGTGGCGCTGGTATTAATGCAAGTTAAGGTTCGATTCGCACTTGCTGTAATGGTAGGAATTCCTGCACCTTGTAAAACAGTAACCACCGTTGTACTTTTACAACTATTAACAGGATCTGTTACAGTTAAGGTATGGTTCCCTGCTACAGTTGTGATGCCAGTTGCGGTTGTTAGGCCTAATGGACTCCATGAATAAGTAACACCAGGAGTACTAGAAATTCCTGTTAAAGTGGCTGTGGGGTTAACACAAGTAATGGAATTACTGACCGAAGCCCCCCTGCTTGGAGGGGTAATGTTTTGGCTAATCGTAATGACTGAAGTGGTTTTGCAACCCGAAATATTATGCGTGGATGTGGCTGTATAAGTTATTGGAGAAACTGTAGATACGGAATTCCCTCCGCCATTAATTGAAACATTGCTGCTAAAGCCTGGTAAAGCCGTTACAAAAATAAAACTATTGAGACAAGTTAAAGTAGTACTGGTAGGTAATCCAAAAAAATTAGTCACAGTAATGGTTAAAGTAGGGACAGTGTTGTCTTGACCGACACTCACTACACTCGAACTTGAACAACCTGTGATGGTATTGGTGGCCGTAACGGTGTAATTACCAACGGCACTAACTGTGACAGGATTTGTGGCGTTGATAAATGAGCCCCCATTCCAAACTAGGGTATTCCCAGCACTTACTGCCGTGAGTGTCTCATTCAAATTGACACAGGTCAATGAATTAGTGCTCACACTGATGGGCACTGTGGTATTTTGCGTTACCGTTACCAAAGAAAAACTGGTGCAAGAGCCATAAGTGACGCCCACGGTATAAGTACCTGCTTGATTGACAACAGGATTTGTAGAATTAATGCCACTGACGATTCCTGGCCCTGACCAGGTATAAGTCGCCAAGGCATTGTTACTAAAAGCACTAAGGGTTGCAGTGTTAGAATTACAGAATAAATTAACTGTGGGTGTTACTGTTTCTGTCCATACATTGGCACTAAATGCTGCACAGCCGCCATTGGAGCTTGTGAGCGTATAAAAATGATTGCCAACACTCACTCCTGGAATGTTAAAAGGCACATTGATTCCACTGGCAATGATTGTTGCGCCTTCTGTAATGGTATAAGTGGCTGGCGCTCCCACCACACTGGTAATGGTTACAGATCCTGTGACAGAGGCACAATTGGCTGGCGTAACACTGGAAGTAACGCTAATGGTATTACTACCAACACCTATGGTAAAATTACCAACAAAAATATCACAAGTGCTGGTGGCTGTATAACCATAAACACCCGGGCATAAATTGCTGAGGCTATTGCTAAAGGCTGCTGTATTAAGTGTTTGGGCACCATTGCTATAACGATAATTAAATGGCGGGATTGAACTTCCTGGTAAATTTAAGGTAAAAGAACCGCTACAATTACAACCCGTTGAGGCAATGGTATTGGTATTGGTAACAACAGGTGGTGGAATGATGGGACTTGGAAAATAAATGGAAGCAGGAAAGTTTGGGAGGCCAATACCTACTGACCTAGGAAAAATACTCACGGCGTTATACACAACACCACAACCCGATCCTAAAGTATTTGGATTATTAATAACTGATAAAGAATAGTTAATAACAGCAGAAAAAGGGATTTCTGCTGTCCGAACATAGATTTTTCCATCTGACCCTAGTTGAAGAGCCCAAATGTACAAACTTGGCGTAACTCCAATCAAATTGCCTGATGCAATAATAGCTGCATTAGAACCAGCAGAAAGATTCCATTGACGTAATTCACCTGTATAAGTTGAGCCAGCATAAAATTTTGTTCCATCTGGCGAAAATTCGCAGCCATAACAATAACTCAAAGAAGACGAAAAAAGTGTAACTGGATTAGAAACAAGGCCTGTTGACCTATTAAAGTCAAACAATTCTACTGGCCTATTAGCATTATTACTTGTCATTCCAAGCTTTGTACCGTCTGGAGAAGATTTAAGATACCCACCAAAAGCAGCACCTAACTGAATAAAACCAGCAGCACTAACAACAGGAGCACTTAAGCCAGATGCGCTTAATAAAAATGTCCTAAAATTATTTGAATTAACATCGTGTGAAACAATCCAAACATCCACATTATTGCAATGTCTCACGGCTGTGAGTTGTTCAGAACTTGGAGTTTGCAATGGCACATTTTTTATTGCTGTAACCGCACCGTTTCCAGCAGCCATACTCATGTCCACAATAGAGTATTGTAAGCCATTGGAACTAGAATTTTCAATTGCATCAACTGTAAAAATATAATAAAGGTTGGTACTTCCTGGTTGTTTGATAATCAATGCGGATTGTGTGCTTGAAAAATTACCCTTTAAACCAGTTCCGTTGGGCATTACTGCATTTAATTTATTATAAACCGTTACCCCATCTGTATAAAATAAAAGATTGCCAGCCGCATCAGAAATGGAAGCAGAGCCCTCATTAGTATTGAGGGAGCTTGCAGTAAAAGTAACAGGGCCAGGAAATTGTAAACCAGCATTTGCTCCAAAATGCCACCAATTGGCTTCGCCTTGGCTAAATAGTTTCGTTTGGCTACTAATTGCGCAACAAAGCACGAAAATGAATGTTGTTTTTGTGATAAAGTTTAAATTTTTCATATGTGTTTTGTTATGTAATTTTTAAATTTATTCAATAGTATTTTAATCTTGTTTTTAAAACAGGTTAAGAGATTGTAAATTCTTCGCACTTGCTGACTCAAATGTGTACTACACATTTGCCCTATTCGTGCTTCAGCTTCAGTTCGACAAACTCACTGCGAGTATATTACTACGTTTGCTTTGCTACAAGTGTTTGTGCTTAACCTATTGTGAGCTCAATTTCATATACAGGCTTTTATAATGTCCCAGAAAAAAGTCGAGCTTTTGGTTTTTAAATTTTGTTAGCTTACGGGTGTTAATCGTACTGTAAAACCCAGTTTACTTAGTTCTACTAAATATTTTTGAACTGATTTGGCTTTGCGCTTTTCTTCATGTTTTTTATAATTCAGCAATGGCGTTTTATACGCTTCTTTTTTATTTAATAATTGATACGCTGCAATAATAAGTTTGTGGCTAATGGCTACAATTGCTTTTTTAGCTCCTTTACGCACTAATAGTTTTTGATACTTTTGTTTGAAGTAACCCTCTTTTTTTCGAGTGGCTCCCCATGCACTTTGAGTTAAGGTTGCTTGTAAGTGTTTGTTTCCGTAGATGGTTCTTGTGCTTTTTTTTGCCTCCACTCTCATTATTGCCAGGGCTTACTCCGCTCCAACTTGCTAAGTGATGTTCGTTGGGGAATTGTTTCATATCAACACCAACTTCACTTATTATAGCTATCGCACTATCTT
>Ga0315900_10011650_pt1 | contig 10873 bp, 9 predicted proteins | sample LakEriMetagenome_FD_203521 | JGI IMG/M metagenome (GOLD analysis project Ga0315900, IMG submission 203521) | Freshwater fungal communities from buoy surface, Lake Erie, Ohio, United States - Buoy 12 MA114 | ecosystem: Environmental > Aquatic > Freshwater > Lake > Lake biofilm | place: USA: Lake...
ACCGCTTCGCTGAGCCCGAAATACGGGACACTCTTGACGATGTTGTGAACTTGAATTTCCGTCTCAGACAAGAGCCGCCGTTTCACTGGAACAGGGCCGCCATCGGGAGTCGTGCTCGTGCTCAGCGCAGCGGTGCTCGTGCTCGTGCTCGAATGACGCTGCAGAGCGAGGATTGATTTAAACGATGGAATTCTCGTTTCGAACCGGATTGCTTTGATCCGTAGGTGAGCAGGGTTTGCGGCTCCCGCAATTCGAGCACCGCTTCGCTGAGCCCGAAATACGGGACTCTCTTGACGATGTTGCGATCTTGAATTTCCGTCTCAGACAAGAGCCGCTGTTTCACTGGAACAGGGCCGCCATCGGGAGTCGTGCTCGTGCTCAGCGCAGCGGTGCTCGTGCTCGTGCTCGAATGACGCTGAAGAGCGGGGATCGATTTAAACGATGGAATTCTCGTTTCGAATCGGATTGCTTTGATCGGTAGGTGAGCAGGGTTTGCGACTCCCGCAATTCGAGCACCGCTTCGCTGAGCCCGAAATACGGGACTCTCTTGACGATGTTGCGATCTTGAATTTCCGTCTCAGACAAGAGCCGCCGTTTCACTGGAACAGGGCCGCCATCGGGAGTCGTGCTCGTGCTCAGCGCAGCGGTGCTCGTGCTCGTGCTCGAAAGACGCTGAAGAGCGAGGATCGATTTAAACGATGGAATTCTCGTTTCGAACCGGATTGATTTGATCCGTAGGTGAGCAGGGTTTGCGGCTCCCGCAATTCGAGCACCGCTTCGCTGAGCACGAGCACCGCTTCGCTGAGCACCGCTTCGCTGAGCACCGCTTCGCTGAGCACGAGGAGGCGCGTTGTCGACTACTCTTTACCCAATGCGACTTCGAAGCGCCCCTTGGAATCCGCTGCGCCACGGGACATTCCGGGTGTATTAAACGGCAGCGATAAATTGCCGTTACGATCCACGGAGATCAATCCACCGGTGTCGCTCGGTAAGACATCATGAATTGCCGCCTTGGTCGCCTGCTGGAGATCCTGTTTCGCATACAGCATACGAGCGGAAACGTCGTGAGCGATCGAGTTACGAATGAATTGTTCTCCGACACCGGTGCACGATACCGCGCAGGTGCGGTTGTCAGCGATCGTGCCAGCGCCCACGATGGGTGAATCCCCTACCCTACCCCAGCGTTTGGCGAGCATCCCTCCGGTGCTTGTCGCTGCCGCGAGGTTTCCTTTCTGATCTAAAGCGACACAGCCAACCGTACCGAGATAGAAAAGTGGATCATCGGGATTGGTGATCATCGAAGTGGATTTTTTTTCTTGATCATCTCGTTCTTTCCACTTTCGCCATGACTCCAATTGTTTCTCTGTACGAAAATAATCTGCTTTGGCTCTTTCAACACCTTGCGATTCCGCAAATGCTTCCGCGCCATCACCGCTGAGCAAAACATGAGGCGTCTTGGTCATCACAAGACGCGCTAGTGAGATCGGATTTTTAACCGTACGAACTCCAGCAACCGCTCCACATGCTCGCGTTGCTCCATCCATAATCGAAGCGTCCAGTTCATGCTCGCCGGCAGCCGTCAATACGCAACCACGACCTGCGTTGAAGACGGGATTGTCCTCGAGAATACGCACCACGGACTCGACCACATCCAGGGCCGAATCACCTTTGCTGAGTCTGTCGCGACCATGCTGTAGAGCTTCCTTTAGTCCATCCAAGCGAAGCTGTTTCTCTTCTGCCGTCCATTTATCGGGGTTACCCCCAGCACCACCATGAATGGCAATCGCGAATTGCACAGGCTCCTCCGACCAGCTATGGATTGATGGAATGAAAATGACACTCAAAAAGATGATCAACAGACTCTGGAACTGGTGCATCGCTAAAGCCCTCGGTGTTGCGAGATCTGCTTTGCCTCAGAAGCTATTTCCACATGGTATCTTTTATAAGATATCCGAGCGTCTAGGCCTGTCGCAGGATTATCCTACGGATTTCGGCGAGGGTTCAAGGTTGTACGACCACAACTCATTCGAAAACGTGGCGAATGAAATAAAATCCTTGGTTTTTTTGCATCCAGATCTTAGTTCTTGCCAAACCGGGAACGAATCGCTGCAACGGCCACCGCATCAAGCTCGTGCTAGACCTCGATTAACGGTGATTACTTCCCTTCCCGAAGTACAGCGAGAGCCGCGGCAATATCGTTCGCTAGAGGAGCGCTGAGCTCGAGTTTTTCACCGGTCAGTGGATGAACGAATGAAATTCGCGAAGCGTGTAGTGCTTGGCGTTCCAATACAATTGTCGCGTCTTCTTCCAATAGTGGTAAGCCGCGAGCTTGCTTGCGGAGTAGTTGTCCTCGGGTGACTCGAGCATGGCCGCCATAGAGTCGATCGCAGAGGACAGGATGGCCTGTGTGCGATAAGTGGACGCGAATCTGATGAGTACGACCGGTCTTCGGCATGACACGCAGCAGAGTGTATCCTGTAAAGCGTTCCTGAACTTCAAATAAGGTTTCCGCTTCTTTGCTTGTCTCATGGTCTACACGGATTGCCATCTTATCGCGTTGATAAGGATGTTGGCCGATCGGGGCACAGATGCGATCGCGATCCATGTTAATACTGCCCACGCAAATCGCCGTGTACTCTTTTTGTATGTCTCGAGATTCAAATAACGCTGCCAGTTTCAAGTGCAAAGCGTTGGACTTCGCGATGACGATTACTCCCGAAGTATCTCGATCAAGTCGATGGACGATTCCGGGGCGCGTCACACCACCGACATCACTTAGCTCTTTGAATCGATAAGCTAACGCGCTGGTGAGAGTGCCGCTCCAGTGTCCTTTGGCAGGATGGACGACCATGCCTGCAGGTTTGTTGATCGCGATGAGATGTTCGTCTTCAAAAATAACGTCCAGGTCGATCGCTTCGGGCTTGGGACCTTGGTCTGGAGGTGGAGGTAAATCGAGTTCCACGACCTGGCCAGCACGAACTCGAAAACTGGGCCGAACCACCTCGGCTTCCATAGGCGTGCCGCGTTTGGTTTCGCCTGTAACCTTTGCTCCACCCTCTTGAACCACGCCGCGCAAGAACATGCGGCTGTAGCCGTTGAGCAATAACGTAAGGAATGCATCGACACGCAATCCTTCATGCTCGGGAAGGACTTCAAAGCGAACCAATTGCGTGGGAGGAGGCGTCGGAAGTCCCGAATCGGACATTAGTTGGAACCACCTGTGCCACCTGCCGGAGTTGCTTCCGGTGCAGGCGATGGAGTAGCTGGAGCTTCTGGAGCTGGGGATGCTGGAGACTCTGCTGCAGGTGCAGCTGGGGCTTCCGTAGCAGGTGCAGCTGGGGCATCTGCAGGCTTGTCGGCACTTGGTGTTGGCTCCGCTGGTTTATCCGCAGGTGGCGATCCTTCTGCTGGAGGTGCCGGAGTCGCAGGAGGTGCTGCGTTCGGATCCGCTGATGGAGTTGCCTCGGGAGTTTTTGCCGGAGGCGTTAGTGGTGGTAGTCCAGGTAAGCTCAAATCAGGTGTCTGAGGAAGTGCATTCAAATCGGTTGGCAAATTCAGCTGCGGCTTGGGTGCTGGTTTGTAGGTAGCAAACCAATCATAAAACGCTTTGCCCTGCGTTCCCGCTAACCATTCGGAACGTCGCTTGGCTTCTTTCACAAAAGCTTCGGTCGCGTTGCTGGCAGCAACCTCATCCCAAGTTTGTTTTGCTTTTTCTAGGTTGCCGAGCGATTCGTAAGCTTGAGCGAGTCCCATTCTTGCGCGAACCTTCAGGGATTCATCGCGAGTCATTCCGACCAATTCTTCGTAACCCTTGACCGCTTTATTAAGTAATTCGGTTGCTTCGTCGCGATCGACCAGTAGAGCTTCCGAACCTTTCTGCAAATCGCTATCGGCAACGGATTGCCGGGCCCAACCTGCAGCGGTCGAGTTTGGGTACTCTTCGATGACCAATCCAAGTTGGTCTGCATCGCCACTTCCGGCAGCTAGATAAAAGTTGTTCCAAGCAGCGGCTTCACTTGCCTGGTGCATGCTCGTAACAACGCCCCAAACCAGAGCAGCTCCGAAAACCGCAAGAACGGCCAAGATGATCCAGCCGATCATCGGCTTGGCCTGTTCTAGGCGTTGTGCGAGGTCATCTGGCAGAGGAGCGGCTGGTGCTGGTTGCTGAGGTAGTTCGCGTTTCATAGATCACTTCCCGGAGTTCCGAATAATTGACGAAAATGTAAGCTACAAAAGCAATTAGCGTCAATAGGATCGGGGCCGTTAGGCGTCGCTCAGCGGATCTTGAGAGCTCTTTTTTGAGCAATCAGTTAAAATGGAGTGTCTTCGTAGTCATCTGCCGCTTCTGAGAAGCGGTCGTTGGCGGATTTTGCTGATCCAGAATCTCCTGCCGAGCCTCCAGCTACGGAACGGAAGTTCAGGGCTTCGGCGCTCAGAAAGAACTTCACTTCGCTCTGAGGATCGCGTTGCCACTTGCGACCACTCAAGCGATAGGAAGCTTCGATTTCGTCCCCCTGCTTAAGGCTATCGACGTTATCGCAGGCATCCCCGATGAACTCCAGCGGGATGTAATTGACGAACCGGCCGTTATCTTGCTCAAGTACCACCAGACGCTTCCGGAATCCCTTTTGGCCGAACGTTTTGGTTGGCTCGATCAAATGGACAATACCGCGAATCTTCGTGTCGTTTCTGTTTTCGTTCATCGTTGCGTCTATAGCCTCCCGAGCAGTTAAACTTACCCCAGTAGTCTAACGCTCCTCGTGCGACAATTCCAGCGGCCAGAGTCGAAGCGAAAAGTTGGTGAAGTTCGCTGCTCAACCTCTTGCGAAAAATCCCCCCCCATTCATCGCTGTCGAACCAAGTGATCGAATGGCAGCAGCGGATTGGTTTAATACGGCCTGGAGGGCTTCAGAGAAGTCAATGTGCCAAGCTGAAGCTATACCGAAGATCATAGGATGCAGCGGTATCTGTCGCGGGACATCTAGGCCGACTCGGTTTGAAGTCTGGGCTAGCTCATCTGTTGTTCGTCGAAATGCCGGAAGGATTTCAGCTTGTAAAGGCAAGCCAGACCAAAGACAAGATGCCGACAGGAATGCACCAGTAGGCAAAATAGTAGAGTTTTCCTTTACGTATCCAGTGCATCAGCCAGAGCAATGCAAAGCAACCCACGACAAAACTGATCAGTGCACCACCGAGCAAGAGAAGTTTAGGCGATTGGGAGGGATCCATTTCAAAAATGTTTTTTAGCTCTAACACTGTCGCACCGAGAATCGCTGGTATCGCAAGCAGAAATGAAAAAGTTGCTGCCGATTGACGATTCAAACCGAGCAATAAACCCGCAAAGATCGTCGCACCACTACGGCTGATCCCAGGCAAGACACCAATCGCTTGAAAACATCCGATCCCCAGTGCCTGTTTCCAGGTCATCTCGGAGTAATCGGTTGGTCCCTCAGGCTGTTTCTGGATCCATAGCAAGCCACAGCCGGTAATGATCAGCATGCAGGATGTCAGCCACGGATTGATTAAGGCATCTTCAAATAACAGTTTGATCGCGACACCAAAAACGGCGGCGGGAAGCGTGCCAATAATCATCAACCAAATCACTCGTCGATGGGAGCTAAGTAAAGCGAGGATCTGACGGAAGTAAACTACGCAAATCGAAAGCAGCGTACCTGCGTGAAGAACGATGTTCACCAACATCGTATCTGGCAGTGAGCCAAAAAAAGTTTGCAGCAGAACCAGGTGCCCGGAGGAGCTGATGGGCATGAATTCGGCAATGCCCTGTACGACCGAAAGGATCAGCATTTCCAGCCAAGGGGGCATGGCAACCTCGTAATTAGACACCCGTTAATAGACCTGTTTTGTCGAGGGCTCGGGTGGCAAACAAAAAAGAAGCCCGGATACCCAAGGTAAAGTATCCGGGCCCTTGCTATTAACACAACCGATAGCATCGCTACCCTAAACACTTTCCGCACTCTCCCGATTTAACTCGGAGAAGATGTTGCTGAAAGTTGCGTTACGGGTGGGGGTCTGTCAAACAAACACCCTGAAAAAGCGATGAAATCTGTCGAGGTGGGCGTCGTGGGACGGCCCGCCGACTACCTCACGAAACGCCACCTACATGGCTGGAACTTTCAGAAATCACTCGATCACCTCCTTTTTTATAAGCGCCCGCCCGTAAACTCTCACATTCAGCCAAGAAGGGGAGAGTTTAACGAGACTAAAACTTACATTCGGTGATTGCGTAACCACCGATGACGGCAGCTCCATTATACCCAAGTAACGCATCGAGGATCAAGATTTTTATTTTTGCTATGAGCACATTCCAGGCTTACCAAAGATATCAACTCTTTACGACCTTGAATCTGGAAAAAGCCATTGCCGCTTCGCTTCTGTCAACTTTCCAGCGTACTGACTGATTTCAAATCCTTCGAAGCAATATTGCTTTTCGGATGTTGAGGTAGGAAAGCCGAGTTGATCGAGCCGATCGCGCCAGAGCGTCTCACGGCCACCGATAAACTTTCGAACCCACCCTTCTAACCAAGCCATTTTTCCTTCTTCACTCTCGGGTAGCTCTGCAAGCAAGCCATCGTGATAGGGCAACCACTGAAAGACCTGCGAACGATGGCAGCTGAGCATTTTCACGGCTGTTGGCAATTCGCTTGTGATCTCCAAAATCACATCCGGTATTAAGGGTGAAGGTCGAGTGAATAGATCGGGCATGTAGGCCACAACCGGATCTACTTCAAGCCTCGGCACCTCCGCGACAATATGCGGCACGGTTACTAAATACGAGGCATCCTGCACGGCTTGTCCTACAGCGCGATGATCCGGGTGATAGTCGCAAGGGCGATGCGTCAAAACCAAATCAGGTTTGAAGCGTCGCATCTCAGCGATGATCGCTTCGCGCACAGTTAAAGTGGGTTGCAAGAAACCATCAGGGAAATCCCAAGTGATGTATTCGGCGCCAATGACAGCGCCACTGGCCGCCGCTTCTTTGCGTCGTACGACAACCAATTCCTTCGGTTGAATTTCATGATGCCCACTTCGGCCATCGGTAACCGAGATAATCTTGATCGTTGCTTGACGTTGAGCTTGTCGGCAAAGCAGTCCACCGGCAAAAATCTCTGCGTCATCAGGGTGTGCTCCCAATATAAGAATGCGGGGAGCTGGTGATTGAATCGACATTACTGAGCAGCCTCGTACATAACTACCACGAAAACATCGGAAGCTGAAAACGATCCGATTTCTGTTTGACCAGTCTGCGGCGCGATGTTACCAGTGATTGAAATGATTTTAGCTTTCGATTCAGCTAGCCACTGATTTATTTCTTTCTCGAGATTACCTAATTCGCTTTCGATGCTTTTGAAAAATTTCACTCGTTGCATAGTGCATTTCTCCTAGTTGAGAGGAACGTGGCGGACTAACTTTGGGTAACCGCTGGATTGCGAAAAATAAAGTATACCGCTCCGAGCAAACAAAGTGCTGCCCATAAAAAATCCCACCGAAATGGCTGACGCATGTAAAACAGTGCGAAGGGAACGAATACCGACAGCGTGATGACTTCCTGCAATATTTTTAACTGTGGAAGGGTCAATTGCGTATAGCCAATACGGTTGGCTGGTACCTGTAAAAGATACTCGAAAAGCGCGATTCCCCAGCTCACCAGAGCGGCGATATACCAGGGCTTGGCATTGAGTTCTCGCAAATGTGCGTACCATGCGAAGGTCATAAAGACGTTCGAGGCGACCAGCAGCAAAATTGTTTGTAAAAGGATCGGCATATAGAACTCCAATCGGTTGGTTATCGGTAGCCCTCCGATTGTAGCAATGGCTGGAATCGAACAAGATGGGGTATGGTATGTCTGTGATATGTCGGCGAAGTCGTCGAACAATGCGGCAGTGTGGCCGGCAAATCTGCTTTTGGAATTATCGATCCGACTTGTTTGATATCCGTTTACAGGATTATGTCAATTCAGATCGCGCCTGACGCGGTCGTGTAAAGGTCTCTCGGAAAGGCTTTGAAGGTATCATTTTCATGACGAATTCGTCCGGTCTTCAAAATCCAGAGCTCAGTCGCGACGATTTAGCGGCGGAGTATTTCGAGCGACTTCTCTATCCCCCCTACCCTGTTCAAGAAGAAGCCTTGCTGGCTTGGTTCACCAGCGAACAAGGCGTACTGGTATGTGCCCCAACTGGAACTGGCAAAACGTTGATTGCTGAGGCGGCAGTGTACGAAGCCTTGCGCACCGGCAAACGCATGTACTACACCACGCCCCTGATCGCTTTGACAGATCAGAAATTATTGGAGCTACAGAGGTCGGCTGTGCGATGGGGATTTCCGGAGAGTTCTGTTGGATTGGTGACCGGCAACCGAAGGGTTAATCCAGATGCTCCCGTCCTGGTTGTTGTTGCGGAAATTCTACTTAATCGATTGCTCAATCCAGACGCTTTCGATTTTAAGGATGTTTCCTCGGTAGTGATGGATGAGTTCCACAGTTTCAACGATCCAGAGCGAGGTATTGTTTGGGAGCTCACGTTAGGTCAATTGCCTTCCCATGTTCGCACTCTGCTTCTTTCAGCAACAGTGGGTAATAGTGTTGAGTTCAATATGTGGCTCACGCGGGCCCATCAAAGAAACTTGATTTTGGTTCAGAGCCAAGAACGCAAAGTTCCGCTTTCGTTCTGGTGGGTTGATGATAAGTTGCTGGATGAATTCATGGAGGAAATCGCTGAGGGGGACGAAATCAAACGCCGTACGCCCGCTCTCATTTTCTGTTTTAACCGAGATCAGTGCTGGCAGGTTGCCGAGTTGCTTAAAGGCAAACGAATGATCGATAAGGCGCGACAAGCCGCTTTGGTGACTCGATTGGATGCCTATGACTGGAGCGAAGGAGCAGGACCCAAGCTACGTCAAATCTTAATGCGAGGTGTCGGCGTACATCACGCTGGAATATTGCCTCGCTATCGACGCATTGTCGAAGATCTCTTTCAAGAGAAACTGCTCAGTGTCGCGGTCTGCACGGAAACGCTTTCGGCGGGTATCAATTTGCCTGCCAGGTCTGTTGTCCTTCCGACGATTTTGAAGGGACCCGTCGACAATCGTAAGATGATCGAACCGAGCACGGCTCAGCAGATCTTTGGTCGAGCAGGTCGACCGCAGTTTGATAACGAAGGATTTGTCTTCGCCCTAGCTCACGAAGATGATGTAAAAATTTTAAGGTGGAAAGAAAAATATGATTCGATCCCCGAGGATACAAAAGACCCGGGATTGATGCAGGCCAAGAAGCAACTGAAGAAGAAAAAACCAACGCGAAGGCAAGGTGAAACGTACTGGACCGCAGAGCAGTTCGAAAAATTGCGAACCGCTCCATCTGCCAAGTTAGCCAGTCGTGGTCAATTGCCGTGGCGGCTTCTCGCTTATCTCTTGTCACGGTCGCCTGAAGTCCAGCCACTAAGAGATTTGGTCGGTCGTCGTTTGATGGATTCCAAGCAATTGGAAGTTGCGCAGCGTGAGCTCAATCAAATGCTCATCACACTTTGGACCGCTGGTTACGTGGAACTTGATCCGAAGCCACAGCCTCGATCCGCCGCGAGTACCGCAGGAGGTGCGAAAGGTGATGGTAAGTCGGGTGAGTCCTCCACGAAAACCAGTGAGTTGGTTGGTCTATTGGCAGCCGCTGGTTACAAAGTGAGTGCCCCTCCCCCAGCGAACAAGGGCGATTCAGGAGATGATGCCGATGATGAGCAAGTTGATGGTGAATCGAAACTGTCACTCGCGTCCGAGCAGGCGTCTCGCGGTTATGATCTTGAAAACTATCGCCCATTGACGGCTACACCAACCGAGCGTCTGGATTTGTTGGTTCGCTTGCGCAGCATCAATCCTCTCTATGGTGTTTTCCTTGCGGGCCATCTAGCTATCGCCGATCAAAATGAAAGATTACAGGTTCTCGAGAGTGTCTTGGAGTTACCGAATAATATTGCCAAGCTCGTTCGTGTTCCTCCGGAGGATGAGCTGCCGCAGGGGCCCTTGGCACTCGATCGATTAAACCATCAGCTACTGGAATTGGGATTGGCGGGAGCCGAGGAACTCGGTGCGGTTGTCGAAGAGGAAAATGAAGCGGAAGAGTATCGTCGAGGAGGAGGGCGATTCAGTGAACCGCCACCAAGACCACTGACCATCGCTCAAAAGGTCAAACGAATGTTTGATTATGATTTTCCTCAGGTTCACGATGTCTACTGTCGACCTGTATGGGTCGCGGGCGAAGTGTTGGAATTCGGGGGTAATTTCAATAAATACATCACGGCGCGCGGTCTACAGAAGCAGGAGGGTATGATCTTTCGTCACCTGCTCCGACTGATACTGTTGCTCGATGAAATGGCCAATATCCCACCCGCTGAAACGGAGCCCGAGCAGTGGGAGGATCCGCTGGATGACTTGATTCAGCGACTTACTGAAACCTGTCGAGCCGTCGATCCGAGTAGTACCGATGAAATGCTACAAAAGGAACGCGGTGGCGATGACCTGCTTGCCGGCTTCCGTGAGCTAAAACGGAAGAAGTGAAAAGTGGGCCATCGACGAACTCGAAAAACCCCGATGCTCTTTTCATGCTCATGCTCGAATAACGCTGCAAACCGTCCCTCGCCAATACGATAGGGTTTTGGTTCGTACCCCATTCTTTTGATCCATGGGTGAATGCGGTTTGCGGCTCCCGCGATTCGAGCACCGCTTTCGCTGAGCACGAGCACCGCTTTCGCTGAGCACGAGCACCGCTGCGCTGAGCACGAGCACCGCTGCGCTGAGCACGAGCACCGCTGCGCTGAGCACGAGCACCGCTGCGCTGAGCACGAGCACCGCTGCGCTGAGCACGAGC
>Ga0315900_10011655_pt1 | contig 10871 bp, 4 predicted proteins | sample LakEriMetagenome_FD_203521 | JGI IMG/M metagenome (GOLD analysis project Ga0315900, IMG submission 203521) | Freshwater fungal communities from buoy surface, Lake Erie, Ohio, United States - Buoy 12 MA114 | ecosystem: Environmental > Aquatic > Freshwater > Lake > Lake biofilm | place: USA: Lake...
TTAAATGATACCTATTATACCTTTTAATGGCAATAACAACCATGATATCATTTAATGCATTAATATTAATAAAAAAAATATTATCCAAACAAGATTAAATTTATTGGTTATCTAACATACTTTTCCTATTCATAAGTGATATACATTCATTATTAAAAAATTGAAATATTAACATATTTACAAATATTATATTGATCAGTTAAATCGTTTGATGGAACTACTTCCATTAGAAATCGTCCAACATATTTTTGATTTCCTATCTTTCAAAAAAAAGATTAAATTCAAATCATTATGTAAATATTATTATACTAGTCTCAGAATTATTGACTTATATCACATAGACCAAAAATATTTAGTTAGACTTAATGATCAAATTTTAAAACAATTTCCAGATACACAATATCTTTATGCATCAAATAACTTCAATATTAAAGATATTAACGATCTACAACAGTTAAAAAAATTAAATGCCGTAGGTTCATCCGGAATTAGTAATGCCAGTATTAAAAAATGTATTAATTTGGAAATTTTAAACATTTCCGATAATCCAAAAATTACTGACCTTAATCATTTATTGAAATTAAGGAAAATAAAGGCTAAATATCGATGTGCTATTAAAAACAAAAGCTTTGACATGTGTACAAATTTAGAGGTTCTTAATATATATGATAATCCACATATCACTATTCTACCATATCTACCTAAATTGAAAAATCTAAAATCAAATAAAAAATTAAAAATAAATCATCTAACTAATTTAACTAAATTGAATATCGAAAAAGATATTCAGTTTGATCATTGCAAACAATTAATTAATCTGGTTTGTCATTGTAAGACTAGGACTCAATATTCGCTAAATCTATCCAATTTTTCAAATTTACAAAAATTATCGATAGGTTCTCATTCAAGCATAAATCATGAAATTCCAAACAATATTAGTTTAACTAAATTGCATCTAATAAATCAAAAATTAATTGATTTGAATCATCAAACTAATTTAAAGGTATTGGGTATTTATGGATGTAACATATTAAATAGTGATGTTATTAAAAGATGTCATAATCTAAAAAAATTAATTATATCAAACACAACGTGTATTGAAATCGGCCACCTAACCAATTTGGAAGTTTTGAAAATTGATATCGGTATAAATGCATATAATATTGATGATATCAAAAATTGCACAAACTTGAAATATTTAAGCTTGTGGAAAAATACGACAATAAGAAATTTGAATTACTTTAAAAACCTTAAAATATTACTTGCTTCTCGCACTGAATTAATCAATAAAAGTATTCAAACATGCACTAATTTAGTTGAACTTGACATTAGTCATACAGATATTACTGACCTAAATTATTTACCAAATTTAGAAATATTAAATGCTGGTATGTGCAATATTGATAATAATTCGCTCCTCAAGTGCACTAATTTGGTAGGACTTAGTATTGAAATGACAAAAAATGTTACTGACTTAAATCATTTAACCAAATTAAAAATGCTAAATATCTCCCATTGTAATGTCGGAGATGACGGAATTACGAAATGCACCAAATTAATCGAACTCAATATAGGACATAACCAAAAAATTACTAGTTTAAAAAATTTCAAGAAATTGCAATATCTGAGCGCCTTTTGTTGTGGTATTACTGTTGATGATATTAAAGCATGTCGTAATTTGATACAATCAAATTCAGATGATATTTTGAAATATATGAGTATTGGGAAATATAAAAGCCCAGTGAAAATACAACATTATAAAATAGACGTTATCAATAGTTTTGGATAACTAATATCTTTCCTTTACTATTTGATTAAAATCAGAAATTAAATGAGTTAATATTTTATTTAAATCGATTTGTGAAAATGAGAGATTATACAAATTATGTTTTTCAACCATTGATTGCTTCAAAAAATCATTTTTGATCTTGTCCAAATATGCTGAATATCTTCTGATAAAATTAATGAATTTTTTATCTCCTTGTGGATCGTCAGTTTGTGCAATATTGACCATCGCTTGTTGTAAAAGTGTTGAAGGATGAATATCTCCATTAGAAACTCTCAGTTCTAAATACCAAAATGTCCATGCTAAACAAAACCCTGATGGATCTCCTAATTTTCGATACTCGATTTGACTATCGTTGCTGATAGTCTGAAACCCGATGTTACCAAAAAGATCTTTCGGTGATAAGAAAATAACTTTATCATTGATACATTTACCCACGTTGTTTATAATAAACCGATTCAATTCATCATTATCCAAATAAGGAATATTTCCATATGGCTCAAATCTTTCTAACAAATTATACTTTTTATCATAAATAATAATATTAGCATGGGTGCTTGATTCTGAAGTGATAAGAGTCAGTTTCATAAAGATGAATCTTATTTTGGGCGAACTTAAACACTTTTTAATTAAAAAAGGTAAATTGTGATGAATAAAATATTGATCTTTACTCCTCCATAATATTAGATAAGGTACTATTTCGTAAAAATAATCAGTGTAAATTTTAACAAGGTCTGAAATAACAAATTCTGGTTGATAGATAAATAAATTATTGTTAGCTAATAGAAGTTTATCATTAATATATTTATCGCCAATAAAATATTGGAAAGGTATACCAATCGAGTCATATTTCTTGAGAAGTTGTACTAAATAGATCATATTATGTAGCGTATCAGCATTAAATAATCCATGATTTGTATAGATGCCTGTAATCATATTTTTAATCAATTTATGATCTGTTTTTATTGGTATCGATCTTTGTGTTTGAAAAATATATTTTTTAATTTCATTCTTGCACTCTTGAGATTCAAAGTCTTTCCTACAACCTTCGTAATATATTTTATATCTAGTATATTTTAAGTAACTATTAAGGACAAGATCCAAAAAATCGTGAATATTACCACTTAAATAATCTATTGGTCTCTTCTTATTTTTATTTATGGCAAAGATATCTAATTTCTTTTTTTTAATTGCATGACTATAATTTTTCCAATCATGATATTTGCACAACAGATGCAACGGAGTTTCATGATATATATTCGTGGCATTGATATCACATTTTGCTATCAACTTAATAATGGTGGATGGCAATAATTTGCAATTAGGACTTAATGCCACATGAAGTGGAGTTTCCAACTGTCTATTGAATGTTTTGGTTTGATATCCATTTTCTAATAATACATCAACCATTTTATCATCATTGTTTAATATAGACCAAATTAATGGATTCTGGTCACCTTCGGGTCCATTATAATTAATATCCACACCTTTTTTAATTAACTCTAAAACCAAATCGTAATTTTTGTCTTTGATTGCATAAAGAAAAGGAGTGAAATAAGATATATCTTTTTTATTAACATCGTAATCTGTATCAATCAATAATTTAGAAACAATTAATTTTTTTTCCCTAATCGATAAACATAAAAATGAATCGTTATAAGAATTAATTCCCGCTTTCTGAAATTTAATTAGCAATTTAATAATTTTAAAATATGTATCATTTTCATTAGTTTTTATTATATTTTTAGTCAATATGTTTTCACTATTTACATCATCAATTATAGTGTTATAATTTGGATATTTGGTTACTATTAATTTAACCAATTCATAGTCATCATATAGTATATTTGAAATAGTTTCACCATTGTTATTAACCAAAGCTATAAACTCATCGTTATAATCAATACATTTTTTTAAAGTATCTGTGTAGCCATATAATGCAAGTAAATGAATTGGGGTGTTGCCATCATTATTACTTTTGGTCAAAATAGATAAATCATGATTTAAGAAATATTCTATTGTATTTTTTTGGTTATTGATAGCAGCATAGTGTGCAACTGTATTTCCATTCAATATATTTTGATCGTAATTTATTTGTTTATTAGTTATCAAATGATAAATTTTATCCCAGTTGTTATTATTTATGAGTTTTTTCATACTTATAATAAAGAAAGATAAAATTTATGCTGAGCAAGAATCACAATTAAATTGGGACTTTATGTCACCATTTTTCTGATTTTTATTTAAAATAGAATTATTTTTACTGATATTTCTTCTCGATTCAATTTCTAAAATAGTTTCAGCATCTAATCCAAATTCCATTGGAGCAACTGCTGGTTGTGTTCTTAAGTAGTACAACCCTGTTTTTAGTTTATTTCTCCATGTGTAAAAATGTGAGGACGTAAGCATTTCGAAATCTGGAGTTTTGCAAAATAGATTCAAACTTTGGCTTTGATCGATAAATGGTCCCCTTTCGATAGCTTGCATAACGATAGGCTTATTCTTGATCTCGTATGCTGTCTTAAAAATATCTTTTATTTTTTGTGGTATACAATCTATTTTTTGAACTGATCCATTGTCGTATAATAGTTCATTTTTAACATCTTCGTTCCATAGTCCCAACTCGATTAATTTTTCAATCAAATATTTATTAATGACTGTAAATTCTCCGGCTAATGTTGATCTTGTGTAAACATTTGTCGTTATTGGCTCATAACAATTATGTACCATAACACCGTTAGCTAAAAATGAATGTGTTTTGTCAACACTAATATCCCATACTTGGGATAATCCTTTTTCTTGAATGTTAACCACTTTAAGTAAAAAGTAGGGAAGTTCAACTGCAGTACAATCTACAATATTGGAAGATGTAAACCAACGAAGAGATGATGTGTTTTCAAAATATTCTTGAGGAGATATTTTTTGATCCTTTCTCCAATAAGATTTAGCTGCAGACAGTTTCAGAGAGATATTAATATTGTATCTTAATCCTATTCTTGTAGCAAACTGTTTTCCATTAACTAAAATACAATTACAGTCTGTATATGTATGGATAGAATTATCGATTGACAATCTAGTCAATAATTTTTCTAAACTTTGATTATTATTTGTGTAATCTTTAAATTTACATATATTTTCAGATACATTATTCAAAGACAAATTTATCACAAGTCCACCAAAATATCCTGCCAAGAACTCTCGGATAAACGATTTTGGACAACTATCTTTGAGAATAAAACTAGGAATCCGGTTACAATCGGTATTCGAGTTAATTGTTGATATTATTTGTGTTAATTTATGTGGTAATTTTATTTTATATCTATTATTTTTGAACACTATATTAAAATCGTAGCCACAAATATTATCAATATCTTCTAATATTCCCATTGCATCGTATTTATATTCGGCATAAAGGTTCATTGTTTGTCGTAGTTTATCGTATTTCACTTTGGAAACACATACATAACCTAATATTCTTGCTAAACCCAATATTCTCTTTCTGTCGGAATAATTAAATCCGTTATCATGACCTAATTCTTGGATAGTGTAATTTTTTTCATCGGATTCGGATTCATCAATTGGTGGATCAAAACTAGTAATAACTCTTAGATTGTTCAAATCTTTGGCTTCTTTCCAAACTAAATCCTCTGTTAAAAATTGATGATCTTTGGTACATTGTATTTGCTTACCATCTTCAAAAGTTATTTCTACGGTTTCTTTCAATCCTTGATCAATTAATCTTACACAATTGGATAATTCAACACTTTTATCCCATCCAAATACTTTTTCATTTTGTAGTTGTTCAATTGGAATGGATAACCCTTGTGATGTTGCTACAGGGGTTCCAGAAACTAGACATTCCGTATTACCCATAATTTGCGAAGTACTTGCGGTTGGCATAACAGTTGTTAATAAACTATTTCGAGTTCCATATTCCTTAATATCTTTAATTAACCCTTCCCAATCAAAATGCATTATTAGATCTTTTTCTGATAATCCCCACAAGTGGAATTGTAATTTGCCTTTGGAAAATGGTGAGCCTCCATTGATCCAAAAAGAGTCATATGGACCATATTGTTTGGCTAATTCAACAGACATTTTGAGTGATCCGTAGTAGATAGTTTCAAAGATTTTTTTATTGACTATTCTTGCCTCATCAGAATCGTACGGAATACTTAAAATACAATACACATCGGCCAAACCTTGAATTCCGATACCAATAGGTCTGTGTCTAAAGTTAGATTTTTTGGCTTTTTCAACTGGATAGTAGTTAATATCGATTATTTTATTTAGACTTTTTGTTGCAATACCTGCAATATAGGCTAATTTTTCATAATTGAAGAATAACTCTCCATTTCCATTTTTTTCAATGAACCTGGGCAAACAGATACTAGACAAATTACATACTGCTATTTCATTAACATCGGTATACTCCACAATTTCCGAACACTGTCCAGTTAAAACACCATTGAACATACCCATGTGTCTTTTATTTTCTGTAAAGCAAAAAGTATCTTCATTTTTTTCTAATTTACCGACTTGCATAACTTTGATTTTCTGTTTCTGTGTTGTATTTGGGATTGAACCGATATCAACCATTTTTGGACTAAAACCAATGTTTCTGAGATGTGTAATATAATAACTATCAATTATTAAATGATAATGGGTACTAGTTTTCCTTACTACCGTGTCGCACCCTAATGTTTGTAGCATTAATTTTATTTGTGTTCCAATTTTTTTATTTTGTACATAGATTAATAATGTCTGATCTAAAACAGTTCCATTAGCATCAGAATATCCTTCGAACCACCAAATCTTATCGTTTACCTTGACATTATTTGGTATTTCTTTGGTTAAATTGTATCCTAATTCTATTTTATAATAATTTTTTGATCCTTTATTAATGAAAGTACATTGTTGGTATTTGAAATATTGCAGCAGATTTTTGTTTCTAATTTTGCTATTTCCATTATAAAAGTACCCTTCAGCATATGGATATTGAATTGAATTTTCTCCATTGATCACTGGTAGATCAAAATCGATTAAAATATCATTTTGGGATAACGATTTGGCTTCTATGGGGGTGATGATATCGTTGTTTGAAATGTAGAATTTATGATACGGAGTACATTTTATCTTTGAGCCATTCGATAGTTTGACTTTTACTAGCTCTTGATCAACTCCTGTTTGAACCACATTTACTTGGCTCCACTCTTGACCATTCCAAATATCTAATGTTTGGTTAACCAGTTGATTAATATTATGGTATCCTTGTTTGGTAAATATTTTAGTATCCCCTTTCACACAAAGATTTGAAGATTGGATAACTCCTAAGTTTTGATGATTAGATTGTTTATTAACATTATCTTTGAATAACATATATGGCATTCCAGTTTCTATTTGGCAAGAAAGAATATGAAACCACAAATCGATAGCTTTTATTTGTTTTTTGTATCTTCCTGATTTTTCATATTGCAAATACAATTTTTCGAATTCTTCTCCATAAGATTTAGTCAAACCTGGACATTCATCTGGACACATTAAAGACCATATGCCATCTTCATGAACTCTTTTCATGAACAAATCAGGGATCCATAAAGCAAGAAAAATATCCCTTGCTCTCTCTTCCTCTTTGCCTTTGTTGGATCTCAATTCACAAAAATGAAAAATATCACCATGCCAAGGCTCAATGTAGCAATTTTCAACAATTAAACCTTCAACAGTATATGAATGATCTTCCTCAACACCCAATGTATAGACATATTCATCTTTCCTGTCTACTTCTACAATATCGATAATTTTAAGAAAAGTATCGTTCTCTGTATTATCACATGTTTCTAATTCTTTTCTGCATCTTTCTATCCTTTCATCGTTATAAAATTTATTAGTTTGGTTAATAATATCTTTATTTAACGGTATGCTAATAGTATAACAGTTGCACATGTTTCCAATTTTATATTCAGCAAAAGATACATTAATTCGATTATTTTTACATAGGTGATATATGTCATTTATCAGTTTTTTATTTGACAATGCTAAATTTGCACTATATTTCTTATTTGTTATATGTCCATTTGATGTAATTAAACCTGCAACCAAACTGTTAACCAAATTTTTGGGCCAGTTAAATATCATATTTGGCAATTTTTTCCCATCAAAATAACTTCCGAACAATTCTACAAAAATCAAACCAGCAATACGAGAATTTATTGTAATTTGTACTACATTACCTGTTTTTGTTGTATGTTCAGAAATACAAGAATCAAATGTTTCCTTACACACTTTATGAATAAAGGATATTTTCTTTTCATTATCTTTACGAACTGTAATTCCAATCCCTTTAATCTTTCCATGTGTCTTGCTCTTTTTAATATCTCCATCAATCAACCACATTCCAAAAAAAATTGCTAAATCTTCTGTGATATGCCATATTCTATTTATTGATTTGCTGGTACCAATTGTTTTTGAGTCTGTTACTATTTTATTACTGGAATCCAAACCCTTCAATTTTGTCATGACATTAGTTACAATCACATTTTCATAATCCATTACATCTATTTTATAGTTTTTCAAATCTTCAATTTCGGTTCCACAAGGGATTGATACATAACATGTTTGTTTTATTGTCTCATTATTCATTAAATTTTTTAATTCTTCGATACTATTCCATCCTAATGATAACTTATCGGACTTACATTTTTTTGTATAAAATGACCAGAATTTGTGATTTCCTGTAACATAAATATCCTTATTTCTCGACACTTGTAATTTGTAAATTTTTCTATCTCCCAAAAGATTTTTATGGGTTTGCACAACAGGTCTCAATCGATTTTTATGGGTTACAACCAAATCTCCTATTTTTACATCTTGTATTTTCTTGACACCTTCATTAGCGGTAAATACTTCAATATCTTTACAAAAACATGCTATCGCTCCATTTCTCCTTCCTCCTTGGTTGACTGCTCGTCCGGTCCAATTTAGTTCTTGAATAAAAGGTATAGGTCCATTAGAGATGCCATTAGTCCCTCTAATTAGGCTACCTGATGCTCTTATATCGCTCATACTTATTCCAATACCACCTGCTCTTTTACTGATTAATGCAACTTCTTTAATTGTGTCGTAAATATGTTCTATATTATCACCCATTTTAAGCAAAAAACAAGATGACATTTGTGACCATTTAGAACCTGCATTAAAAAGAGTTGGAGAACCAAAAATAAAATATCGATTTGATAAATTATTGTAAGTTTCAATGGCTTCATCTATATTATCTTGATTAATACCAAGAGCAACCCTCATTAACAAGTGTTGTGGTCTTTCAACTATATTTCCTTCAGAATGATCATCGTTGTTATTTGTGTCAGTTAATTTAGGTTTAGGTTTGGCTTTATGTAAATATGCTCTTTCTAATGTCTTATATCCAAAATAGTCAAAGTCATAATCTCTTTGGTAATTAATATTACTCTGGATAACTTCTATATTTTTTTGGACAAAATTAAAATAATCATCTGTCACAAGTGGATTATGCGTTCCAAATTTATCGTAATTGTTATAGAGTTTCCTTGTTACTTTTATGAATTTATGGTTAGTCATCTTATGAAGTCTACTAATACACAAAGCTGCTGCTAATGTATCGTACTGTGGATCATCCCTTATTTTCTCGGAACAATTGACTGCAGCATAATGATCAATTTCTTCGGTTGTTATTCCATCAAATAAACCATTAATTGTATCTTTTGCCACTTCAACAGCATTAATCCTGCTTAATTGGAGTGACTCACAAAGGGTTTCTATTCTTTTTAATATTTTATCAAAAGAAACTTTCTCTTGTCTGCCATCTCTTTTAATAACTTTCATACAATGATCAAAACTTAATGGATGATCCATAATATACTATATTATTCAATTTTTTTTATACCTTTTTATCCAAAAGAAATTATAAAAAAAATTAATAATGATACCTATTTTGTCCTAATAGTAACGATTGACATTTATGCTCTTTAGTATCTTTTGTACATTTCTGGCAAAGATTATATCCACCACTTGCTACAAAATATAGACCATTTAACTGAGTTTCACATTTAGAACATTTTTCAGATGAAATATTTGTTTTGAAACTATTACAAAAACAGCGAACTAAATATCTTTTAGGACTCTCAAGGTGTAATTTTTCACATATGGATCGATCTCTGTTATAACAACTTTGGCAAATTCCAATTTCGAAAAAAATATGATATTGATCATCATGCTTAACCACCTGATAATTTGTTTTTTCAGTAGGTAATCCTGACCAAAATTCGGTTCCCAACAATGAAATCCCACACGAGCCACATTTTTTTGGTATAGTTATAGGAATCATGCGTTTTTTCAAATGTTTTTGGATACTTTTCCTGACTTTATTAGCTTCAATAATTATTTTTTCTTTTACATATAACTCATATTGTTCTTTGATAGTTTTCTTATAATGCTGATAAGTCGGCTTTGTTGAGATAATAAATTTCGCAACATCTTTTGGACCTAAAAATTCAAAGATGTTCTGGAATAGTTCAATAGGAATTTGACTCTCGCCTATCTCAAGAGTCATATCATATTGTTGATTTTCAGCCGATGTTTCTTTAGTGCATTCAACTGAGAAATATTGTCCCATTTTAGATAAAGCATTTTCAAAATGAATTAACAATGACTCGATATTTCAATTTTTTAATAAATGTATCATACGGGAAAAGTATAATCTATTTGACGAATAACATATTGTGAAATAGCAGCATATATTATGTTTATCTATTCATAAAATTATTGGCAACATAATGTATTACTCAGGCCAGAGTATTCACAATATGACAACCTGATATATCATCTGGACTACCATATTGTGATATTTTTGGCCGAAACTATTACATCACTAATTCAGCTGCTATTTCCACAATATGATCGCCATCAAAAAGTGGTAAAGATACCATTTGACGAATAACATATTGTGAAATAGCAGCATATATTATGTTTATCTATTCATAAAATTATTGGCAACATAATGTATTACTCAGGCCAGAGTATTCACAATATGACAACCTGATATATCATCTGG
>Ga0315900_10011659_pt1 | contig 10870 bp, 10 predicted proteins | sample LakEriMetagenome_FD_203521 | JGI IMG/M metagenome (GOLD analysis project Ga0315900, IMG submission 203521) | Freshwater fungal communities from buoy surface, Lake Erie, Ohio, United States - Buoy 12 MA114 | ecosystem: Environmental > Aquatic > Freshwater > Lake > Lake biofilm | place: USA: Lake...
ATCTGCCTTTTTGAGCACATTTAAATCATCTGTGATAACTGAGTCAATACCCAAATATGAAAGCATGTTCTTGATGGATTTGGGATTGCCGAGGTTGTAGTTGATGATGGTTATCAATTTGTTTTTATTTTGAATTCTTCACAAAAAATAATCAAACTTATAACCCTAAAATATTTAGTTTCATAAGATCGTTTACCAACTAAAAATAAATTAAACTGATTTATAAATTCTTGGGTTATAAATTGATATTCAGTCATAGCTTTCTTCATTTGTTCTAAAAAGTAATTTGCATTTTCCTTTACCCAAGATTCATCCGGCGATACAAAACCCATCTTATCTTTTCTATCCTTAATCGCTTGAGGCAATTTAGCAATTGCATCTCTAAGAATTTTCTTTGTATAGCCGTCTCTATATTTAAAATGATCAGGCAATGACAAACAAAATTCAACTAATCTATAATCCAAAAACGGTAAGCGAGATTCAATTGAAAAAAGCATTGAATTACGATCTTCTGAATGTAATTGATAAGGTAAACTGGTTGTTTCTAATTCAAGTACAGACAACTCTCTAAAATTCTTAGGTGATTTAATATCTGAATCTATCAGTAAAGCAAGTGATTTTGAATATTCCTTATTTTTTTTACCCTGTATTCTTTTAATACCCGCAATAAATGGATAATAAAAAAGTGATTTAAGTTCTCTTTTATATATTTCAAGTTTACTTAATTTGTACAGGGACGCTTCTTGCTCAACTAATTTATTTAAGGAATTCCATTTAAATGTATATAATAAACTACTAAAAAATACAGTTTTAAATTCTGGATAACCACCTAAATATTCATCTGATCCTTGCCCATCAAGCATCACAATTAGCTTTCGTTTATGGGCTTCTGAAAAAACATTATACTCAGAAAAATGAGAGCCAGTTGCAACAGGTTGATCTTGATGATAAATCATTTTTCTTAGCACCTCGCGCCTATTCATCGAATTATCTCCATAGATTTTATGAGCTTTAAATCTTGTATTTAGGGTAACAATATCACTAAATTCCTGCTCATCAAATCTTTTGTCAGCGTAACAAGAAGTAACAGTCTCTACAGAAACTCCTTGGTCTTGAATGCTGCAGACGATGGAAGAACTATCAATGCCTCCAGACAAACAACTGCCTACTTTAACATCAGCACGCATTCGGATATTAACTGCATCTTGAAAATAATTTATAAACCTTTTTAATGCATCTTCATAAGAGATTGTTGATTGATTTTTCTGTAGTTTAAAGTCATACCATTTTGTGATTTTAAATTTCAGATCAATAGTATTTAGACGTAAACTACAGCCTGGTTTTAGCTCTAAAACCCCTTCAAAAAAAGTTTCTTGCTGCTGATTCAATTGACCATTGATCAAAAATTTTGCAGCAACCAGTTTATTCAGTGTAGGTTTGAAACCTGGCAGCTCTAAAAATTGCTTGATTTCAGAGGCAAATGCAATTAAATTTTCGTTCTCGCTATAATACAAGGGCTTTATCCCAAATTGATCTCTTGAAGCAAAAATTTCCTGCGCTTTTGGATTGTAAATTAGAAAAGCCCACATACCATTAAACTTTTTTAAACATTCAGATCCCCAACAATGATAACTACTTAGAATTACCTCCGTATCTGTTTGACTAGTAAAGGAATAACCCAAATTCTTCAATTCCTCCCTTAATTCTATATAATTGTAAATTTCACCATTAAATACAATTACAAAATCATGCTTAGACATCGGTTGATTTCCTTGTTCAGAAAGATCTAAAATTGATAATCTTCTGTGTCCCAAAGCAACATTGCTATCTAAATAAGTTCCTTCAGCGTCAGGACCACGATGAATAATTCGACTATTCATCTTCTGAAGAATCTGATGATGTTCAGTTGTATTTTTAGAAATTATTCCACTAATTCCGCACATTTAAACATCGAGTTTTGAATTTTTAAATTTTTCAAATTCCTCTTCCGGCATATATCCTATGTATGGATTATCTGTTTTAAAGTAAATACATTTGGATGAATCTAAATCTTTATTTTTTTTTGCTGGATTTCCAACAATTACACATTTACCTTCTGGAAATGATTTTGTAACAATAGAACCTGCTCCAACAATGGTAAAGTCGCCTAATTCTACTCCCGGCATTACAACCACATTCATCCCTACCCAACAGTGTTTCCCTATTTTGATTGGCTTAGATTCGGATTGTTTTCTAAAATCATATAGGTCATGATTCCCGCTAATCAATCCTACATTTGGCCCGAATTGTGTGTAATCTCCAATATAAATACGGTTCACACCATGTATGTAACAACCAGGATTTAAACCAGGATTAGTTTCAATTCCAATCTGAACTCTATTTGGATAACTTACAATACTTGAGTGATGTACGGGCCAATATACACCTCGATTAATACCAAGAACTTTCTGTATAAACCATGTTTGAAAAGTTATTGGCGCATCCTGATTTACTGTTGCCTTAATGGATTTTAGGCATGCCAAATCTTTTAGAATTTGTAATGGTTTTTTGAACAATAAAAAAAGTAGATTTCTCAATTATTTAGAATTTAGTCTATTTAAACTTTTACTGAAATTCAACAAATTATCTGGAGTATATTCCTCAAACGGAAGTTGAATTCTACACTTTTGATTGAAAATATTTATGAGTAATCCTACATTCTTAAGTTTACGAAAAATATTTGCATATTTCAGTTTGAAACATTCTTTTAGAATAAATTTGAAATATTCCCGACTAAACGTACGTAATATAAAATTGTGCTCCAAGCCAGTTAAAATATCTCTTTTTCTAGCTTCTTGTAAGAAATAAATTCTGTTTTCTAGAGTTTCTAAATATGCTAAACTGTCATTAAGATATGATTTAGAAACCTGATTTGTACTTTCTCTCCAGAATGTCAATTGATCAGTAATGATTAAACAATCTCCTTCTAATGCAATTCTTAATCTCAGAAAATCATCACCAAAACGAATATTTTCCCAATCAACATCATTGATATACTTCTTTAATATTCTAGAATTAAAAATAACATTGGTGAAAGCTGTCCCTAAAAAACCCAAATTAAAATAATATTCTAAAAAGAAATCTCTTGGAGAAATCTTAATAGGATAAAAAAACTCCTTTCTATACCATTTCATTAGTAACATTAAAACATCAGGGGCTAAGTTTATTTGACTTTGAATAAAAGAAAGTGCATGAGAATAAATCAAGTCATCTCCGTCAATAAACAATATCCATTCCCCTTTAGCCATAGAAATTGCTTTATTCCGATTAGGATACTCTCTTAAATTAGTAACATTGCGATACTTAATAATTCTAGAATCATTGTATTCTTCAATGATTTCCCAAGTATTGTCAGTACTGCAATCATCGCCAATAATGTATTCAAAATCTTGAAAAGTAGAAGCAAGAACACTTTCTATTGTATCTCTTATAAATTTAGAAGAATTGTAAGAAACCGTAATAATTGAAAATAAAGGATGTTTCATATTAGCAATAGGTATACTCTCCATTATAAAAGTTCTTCAGGTTTGTTTTGTAAATTGAAATACTATAATCTTGAGCAAGCATAGTAAACACTTTGTCATTTAACTGTGTAAAAATTTGTTTTTCATTTAGCTGACGAATGAGATTGACCAACGTGCTATTTATTAATTCAGATTCGTTCATTAGAACTTGAAGATCTAAATATTTCTCATCAAAGAAATCTTCATTTTTTACTGAAATACCTACCCCGCCGGAAAAATAAGTCTCAATGAAATATGCATCTAATCCTTCGCCAGTTGTGATAACAAACTTTGCAGATCTTAGAATCTCTTTATAATCCTCGTAGGTTAGGTCCTTTATAATTCTGATTTCAAAAGTGGGTAAATTTGAATTAATCAATTGAATAATTTTATTAGTCAACTTAGCATTATCTGGAGAGAAAAGTACCAAATCTTTTTTATCACTAAAATCAGTTTTTTTATACTTTTCGGGACTTATCCATACAGATAATAGGTGCAAGGGCACATTGTATAATTCTTGAAACTTCGAGGTGCAGTATTTCTTATGTGCAGTTGTTATGGTAACCAGTTTAAAAATACCATTTAATTTTGCAATAACATTAATTTCTGGCATGAAATTAATATTCTGATTTAGAATATTTATCTGAATATTTCGATAATCAAATTTTAAATTAATTAGCTGCTTATTGTAAAGGTCTTCTACAAAAAGTTCAGGTACGTGCAAAATTAATGAAGATAAATTCTTGAAATATTTAGTTAATTTGCTGTACTCAAAAATAGGTGTAAAATTTTCAAAAGATGTTAGCTTAAACAATAGATGGTCGCCAAAATAGGTGCAACACACAACTTCTGTTAAAGAATCATCATTAAATATTTTTCTTGATTCTTCTGCAAGTGAAACAATAGATATTAGACCTCCTGAAATATTTTCTTTTCCAGATTGATATTCAGCGCCCGGTATAAAAAAAACAATGAGTCGACTAGCACCACTGTTTAATTTATTTAATTCATAGGCCTGATCTATTCGAATTTGAATCTCACGTACCTGTTTAGACCATTCTGCACGATATTTAAACAGACGATAAATGGTTTTGATCATTCTCATCAATTACTTTGCCGGGATTCCTTTTACGGTCTGACCATCTTGCACATCATTGGTAACAACAGCTCCCGCACCAATGATACAATTACTACCTACCACTACTCCGGGCATAATTATTGCACCAGCACCAATCAATGTCAGATCTCCGATTTTAACTTTACCTAGAAGAACAGCGTTAGGCGCAATTTCACAATATTCACCAATGACACAATCATGATGTATAGATACATTTCTATTGATCAATGTACCTTTTGCGATTGAAACATTAGATGAAATGGTGGCATTTTGCATTACATCAACACCATCCTCCATATTCACATTAAATTTACCTATATTGGCTTTGGTAGAAATAATGCTTTTATGCTGACCACCCAATTCGTTGAACCGAAGTGCTAGGGATTTACGAATTACTGGATTTCCGACACCCAAAATAAACTGAAACTGCTCACTGCAATAAGAATTAATATCTGAGTAATTTTTTAGAATTTGAAAGATGTTGAGATAAACTGTTTTGGTTGTTTGTTCATCAAAACAATAGATTTCGTTTTCATTTGAACCGTTATATAGCTCTTCTATAACTTCAGAAGCATGCCCGCCAGCTCCAATAACTAACATATTGAATCAATTACAATTTTAGAAATTGACCTAACTTGATTCAATGTCAACCCATGATATAATGGCAAACAAAGAACTCGTTTTGAAATATCCTCCGCTATTGGACATGTTGCGCCATCGATATAGCTCAAGGTATTTAAACTTGGGTAAAAATACCTTCTTGGAAATATGTCCTGATTATTTAAATTATTCTTTACGCGATGGAGTGTATCTTCTGATTCAAAAACAACAGGAAAATAACTGTAATTCCAATCCAACCCTTCTCTCAATGAAATAAATTGTAAATTCAAATCGACTAATAGTGTTAAATAAGTCTCAAAGATCATTTTTCTACTAGAAACAATATCTTCGAAATAAGGCCAAACCGCCAAACCCATTGCTGCGTTAAATTCATTGATTTTGCCATTTATCCCTACCCCGTGAAAAGCTTCTGAGCCATTATGTCCGAAATTGTGCGAGTAGAAGATTTGGTGAAAAAGATCATCATTTTTAGCAAAAATCATTCCACCCTCTCCTGTATGAAAAACCTTGGTAGCATGAAAACTACAAGTGGAGATATCACCAAAACTAAAAACAGACTGACCTTTATATGAGACACCGAAACAATGCGCGGCATCGTAAATAATATGAAGATTGTATTTTTCAGCAATTTCTTTAATTGCATTAATTTCACAAATATTTCCAAAAACATGAGTGGCTAAAATGCAAGTAGTTTTGGATGTAATTGCCGCTTCAATTTTCCGAGGATCTATTGTCCAACATATAGGATCAATATCTACAAAAACAGGTGTGCATGATTCCCAAACTATTGATGATGTGGTAGCAACATAACTAAAAGGTGTTGTTATAACCTCCCCTCCTTTAGCCAGTAACTTAAGTGCAATTTGCAACGGGATTGTCCCATTGTTCATTGCCAAACAATTCTTAGATCTAGTAGCTTCTTTAATTTTTAATTCAAGCTCTAAGACCAATTCACCACGATTAGTTAACCATTTAGATTCCCAAACCTTGTTTAAAATTTTTGTATACTCTTCTATTGGAGGTAAAAATGTTTGGGTTACGTTGATCATAATGTCACTAAACTTTTGTAAAATCGTTGGATCTGATCACGATATTCTTCAAAATTATATCTGCTGATTATTAATTGTTGATTTTTTATCCGAATATCTTCAAGCAGTGATTTATTATTAACAATCCATTTAATACAATTACTAATTTCATTAATGTCATAGGGATTCAATAAAAATCCATTTTCATTGTTTTCAATTATGTCATTAAGACAAGATTTATTGCTTGCAATAGGAATTGCTCCATTAGCCATTCCTTCCAAAATTGAATTCGGCATACCATCTGTGTCATTGATGTTTATCGTTATCAAAGATTTGAGATTTAAATCAATAAATTCTTCACGAGACATCTCTTCAGCAATCCGAAAGGGTGAGTTAAGGCTCTCTCTATTATACTCATTAATTAAATGTGTTAATTTTTCTCCACATGAATATATTACTACCTGAAGATTATTTTGATTTATTAAATCAATACAATTCAACAAGGCATGAAAACCATTAATACCAAGTCTTGGCTTTTCATCATATCCTTTTAGCAAAATAATTTTTCTTTCCGTATTATTACATATTTTTTTTATGTCCTTAGATGAAATACCTCCGGTGGATTGCATTATTTCTATTTTATTTTTATACCCTAGTTTCTGAGCATATATAACATCTCTTGTTCCTTCTACGAATAAAATTTTAATATTAACCAGCATAGATTCTAATTTGCTACGGTGGTATTCATTTTCAATATAATAATCAAAATCAATACCCCAAACACTATGTATCCAAGGAATTCTTATATTTTCCTTTTGATAAATATCCGAGAGAATATAACCTGCGGATTGAGATTCTAAAGTATGAATAATATCAGGCTTTAAAGACCTTATAGTCTTTATTATTCCTGGTCTTAATTTACTAACTAGTGAGAGTTTACGGAATATGATTTTAAATAATCTGTTAAGAAAAGTAATATTAAAATTCAAGTTAAATCTTCCTAATATATCTAAGGGTTTAATAACAATACCTTCATGTACGCTCTTAAGTTCATATCTATTAACGTGATATGTTATCTCCTTTAAACTGGGATGAATATTATAGTCATATTGAATGGAGGATATCAAGTGTATGTCAAATTTTTCTGTATCTATAAAATTAGCTATCCATCTAGCAGTATGTATACTGAAAGGAAAACCTACGAATAAAATTTTAATTTTATTCATTTTAATTCTAGTAACTTCATGAAATAATTTGTAATTTTCTCTGATGACGAGCCATCTAATACTTCATGGAATTTCCTTATGCATTCTTTTGAATATGCGAATTTATCAGGTCGAATAAACAAATTCCTAACATCTCTGATGAAGTCCTCTTTACTTCGAGAAATATTTAAAAAATCTATTTGCTTTGTTTCAAAATAATGTTCTCGATCTTTCGTAATATAATCCTGATAATCATGTTGATACATTAAAATTGGACGATTTAAAACTGCAAAATCAAATACAATTGATGAATAATCTGTAATTAAAATTGAGAATTCGTTCAATGTATCATATATATCAATTTTGTTTTCCAAAATTTTTATTGTTGGAAAATTTAAAATTACCCAATCTAATAATTTCTCGTCGGTGTAAGGATGTAGCTTAATAAAAAAATTATAGTTATGTTTATTACAAATAGAAATAGCAATTGATAGTTCTTGTTTTATATCATTAATAAAATTCATCCCTGAATTTCTAAATGTAGGCATGTAAATAACATTCTTATTGTTTAACGATTTGTAATTGGAATTTAAGATATAATCAACTCTTGGGTTTCCTAAATTTAAGATTAATTCTGAATCAATTTCAAAAGCAGACTTAAATGAGTAAGTTGTGACATATTCAGAAGGACTTATTATAAAATTAGGCTTAATCAGCCATTCATAATATTTATAGTACTTCTCAAAAAAATTTAAATTTGAGTGAAATATTTTTTTTTCTAATCCAACTTTGTTATCGCGAGATATTTTTTTTATCGGGATTCCATGCCAAAGTTGAACTCGAATTGAAGACTTACCTGTCCAAAAATTTACGTCATCATTCGAAATACAGGAAAATCTAATTTTACTAAAACTCGAAATGACCCAACAGCTTAATGAATATTTGTATAATACCCGTGCTGTGTTTTTAAACGCTAAAAACTCAGATTTTGTCTGAGCAATCCAATATGCCTTTATTCTGGGTTCATTTTTAGTGATATATTCAAAAAGATATTTCGAATTACCATTATAGCCAGTTCCATTTCCAAATACCCAAATATTTCTACGCCGAGGAAAAAAACCTATAAAATAATAAAGTGGCCATAACAACAAGTGTAACATAAAAGAACCAAATAAATTAAATTTAATTCGCAACCAAAAATTAACTCTCTCCATTACTTTATTAGTCTTCGAATCATTGTTGAAGATATTTGCTCGGTTCGAGGCAAATACGCTACCTCACAATAATCTTTTAGAAAATCAAACTTTCCTATCCAATCATCACCTATTACAAATAAATCTACCTTATATGTAATGACATCATTAATTTTTTGTTCCCAATTATTTTCTTCGAAGACAAAGTCAACATGTCTTATTGATTCAAGATTAATCTTCCTTTCGTCAAAAGACTGAAAAGATGTTTTACCCTTCAATTTATTAAAATCATCAGATGAAAGACCTATTATTAGTCTTGTTCCTAAAGATTTTGCTAATCGAATTAAATTCAAATGACCATAATGAAGGCAGTCGAATGTGCCATAGGTCAATACTGTTCTATTTTCCATTCTTTGTTATAAGCAATTATCCCAGGTCGAGAACTGTAATATGATAGAAAATATGTATTAGTCTCTAATTCATCAATTTCGAAAAAAATGGCATCCACCTTTAAATCATAGTCCCCTACCCAGAGTTCTCCGATCCTTACGTCAATGGAATAGTCGCCTTTTTTGAGTGGGCTCGGTAATATTATTTCGAAATCGTACCTACCTGGCTGAAATTCATTTAATAGGTAAGGGCTACAATCTGATGCAAAACTTCTAAATAAAACGACACCATCTTTCTTGAAATCAATAGAAGGAGAAGACATACTCAAGAATTGATTAACCTTGATTTTGACTTTCAATTTTAATTGAGAGTTAACATCCATTGGTGAATCTTGCAATTTATTATCAAGTGATAAAAGCTGTATTTTGGATATACATGCTTTACTAGCGGTAGATTCATATTCTTGAGTTAATTGTTTCTGCAATGAATTTGCAAAATAACTGCGAATTACAAATTCCGCATGTCCATTACTTTTCACCTCTCCATTCTCCAACAAAATACAAGTGGCACAAAAACTCTGCACCGCAGCCATATTATGACTCACAAACAACACCGTCCTACCCTCGCCCTTGCTAACCTGCCCCATCTTACCCAAACACTTCTTCTGAAACTCAGCATCACCCACAGCAAGTACTTCATCCACAATTAATATCTCACTCTCTAAATGTGCGGCTACAGCAAATGCTAAACGTACATACATTCCACTGCTATACCTTTTTACAGGAGTATCTATATACCGCTCTACTCCACTAAAATCAATAATTTCATCAAGCTTTCGGTCTATCTCACGCTTACGCATGCCTAGTATCGCGCCATTTAAATAAATATTTTCTCTGCCAGTTAACTCTGGATGAAATCCTGTACCTACTTCAAGCAAACTAGCTACCCTACCTTTAATATTTATCTTACCAGTGGTAGGAGAAGTTACCCTAGATAAGATTTTTAAAAGTGTACTCTTGCCTGCTCCATTTCGGCCAATAATACCTACCGTATCGCCTTGCTCTATTTCAAAATTGATATCCTTTAAACTATATACAATATCACTTGTGCCTTTTGCAGCTCGGTCATTGGTTTCACCTATTTTTAAAAAAGGATCTTCTTGCTTTAATATTTTGGTTTTAATAAAACGCTCGATATCCCTACTAATAGTACCCGTACCTATCTCTCCTAAGCGGTATATTTTTGATAAATTTTCTACTTTAATTGCTGTTGCCATATACTAAACAGTATCCACAAAGGTTTTTTCGGTCTTATTAAAAATGAGTATACCTAAAACCATAACTATTATAGTAAATAAGGTAGAATAGCCGAACGTGTTTATGCTAATTTGCCCCTGCCCTAAAAATGCATACCTAAAGGCTTCTATAATACCCGTCATAGGGTTTAAGCTAATAAGTGTTTTGTATTTTTCCGGTGCACTACTTAATGGATAAATAACCGTGGTAGTATACATCAGTAACTGTATTCCAAATGTTACTAAAAAAGCCAAGTCTCTATATTTTGTAGTTAGTGCTGTTATTATTAACCCAAGTCCTAACCCAAGTAATGCCATTAAAATAACCAGCAATGGAAATAACAAAATGACAGGTGTGATTGAAAATGAAGCATTATGCAATGCATAAAAACCCATCATTATAAAAAGTAATAGTATTTGAACACCAAACCTTACTAAATTACTGGCTACAATACTAAGTGGCATAATAAGACGTGGAAA
>Ga0315900_10011660_pt1 | contig 10869 bp, 13 predicted proteins | sample LakEriMetagenome_FD_203521 | JGI IMG/M metagenome (GOLD analysis project Ga0315900, IMG submission 203521) | Freshwater fungal communities from buoy surface, Lake Erie, Ohio, United States - Buoy 12 MA114 | ecosystem: Environmental > Aquatic > Freshwater > Lake > Lake biofilm | place: USA: Lake...
GGGCTGCACCCGCGAGCGCGTGCGTCAGATCCAGGACGAAGCGCTCAAGCGCATGCGCCGCGCCTTCGGGCGGCGTCAATCGCTGCAGTTTCTCCACGTGGTCAGCGTGGCCCCGCGCAACACGCCGCCCTCTCCCGCACGCGTCGCGGCGTGAGGGGGAGAGCCATACGGCATAAGGCAGACGACATCCGCTGATTGACGGCGCGGCCGCGGGCGAAGAGAGTCATGCGATGTTTTTCGCCGCTCGCCTGCGATTTCCCGGCCATATCGTGGCTGCGGCGGCCATGTTTTTCGTGGCGGGCGGACACTGGGGCGCTCTGCAGGCAGTGGCATGGGCCGGGATGCTTTGGAATTACACGCAGGCAGACGGTTCGTTGCTCTCGGGCGTGAAGAAGACCTTCGACGGCGCGCATCCGTGCACGATGTGCGACTCGATCAAGACGGCAAAGGAGAAGGAGCAGTCGAAGCCGGTGACTTTGGTGGCGACGAAAAAACTCGAAGCTTTTCCGGCGCCCCTGTCTGCGGCGCTGCCGCCGCGTGATTGCCGGGAGTTTGTTTTTTCCTTGGCGGCGGACGTGAGGCCCGCGGCCCGCGCCGATGCACCACCGGTGCCGGTTCCCATCGCGGACCTCGTCTAAGTCCCCCGACGCGGAACTTTTCCGCGTTGTTTCCCGAACGGCCATCCGGCCGGTTCGCGCCGCTTCATCCGCACTGCGCGTGCGCCCTTCGCGGAGCGAAAAAATCCAACCAATTCACCAATACAGACAATGAAATTTCCAAAATATCTTATCCTCGGTCTTGCTGCGGCGTGGGCCGCACCTTCGGACCTGCAGGCTCATATCAGCTATACCGGTCGCGACTTGGGAGCCCTGATCGTCGGCGATCCCGCTGCGAGCAATCTCACCCAGACGGTGAGCAGTTCCTTCGGCTGGGCCGATGCGACTGATGACGATTGGGGCGACAGTCACCGCGGGAGGTTTTTCCGCTTCACGCTGAATGCGTCCGCCTCCGTTATGATCACGGTCGATCGCAATGCGAGCGGCACCGGTGCGGCGGGGACGTTTTTCCCGGCTTTCTCGCTGTTTTCCGGGCTGGCCCAGCGCGGGAACAACGAGGGCGTACACCAGGGGTCGATCTATCGCACGGAAGCGTTGGCCCACGATGGCGCGACCTTGTCCGTGGCTTCGCGTCCAGCTGGAACGGAGGGATCCTTCCGCGCGCTGCATGACTGGTCGATCGGTAACGATCCGACCTATATCACATCAGGCGATCCGACCAGCGGCACGCTTATCGACGCGCGGCTGGCTCCGTTCGCTTACGTCGGTCATGCGGCGGACGGCACGGGTGCGAACTTCGGTCTCGCGCCCGGCATCCTTGGCGATGGCCATGCAGACGGCTCTGTCACGGCAACCTTCCACGGCCTTGCGGCCGGCAATTACTCGCTCTTTGTCGGCGGGGCGAACTACGCGGCCCAGACAACCGAAGCCCCGACCTATCCGACCTACGGCGTGAATGTCACGGTGCAAGCGGTGCCGGAACCGTCGACTTGGGTCTTGTTTGTCGGCGGCAGCGTGGGACTGGGTGCCGCGTTGCGGAGGAGGTCGCGTCAATGAAACAGGACACGGCTTTCACCCTCATCGAGCTGCTTGTTGTCATGGCCATCATCGCGCTCTTGGCTACGCTCGGATATGCGGCGGCCGATCGGGTCATCGGCAAAGGCCAGGCCACCAAATGCCTGAGCAACATGCGGCAGATCGGCGCGGCTATGCAGATGTTCGCCGGGGACCATGACGGACGCTTGCCCGGCACATCGCACGGTGTTTCGTGGACCAATTCTCTCGGTGCTTACCTCGGGACCAATTTCCTCGGGAAGTGTCCGTCCGTGCCCGATCACCGCGCGCGCGTGACTTACGGATGGAACGACAGTCTGGCCGACAAGCGCGGTCAGGGGATCCGTGCCGTGGCCGTGCGCACGCCGAGTGCGACCATGGCCGCGGCGGAGCTGGCCATTAACCAGACAAGCGAGCATTTCCATTTCGCCGGCGGACGCGGCGGTGCGGGGCGGGTCACGCCGAACCAGTTCAAGGCAGCGGTCAATGTCGAGGTGCACAACGGCAGCGCGAACTATTTGTTCGTCGACGGACACGCGGAAAATCTCGCATGGACCGATGTGCAAAGGCGACTGCGTCAACGGGGCACAACTTTTCTCGTACCATGAAAATCATCCTTCTCATTTTTCTGCTCCCGCTCGCCGCGGTGCATGCGCACGAGCATATCGAGGTCGGGCGCGTCTCGGCCTCGTCGAACCAACTCGCCTTGACCGGACCGGACCGGCAACTTGCGCTCTATGTTCCGCTCCGCGAATTCTTCAGCGGGTATTTGCCGGAATTCCCCGGCAGATGGCATGCCTGCGAGTTGACTTTCACCACCGAGACGAGCGCCTTGCCCATGGCCAGCGGCGCGAATCCGCGGATCGAAATCATTGCCGTGACCGGTCCCGCCGGCGGTTCGTTTGCTTTCTGGGAAGTCGGCGCCACGGCGCCCACGTGGTGGCGCGCGGCGGGTTGGACGGGAATGGCCGCGGTGTTTCCGGTCATTCTCGACGGCGATACGCACGCGCACGGCAGGGCTTTCACCATGGATCTTCCGGGCGCTTACACCGTGACCTTCCGCGCGGTCGATGCGGCGGGCAAATTCACCCCGAGCGCGAACAAGACGATCACCTTCACCGCGCAGCAGCCGCCGAAGTTGACCATCGTCATGGCGGGCCGGAATGTCTCCCTCGCCTTCACCAGCCGCCCGAATCTCACCTATGACCTGCAGGTCTGCACCGATCTGGAGTCCGGCGCCTGGACCGGCGTCGAGCCGCACATCTTCGTCGATGGCCACGGCGATGTGAAAAATATGAGCGACCCGGTGGCGGGACGGCCGCGGGCGTTTTACCGGTTGGTGGAATATCAATAGGTGGATAAACAGAAGCGCCGCCACCGGGCCGCTTTTGTCTCAGGAGCGAGCAGCAAGAGACCGAGTCCCACCCGATGAAAGTCCGGCCAAACCCACGGCTCAGAGCAGCCGTCATGACATATGGACTTATTGCCATAAGTCCATATGTCGCGCCGACCACGGACGGTTCTTCGGCTTGTCGGAATCACCGGTAGCGACGACCGGCCTCCGTGGTCCGCGCGCCACGAAAAGGAGATGCAGCGCTCCGGGCGCCGCGGCGACTGGACCCTATCGAACGGGCGCGCGGGATTGAGCCCCGGATCTTTTCGGCACGGGTCTCAATCTGCCAGGCTCCAGAGCGAGTCGATGGCTTTGATGAAGGCTTTGGCCCGTTTGGTGGGGGAGAGGAGGACGCGGCGCCCTTTGGATTTCTTCGAGATCAGGCCGGCGTCGTGAAGGCGGTGCAAATGCTCGACGGCGGTGGATTGGTCGATGTTGCACTCAACGGCGACGTCGTTGACGCAGAGCGCCGGACCGCGCATGAGCAGTCTGACAATCTCAATTCGACGGTGATTGGCCAACCCCGCCACCATCCGCGCCCGCCCACGTTCACGTGCCGCCATGCACGGCAACATATGGACTTATGGCAATAAGTCAATATGTCGTCGTTTGGAGAAGGGGGCATGGGTCGGGAGGCGAGGTGGTTGCTGCTGCGTGATCCGTGCGCGTGCGCTTTTCCGGCCCGTTGCGTGCCACCGGCACGAGGCCGGTGGCGGCGCCCGGAGATGTCCGGTCCGGAAACTTGCCGGATTAACCTTCGAAGGCGGTGCTCAAGACTGCGGTGCAGCTTGCGCTTGGGTGAGCCATTCGGGGAAGGGATCGGGCAGTTGGCGCCAGGCTTCGGGGCCGCGGACCATGTCTTCGTCGGTGAGCAGGCAGCGGTCGAGTTCGGCGATCATGGCGTCCTTCGGGAGATTTTGTCCGATGTAAACGATTTGCTGGCGGCGGTCGCCGAAAGGCTTTTGCCAATCCTTCATGATCGCCTTGAGGGTTTCCTCGTCGTCCGGCCAGCGCGACTTGGGCGCGGCGGCCCACCAATATCCGACGGGTTTGTATTCCGCGCTGCCGCCGGCCTGGCTCCACAGACCGATCATGTCGTGGCGTGTGGCCAACCAGAAATGCCCCTTCGAGCGGAGGAGTCCGGGCCATTCGGTGTGGAGGAAATTCCAGAATCGCTGCGGATGAAACGGGCGGCGCGCGCGGTAGACGAAGCTGCCGATGCCGTATTCCTCGGTTTCCGGAGTGTGGACGCTGTTGAGTTCTTTGATCCAACCGGCCGAGGCCTGGGCTTTTTCCATGTCAAAGCGTTTGGTGTCCAAGACGCGGTCGAGCGGAACATGGCCGCGCTCGGTCTCGATGATTTCCGCGTCGCGGTTGAATTGACGGAGGATGGTGCGGAGTTGGGCGAGTTCGTCTTCGCTGACCAGGTCGGTCTTGTTGATGATGATGACGTCGGCGAATTCGACCTGGTCGATGAAGAGGTCGGCGATGGTGCGTTCGTCGCCTTCGCCGGCGGCCATGCCACGATCCTTGAGGTAGTCGGCGGCGTGGAGCTGCTTCAGGAAATTGGCCGCGTCGACCACTGTGACCATGGTGTCGAGGTGGGTGATTTCCTGCAGTCCGTTGCCTTCCTCGTCTGCGAAGGTGAAGGTCTGCGCCACGGGGAGCGGTTCGGAAATGCCGGTCGATTCGATGAGCAGGTAATCGAAGCGTCCTTCGCGGGCCAGACGCGAGACCTCTTTGAGCAGGTCGTCGCGTAGCGTGCAGCAGATGCAGCCGTTGGACATCTCGACGAGTTTCTCCTCGGTGCGGCTGAGTTCGGCGCCGCCGTCGCGGACGAGTTCGGCGTCGATGTTGACCTCGCTCATGTCGTTGACGATGACCGCGACGCGCCGGCCTTCGCGGTTGTGGAGGACGTGGTTGAGGAGCGTGGTTTTACCGGCGCCGAGGAAGCCGGAGAGGACGGTGACGGGAAGTTTCATAAGCGAAGGATAAAGGGTGAGTTTGAGGATTGAGTGAAAGGGTGCGGCCCGCTGGGCCAGCGGGCCCTACCGGGAGGAAGCTGTGGCGCGCAGGATTTCGCGGGGGCGTTGCTGGGTGTGCGGGTTTTCGAGGAATGCGAGGAGCCAGTCGACGGATTCGGACGGGGTGAGCCAAGGACGGGCGCGGCGGAGCTTCAAGTAATCGCGCCAACATTCGGTGCGCCAGGCGGCGCCGAGTTCCTGCGCGGCCCACCTTTCGTAGTCGGTCCACCAGCGGAGGAAAGGGTGGCAGGCGGCGGCCATCTCCCCGATCGAACCGCTGCGCAGGCGGGACATGTCATAGCGGCCGGGGGTCATGGATCCTTGCGCGAGGAAAATGCGGTGGCAGCGGCGGATGTAGAGCATGCCGTCCTTGGCGGGATCATGCGGACGCCAGCCGGCGCAGAAGCCGTGCAATTCGATCCACCCGTTTTCGCGTTCCATGCGGTAAAGGCTGGTGCCTTCGCCGTCGTTGCCGATCCGCGCAATACGTTGCAGTCCGGCGCGGACCAGCGCGTTGCCGTCGGGGTGACGCACATCGCGTCCCCAGAGATACATCTGCTGGGCGAGTCCGTCGGTCAGGTCGCGGATGAGTCCGCGCAGGCGCGAGTCGGGTGCGGTCACGGCAAGCGAAAGGCGGGAGGCTCTCGCCTCCCGCCTTATCACGTCATCAGTAAGCGAAGCTCAGGCCGACGTTGACCCAGACGACGTTGTCTTGGTCGATGGCCTCGAGGGCTTCGAGGGGCACGGAATAGTTCACGCCGGCGAAGGCAGAGACGTATTCCGTGATTGCCACGGTGCCTTGCAGACCGAACTGGAAGTTGTTCAGGCCGTAGACTTCGCTCGTGTTGTAGCCGAAGTTGAGTCCGAGCAGGGCGTAAGGTTGCAGGCTGACGATGTCGTCATAGACGGGGACTTCGCCATCCAAACGGAACTCGAGGAATCCGCCGGGATTGCTGTTCAGATCCCAGATGAAAATGGCGCTGGGCGTGACATAGGGAATGGCCGTGGTGCCCAAGGCGATGAACAACTCGTTGCCGTAGGTGTTGTGGAAATGCTCGGAGTGATCGTCCCCATGTTCCTCTTCTTCGTGTCCATGTTCTTCATGACCGTGCTCCTCCTCCTCCCCGCTATGACTGTCTTTGGCGTAGCGGGGCACGTAGCGCAGGTTGTAGCCGGGGACGACAAAGACGGGCCCGAGTTCGACGTTGTATGCCGCGGTGAAGTCCCATTCGACGAGGTTGTTGCCCAGGCCGAAACCGTTCCAGACGTTGACCGAGAAGTCGCCGACGTTGAATCCGATCTCGTTGACATAGGCGCCGGACGGGCCGGATTCATCCACGCCGTAGTGAACGTGGCGACTCTCCCAGCCGGTGGTCGCACTGACGCCCCAGATGCGCTCGGAATCGGAGGCACGGACCGGAATGCCCGTCTCCTGAACGTCGACCGCCTCGCTGATCGCGGCATCTGCCGCCGCGCGGTCGCGCTGGCCATGAACGTGCCCCGGGCCGTGGGCTCGGAGGGTTGAAGTTATTGTGGCCAAGGCAGCTAGAACTAATAATGAATTGATTTTCATAATGCAATACTAATATTGAGTAGGGTCTTGGCGGGGGTGGTGTCAAGCGGTCAGCGAAAAAAAATCGCACCGCGGCCGTGGCATGGGTTGGGCGTCCGTGAGTTTCCCGCTTGCCACGCCCGCCGATGCGGCGAACTTTTCCGGCATGGCTGTTTACGTTTATGAAACCATTCCCGACCGCGAGGGCGGGACGGTGCGGACGTACGAGATTCGTCAAAGCATGAAGGACACGGCGCTGACCACGCATCCCGAAACCGGCGAGCCGATCCGGAGGGTGATCACCGGCGGGCTCGGCATCATGACGTCCTCGAAGGGCGGCCCGGCACCGCGGCCGGCCTCGGGCGGGGCGTGTTGCGGGGGCGGGTGCGGTTGCCACTAGTCTCGACGCGGTTGACCGGGCGCGGTATAGGGATGCGCATGATGATTCGTGCGCTTTGTTTCCTCTCGATCCTTTCCACGGCGGCTTGGGCGCAGGATGCGCCGACGATCACGGTCCGCAAAGGCGACCGCGTCTCGCTGGCCGTCTCGCCGATCGGCGGGAGCTCCGGTCCGAACGTGACCAAGGTCCTGCAAAACGACCTCGATCTTTCCGGTTGGTTCCAGCTCGTGCCCGATGCGCAAGGTTCCTACGTGGTCGGCGGGACGGCTTCGGGCGGATCCCTGCAGGGGCGGGTGACCGACACCTCGGGCGCGACCATTCTCTCGAAAACCTACAGCGGCGGCGACCGTGACGTGGCCCATCAGTTTGCCGATGACATCGTGGAAACGATCACGGGCAATCCGGGCATCGCCACGACGAAGATCGCCTTTGTCGGCACGGCGAGCGGTCCGAAGGAGATTTATTTCGCCGACTATGACGGCAACAATTCGCGGCGTCTGACCAGCGACCGCAGCATCAGCGTGGCGCCGTCGCTCGGACCCGGTGCACGCAATCTGGCTTATACGGGTTACCATGAGGGATATCCGGATGTTTATGTCATCGACGTCGCTTCGGGCGCGCGCCAGCGTGTGGTCAAAGCCCCGGGCACGAACTCGGGTGCCTCCATTTCTCCGGATGGCGGGAAGATGGCGCTGACCATGAGCAAGGACGGCAACCCCGAGATCTATGTCACTGGTTTGCGTGGTGGGATGGCGCGGCGCCTTACCCGGACGCGCGGAGTGGAATCCTCGCCGACGTGGTCGCCGAACGGCGGGGAATTGATTTATTCGTCGGACAACGGCGGCAGTCCGCAGCTTTATCGCATCGGCGCGGGCGGTGGCGGGGCCCAAATGCTTTCCACCGGCTTCGGCTATTGCACCGATCCGAGTTGGTCGCCGGACGGAAAGAAGGTGGCCTTCACCGTGCGTTCGGGCGGCGGCTTCTCCGTGGCGGTGATGGAGCTTGGCGGCGGAGGCGCACGCATCGTGGCGTCCGGACAGAATCCGGTCTGGGGCCGCAATTCGCGCCACCTCATCTACAGCTCCGGCTCGAGCCTCAATCTCCTTGACGTGCAAAACGGGCGGACGACAACTATTGTCAGCGGTCTGGGTAAAGTGAGCGAACCGACCTGGTCGCGCTGATCCGATGCGAAAAACCATGAAAAACCTCACCCTTCTGGCGGCCGGTCTGTGCGTCGTTCTGGCCGGCGCCTCCTGCAAAAGCAAACCGAAAGACGAATACGCCGGGATCGACGGCGATTTCGTCAGCGGTGTCCCGTTGCCCGAGCGGACCGACGGGGCCGCTTATCTCGGCGGCAATGTAAGCAAAGGGCAATTTCCTCCGGTGCAGTTCGGATTCGACAGTTTCGAGGTCAGCGGTAGCGAGATGGGCAAAGTGCAGGCCGTGGCCGACCACATGCGCTCTTCCAAACAGGACGTGATCATTGCCGGCTTCACCGACGAGCGGGGCACCGAAGAATACAACCGCGGGCTCGGCGAGCGCCGTGCTCTGGCCGTGCGTGAGGCCCTCATCGGCATGGGCATCGGCGGCGGACGTGTCCAAACGGTGAGTTTCGGCGAGGAAATGCCGGTCAACCCGGGCAGCGGAGAAGCGGCTTGGGCGGCAAACCGCCGCGCCGAGATCGGCGTCATTCGCTAACCCGTTTCACGTTCGTGGCAGTCCCTTTGCTGGATTTGCGCCTGCAATACGCGCAGGTGAAAGACGATGTGCGGCGTCGCATGGACGCACTTTGCGAGAGCCAGCAATTCATCCTCGGAACGCCCGTGGAAGAGCTGGAAACAGCGGTGCGCAACTACACCGGTTGCGGCCATGCGGTCGGCATGTCCTCGGGCACCGACGCGTTGCTTGCCATTCTCATGGCCATGGGCATCGGACGCGGGGACGCGGTTGTCACCACGCCGTATACTTTTTTCGCCACGGCGGGTTGCATCCACCGGGTTGGTGCGGAACCGGTCTTTGTCGATATCGAGGCGGAGACCTACAATATGGATCCGCAGCGGTTGGACGAATTTCTTCGCAAAAAATGCCGCAGCGGTCCCGACGGCCGGCCCGTCACCGCGGCGGGCAACCGCGTGCGCGCCATCATGCCCGTGCATTTGTTCGGTTGCGTCTGCGACATGGACCGGATCGGCGCGCTGGCCAAGGAATTCGACCTGCCGGTCATCGAAGATGCCGCGCAAGCCATCGGTGCGGATTATCCGTCGAAGAACGGCGAAACCCTGCGCGCCGGGGCGATCGGCGAGGTGAGTTACTTCAGCTTCTTTCCTTCGAAAAATCTCGGGGCTTTCGGCGACGCCGGCATGGCGACCTGTCACGGAGACGATCTCGCCGCGCAGATCCGCCTCATGCGCAACCACGGCATGAACGCGCAATACCACCACGAAAAAGTCGGCGGCAATTTCCGTCTCGATGCGCTGCAAGCCGTGGTGCTTTCTTCGAAATTGCCGCACCTCGACGTGTGGCACGCGGCGCGCCGCGGCAATGCCGCGCTTTATCGCGAGGAGTTCGGGCGTCTCGGTCTGCTCGATCGCATCACGCTTCCGGTCGAGCCCTATGCCGAGTCCGGGGTGACGAACCACCACATCTACCACCAATATGTCATCCGTGTGCCGGACCGTGACAAAGTGCGCGAGAAGCTGGCGGCTTCCGGCATCGGCTGTGCGGTCTACTATCCGGTCCCGCTCCACCTGCAGGAATGCTTTGCCTCGCTGGGCCATGCGGTCGGCGATTTTCCCGAATCGGAAAGGGCCGCGCGGGAGTCGCTGGCCTTGCCGATTTATCCGGAACTGACCCCGAGCCAAATCCGCGAAGTGGCCGAGTCGCTGGCCAGGGCTCTGGGCTGAGGCCGGGGGCCTTCCCGCCCCGATGTGAACTACCAGCCGCGCTTGATGGCGAAGTTGCGTGCTTCGAGGAGCGGAATGAGGCGGTCGGCGAGCTCGCCTTGAAGTTCGAGGGTGCGGGCTTCGATTCTACCTCCGCAGCCGAGGGAGGTTTTCAGTTCGCTTAGGAGTTTTTCTAATCTTTCCCCGTTCCAGGCGGGGGAAAATCCTTCGAGCACCAGCACGGTTTTGCCGCCGCGGTGCGCGGTGGAGCGGCGGAGGAGGAGACGTTCGATGGGTTCTTTTTTCGGGGTGGACTGGGTGGGTGTCGGAGTGTCAGGCGCTTCGCGCAAGGGTCCGAGGTCGAGGGACGCGAAGGGATTGGTGCGTAGTTGCGGCGCGGCGTCGGTGGCGATGCGCTGTTGTTTTTCGCGGGGCATGAGCTTCAGTGGTGTGCGGCTGCCGAGGGCGGCCGCCCTCCAAAAAAGAGGCCGCTGGAGGGCGAGCGTCCTCGCGAGCCGCGTGCCTTCCTTCCCATCCTCCTGCCTCAGCGCAGCCAGCGCTTTTTCTTGATGTAGATGAGCGGGAGGATGGCCGAGAGGAAGGTGAGAGCGATGGTCACGGGGAAGCCCCACTTCCACGATAACTCGGGCATGTAGGAGAAGTTCATGCCATACATCGTGCCGACGAGCGTGGGCGGGAGGAACACGGCGGTGAGGATGGTGAAGACTTTGACGATCTGGTTCTGCTGCATGTTCAGAATGCCCATCGAGGCCTGCTGCAGGTAGCGGACTTTGTCGTGCTCGAAGGCAAGGTGGTCTTTGATGCCGGCAACGTCCGCAGCCAGTTCGTTGACGCGCGCCTGCAATTCGGCCTCAGTGAACCCGTCCACCTCGGCGCTGAAGTAGCGGACAACGCGGGCGAGTTGCAGCACGCTCTCGCCGCTCTGCGAGATGAAGTCTTCGTAGCGCGAGAGCTCGGCCAGCAACTCGCTGATCTCCGTCATCGTTC